>Ga0265780_10011479_pt1 | contig 10475 bp, 10 predicted proteins | sample P1T30metagenome_FD_192432 | JGI IMG/M metagenome (GOLD analysis project Ga0265780, IMG submission 192432) | Plant litter microbial communities from East Loma Ridge, Irvine, California - P1 T30 | ecosystem: Environmental > Terrestrial > Plant litter > Unclassified | place: USA: California... | reverse complement strand
GGCATCCAGCACCACCGCGGTGCCGGCGGCCTCGAAGCGCGGCAGCAGGGCATGCACCAGTTCGGCGGTGCCCGGCTCGTCGCGCATGCCGGGACCGATCAGCACCGCGTCCACCCGGTCCGCCAGCGGATCGAGCGCGGCCACGGCTTCCATGCCGAAGCCGGCGCTGGCCTCCTCGATCAGGCCGATCACGCGCGCCTCGGGCATGGCCAGCGCCACCAGCTGGGCCACGCTCTGTCCGGTGGCGATGGTGAGCTTGCCCGCGCCCGCGCGCAGCGCCGCGGTGGCCGCCAGGATGATGGCGCCCGGCATCTCGCACGAACCGCCCAGCACCAGGACGTGGCCGCGGATTTCCTTGTCGCCCTCGACCGCCGGCATCGGCACCGGCCAGCTGCGCAGCAGGGCGGTGCCGACGTCATGCACGGCGGTGGCACGGTGGGGCGTGTCGATGATCGGGTCCATGGGATGGGCTCAGGCCTTGGGTGCGGCAGGCAGGTCCTTGCTGGCGGTGACAGGGGTGCCGGTCGCTTCGAGCGGCGCGACGAAGTTCACCAGGCGCGGGGCGAGATGACCGCCCTTGCCCAAATCGGGATCGTATTCGTAGGAGGTGACCGAGCAGTTCGGCACGTCGCCGGCGCGGTCGAAGTCCAGGATGGCCTGTTCGGTGAGACGCTCGAACAGGTAGCGGAAACAATTGACCGTGACCTGGTGCGCAACGATCAGCACGCGCTCGCGGCAGAACTCGCGGTTCAGCGTGTCGACCACGCTGCGCAGGCGCAGGATCACGTCGCACCAGCTCTCGCCGCCGGGCGGGCGAAAGTAGAACTTGCCGACGTGGTTGCGCTGTTCGTACAGCTCGGGATGCAGGTGGGCAATGCCGTGGGTGGTGAGGCGGTCGAGGATGCCGAATTCCTTTTCGCGCAGGCGCTCGTCGGATTCGACCACGAGGCGCGAGCGGTCCAGGCGCTGCATCAGGATGTTCGCGGTTTCCATCGCGCGCACATAGGGCGAGTGCAGCACCACGGTCGGCTGCTGCTCGGGCGGCAGCGCGGCGAACCAGGAGCCGAGGGCCTGCGACTGGCGCTCGCCGAGCTCGGACAGGGGCACGTCGACGTCGCGCTGGGCGATGTCGATGCGGTGTCCGGCAGCGGCTTCGGCCAGGTCGCGCGCGACGTTGCCGGCGCTCTGTCCATGCCTGACCAGCCAGACCTGCTGTGGCCACTTCTGTTCCATTACCCGTCCGTCTTTGATATTGACATGACATCATCATAGACGGATTCGACGGGCGCAAAGCGCACGATTGCGGGCCTTCCGCGCAGGCTCGCCCTGGCGTCGGAACGCTCTTACACGCTGATTTTAAAGGACTTCCGGACCGGCTCGCTGCCGCGTCGGAGGGCGCTTACACGGCCTTTCCGGAGGGGCCCGAAACGGGGGCGATCGCCCGTCAGGCAACTTGCTCTTCGCTGTCCAGGTTGATGTCGGCGTCGCTCTGGAACACGCGCATGTCGGTCTGGCCGAGCAGGCGGCTGGTCACCGTGCCCGCCGTGATCGAACCGCTGACGTTGAGGGCGGTACGGCCCATGTCGATCAGGGGTTCCACCGAGATCAACAGGCCGGCCAGCGCCACCGGCAGGTCCATCGCCGACAGCACGATCAGCGCCGCGAAGGTCGCGCCGCCGCCCACGCCGGCTACGCCGATCGAGCCGAAGGCGACGATCGCCAGCAGCGGCAGCAGGAAGGTGGAGGTGTAGGGATCGACGCCGACGGTGGGCGCAATCATGACGGCCAGCATGGCCGGATAGATGCCGGCGCAGCCGTTCTGGCCGATGGTGGAGCCGAACGAGGCCGCGAAGTTGGCGATGCCTTCCGGCGTGCCGAGGCGCGCGGTCTGGGTCGCCACGCTCATCGGGATGCTGCCGGCGCTGGTGCGCGAGGTGAAGGCGAAGGCCAGCACCGGGAAGATCTTGGCGACATAGCGCAGCGGATTCAGGCCGCTGCCCGTCACCAGGAGCAGGTGCACGCCGAACATCAGCGCCAGCGCGCAATACGAGGCCGCGACGAAGCTCGCCAGGCTCAAAATGTCCTGCAGGCTCGAGCCAGCGACCATCTTCGTCATCAGGGCGAACACGCCGAAGGGCGTCAGGCGCAGCACCAGGGTCACCATGCGCATCACGATCACGTGGGCCACGTGCACGAAGCCGCTGAAGGACTGGAACACTTCCGGCTTCTTGCCGGCGATGCCGGTGGCCGAGATGCCGATGAAGATCGCGAACACCACCACCGCGATGGTCGAGGTCTTGCGCGCGCCGGTCATGTCGAGGAAGGGATTGGCGGGGATGAAGGACAGCAGCATCGAGGGCAGCGAGATGTCCTTGGCGGCGGCGAGATTGCCTTGCAGGTATTCGCCGCGCGCCACTTCGGCGGTCGACGCCGTCAGGCCGACGGCGCTCAGGCCGAACAGCTTGGCCATCAGGATGCCGATCGCGGCGGCCACGATGGTGGTCGCGATCAGGATGCCGATGGTAAGCGTGCTGATGGTGCCGAGCGAGGAGGCGTCGCGCAGCTTGAGGATGGCCTGCACGATCGAGACCATGATCAAGGGAATGACGATCATCTGCAGCAGCTTCACGTAGCCGCTGCCGACCACGTCCAGCCAGGCATTGGTGGCCGCGATGTCGGGCGAGGCCGCGCCGTACACGGCCTGCAGGCCCGCACCCAGCACCACGCCGAGGCCGAGACCCGTGAACACGCGCTTGGTGAAGGAGACGTGGTTCGCCTGCAGGCGGTAGAGCAGGACGCACACGACGAGGGCAATGATCAGGTTGATCAGGACAGGAAAGTTCATTGGAGCCTTTATTGGAACCACTTCCGGCAGCAGCTCATGCGCTGTGGAAATCAATCGCAGCATTCTATAGGCAAACCGGCATCGTTGCCGGGTAGCGTAGACGGCTTGCACTTGTCGAGTTATCCACGAACGATGACGTCTTGCTAAAACTCTGTGGCTTGCGGGCGACGCCAGGGCTGCGACTAACGCAAGCCGGACGTTCAATATGTCCGAAGGGCAAGCAGTTGTTTCTATAATTCAATTCGATACCCTGTCTTTACTGGATACCTCCCACGAACCCCATGTTCAAACATCTCAGCATCAAGTCCCGTCTCATCTTCGTCATCGCCTTCCTGGCCGCCGAGCTCGTCGCCGGCGCCGTGATCGGCCTTTACAACCTGAGCGCCGCCAACAAGGAAATGAAGAGCCTGCACGACGACCGCGTGGTCCCGATCGGCCAGCTCAGCCGCGTGATGGGCCTGATCACGACCAACCAGCTGATCGTCGCCAGGGCGGTCCACGTGGCCGACAGCGGCCAGCGCGGCGCGCTCCTGAACGAGCTGGAGTCGAACATCGCGGCGGTGTCGGGCACCTGGAAGGCCTATGAGCAGAGCAGCCTGACGGCCGAGGAAGCCGCACTGGCGGCGAAATTCGTGGAGGCGCGCAAGGCCTTCCTGGCCCAGGGCCTGCAGCCGGCGATGGCCGCGCTGCGCGCCGGCGACACGGCGGCGGCAAGCGCCCTGGTCGCGGGCGACATGGCGCGCCTGTTCCAGCCGGTCGGCGCGCTGGGCGGCCAACTGCTCGAGCTGCAGCAGCGCGTGGCCAAGCAGGAATACGAGCGTTCGCAGCAGACCTATGAAACCGTGCGCCTGGTCTGCCTGGCCGGACTCGCCTTCGGCCTCGTGATGGCGGTCGTGATCGGCTGGGTCCTGGTGCGCGCCATCGTGCGCCCGATCGAGCGCGCGGTGCAGATCGCCGGCGCCGTCGCCGCGGGCGACCTGACCCAGCACATCGAGGTGGATACCCGGGACGAAACCGGCCGTCTCTTGCTGGCGCTGAAGGAGATGAACGCGGCCCTGGTGGGGATCGTCAGCCGCGTGCGCAGCAGCACCGACACCATCGAGACCGCTTCGGGCGAAATCGCCGCCGGCAACCTGGACCTGTCGGCCCGCACCGAGCAGCAGGCCGGCTCGCTGGAAGAGACCGCATCCTCGATGGAAGAACTGACCTCGACCGTCAAGCAGAACGCCGACAATGCGCGCCAGGCCAATGCCCTGGCAGCCTCGGCCCAGCAGGTGGCGGGCAAGGGCGGCGAAGTGGTCGAGCAGGTGGTGCGCACCATGGGCGCGATCAACACCTCGGCGACCCGCATCGTCGACATCATCTCGGTGATCGACGGCATTGCCTTCCAGACCAACATCCTGGCCCTGAATGCCGCGGTGGAAGCGGCGCGCGCTGGCGAGCAGGGCCGCGGCTTCGCGGTGGTGGCGGGCGAGGTGCGCAACCTGGCCCAGCGCAGTGCGGCGGCGGCCAAGGAGATCAAGGGCCTGATCGACGACTCGGTGCAGAAGGTGCAGCACGGCTCCGAACTGGTGGACCAGGCCGGCGCGACCATGGCCGAGATCGTCCAGAGCGTGGGCCGCGTGACCGACATCATGGCCGAGATCACCGCCGCCAGCCAGGAGCAGACGGCCGGCATCGAGCAGATCAACAGCGCCGTGACCCAGATGGACCAGGTGACCCAGCAGAACGCCGCGCTGGTCGAGGAAGCCTCGGCCGCGGCCCAGTCGCTGCAGGAAGAAGCGCGTGCGCTGGCGCGGGCAGTCGGCACCTTCCGGCTGGATGCGCAGGCGGCCCCAAGCGCGGCGCCGGCGGCCCGCCTGCCGGTGGTCGCGGCGCGTCCCGCCAAGCCGCGCACCGAAGCCAAGCCGGCGCAGGCGGCGGCCAAGCATGCCGCGGCGAAGCTGGCCGGCAAGCCGGCCAAGGCGCGGACGGTCGAGGCGACCGAAGGGTGGGAAGAGTTCTAAGGAGCAGGGCAGGCGGCTGCTGCCGCCTTGAGGCAAAGAGAAAGGCAGCGGGCTGGAAGGCCCGCTGCCTTTTTCATGCCGGTGCAACCAGCATGCGGTCGCGCTTGCGGTGGCGCAGCGCGCGCAAGCTGTCGATTACTCGAAGGCGATCAGCAACACAGTCAGGCCCACGCACAGGCCCAAGGCTACGCTGATGCGCTGGCGCAGGCGGTTCGAGACGATGCTCTTGGCGAAGGTGCGCTTCGGTGCGTTCGGATTGCTGCTGTCGACTGTCGCCGGATGGATGATCGGATGCGAATGTTCGGTGTTCATGTTGGTTCCTTGTAGTACCGTCTCCACCGGAGACCGGCGCATGATTTCAATAAGATAGTCGTGATGCATGCAGTCGACGCAGGGTGCGCCCTTGCGCGTCATGGCGAAGCGTCGTCCTGCACGGGATGTTATCTATTTTACATGCTCACCCTGTGAAGACAAGGTGCGCACGATTGCTTCCGGGTTCAAGGGCTTTCCCCAAATAAACAATATCCTGCTGAGTCAGTGTGATGTCAAGTATTAGTGGTAGGACGTAGGCGGGAACCAACACTCATTGCGTCTCGATCCCTGTGCTTCTTGAGATCGCGTCCACTCGCCAGGGTTCCGGAAGCGATACGGAAAACGCATGCGTATTGTGTTTTTTGTATCATTTCTTCGCAATCTGATTGGCCCCGAATCGAGACCGTTTCGTGATGTCGTGCTCTCCCGCCTTGCAGGTACCGGACACTGCCCTAGACTGGATTGAGCCGCCCTGGCGCCGCCAGGGCGCCATTCCCGTCTTTGAAAGGAAGCATCATGCGTGCTCTGACTATGGCAATTGCCGCATCCCTATTGTTGGTGGTGGCCGATGCCGCCGCCAAGTCGTATCCGGTCACAGGGGGCGAATCGATTTCGAGCGTGCAGGTGAAGGCGCCACCACGTCTCGTGCGGGTCTACCAGGAACACCTCGATGCGGTGCGCGGCGTGTATGCGATGTCGAACGGCTGGCGCATGAAGGTGAGCAGCGCCGCCGGCGGCATCACAGCCCGGATCGACCGCCAGCCGGCCATGCACCTCGTCGCACTCAGCCCCGACCGCTATGCTTCGCGCGATGGCAACGTGACGATGGAATTCAACCGCGGCGATACCGGCGACGACATGTTGATGAGCTACGTGCCCGATCCACGCGTGGCGCAGATCATCGTGGTGCGGGCCACCCTGGCCCAGCGTTGAGGCACCGCCAAAACGACAACGCCAGCCCGAAGGCTGGCGTTGTTGTTGAATCTGGTAGGCCGTGCTGGGCTCGAACCAGCGACCAACGGATTAAAAGTCCGCTGCTCTACCAACTGAGCTAACGACCCGAAAGAAGCGAGATTATAGGATGCGCCGGGCTCGCTGTCAAATGCCGTGCGGCAGCGTGCCTGGCGCTCCGCTTACTTCAGCGACGCCAGGCGGTCCTTGGCGGTCTTGGCCGCGGCCGACTCGGGATACTTCGACAGCAGCTGCTGCCAGGCCTTTTTCGCGTTCTTGCTGTCCTTGAGCAGGGCATAGCTGCTGCCGATGTTCAGCATCGCGTCCGGCACCTTGGCATTGCCGGCGTAGGTCGTCGTCACGACTTCCTGGGCCGCGATGGCCTTCTTGTAGTCGCCCAGCGCGTACCAGGCGTTGCCCAGCCAGTACTGCGCGTTGGCGGCGTAGGCCGAATCCGGATAGCGGCGCACGAAGTCCTGCAGCGCGACGGTCGCGCCCTTGTAGTCGCCCGACTGCACCATGGCGTAGGCGCTTTCGTAGGCGGTCTTTTCGGCCGGCAACACTTCGGCGACCTGGCCGTCGACCGTTGCCTGCTGCGGCTCGAGCTTCTTGATGCGCGCGTCGAGGTCGGCGTACAGCTGCTTCTGGTTGTTCTGGGCCTTGCTGATCTCGTTGGCCAGCACTTCGATCTGGCCGCGCAGCCTGGCGATTTCCTGCAAGGTTTGCTCGTGCTGGTTCAGCATGTCGAGCTGGGCGGTCTTGTCCGACTTGGTGTCGATGCGGGCAGTCAGGTCGCGGGCGATGGCGTCGACCTTGGCGCGCAGGTCGAGGATGGCCTTGCGCGCTTCGTCGTCGTCGAGCAGGCCGGCGTGTGCCTGCAGCGGCAGCCAGGCCGCCAGGATCAGGCAGGCAAGACGGGACGGGGACAGTTTCATCATGGCGGGTTCTTTCCGGTTGCAGAGTAAAAACGGGGCGGATGCAGTCTGCACTGCCGTCCGCCCCGCTGTCAATCAGCCGAGTCTTAAAACCGATCAGCTTTATTGATGAGCAATTACTGGTAGACGATGTCGGCGCGGCGGTTTTGGGCCCATGCCTCTTCGTTGCTGCCGGTGGCCTTCGGCTTTTCTTCGCCCAGCGACACGGCTTCCATCTGGTTGTCCGACACGCCCAGTGCGGCCATCGCACGACGGACGGCTTCGGCACGTTTCTGGCCCAGGGCCAGGTTGTACTCGGTGCCGCCGCGTTCGTCGGTGTTGCCCTGGATCAGGACCTTGCGGCCGGTGTTCTTGGTCAGGTAGCCCGAGTGGTTGGCGACGACCGGCTTGCCGTCTTCGCGCACGACGAAGCTGTCGTAGTCGAAGTAGACGCTGCGGTTGGCCAGCACGCCCTTCGGGTCGTTCAGCGGATCGACGCTACCGGTCTCGACCGGGCGGACGACGCGCTCGGGTTCGGCCTGGGCGACCGGCGCCGGAGTCGGGGTCTTTTCGACGACCGGGGTGTCGTTCAGCTTGGTCGACGAGCAGGCGGTCAGCAAGACAGCCGAAGCGATGAGGGCTACTTTCTGGAAGTTGCGCATGGTTTTTCTCCTTGTCTATTAAAGTTTTACTGCTTTTACTTCATGAAGGGACCCCAGCTGGGCTCCCGAATGTTTCCCGCATTGGTGCTCAAGCGCTGCTTGACCCGTCCATCCACCGACACCACGGCGAGCGAGGCACGCCCGCCGCCCTTGATCGCGTACATGATGTACTTGCCGTTAGGCGAAAAACTCGGTTCGGTGGCCCCATCGGCCAGGCGCAGCTCCTGGCCGCTGGCCAGGTCCATCGCGTAGAGGGAAAAATTGCCGTTGCGCTGGGAGATCCATGCCAGGGTCTTGCCGTCGGAAGACACGCGCGGGCTGATGTTGTAGTTGCCGTTGAACGTGACGCGGGTGGCGTTGCCGCCCGAGACGCTCATCTTGTAGATCTGCGGACCGCCGCTGCGGTCGCTCATGAAGTAAATGCTTTGGCCGTCGGCCGAGAACTGCGGCTCGCTGTCGATCGCCGGGTTGTTGGTCAGGCGCTGGTGGCCGCTGCCGTCCGGGCGCACGGTGTAGATCTCGGTATTGCCGTCCTTGGACAGGGCCACGGCCAGCAGGTTGCCGTCGGGCGACCAGGCCGGGGCCGAGTTGTTGCCCTTGACGTTGGAGATGACGTTGCGCTTGCCGGTGCGCAGGTCCTGCAGGTAGACCACGGGTTTACGGTCTTCCATCGAGACGTAGGCGACCTTGGTGCCGTCCGGCGACCAGGCCGGCGAGATGATCGATTCGCGGCCGAAGGCGGCCACGATTTCGTTCTCGCCGTCGGCGTCGGCCACCACCAGGGCGTGCTGCTTGCCGGTATCCTTGACGTAGGCGATGCGGGTCGAGAAGATGCCGCGCACGCCGGTCAGCTTTTCGTAGACGTCGTCGGCGATGCGGTGCGCCTGCAGGCGGGTGTACTGCGGCTGCACTTCGCCGCCCAGCTGCGAGATCTGTGCGCCCTTGACGGTGTCGTGGAGCTTGTAGCGGATCGCGAAGCGGCCGTCCGGCTGCTTGCTCACGCTGCCGACCACGAGCGCGTCGGCGCCCTTGGCCTTGAAGGCGGCCAGGTCGATGCTGGCGCTGTCGCCGATGACCTGGCCGGCGTCGATCACCTTGAACACGCCGCTGCGCTCGAGATCGGCGCGGATGATGTCCGACACGTCGGCCGGGGCGATGCCTTCGTCGGCGAAGGCCGCGACCGCGACCGGGATCTGGTTGCTGCCGACACCGGCGATTTCGACCTTGATCTGGGCATTGGTTGCGGTGCCCATCAGGAGGGTGGCGCTGAACAGCAGGTAGTGGAGTTTTTTCATAGGTTGAACCGAATCAGTCGTAGTCTTTCATCGAGAAGTTGACGTCGAGGACGCGTTCCACGGTGCCGTCCTTCTTCTTCGGGAGCGGAGAAGCCTTCTTGATGCCATTTTCCACTGCCCGGTCGAACTCAGGCACACCGCTGCTTTTCACCAGGCGCACCGACATGATCTCGCCGGTCGGCAACTGCTCCACCTTGAACACGGCCTTCGGGTTGCCCGGCATCGTGGTGCTGCCGCCATAGGCGGTGGCGCTCTTGATGGCGGCGGTGATCGCGGCGACGTAGCCGGCGTCGGCCTTCGGCGCCGTCGATTTCTCCGCCGAGCCGGTGGTGCCGGCGGCGCCCGCCATGCGTTTCAGGTCTTCCTGGCGGAACTTTTCCAGCCTGGCCTGCTCTGCCTTGTCGGCAGCGGCCTTTTTCTTCGCTTCGGCGAGCTTGGCAGCTTCCTCTTTTTTCTTCTTCTCGGCTTCTTCCTTCTTGGCGAGCTCCTTGCGCTCGGCTTCTTCGTTATCTTTCTTTTTCTTCTCAGCGAGTTCCTTCTTGCGCGTTTCTTCTTCTTCCTTGCGCTGTTTTTCCTTCTCGGCGAGCTCACGCTTTTTCTCTTCCGCCTTGCGCTCCTTCTCGCGCTGCAGGGCGATGTCCGGCGGCGTCGGAGCAGGGCGTTCCACCGGCGGCGGTTCCACCGGACGTGGCGGCGGCGCGGGCTCGGGTTCCGGCTCGGGTTTTGGCGCCGGTGGCGGCGGCAGGGTCGGCGCCGCAGCGGTCTGGACCGACATGTCCCACACCTCGGCCTCGACCGCGACCGGCTCGTTGTTCTGCCAGCGGATGCCGAAGTACAGGAAGCCCAGCAGAACGGCGTGCACCGCCACTGCCAGCATGAATGCTGGCAGGCGGCTCGGTTCTGGCGGCAGGCGGTAAGGCGCGCCGGCGGTGGCAGGCTTCATTGCTGACATCTGTTCGTCACTTGGTGGCGAGTCCCACCCGGTTGATGCCCATCTTCTTCGCTTCGGAAATCAAGGAGATCACATCCTCGTATTTGCTGTCGCGGTCGCCTGCTATCAAGACCGGATAGTCCGGATGCTCTTCGTGCAGGGCGCGCAGGCGTTCGAGCAGGGCGGTGCGGTCGGCCACGTCTTCCATGGGGATCTTGTCCTTGCCGCCGACGCCGATCGACAGCTTGTTGTCTTCCTGGACCGAGAGCTGGATATAGGTATCCGGCGGCAAGGTCGACTTCTCGGCGCGCGGCAGGTCGACCACGTTCGGCACCTCGTTGGCCGGCACCGCCATGAAGATGATGAGCAGCACCAGCATCACGTCGATGTAGGGCACGACGTTGATCTCGGATTTGAAAGCGCGTTTGCGTCCGCTGCGCAGGCTGCTGTTAAAGGCCATCCCGGTCCTCCTCGCCTCAGCGCGCCTGGCGCTGCAGGATGTTCGAGAACTCTTCGACGAAGCTCTCGAAGCGGATCGCCAGGCGGTCGATGTCGTGGG
>Ga0265780_10011478_pt1 | contig 10475 bp, 10 predicted proteins | sample P1T30metagenome_FD_192432 | JGI IMG/M metagenome (GOLD analysis project Ga0265780, IMG submission 192432) | Plant litter microbial communities from East Loma Ridge, Irvine, California - P1 T30 | ecosystem: Environmental > Terrestrial > Plant litter > Unclassified | place: USA: California... | reverse complement strand
TAAATCAAACATATGCATATCTATCCCCTCTTCCCGACAACAGCCTTGACAATCCCCCCAACCCAGCACACCAACAACCACACCCATACTCCTACACACTTGGCGATGCGAAATGGCACACCGATTACATAGCAAGCTTCCTTTACTGCATCCATGATGAACCACAAAGCTACAACAGCGTACACTGCGAGACAAACTTTGGCCAGCAAGAGAGCGAAGGACTGGATCTGTGCAAACCCACTGTCAAATTTACCTGTTGGGGATGGCGGAGCGACAGACCTGGGAGTGACGGGCCGTGGGATAGTGTTGATAGTTGGAGTTGGTTTGGTGAGTGTCTTCTTTGGCGTGCAAGGACGGGGCGGGGCGGTTAATGGACTTCGCAGGGCAGTGGGGTGAGGTGCGGGCTTTGCCAGACGTTCGAAGGGATCGACGTAGCTGGAGATAGGCCTGGGCGCTGGTGCGGTGAAGACGACTGGCGCGGTCGTTGGTTTGGCGAGACGTGGACCTGCGGGACGAAGCCATGGAAAACGCTGTGTCAATGTGCGTTTGGGCGTTGTGTCTTTTGCCGCCTTTTCGGGCGCCTTTTCTGGGGTCTTCATCTTGATTTGTGGGATGGCGAGAACTCTCTCCTTCTTTTTATCGTTGTCGGACGACGTGAGACTTGTTGATTTGCCCTTTTCGGCGCCGGAGGAAGTAGGACTTCCGTCACCGGCACCACCGGCGTCCTTGCTCTTGTACCCGAAGATTGAGTCGCCTTCGACAGAGTTATGGCGTGTGAAGTTCGGCATGGATTTGACAGGACTAGAGTCGCAGGAGCTTTGCGAAGAGGCAGTGTCGAAAGGTCGATTGTAGAACTTGTGACTGCTTTCTGTTTGCACGCGCTCGGCATTTTGCGCTGTGACCTTGGCTCTGGGCTTGATTCGCACTGTGATGCTTGGAGGAAGCGCTGACGCCGAAGAAGGAGAACGTGATGCGCCAGCCGTTGAATCAGGGCGGTATACGCGGTAGCATGAGGTGGGTGAGGCCGCCGTGGCAGACTTTGTGCCAACTGTGACGGGTTTCAGAGGAGAAGTAGCGCTACGAAGACCAGTCACATGGGGAAGTTTTTGAACCTTTGTATCGACCTTGCTGCTAGGAAGTGGCCACTTATGCTGAGGCACAGGTGGACTTATTGGAAATGATCCTGCCGCAGTGGGAATGCCCGTGCCACTTTCTGTAGACGCGCGCTGATCAGGACCGTGACGAGATGCGTAATCATAGGACACGATTCTCGACGGGACTTTGACTCCTTGACTGTTGTTCCTTTCTCGGTTCTGTTGGGCCTTCTCTTGATAGGTCCTCAAAGCATCCGCCTGCGCAGCTGTTGACACAGCTTTCTTTGGTAATCTGGTGTACTCGAGTATTGGCAAGCGAGTCGTTGGCATGAGCACTGCAAAAGCATCGCTTTCGAACGCAGGAAACGCATCAGTTGAGTCGGTTCGAATTGTGGCAAACCCTGTTTTCCTGCTGGTCGGTGTCCGCTTCGGTGTCTCTTCCTTGCGAGATTTCGGAGACTGGTCAGGAGAGGAGAGGGCTGAGCTGCAACTTTCGTCCGAGCTTCCACCTCTCTGATGTGTGAGTTTCGGAATATTCGAAGGCATCACGAAAGCTTCTCTGTGTGCGTGTAGTCTGTTAGTCTTTCCATATTTGGTGGGCGACAACTGTACGGAGCAGTCGCCTAGAATTTGGACTACAGGTGAGTCATGAGACGGGCTGCGACGACGAAACAGCATGTTGACTGTAACCAAGAAGACTGCAAAAGTTTGTTGGGGGTGTAAGCACTGTAGATGCGATGACTGTGTGTGATTGTAATACGGGAAAACGGGTAGGAAATCTTACATATATGCATCTTCTGCCATCGCCATATCTACGCAGGGCTCATACAGGCGTGTGGTTGGCTCGGAATGGACGGTGGCTGGTGTGGTGATGGTTGAGATCCGAGGAATGTGGTGTGACGCATGAAGCGACTGTACACCGAAAGCACTGCCCATCACGACCTGGATTCAGGATGGCTGGACATATTCCAAGACTGACGTGACAGACTGAATGTCATATATGCGGTCTATCTGACCTACTGTCCATACCGCTTGCATGCTTGCCGAGATATGCGGGTATACGTTACACAAAGTGGCTTCGACCATGGGTGGAAGCCAGTATGCGCGGGTGACCATCGAACGCCAAAGAAAAAGAGCCGCATGAGAAAGCTTTCCATAACACCGGAGCGATCATGACATAGCAGCAGATCAGTTGCCGCCCGTTGGCTCGATCTCCGAAAATTCTAGCCAACGACCATTGACAGCTTTCTTCCAGGTCCGGATAGATGCGTCATCCCCTGTTGAAACAAGCAGGTCGCCTATAAGCGTGTCAGCAGCATCCAAGAACTACGTAAGTGTCAGGCATACCCATGTGCGAGAAAGCAAGACGCCATACTGCACCGTGGTGGTTGGTGAGCTCGTCCGTGAGCTTGACGGTCTGTCTGATACGTCCAGGATACTGCTCATTCTCACGCGATGTCTCTCGTGCTTTGGATGGTCCTGCCAGTCCGGCTCCTATGCCAGAGGGTGCGTTCTTGCGAGGTCCAGGGCGAGGTGAAACTGGGTCGACGACTGTCGAGTTAGACGAGGTTCCGCCAGCTGAAGCATTGCCGGAAGCAGGTGTCGATAGCTCGTAAATGCGGATTGATCCATCTTTGCTAGCTGTAGCAAGTATATCGTAGCCCCGCATAGAGCCGTTTGCCCAAGCCAAATCGCGGATGATCTGACGAGCACCGTCGAGTTTGGCGACATGAAAGAAACGCTTGGCTTTGTCTGTCCTGTAGATGAAGACATCCTTCATAGCTGCGACAGCCAGTGAGAGGGATTTGCGGTCGAGACCAGCCATGATGGCGGTCCAGCAGGGTAGTTTTTCCTTGTGGAAGACAACCTTGAATCCGACCTCTTCTTGGCGCTGGGGAGGATTGTCCTCGGAGACCCAATGCTCGGCTAGGATGCTCCATTCATTGAGGCTGCTCTGGTCGACAGGCTCGTAGACAGTGAGATAGCCATCACGAGTAATCAGCGCGAGCCATGTCTCTTGCATGATATTCTTAAAGTCTAGCGACATGAAAGGTGCATGAGTGTGTGAAACAAGATTTGTGATGAGCTTGAATCTATTCCCCGACATGGGAACCTCAGTGACGTCTTCTTGCCAGAGCTTGCAGCGGCCGTCTTCGCCAATGCTGCCGACAACTTCGCCCATGAAGGGGCCGTTCCACTTGACCTAGTGGACGTCAGCGATGGGTTACATGCGTGGCAAATTCGCATGCATGGGCCCCAATCGAGGCTTGCGGCTGACGACTAGATAACAACGGGAGACTTACGTCGACAATTTCAGCATCGTGCGCCTTCCAGCTCTCGACCAAAGTCCACGATTCATCCTTCTTGTCCCACACCTTGAGACGGTGGTCGGAGCTCGCGGTGACCATGCGCGTGCCGAAGTAATTAAAGTCTACGGCGAGCACCAGATCCTGGTGGCCATGGGGAAAGGTCTGGAAGCTGCGCTCTGCTGCCATGTTCGCATACGCGTGACGCGCTTGAACAAACTGCGTCTCGAGCTGCTCTGCGACACGCTTGTCGACGCTGCAAAGGCCGCCGTCAGCACAGGGCTCCTGGATCAAGGGAGACACGAGATCGGCATGCTCCAGGGCATCTTCAATGGTGACTGCGAAGTTGAGATGCGAGTGTCGGTGATGGGAAAGCGGACCAGAATGCAACCGTGCTTCGTCGCGTGTGGGGCTGAGGGACGAATCGCTTGCAGCCTGCGAGGGTAGTCGCGACGGCGTGAGGTTCGACAGAAATGCTGGGCGTCCGAGGCGACGGGTCACAGCATCTAGGTTCGCCTTGATAGCATCAAGCTGCGAGTGCTGGACGGGCTGGTTCGGTTCCATTATGGATGGTTGCCAATGCGGTCGATGGCTGGAGCTTCTCTCGTTTTGGATTAGCAAAGAGGAAGAAGCCGGGGCCTGTCCGTTTGTGAACACCTTTCAACACCATGCCGCCGCGCCAACGGTCATCACAAACACGCGCACTTTGCTGCAGGTCACTCCTTCTCGAATATTCCGGCATCTTTATGCGTTTGCAGCGCATTTGCCGAAGCCCGATCGCTGAACTTTGTGTACACTCCCAACAGCGACGCGCATTGGCCGAAGCGAGCATTTACCACATCAACTTTGCTACTCTGCAAAGTTTTCTAAAGCGTCCGCGGCGGCGTGCTTTGCAGTCCTTCTGCTAGGCAAACGAAAGAGCGTGGTTACGTAGCGGTGCTCACGTGCCGAGGGCAATCATCACCGCGTCAAACGCTGTCAAGTCACCCGGCTGAACAGCATGTCGACAGCTCTAACCACGACCGAGACACTTTCACTCTCCTCTCTCTCGCTAGCATGCATTGGAGTGTTGGCAAACACTCTCCAGGGTGAGGGAGAGCCGCTCATTGCATCTATTGCCTTCAGCGGCATCGCTTTCGCAGCGTGCTATGCTCTGATACGATGGCTTGGCAACGCATTCATGAAGATCGGATTGAAGGGAAAGGACTTGTGCAAGCTCAAGCAGACCGAGATGTAAGTGCAAGGCCGCGTCGCTGTAGTGGTGTAGCTTACAGAGGCAGCCCCGAAACCATGGGCGCAGTGTGTGCCATGGTCTATCTCTTCCTTCTCATAGTCTTCATACCGTGGCCTTTCTACAAGGACATTGTCGTAGCGACCTCTGGTGGCGGTAATCGAGACGTGATGAGAGAGCTAGAAGAGATTGAAACCGGGAGACTGCTGCACAGATTCCCACACAACAAGCTTGCATCCTACCTCTCGGCCATACTCTCGTTGCAGTGCACGGTACTGCTCGGAATCGGGGATGACCTTTTCGACATAAGATGGCGACACAAGGTGCTCATCCCAGCCATCGCAGTCATTCCCATGCTTGTTGTGTACTTTGTCGATTTTGGAGTGACCCAAATGGTTGTGCCTCTGCCATTACGGCCCTACCTTGGCGAGCTCTTTGATCTCGGTATGTTCGGATGTGATTCGTGTCAGATTTGCAATACGCTAACAAATGTCAAGGCTGGCTGTACTACGTGTACATGGCCCTCATGACCATTTTCTCCACCAACGGCATCAACATCTTGGCGGGTATCAATGGCATCGAGGTTGCGCAGTCGGTGGTGATCGCAGTACTGATTGTAATCAACGACGTTCTATATCTGTCGCCCTTCACAGCATACCCTCACCCAGCAACGGACTCGCATCTATTCTCCTTGTACTTCCTGCTCCCGTTCATTGGGGTGTCCATGGCGCTCCTGATACACAACTGGTATCCGGCCAAAGTGTTTGTGGGTGACACATACTGCTACTTTGCGGGCATGGTATTTGCAGTTGTATCCATCCAGGGACACTTTACCAAGACGCTTGCTCTGCTCCTTCTCCCGCAGGCATTCAACTTTCTCTACTCGAGTCCGCAGGTCTTCAAGCTTATCCCGTGCCCCCGGCATCGGCTGCCGCACTTGAACACGCGTTCGGGCTTACTTGAACCTTCACGCGTCGAGTTCGGCAAACCACTGCCAGCAGCGATAGCCGAGGGTCTCAAGTTGATTCACCGGCTTCGGCTGGCTGATGTAGAAGTCGATGCAGAGGGGACGGTGGCCTCATCGTCCAACCTTACCCTGATCAACCTGTGGCTCGTGTGGTTTGGGCCGATGCGGGAAGATAGGTTGGCAATGGGACTTGTTGCCTTTCAGTTCCTGGTCGGGATACTAGGCTTGTTCATTCGACATCGCATGGCTCTGCTCATATTCTCAGCGGATAATCTGTAGTTGTATGTATCCAGGAGTCGCAGCCTCGGCATGTTTGTTGTTTTCTTATATATATTGTATATGATCAAGATTAGAGATTGAAAGCAAGTGATGGGCAAGCATGTTTGCATGCTGCCGACTTGTCAGCAGCATGCGTGGGTGTCCTTGGAATAGCATGCTGTGTCGACGAATCAAAAGGGTGGCAGAGTAGCTGACGCCGAGGTGGGGCAGAGCAAGAAACGCGGGGCAGCTGCTGTCAGCGCGGGAAGGCGCATACCAAGGTTGTCATGAATTGATTGCCCTGTCACCATGGAGGAGAAGACGTCGAGGACCTCATTGTAGCCTCGATTATTTCAGTGCGACAGGTACACAAGCGCGACGTGGGCAAATAGGACGCATTCACAACAGTCTTCACACACTGGTGACTCTCAAGAAGCGGCGTTGTCGGCGCGGACCGTCATCACTCGGCATGCGATTCGATAGCTCGGCCAGGGCCCCTCTGGCTCCGAATATCGGCCTGGCGCGTCTTGTCCCTGCTTTGCCTCTGCGATTTTGACTTCGGCGCGCGCCTCATTTAAGCCGAGAGCTGCCCTCGCCGAGATTGGTCTTGCTTCTCACTTCTTACTTCTTACTCTCCCAATCTCTCCCTCCATCTGTAGGCTCTGCTGTGTAATTGAATCTTTTGTATCACCAATACCTAGTTCGTATACCATGCCTTCTGCCGTGAAACCGCCACAGACCCTGTACGACAAGGTCTTCGAGGACCACATTGTCGAGGAGAAGGAAGATGGCACAATCCTGCTTTACATTGGTACGTTTGATGCTGTGCTTCGTGTCTACTTCATGCTAACAGCTCCTCAGACAGGCATCTTGTGCACGAAGTGACATCACCAGTAAGAAGACGTCGAAAATGCCTTGGCGACTATCAACACTCACACGACTACAGCAAGCCTTCGAGGGTCTGCGGAATGCCGGCCGGAAGGTCCGGAGACCTGACTGCACCCTCGCCACGGTAGACCACGTATGTCCCGAATTCCCAACACCACACTTCGGCATCTGACAGACAGCAGAACATCCCTACCGCGTCACGGAAAAACCTCACCACGACCGAGAAGTTCATCGACGAGGCCGACTCGCGGACACAATGTATGACCCTCGAAGACAACGTCAAGGCCTTCGACCTCACATACTTTGGCCTCGACGACAGGAGGCAAGGTATTGTGCACATCATCGGACCCGAGCAGGGCTTCACTCTGCCAGGGACCACAGTTGTCTGCGGTGACAGCCACACATCCACACACGGCGCTTTTGGTGCGCTCGCGTTCGGCATCGGTACGAGTGAAGTCGAGCATGTCCTGGCCACACAGACGCTCATCACACAAAGAAGCAAAAACATGAAGGTCCAAGTCGAAGGCGATTTGTTACCTGGCGTTAGCAGCAAGGACATCATCCTGCATGTCATCGGTCAGGTTGGCACTGCTGGTGGTACTGGAGCAGTCATCGAATTCTGCGGCTCGGCTATCCGCAGTCTCAGCATGGAAGCGCGCATGTCCATTTGCAACATGTCCATTGAAGGCGGCGCGAGAGCCGGAATGGTTGCTCCAGACCAGATCACCATCGACTACCTCAAGGGACGTCCCCTCGCGCCCAAGATCGACAGCCCGGAATGGAAGAAGGCCTGCAGTTATTGGCTGGGTCTGAAATCAGACGAGGGCGCCAAGTTCGATATTGAGGTCAACATCGACGCCAAGGACATTGCGCCGACCGTCTCCTGGGGAACTTCGCCGCAGGATGTGGTTCCCATCACAGGCGTCGTTCCCGGCCCCGACGACTTCCAGGACGATGTTATGAAGGATGCTTGCAGACGTGCTCTGAAATACATGGGTCTTACTGCTGGCACTCCCATGCAGGATGTCAAGGTCGACAAGGTCTTCATTGGGTCTTGCACAAATGCACGTATCGAGGATCTACGGGCAGCAGCACGCGTTGTGGAGGGCAAGAAAGTCGCGTCCAACATCATGCGCGCCATGGTTGTTCCTGGATCTGGTCTGGTGAAGAAGCAGGCAGAGGCCGAGGGTCTCGACAAGATCTTCACCGAAGCTGGGTTTGAATGGAGGGAAGCTGGTTGCTCAATGTGTTTGGGCATGAACCCTGACATTCTTTCGCCTGGCGAGCGCTGCGCATCGACTTCCAACCGAAACTTTGAAGGCCGGCAGGGAGCAGGTGGTCGAACACATTTAATGTCGCCTGTCATGGCTGCCGCCGCTGCTATTGTAGGAAACCTTGCTGATGTACGCAAACTTGCTCCTCCAACCTCACCAGCCGCAAACGGCTCGCCAAAGATTGAGCTCGACGCACACATGGAGGAAGTCAACAGCGACGACGAGATCGACCGTGTAATGGACCTGCCCGCCGATTCCCAAACGCACACAGCACCTACGAGCACCAAGGGTGCCACAGCAGGCATGCCAAAGTTTGAGACTCTGCGCGGCTATGCAGCACCCATGGACATTGCCAACTTTGACACTGACGCCATCATCCCCAAGCAATTCCTGAAGACAATCAAGCGTTCCGGTCTTGGCTCCGCTCTCTTCTATGCCTGGCGCTATGAAGCCGGTAGCGACAAGGAAGACGCCAGCTTCGTCCTCAACCAGGAACCGTTCCGCAACTCCAAAATCCTCGTCTGCACTGGACCCAACTTTGGATGCGGTTCCAGTCGAGAGCACGCACCATGGGCGTTGCTTGACTTTGGCATCAAATGCATCATTGCCCCTTCGTTTGGTGACATCTTCTTCAACAACACTTTCAAGAACGGCATGTTGCCTGTGCGCATCACTGACCAAGCCGCTCTCAACAAGCTCTACGAGATTGCCAAGTCAGGACAGGAGTTGGAAGTCGATCTCCCCAACCAAGTCATCCGTGACTCCAACGGCACTGAAATCACAAAGTTCGACGTGGAGGAGTTCAGGAAACACTGCCTGGTCAATGGTCTGGATGACATCGGTCTGACCATGGCGAATGAGGAAAAGATACAGACACATGAGAAGAAGAGGACAGCAGTCTGGCCGTGGCTGGATGGCAGCGGTTATCTGAAGAGACATGGACGTGGGCCAGTAAAGATTGAGGCAAAGCCGGTACCCAAGACCAACCGGGGTGAGGTGCTGAACGAGCCGCTGGAGTGGTAGAGAATCTGTTGTGTGGTGGAGTTTTCTATTCCATGATTGCGAGTATACGATGCAATGATGTTGGAAGCACGATTCGTAATAAGACTTTGCTTTCCCTATATTGTCCAATGAGCTTGCGTTGAGAAACACTGCCCTAACGCCAGCCTTTTCAGTATACCGCACTATGCAGCCCCAATCTACAAATGTCAACGCCGTACGCCTCGTCGCTTTCTTCCATTGTCATTGTTTTATCTGCCCGGCTGCTGCCCAGCAAGTCCCGGCCCATCCTTTGTCCATGCACCCTTCCTCATTCCTTCCTCAATCCTGCCCCAAATTCTCTCCACGACTTCGCGGTCCCTCCACCTGCCCTTCTCCGTGCCTGTCCACTTGTCCACCTTGACCGGCAAAACACCCCTGCCCAGATTGACGACGTTCTCCGGCGGCTCCTCGTTGCTCCAGCCCACGTAGACGCCTGGGTAGTAGCTGAACAGCTCAGCGGGGTTGCTGTATTTGTACGTCTTGAACTGCCATGTCTGGCCCGTTGTGAAGATGGCTACGACACGGCTCCAGTATGTGGGCTTGAACGAAGACGTCGAATCGACGAGGATGAATGTGATGGGCGAGGACGAGATGGAGGGCATGACGCGCTGGACGCGCACCATGTTCGTGCTGGCAGAGGTTGCGTCGGCGGGGGTGAAGACACCGTCGTCGAGGAACTGCTTGACGTTGCCCATGCGCAGGAGGGAGGACGCGGAGGGCGAGAGTAGGATGATTGGCTCGAGGCGCTTCGTGGGTTTGCGCTGGAGGTTGGAGACGAGGGCGGTGGAATGGGGGAGTGATTGGGGCGCGGATTTGGGGTCGTTGGGGCCTTTGCGGAGGAATACCTGGCTGGCCTGGATGCGGAATTTCTCAAAGTCCTGGATGGACAAGGTCAGTATACGTTCTGTAGGGGTCTATGAATGCAACATACGATAGGCTTTGTCCCCCGGAGAGCAGTGTTGTGGTCGCCCATGCGCCGCTCACCGTCGTAGATCTGGAGCAGCCGCGCATCCACCATCTTGCCTCCTCCAGTGCGCTTCAGGTCCCTGTCCATGGGCACGCCCTTGCCGCCTGCAATGGCGGCCGCATCGCCGGCGGCTGCAGCTGCGGCATTGCTGTCGACGGGCGCGATGCTATCACTGCTCTCCGTCTCGCCGCTCAGCCAGGCGACGAGCTCGATCCTCTGGGCAAAGGTCAAGTTGCGCACGGAGCCCCCCGCACCAGACGGGAGGTCCTCGTTGAGAGTCTGGACTGCGGCGAAGTAGTCTGTCACCGAGGCATCTTTGTTCAGCCATGCAAAATAGCAGCTGCGCAGGTCGAAGGGCTGGTTGTCTGGCGCAAAACGGGTCGCCGATGTGAGCGGGAAGGTGCCATGGGCGCCATTGACATTGAACGACACGTGAGTCGCTGCGGCTA
>Ga0265780_10011477_pt1 | contig 10475 bp, 8 predicted proteins | sample P1T30metagenome_FD_192432 | JGI IMG/M metagenome (GOLD analysis project Ga0265780, IMG submission 192432) | Plant litter microbial communities from East Loma Ridge, Irvine, California - P1 T30 | ecosystem: Environmental > Terrestrial > Plant litter > Unclassified | place: USA: California... | reverse complement strand
AGCAAAGAGAACCGCGACGAATACATCCAAGGCATCAGAGCCGAATATGACAAAGCCCGCGAAGCACACATGAACAAGCGGAACGATAAGCGTTTCCTAAGTCTGGAAGAAGCACGAGCCAACAAGTTTCAGTTAGATTTGGATGGTTCGGTAGCCCCAGCGCCGTCCTTCACTGGCATCAAGGTTTTTGAAGCCTACCCGCTAAAAGAACTGGTACCCTATATAGACTGGACACCTTTCTTTCATACCTGGGAATTACGCGGTAGCTATCCCAAAATATTTAACGATAAGAACGTAGGCGTTGAAGCCAAAAAGCTTTTCGACGATGCGCAGGAAATGCTGCAGAAGGTGATCAATGAAAACCTGCTGCAAGCCAATGGAGTCATTGGATTTTGGCCTGCCAACAGCGTCGGCGATGATATTGAGCTGTATAGTGATGAGAGCCGTACGCAGTTACTCACCCGCATACATACGCTGCGCCAGCAAGGCGAAAAGGTTAAAGGCGAGCCGTATTACGCTCTATCCGACTTTGTCGCGCCTAAAGATAGCGGCGTGCCCGACTACTTTGGCGGCTTTGCCGTAACCACCGGTATTGGCTGCGATGAACTGGTGGCTAAATATGAAGCCGACCATGACGATTATAACAGCATTATGGCTAAAGCCATAGCCGACCGCCTGGCCGAAGCCTTCGCCGAAAAGATGCACGAACTGGTACGCCGCCAGTATTGGGGCTACGCCAAAGATGAGCAGCTGGATACCGAGCAACTCATTAAAGAACAATACCAGGGCATCCGCCCGGCGCCGGGTTACCCGGCCTGTCCCGAGCATACGGAGAAGGTTACGCTGTTCGATTTGTTGAAGGCAGAAGATAACGCCCATATGCACCTCACCGAAAGCATGGCCATGCTGCCCACCGCCTCGGTAAGTGGTTTTTACTTCTCACACCCAGAGTCTAAATATTTTGGTTTAGGTAAAATAGGTAAAGATCAGATAGAGGACTACGCAAAGCGAAAGAATATGTCGGTAGATACAGTGGAAAGATGGTTAGGGCCGAATTTGAATTATTAGCGGTGATGGGTAGCCTCTATGAGGCAAAATGATAAAATAAATTTTTCTATAAACAGGTAGCCCCTGACGGGGCAAAAAACATAAAATGAAAATTACTGAGCACATTGATAATGCAAAGGGCAAGACTTTATTTTCTTTCGAATTGCTACCGCCCATGAAGGGGCAGAGTATGGAAGGCATTTATAAGGCTATTGATCCTTTAATGGAATTTAACCCACCTTTTATTGATGTCACGTCCTCGCGCGAGGACCTGTTTTATAGCGAAATGCCTGATGGAAGGATTCAGAAGGCTACATACCGTAAGCGCCCGGGTACGGTGGCAGTGTGTGCTGCCATCAAACATAAATATGGCGTAGATACGGTGCCACATTTAATATGCGGTGGTTTTACCAAAGAGGAAACCGAATATGCCTTGATCGACCTGCAGTTTTTAGGAATTGATAACGTTTTGGTGCTACGTGGCGATGCCCGTAAAACCGATTCTGGTTTTGTTCCAACTCCAGGCGGGCACTGCTATGCTACCGACCTGTTGGAGCAGGTAACCAATATGAATAACGGCATTTATTTGCACGAGTACCAGGACACTTCTTACAAAACCGACTTTTGCATAGGCGTAGCTGCTTACCCCGAAAAGCATTTCGAAGCCCCTAACTTAAAAACCGACTTTAAATATTTAAAACAAAAGGTAGATGGCGGTGCAAATTTTATAGTTACGCAAATGTTTTTTGATAACAGTAAGTACAAAGCCTTTGTTAACCTGTGCCGCGAAAACGGCATCAATGTGCCCATCATTCCAGGACTAAAACCCATTACCACGGCCAAACAACTGGTTAATCTGCCCAAAATATTCCATATTGATATCCCCGAAGATCTGAGCGATGCCGTGCATGCCTGCAAGAACGATAAAGACGTAAAAGAGGTAGGTATAGAGTGGATGATCAATCAATGTAAAGAACTGGTAGATTTTGGCGCACCTGTGCTGCACTTTTACACAATGGGCAACCCGGAGCCCACCAAACGTATTGCAAGGGCTATTTTTTAATTGAATTTTAATAGGTGTTTTATTTATCTTCGGACACAATCTAAACACTTACAATGAAACGAATTAGCTTGGCAATACTGTTGCTAATTGCATGTTCTTACACTGCCAAATCTCAAAAGAACTATAAGCGGGCTCTAATTATTAAAGCAGCCGGCGACACCGTAAAAGGATATGTAAATTATAAAGAGTGGGATGAAAACCCCGAATTTATAGATTTTAAGTATTCTGTTACAGATGCTAAACCTAACAGGTACACCCCAGATATGCTGCGTGGTTTTGAAGTGCTTGGAATGGATAAATACTTGAGCTACATAGGGAATATAAGTGCCGATAAAAGTAAGTTTCCTGACCTTGCTAGTAATTTAGATACTACCACGGTACATGACACGGTTTTTTTGCAGCAGGTATACAAGGGCCAGCCCTTAAGCTTACTTAAGCATACCGATAACATTAAAACGAGATTCTTTATAACTGAGAAAAACGAAGCTCCAGTAGAGTTAATGTATCACCAATTCTACACGAATAGTTTAAGTATACAGCAGCTTAAACTATTTCACGATTACCTGTTACAACTTGCTCAAAAATATAATACTTCCAAAGGTATTGAGGCAAGAATTCATAAAGCAGATTTTACGGAAGCTGATTTGTATGATATTGTAAAATTGATCAATAATGATCATGTAACCAAGACTTCGGGTACTGGTGGAAGCCGGTTTTACGTTGGTATCTTATTTAATCGTACAACAACTGATTTTGTTGGGCAAAACCCACTGGATGGACAGAAAGCTTACAGCTATATTCCCACCCTTAATGCAGGGATAGATATTTTTAGAAACAAGTATACGCAGCGGTTCTTTTTAAGGGCAGACGTTAGTTTATCAGCAAATATGCCGCATTTTAAATATCAGACACAAGGTATTTATTCTTACGAGTATAAGTTTAAACAATATACGGCATCATTATTACCACAGCTCATTTATAATTTTTATAATAAAGATAACGTCAAGATATACCTTGGCGCTGGTGGCGGAATAAATTATTCCGTTTACGGTAAGGATAGTGAATATATAATTAGTACAAATTACACTTCTAATGCATATAAAAACCAATATGAATTTGATGCTATGTGGTTTAGTATTGTATTCAAAGCAGGAGCCATTGTTAATAAGAAGATTGAAATTTATGCACAATACACACCTCCTGCTAACAATTCCAATTATGTGTATTTTTCCATCCGAAATTCAAACTATGGCTTAGGGGTGCATTATCTTTTTGGTAAATAGACCAAGAGTTGCCAGATTAATTACCTGGCAGATCATCCAAAATCTAGCGCTACATCATCACCAAGAGCATACCCCGTACACGTTAACACCCAGCCTTGGTTCAGTTCATCATCGGTTAATACCTCGTTTTTAACAATGGTTACCTTGCCGTTTGTGCATTTTACGGCGCAGGCGGCGCAAACGCCGCTGCCGCAGCTGTAAGGGATATGCAATTGATTTTGCAGGGCTGCCTGTAAAATGGTTTGGTTTTCGCCCGCCATAATATCATGCCATTCCTCATTAAAATTAATGCGGAGCTTTTGTGGTGGAAAGTTGGTAACGGCAGTACTTACAGGTACCGTTTCCAGCACAAAGTTCTCTTTATGAATTTGAGCGGCTTCAATACCCATATACAACAAGGTAAGCTGCACCATGCGCATATAAGTAAACGGCCCGCAAAGGTAGAATTGGGCTTGCTCAATATCTTTTTTTACATACTGTCGCACCAGCTTTTCGGCCATAATGTTATTGAGCCTGCGCGCTTCGCTGCTGAGCAGGTGTACAATGGTTAATTGCTGAGGATGTGTGGCGGCTAAATTATCTAACTGCTGTTTAAAAATGATGGCTTGCGGGTTCAGGTTACTATAGAACAGTGTAATATTTACTGTAGAGGATGTACTCAGTAAAAACTTAAGATGGGCATAAATGGGCACAATACCGCCACCTGCAGCAAAGTAGATCAATTCTTTACCGTTGGGTTGTTGGGGTGCTGTAAAGCGCCCTGCAGGTTCAACAGCATTCCAAATATCGCCTACTTTGCTGTAGGTATGCAGGTAGCGTGTTATTTCGCCGTTGGCTATACGTTTAATGGTTAGGGCCATCAATTCTTCGTGCGGGGATGAACTAAGCGAGTAAGACCGCCTAATTTCCTGGCCATGATGGTTGATCACCAAAGTAATGAACTGCCCTGCTTTATAAGGTACAGGCCTGCAAGTTACCTCCTTTAGATAAAAGGTGGAGGTATCGGCAGTTTGCTTTTCAATGGCCTCAACCCTAAGCTGCAGCATGTGTTAAATAGTTATCACCAGTTTGCCAAACTGCGACGAACTCCCCATTTTATCTATGGCCTTTTGCGTATCGGCCAGCGGGAAAACCTCGTCAATTACCGGGACAATTTGGTGCTCATTCACTAAGTTTAACATGGCTGCAAAATCTTCAGGGGTACCCATGGTGGTACCTGATAGCTGTATTTGTTTCCAAAACAACGGCCGGGCATCAAGTTCTGGTATATTACCAGCAGTGCCTCCAAAAAACATGATGCGTGCACCCGAATTGCACAGGCCAATCACTTTGTTAAAATCTTTACCCAGGGCGCTGTCAATAACTATATCAAAGCCACCGGCCATGTGCTTTAATTCTTCGGCCCAATCTTGCGCCTTATAATTTACACCGGCCGAAGCACCCAATTGGCGAGCCCGTTCAATTTTTTCGCCACTGCCCGAGGTAACAAAAACCTGGCAACCCGCTGCCTTGGCAAATTGTATGGCAAAGGTGCCTGTACCCGACCCCGCTCCAACCACCAATACTTTATCGCCAGCTTTAGTCCGTCCCTTGCTAAACAAGGCGCGGTATGTAGTTAAGCCTGCTAAAGGTATGGCTGCTGCTTGTTCAAAAGTTAAGTGGGCTGGTTTAGGGTGTAGGTATTCGGCTTTAACTTTCACGTATTCGGCCAGGGTACCGTCTTCCGGCAATCCTAAAATCTTAAAATCTTTAGCTTGATACTCGGGATGTTCGCCCCATGCATGCCCCGGGTTAATAATTACTTCTTTACCTAACCAGGTTTGGTCAACATCGTTTGCAGCCTCGGCCACTATACCTGCACCGTCCGATCCTAAAATAGAAGGGTATTTAATGCCGGCGTATTGCCCAACGGTGATCCAGTAATCGCGGCGGTTAAGCGCAGCTGCTTTAACCTGTACCAATACTTCTCCTGCACCCAACGCAGGTTTATCAACACTTTGTAACTCAAGAGGCTTATCTGCCCCAATTAATACCATTGCTTTCATAAATAGAAATTAGCGACTACTACCGCCGCGAAATTTAACGATGAGATAAATAATGAAAATTATAACAACAAGCGCTACAGCTAGTCCTGTATATAAACCAGCTTTAAATATGCCTCCTGCAATTTCACAACTGCTTAAAAGCAGCATGAACATAACAGCAGGTAAAATAAGCCTTCTCATACCTTAATTAATAACAAAAGTGGCAGATTGTTTAGTGCTTCCGCTTTTTGAATTGTATTTTTTTAAGGGAATGAGAGCGTAGAAACGATGGATCGTTCTCCACAGAGATTGCTTCGTGCCTCGCAATGATGGGATATGATTTACACAGCCTAAGCGCTAATTACTCCGGCTCTTATCGCCTTCGGTAATAGACTTAATTAAGCTACCCCAGGCCAGCGGGTTAAGCAACGGGTTGGGTATTAGTGAGTGCGAGTTTAAGATGCGCTGGTGCATATCCTGCCCAATGGCCGATTGTATTTCGCCGGCATCGCGCGGCAAGGTGCTATTGGTTGCGGCCAGGGCGCTTTTACTTAAGTTTTTGCGGGCATTCTCCAGGTCGTCGTCGGCTATTTTCATAGTCAGGAAGTCTTTCTTAAACTCATCTGTAGTAGCCCACGGAAAAATGTGGAAGGCCGGTAACATAATAACCTGTGGCCGCATAAAAATTTTAACGGTATAGCTTTTACCAACGGCATTGGCCGGTATAATCACATCTTGTGGAAAAAAGCCCACGGCAGTAAAATGCAGCGTGTCCTGTTCGTGCGTTACAAAAGAGAAATAGCCTTTGTAGTTGGCCACATAAACGGCATTTTTATTAGAAAAGTTTGTAATGGTTACATAAGGTACAATTACCTTGCTGCTATCAGCATTGTAGGTAATACCTGTAAATTGAACAAGCGGCTTATCTGCCTTTTGTGCAAAGGCGGTAAATGCTGCAAACAGGCAGCCTATTAAGATAAGCAAACACTTTTTCATTCGTATTAATAGCCGTACAAGTTTATTACGCGTGTTTATAAAAAATAGTTTTATTGGGCAAAAATAAACTTTTTGTACAAAGCGGTATTGCTTTTAACAATACTTAACACTAACGCAGGTTCTCGGGCAATACGGCGTTAGGGTCGTCTATATCGGTTAAATTTAAGGCCTCAACGGCAGTAATTTCGGGCACTGCCCTCATAATAGCTTGCTCAATTCCTGCTTTCAAGGTCATGATGCTCATGGGGCACGAGCCGCAAGAACCCAGTAACTTTAATTTCACAACATTATCAGGCGTAATCTCCTCCACCGAAACATTCCCGCCGTCAGCCTCCAAATATGGTCTTATGGTATCAAGGGCTGCTTCTACCTGATCAACTAAACTCATGTTTATAATTTTATTAATGTAAAGATATTATTTTTTAACGATTAATCACATCGGCATAATTGGTAGCCTTGGCGTTATTAATAGAAATTTGCTGGGCTACGCGCTCAGCAATATCCTTAAAAGCCACATCCATAATGCCATCGCCGTTAAGCACTACTGGTGTACCAGCATCGCCGCTTTCGCTGATGCTTTTAACTAACGGTATTTCGCCCAAAAATGGTGCACCTACCAGGTTAGCCAGTTTTAAGCCACCTCCCTGTCCAAATATGTAATATTTGTTCTCGGGCAACTCGGCAGGGGTAAAGTACGACATGTTTTCGATGACCCCAAGAATAGGTACGTTGATAGATTCCATCATGAGCATGCCCACGCCTTTCTTGGCATCGGCCAAAGCCACATCCTGCGGGGTGGTCACAATAACGGCACCGGTAATAGGGAAGCTTTGGGTAACGGTAATATGAATATCGCCGGTACCGGGTGGCAAATCAACTACCAGGTAATCCAGGTCGCCCCAGTCGGCATCATTAAACAATTGTTTTACCGCGGTTGATACCATAGGCCCGCGCCATGGCACAGGCTGGTTAGGATCGGTAAAGAAGCCTATAGACAATAGCTTAATGCCGTATTTTTCAATAGGCTCGATACGGGTTTTGCCATTTTCCTGGCTTGCCCGCGGGCGTGCACCCTCCAGGCCAAACATAATAGGTACCGATGGGCCATAAATATCGGCATCAATTAAGCCCACTTTAGCACCCAAAGCTGCAAGCCCAAGCGCCAAGTTAGCCGCCACGGTAGATTTGCCTACACCACCCTTGCCCGATGCCACGGCGATAATATTCTTCACACCCGGTACGCCGGTGTTCTTTTGCGTGGTAACGCGCGAGGTCATGTTAACGCTTACCTCAATTTCGGGGCTAATGAAGTGACTGATGGCGTTGCGACAGGCATTCTCTATCAGCGCCTTTAAGGGGCAGGCCGGTGTGGTTAAAATAACCGAGAAGCTCAGCTTGTTGCCGTCGATATGTATATCCTGAATCATGTTCAAGGTTACCAGGTCTTTTTTCAGATCCGGTTCTTCTACATTGCCCAGGGCTTCTAAAACTTGTTGTTGAGTTAATTGCATGTTTATAAATTGACGCAAATTTAGTAAAACAGCCTCGCATTGCGTTTGTTAAAGAATATTTCCGATCGGGAATCGTTTTATAGCCGATAAGATTTAGTTTTGGATAAAATTTACAGATGCATCGCCCTACTTCTAAATATTTACGTATAACCGCCATTGTGTTAGGCGTACTTGTACTAATACTGCTTATAGGCGGCTACATCGCTTATTCTAAACGCGAAACTCTACTGCAAACTGCTATCAGCAAAGCTAAGGCAAAAGCCCTCCGTGAGTATAATTTAGATGTAAAAATAGGTGTTGCCCGTTTTACGGGGCTAAGTACAGTAGCTTTTAAAGGGATAAGCGTAGTGCCATACCAGCGCGACAGCCTCATACGTATCGACGATTTTGAAGTTAGCGTAAAGCTGCTCCCCTTAATATTGGGCGAGGTAAAACTGTCGGACGTCACGCTGAAAAACGGCTACCTTAACCTCACCAGCAAGAATGGTGTACGAAATTTCGACTTTCTGTTCCGTAAAAAGAAAGACTCTACCAATACCAAATCTAAATCGGGGTTAAACGAACTGGCCGATAACCTCATCAATCAGGTGTTGTACAAGATTCCTGATAACCTCAATTTGCAGAATTTTAGAATAACCTTTGCCGATGATAGCAACCAGGTGAAACTATTGGCTAAAACGGCTAAGATTGATGAAGGCGATTTAACCTCTACCATAGATGTGAATGATCATGAATCTACCTGGCACTTTGCGGGCAAGCTGCATCCATCGGATAAAGAAATTGATGTGAAGCTCTACGCCGATGGTAAAAAGGTAGAGTTACCGCTGATAGAAAAGAAGTTTAAGCTTAAACTGAATTTTGATACGCTGACCACCCGCTTAAACAATGTAGATCATGGTAACGATGAAACGCAGATCTTCAGTTACTTTGCGGTGAAAAATTTGTTGATTAACCATCCGGCGCTATCTGCAACTAATGTGGTTATTCCTAATGGTTCTATTGATGCCAATATATTTGTAGGCGATAAATACGTATCGTTGGATAGCTCATCGGTTATCCATTTAAAAAAGCTGGATATTCATCCGGCTATTAAGTACAAAATGCGCCCGGTTAAAATGCTGACGGTAAAAATGCATACCGACTGGCAGGAAGCTCAAAACTTTTTTGACTCATTTCCGCAAGGTTTATTTGAGTCGTTAGAGGGTATACAGGTGGCCGGTAAGCTGCGTTATAACCTGCACTTCTTTTTAGATACCTCTAATCCTGATGATGTTCAGTTTGAATCGGGCCTGGCCAAGCAGAATTTCAGGATTTTGAAGTTTGGCAAGGTAGACATAGGGCGCCTTAACCGTGAGTTTGTTTACACTCCTTATGAAAAAGGAAAGCCCATGCCGCCGCGTACCGTGGGCCCATCAAACCCTAACTATACTTCGCTATACAATATAGCACCCGATCTGCGTAATGCCGTAATGACAGCCGAAGATCCTTCGTTTTATACCAATCAGGGTTTTGTGCAGGAATCGTTAAGGAAATCAATTGCCGAAGATTTTAAAGAAAAGCGATTTAAACGTGGTGGAAGCACCATTTCCATGCAATTAATCAAAAACGCATTTTTAAGCCGGCAAAAAACGCTGACGCGCAAGTTTGAAGAAATATTGATTGTTTGGCTTATTCAAAACGGCGGTATTATGACCAAAGACCGTATGCTGGAAGTTTACTTTAATATTATTGAGTGGGGACGTAACGTATATGGCATAGGTGAGGCCTCACGCTATTATTTTGATAAAGCACCATCACAGCTTACCCTGGGCGAAAGTATTTATCTGGCCAGCATTGTACCCAGTCCAAAGAAAGGCTTATACGCCTTTGAACCCGATGGATCATTGCGGTATAGGTTGCATGGCTATTTCAGGCTCATTGGTAATTTAATGGCCAAACGGGGGTGGACTCAGCCCGACAGCAGTGCCTACGGTTTTTATAATGTAAGATTAAGAGAATCGTTAAGGCAAAAAATTGCACCAATTGATACTGCAGTGGCCGATAGCATTTTGAGACAAGACCCTGATGACCCCGATGCTGGTATGCTATTACCGGGCGTGGTAGAAGAGCAAGAACAAGATAAGAAACCCGGATTTTTCCAACGTTTATTTGGAAAAAAAGATAGCAGTGCCGTTAAAAAAGAAGCGGTAGCCGACTCGGTTGATGCCGTTAAAAAGCGTGAACGCGATGCCAAGCGGGAGCAAAAGCGATTGGAAAAACAACGTAAAAAAGAACTGAGGGAGCGTGGATTGCTGTAGCTTGAATTAATTGAGGATTTGAGGCAGCCATAATTAGTCCTGTTAATTTTAACTTTTACCTATTGCTAAATCATATGTCATCAAAAGAAGTATTAAAACAAAACGGGCTTTTTATTGAGAATACAACCATCAACGGTATTCCGTGCTCGGTAGGTTACGATAAGCAATTTAGGTGGAGCTGGATGGCCACTCAGCTCAACACTTTTATCTTTATTGGTACTTCAGATCAACCTATTGATAAGGCATTAATTGAA
>Ga0265780_10011476_pt1 | contig 10476 bp, 7 predicted proteins | sample P1T30metagenome_FD_192432 | JGI IMG/M metagenome (GOLD analysis project Ga0265780, IMG submission 192432) | Plant litter microbial communities from East Loma Ridge, Irvine, California - P1 T30 | ecosystem: Environmental > Terrestrial > Plant litter > Unclassified | place: USA: California... | reverse complement strand
GGTGGTAAAGACTCTTGGAGATGGACACTGGTGTCTTGGTGAAATCTTCAACGTGAGTTTTGCCAAGTCCACCGTATGATTTGAGATCATTTCCGCCATGGCCGAGCCCGTACATGCGATGTAAGGCGTGACCCGCGGTATGGGTAGTGGTCTTGGTATCTCTATTTTGCTGACAAGAACTTAGACGGAAGGAGTGAACCCCGATGCGAGACTGCCGCCTGCATGAATCTGGCCAACGAGAGTTGAGCCCATTAGAAACCTAGCATGTGCGCCCAATGAGCACAGCGCTCGAACGAGCCGTAGAAGACGCCGTCCACCGTCTTGGTAACGGAAGATCCCATACTTTTGCAAGGCGAGCTTGCATCCATCAAGCCCACGATCGCCCCCAAGATATCGCCTAGCTATCTTGGTGCGGGTAGAGTAAGATCCGTAGTCTTACCCCAGCTCCTGATCGGGCTTACTCCTTCACCAAGTCTTCCTTTTTGAGCCATGATCTACCTACCCGCGTGGCTGTGCTGACAGAAAAGGACTACGTGCCCAAGGCGCTAGCTCACGTTGGCCTTGATGTCGACCAAACGTACTCGTAAGGCGCTATCGTTTCCCCAGAGAATTGAAATAGACCTTCGGGTCTCGATTGATCTTGACGTTGGTGTCCGCAGCGGAGAAGTTTAGTGAACTTCTTAGGTACGCTTGGCTGCAGCGCCGCGGGTGCCCTGGAAGGATGCCACCCATCACTGAGTTGTCCGATGTGGTGGAGCAACGTTTGTCTTCATCGTAATCTGCTGTAATGCCGTGTTTGTCTGGTGAACTGTCAGACTTTAGTTGTGATGTACAGGAAGAACAAGCTCCCGGTGCTTCCAGCTGACAGAATGACATCACCAGTAGACAAATGCCAAGACCCACCCGATAGCGGCCTGATCTCCGCCTTTCCTCCACACATGCACACACTTTCCGCGCACTACCGAGTTGTCAAGCCGGGCCCGGATCCCTAGCAGCACGACGGTTCAAACGCCCAGCCAACATTGTTTATGGTTTCAAGTAATCACCTCCAAGGAATCAAAAATATTTCGGCGAGCAGTTTATTTATGTGTCTATTTCTTGGTGCTTTAGGTTCAGCTCGGGCTTGGGATGCTGGGTAACTGAGCCGAGTCATCCGCTACTCTACAAAACCGACAAGTCGGCCTGGCTGACGAACCATGTACCATTGTTAGTATCAATAGTCAAGTTCGTCTGCACAGTCTTTCCACCCTTCAAACTTCCACTCTCTACCATACCACCCGCAACAGGTCTCTGCAGCCTATTCTCCCCACTCTTGACCGTAAAGTTGGCGATGGGAATCTCCCAGCCATTGCGCGTAACAACAGTCGGCAGGCCGAAGAAGTTGGCTGTCATCTCGTCGTGGGTGAAGTGCAGCTCAAAGTAGCCACGGTAGTAAAGGTCCTGCCACTGGAGCTCAGCGTTGGAGGACTGAATGATGGAAGAGTAGTTGTTGGCGGTTGCGAGCGTGATGTTCGCGCCGTAGGGGCAGGGGGATGTGACTGCTGAGCCGGCGAACTCGACACCGATGCTGCCGGCGCCGGTGCTGGAGTCGTAGTCCTTCTCGTCGAGCCAGATTAGGTCGCTGACCCAGGATGCGTGACTGTCACCTGCGAGGAAGATATTGTTGTTGATGTTGTTGCTGTACAAGTGGTTAAGCGTGCGGTTCTTATTCGATTGGTAGCCGTCCCACGCATCGTAGTTCAGCGGGTTGTCTTCTCCGTAGGCAGCGGATTGGTTGACGCGCGAGAAGACGATTTGGGATCCGACAATACGCCATGTTGTGCCACGCTCAGAAGACTCGGAAAGACTTCGGTAGAACCAGTTCTCTTGCCGGGAGCCCATCAGGGAGCGACCGGCATCGTTGGAGATGTCGTGAACGTAGTCCGTGTTCCAGTAGAGATCGGTGATGGAACGATCATATTGACGGGTGTCAAGCATCATCAAGTCGACAAGCTTTCCGATGGAGAAAGAACGCCATATGCGCAGATTGTCGTCCATGTCGACTTGACGAATGGGCATCCATTCGAAGTAGGCACGAACAGCGTTCATCTTGCGCTGATCGACTGAGACACCACCGTCGCGGAGGAAAGAGTCTTCAGTGTTATTGAGCTCAGACATGCCGTCACGGTAAGTGTTATCAGCAACCTCGTGATCGTCCCAAACAGGAATCCAAGGGAATTGCTCATGGCTAGCAATGAGATCAAGGTCGGTACGGTAAGTCGCGAGCCTCTTTCGGTAGTCGTAAAGAGTGAAGATCTCACGGTCCGGCTGAGGAATGCGGCCAAGCGAGTTGCCCCAGCCGTAATCTCCATTCTTGTATTCGTAGATGTAGTCACCGAGATGAACGACGTAATCAACAGAGTCCTGGTTCGACGATTAGCTCAGTAGAAAATATAACCAGTCTTCAGCGCGCACCTTGCGAACGGTGTTTCCGTAGGCGTTGAAGAAGCCAAATGGGTAGTTAGCACAGCTGTACACGGCAATGCTAACATCGGTGATATCGTCGTCCGCATTTGGCGTGGTCTTTGTACGTCCAAGAGGACTCTTGTTCTCCGAACCGCACACATTGAACTGGTAGTAGTAATTCGTGTATGGCTTCAAGTTCTTGGCCTCGACCTTGACGGTAAAGTCTACATCAGAGCTCGTGAAAACCTTGCCGGAGTCGACGACCGTGGAGCAGTTCTTGTTGTCGTAGACCTTGTATTCTACGCATACTGGCGCCTTGGAAATTTGGACGTACTTCTCATTGTCGTGGTCGAAAAGAGGTGCGTAGCCGGTGACCGTGACATTGGACTGCGAGTTGTCGCTTTGAGGAGCGACGCGGGTCCAGAGGATTACGCTGTTGGGGTATGGGTCGCCTGAAGCGACGCCATGGGTGAAGTTCAAGCTGGAGGCGGCATAGGTACTTGCTGGGTCGTTCCTCTTGACAACCTTGTGGATTGAGACACCCAGGGCAGGGTGGTGCTCCGAAGGCGAGCGGTAGTTGATGTTCTTCGACCAACTAGCGCTGGCGATAGATGCCAATGGCAGCAACGAAAGGTATTGAAGCTTCATATTGACAAGGCTGCTGGAGGACGCCGATCGAACTTGCCAACCCAAAGCTACCGGCTCTCCGGGCCTTTTTGTAGCTTTCGAGAAGATTGAGCCATTTTCAAGCTTCAGGATTCCTGGCGAGCTACGCCTGGACGTTTCTGCGTCTCTACTGCGTCATGCCTGCAGGAACAGAGGTTCACGGAATGCAACATCCCAATCACAGCTCCTGGAGTGACCATGCTGCCATGTCGGTAGCGTTGACACGGGATGGTGGGATTAACGGTAGCGGGGCGAACATCGCATGTAGGAAAGTTGAAGATGCAACCTAGTAGTTAGTCGTCATCAGCAGAAATACAGCTCTCTTGATTTGTTGCGCTCCCAGGCTATTGCCGAGATGCAGTACGGCGCCGCGCACATGTCTAGGAGCTCTGCGCCTATTGGTCACTAGGAGCCGAAGCGGGTAGCTTGCACTGGAGTAAGAAAGGTTCAGCAATATTTCGACGGGTCTACTTGGATGAATGAAGCAGGTGCATCTGTAGATCGGAAACGATAATAAATGGTGTCTACCGAGGTAATGTTTCGATAAGTGATGGTCGGGAGATGGAAGCGGTGTCGAAGGTCGGAGTAGAAAGCTCCGCGAGGTGGCTTTTCGGAGCAGGTAGTCAACATGCTCCGAAGTAATCCCGCACCTTCCTTCATGATTTCTGTGCCCGTGCAGATAGACCAACAAGAAGAGCATGCACCTTTTGGCTGGCATTGCCAACTTCTACACAAACAGTTTATAAACCCAATACCCCACATAAACTACCATCCCAACAACCCCCCTCCCCCACCCCGGCACCTGCTCCTCCGCCTGCCAAAGCACCCACGTCTCAATACTCGTCCTCGGCGCCCCAGGCGTAAACAACATAGCATTCTTCGCGCCCTCGGTACGCCGCTGCGCAGCATGCGCATGCCTAAACATTTCCTTCTCATACCTCTCTACATACCGTCCCAGCGCCTCCACCTGATTAACACCCTCACCAGCAGAGCTAGATGAACTGTACGCAACGATCTGCTCCGTAAGAACCATGGCATCGTAAAACGCCGTGTTCACGCCAATTCCCGCAAACGGCGTCATGACATGTGCTGCGTCGCCTAGGAGCGTGATGCCAGGTCTGTGTGGCCAGGTGAAGCTTACGGGGAGTTGGTAGAGGTTTTTCCATGCGAGTCCTGTTTCTGCTTTTTCGATTGCGTCGAGGAGCTGGGGTGACCAATCGTGAAGTTCCTTTCTCAACACTGCTTTCGCTACTTTGACGTCATTTTGGGCGTCGAAACCGCATGTTTGGGCAAAATCTTCTGGGTGCTGGCCGTAGTAGGCGACGTAGATGGAGGAGTCGGAGAGTTGTTGTATGGAAAGGGATTTTCCGTCGGAGTAGGCGAAGACGCTGCCTCTGTTGACGAAATTGTGGAGGTCTGGTGCGGCGGTTGAGGCGGAGGGTATGTACATTGTCCAGCCGCCTAGACCGGCGTAGTATGGCTTCTCGGATGTCAGGAGGTTGCGTGTCTTGCTGAAAGCGCCGTCGCAACCCACGATCAAGTCGAAGCCGTCTAGCACCTCGCCGTTCGCGAAACACAGACTTAGTCCTGAACTGCTTTCTTCGACGCGCGAGAGCTTGTAGCCCCAGCGAACGGTGCCACGGGGTAAGCTCTCCATGAGCATTCTCCTCAGATCTGCGCGATCGATTTCTGGTGCGTCTCCTGGGCTCAGCTTTCTGTCTGCTGTCTTGCGTCCACCTCTTCTCAACCATGTCGTGAGGTTTTTATCGGTGACAAGCAGACTCTCGCCGTCGTAGCGAGCATACTTTTGGAACTCGTCCCATAAGCCTGCCAATTTGATTGCAGCGAGACCCGTGTTGGCGCGCAAGTCCAAGGTGCCGCCTTGTGACCGGTAATTGATGGAGGCTTCTGCTTCGAAGATGGTGGTGCTGCAGTCACACTGGGTGAATAATAAGCGTGCGAGCATGCAGCCACCGGGGCCTGCGCCAATGATCGCGATTTTTGGTGCCATTTTATTTTTACCCTTTGAATCAGATCGCTATAGTATTGCCGAATAAGTTGATGATGAGCGCCGATAGAAATCTTTCATCTCCACCTGCAGCTTGGCTGAGGAGCTTCTTAAGGCTTGTTGAAGCTTACCTGTCAGGCCTCCAGTGACGCTGTCGCATTGCGCACCGGGTTAGGTTAGACGATGCTAACGGTGGCTGCCTTGTGTAACGTGGAGCAGGAACGTCGGTTCTCAGAAGCGAGACGAGGAAGAGCGGCCCGCGATGCCATTTTCCAAGTAGAGCAAGAAGTGTAGATACGACAATAGAACGCAAGAAGCCAGAGCAATGTTTTGATCATTGTATGTGCAGTGCGCGAGAGAAGTATGTGCAGAGTAAGACGAAAGTATGTACAAGAAGAGGTGCCTGTGTGCATCTACCCTGTCTCCAATAAACCAAGAGCGGGATGCATCTAGCTCATGCTCAAGCTGTACTCAGTAACAGTAAGCTTCGCCTTGTTACCGGAGAAAGGCTCAGTGCCAGCTCCAACACTTGTCAAGATCTGGCTGCTGGGCATACCATGCTTGCCAGTAACCTCCTTGACAAACTCCATCAAATCGCCATTGAAGCTGTTAATCTGCTTCTCGGCAACAAAGCTGAACACATTCATCTGGCCGTTCTTGCCGTTGTACAACTTCCAGCTGTTGCCAGCCAGGGTGACAGTAGCAATGGGGCTGCCAGTGGCGGAAATGGGACCGGCGCCTCCGAGAGCACCGACCCAGATCATGATTTCGTACTCGGGGTCGCCGCCAGCTTTGGAGGAGGTGAAGAGGTCGTAGGAGACGTTTGCGATGAGGTCGTCGCCGGCGTAGGACCATTTCCAGACCGAAGGGAGGGATTTGATGGATGAGAGAGCTTTTTGGGTAATCTTTGTTACGACGTTGGCGTAGGACTTGACGTGTCCGGGGCTGGAGGAAATGTTAGTATGAGTTTTGGTATCAGAGAGAGAGAATGACATACCCGCCAGTCCAGGACCATGAAGTGTGCCACTTGAGGGTCCTGCCACTGAGACCATCAACGCCGGTGCATTGGGAACCGGATGTGGCGTCGGCTTGGCCCCAGAGGTTGTTGTAGACGGTGTAGTCACCGGTCACGGCGCTGTCCCATTGGCCGCAGTAGTCTGCACGCTTCTGGATGGTAGCGGTGGGGACAGCGAGGGCGAGAGATGCCGTGCTGGCGATGAGGAGTGCGCTGAACTTCATGTTGACAGATGGTAGTAGTAGAAAGGAGTGTAGTAGTTTATTTGTTATCTGGACTGCGTATTGTGGACTTGAGAAGATGTAGATCGGCTTTAAGTACAACGTCGGACATCGTACGAGCTAAGAAATAGAAAGAGGAGAACGTGCTCACGGAGTATCTGTGTTCGTAGTCGACCCCGTTGTTTCGAAGGAATGAACATGTCAAGCAAGCTATGCCCAAACGAGACACTACTCCTCTCAAGGGTGTCCCATGGTCAGGCCGTAGACTTGTCGATCATCCGAACAAGGTGGGAGGCCAACTTGGCACATTGGTGGATTTGCCTGGTAGTTCAGTATAGATGGAGCTGACGGAAGAACCTCAGAAGCTGATCAGCAGCTAGTTCTTCAAAGACGATGTTCTTCGCGATGTGCATCGATTTTGCGATGCGTCGGGAATGCTCCGCGCGCATGGATCCCTGTCTGTCAAGTCAAGCTTCCCCACAAGTCATTCCGTGCGCCTGAAACATTTCGCCGATGCTTGATGAGGGCAATATAACGTCGGTGGGACTAGGGAATAGGGCTACGGTAATTTTCCGACGCTCATGCGGGTCCAGACATGACCTCAGCTTCATGTCTTCTAATCATTTCGGACGAACGATTCTTCGACTACAAGCGAGCTGAGAAATTCCATATCGGCTTCATTACCGGTATCGCAGAAAGACTTCATTGTCGGCTGGAGTTGTAAGCGACGAACAAATGCGTATGGCTCGAAAGCGACTCACGGTGCCCATATCGCCCTTCCTGTCGACCTTCCAAGTATTGCCCGACTGACGAATCTCGTGCTGAATGTAGAAGGGCTCCGGTTCTGATGTTTTCCAGAAGCCGGTTAGCTTCCTAGTAACTTGCCTCACTGGCTCTCCTACTGCAGGCGTAACGGGTGCATCCAGCCAGGGCTGAACATTTTCCCACTTCTTGTCTGGCAAGTCCCACCTACCACCGTCGGATGCCTGCATGAGAACATCCACATGAAGTTCCTCGATGTGAGGGAAGTACTGGAGGATCCGGCTGATGGCAAATGAGGCAGCATTGGGCTTCGCTGCCTCACCAGGGTTGACGCGAGCATTCCCGCGTTTATCGATGAACACCTGTGGACCACCATTCCACCAGTCGTATCCGGGCCAGATAGCCAGCCTAAGCTTCTTAGTCCTGCCAATGATTGGAAGTAGTGCGAGGAAACGAGGCGACATCTCTTCGCGCGTGGGGACGTAGTAACCGTGAGCCCCGCGTAGCTGGCGCTGGACCTCCACTGTAATACGCAGAGCGTCATCGTCGCAGGCACGCTCTGCTTCTTCGGCAAATTCGGTTCCGAGCCTCGCAGCCACGACATTACTCAAGGGCTGCTCCTCCGAGTCCGGCGTTGTTGGAGTGACCTTTGACAGCAGAAGACGGTGTTCTAGACACTCTTCTCGTAGCTGCCGACACGTTGCTACAATGTTTGGAGGTGGACGGGAGGGAAGATAGATGCGTGTATCGATATAGGTATCCATGGGTATTTGACGCGATCTGTACAAATGCTGGGTGTCCTTTATCGAAGTCGATGTATAGACGTACTGCGGTAGGATCAGGTAGCCAAGAATCTCGTCGCGCAACTCGCGCGGCAGGGCAAGAAGTGGTGAAACATTATTGGAGGATGGCATGATTTCAATCGATTGCGAATTGGCGCTGGGCATTGGTAGTTGAGAACGCGAGGGTTGTATGTCTCGCTGGGCAGGCGGTTTATGCTGCAGCCTTGCGGAGCGGATTTCCGCGCTCCGCACGTGGTCTGTGAGGGTGGCGATGGCACGCCTGATCAGAGCAGAGTCCAGCTCCTCTTTTTTCTTACTACTAATTGTCTAGTCTTCTCAGGTACAGATTCCCCTGATGGGATAATTGGCATCTGACAGATAGATGGCGAGGCGTGCGCATCTATCGACGCTCACTGAGGCACAGGGCAGGAGCGGAAGACAGGGTTATTCACAGTGAACAACACGCCGCGACACTGAGAAGAGATACAAGCGGTAAAGATGCTATAGCATTAGAAGTACTGAGAGAGGATCTTGCTGCCAGGGGTAATGTCGGCCGTGGCGCAAATGCGGAGACCTGGGGATGGTTCGCAGAGCGGGATGACATCGTGCATGGGCTCGGCGGGGCGCGTTTGCGGCTCCAGCACAAACAACTTCTTGGGCTTGGGCTTGTGATTGAAGCAGGCAACACCACCGCATGCCGCCGTGCCGAACCTCACTCTCATCGCGACATGCATACTGATCTCTTTATGTCATCTCACTAATAGACACTCAGGTACAGAAATATCCGCCGGTTCCAAACAGCCTGCCGTCGCGGCTCAATGGGCGCAGCGTTGCATTACCGCTGTACCGCGTGCCCTTCGGAAGCTATCTGGAGTCCCAAGACGTTGTAGATCGGCCAAGAAGCGGTCTGGCTCCATCACGAGATCATGGCGAACAACGAAGGAAGGCGCAGTATCACCCAAAGGCTGACGCCATGGTGGGCATTGCGCTCGAACGAAGCCGCGCCCCAGGATACGGAAGGTGAGAGTAGCGGAACCCAAACAAACGCTCCTGCCCAGGTACGGCAAACCTCATACGCACCTTCCACCGTTACGGCACGCCGCACGTGCATGCCGACAGCAACATCTGCTTTTGGCAGGCATGAGGCCATTATTACCCCTTCGCTCCTGCCATATGCTGACGTGCAACAGCCCGCGACCCTCTTTGCTAGCCCTACGCCCTCCCCACGTCCCGAAGCCGCGAACAACCCGCCCAACATATATCAGCCTCTCATTCATCAATACTTCGCAAACCCAGGAGCGACATCTTACCGAGGCTCCTCGTCACGCGGCCGCCCATACAGATACCGCCTCGACCCACGTGGACGGCGAAGGCATCCTCCTTTCGCTCACTCACTGTACAACCCGACCCCTCAAGCACCAGAAGGTGAAGGCGAAGGCGGAGGCTCAATGTCAGAAGACCCGTACGACCACGAGCTTGCGATTGCCTTGCACTTGGATCTGTTGGAAGACGCCGAGAGGTTTGGAGAAGAGGATTCGGGCATATACGATCATAGTGAAAGTGATTCCGTTGCCCACTCCCGGCGCGCTCACTTCACCGACGGCGACTGGGACGACGAAGCAGACCGAATTCCAGTTGGTGCACCAGCTCCCTTTGGAGGCCCCTCGTCACCCGCGAACAATCTCCACCGTCCCTTCAACTACTCACATCACCACATCATGCCCGGCCCTTCAAAGCGCTCGCGCGATAGCTATGAGGGCCCAGAAGAAAAGGCCATCGCACACGTCCTGAACTTTAGGGGTGCCATCAGTGCCATGCTATACAACAGCATCAGCCCCAACCCTCAAGCGAACGATATTTGGCCCGAATGCCGCAGTTCCACAAAACTACCCGCCAAGTACTATCTGCTCGACAAGAGCAAATTGCTCGCATCCGATCAGGATCCAAAGCATCCCCCCTCCAAGAAAAGTGGAAAGAAGGCAGTAAAGACTGCAAGGAATGAGGCGTCGCATGACGCTCTTCCTAGTCCTTCGGTTGGGCGCCCGGAATGGAAGCTGCCGGTTGAGCTTGTAGAGATGATTGCGGAACACCTCAACCGCGACGACATAAAATCACTACGTCTTGTAAGCCGCGAGATGAACAAATCGGTCTCGCAGGTCATCTTCCGGACAGTGGTTGTTCCCTTCAATACCGAGATCTACGGCATGCTAGCACAAGAGCACAAGCCTGACTTCAAGGGCAAAAAGCGCGCACGAATCGAGCAACCCAGCTACTTATGGAAGAACGCAAACGGCGATGAATTATACAACGGCCATGGCCTCGACGTCTTCCGCGGCTTCGGTACACACATTAGGAAGTTTGGCATGAGCTTTGAAGTCAACGAAGAATCGCTTTCCATGCCGCCCGTCAAGTCACTGACGGAGAAAAAGACGAGCTTTTGGGGTAACTATGACTGGCCACATGAAGAGTATCGTCGCTTCGATACTGTCGCTGGACTCGAAAATGCCGCTGATGAAACACCGCGGATGAAAACAGCATTTTCCGAGCTCAAAAGTGTCAGGGAACTGGCGCTTTCCA
>Ga0265780_10011475_pt1 | contig 10477 bp, 7 predicted proteins | sample P1T30metagenome_FD_192432 | JGI IMG/M metagenome (GOLD analysis project Ga0265780, IMG submission 192432) | Plant litter microbial communities from East Loma Ridge, Irvine, California - P1 T30 | ecosystem: Environmental > Terrestrial > Plant litter > Unclassified | place: USA: California... | reverse complement strand
GTGAACAGGCAATACAGCAATAACATCAACACAATAAAAATACCCGATGGCAAGCCGCTTACCAGTTGTGCTGCACTGTTTACAATAGTATCGCTGATATGGCCACCATCTAAAATAGCGGTAACGCCGCGGGCGGCACCGATGATAAAGGCCACACTTAGTAATCCCTCAGCACCTTTCACAAAAGTATTGATAAACTCGTGCTGATCCATGCGCTGCAACACAGCAATCAGCACAGATGCCACTAAAAACACGGCCGACATTTCGAGCAGCCACCAGTGCCATACTACTACGCCAATTATCATGGCAGCAAACGCCAGAAAGAATATAAAGAGCAGGCCTATGTTTTTTGCCGAAAGGGGCTCCGCTTCCGTTTGTGCATTAAAAGCCGGAAAAGGACTTTTAACCTCTCCGTCAAACCTTTTAACCAGCGAGTAAGCCGGATTAGCCTTTACACGATGTGCATAGCGTACCAAATAAACGATATATAAAGAAGCCGACAGCACAAACATCAGTAGACGACCATTCAGGCCATCTGTCCAGCTGATACCGCAGGCGTTTGATGCAATAATAGTAGAGAATGGATTAGAGAACGATGAAAGGGTGCCCAATTGCGTGCCGCCAAAAATAACGGCTACTGGTACCAGCAAATCATAACCGGCGGCTAGAAACAAAGGCACTAATACCGGGTAAAAGGCAAAAGCCTCTTCGGCCATGCCATAAGATGCGCCGCCAAAGGTGAGTAAAAAAGTCAGGATGATTATTAACCATCCCTCCTTACCGCGCATAATGGTAGACAGCCTTTGTAAGCCCGCTTCTAAAGCACCTGTAGCATTAAATACCTGTATAAAACCGCCAATTAACAGTACAAATAAGATAATATCAATGGTATCATATATCCCTTGTATAGGTGCCTCTATTACCTTAACTACTCCTTGCGCATTTTTAGGCAATCGGTGATAGCTACCCGGCACCGATACCGGCTTTCGGATGATGCCTTGCGTAAAGGCATTTACTGATGCGTTGATATGTAAACTATCCAGCACTTTTTGAGACGCCGGTAACGTTTGCTCCGAACCGTTTTTGTTTAACACAAAATTGGGTGCCGTATAGCTCAAAGTATCATACTTACCGGCAGGTACCAACCAGGTAGCCAATGCCGACAAGATAATAACACTCATCAATATGGTCAGCGGGTGGGGTACTTTACGGAGCAGATTCATACAATGATGGAACGGTATTTAAATTTGACGCTGCATTATTCAATACTTTTTGATGCTCTTAAAAACAAGCAGGTTTTGCGGGTTAATGCTATAGCCGCTTATGTTGTTTTGATACAAGTTAACCAGTTTATCGTAATATAAAATAACCACCGGCGATTGCTGCATCACTAAGTTATCCATTTGCTGGTAAAGCTTATAGCGCTGCTGATCGTCTTTAATACGCGAGGCCTGCTCAAATAAAGCATCGAAGGTTTTGTTTTGAAAGCCTGTATAATTAGGCCCGAACGGAATCTTGTTTTTGCTGTAAAAAAGCGATAGGTAGTTCTCAGCATCTGAATAGTCGGCCAACCATGAAGCCCGGAAAAAGTTGACACCATTTTTAGCAATCATATCGCGTAAGCTGGCACCTTGTAACAGGTCTACCCGTACCCTGATACCCACCTTTTGCAGCTCACCTTGGATATATTCAATTAAATCACGATAGCTGTTGGTGGTACTTAATACAATTTCGGGGAGGTTGCGTCCTCCCGGATATCCTGCTTCTATCAACAATTGCTTTGCTTTTGCTGGATCATATTTATACCCTTTTACTGCCGTAGTATCAAATCCTGGCATGCCTTGAGGAATAAAGCCGGCAAAGCCAGGTGCACCCACACTATTGCGCAAAAACTTGATCATAGTGGGCTTATTGATGGCATAGTTAATTGCCTGTCTTATTTTGACTTGCTTTAAGGGCGACGATTTAGCAATGGCAATGTTGGTATCAATCAAAATACCCAAATACTCAGTATTTAAAAACGGCTCTATGATTACTTTAAATTTGCCCTTATATTTTTTGGTAACCTTCCCCGATTTAGTCAAAAAATCATCCCGGTAACTACCATCAATACCATTAAAAAAATCGAGTTTCTTTTTAATGAACTCCATAAAAGCCGTTTGCTTATCGCTGATGAAAGTTGAGCGTACGGCATCCAGGTAAGGCAATGACTGTCCTTTTCTATCTTTTTCCCAGTAACGTTCATTTTTGAGCAGCACCAGCACCTCGCCTTCTTTCCAGTATTTAAATTTGAAGGGCCCTGTACCTACGGGGTGGCTCCGGAAATCTTTACCGTAATGATCAACCACTTCATGCGGAACTACCGAACAATACTGCGCGGTGAGCACACTTAGTAATGGCGGAAACGGATGCTTAAGTTTAATTTGGAAAGTGCTGTCGTTTACCGCTACAAAGGCTTCCTTTCCGGTCACCTTATCGCTAAATATCCATGAGCCCGACGAGGCCACCTTTGGGTCAATTAAGCGGCCGAAACTGTAAGCAAAATCACCAGCATTTGCTATACGGCCCTTACCCCCAGCAAACTGCTCATCATTATGAAAGTAAACATCGCTCCGTAAATGGAATGTGTAAACTGTACCATCAGCCGAAATTTCCCAACTTTTAGCCACACAGGGTTGCACATGCAGGCTATCATCAATCTGTACCAAGCCGTTAAAAACCTGGTTAACCATCCATAAAGCATTCTGGTTACGGGCAAAAGCCGGATCGAGCGAGGACAGTCCCTGATCGAGATTGATATTAAAACTTGTTTTACGCGATGTTTCCGGATGACTATTGCAGGCCACCAACATCAACACTAATCCTGTAAGCCAACAGCCTATTATATACCTCAACATTGAGCTAAATATGCAAATAATTTAATTTACAGACTACCGTGTATCATGGCTACTTATAATTTTGCAGTACATTTAACCTTTACTCAACCGCAAACATGAACAAAGGACGCTTAGAAGCTTTTAGCGATGGTGTTATTGCCATCATCATCACTATTATGGTATTGGAGCTTAAAACGCCGCATGGCCATACACTGGCCGATTTAAAACCTTTAATACCGGTAGCCTTAAGCTATGTACTGAGTTTTGTTTATGTAGGAATTTATTGGAACAACCACCACCACATGCTGCATGCTGTGCGCCAGGTGCGCGGCGCAGCTTTATGGGCCAATTTGCATTTACTATTCTGGCTGTCCATCATCCCGTTCGTGACTAGCTGGATGGGCGAAAACCACTTTTCGCAATGGCCGGTGGCATTGTATGGCATTGTGCTGGTGATGAATGCGGTGGCTTACAGCATACTGGCTATGGTACTGGTAAAGCAGGCCGGCCCCGAGTCTGCCTTGGCTATTGCCATCGGGAAAGACCGTAAAGGAAAGCTATCTATTGTAGTTTACATTTTATCAGTAGCGGTATCTTTTATCAGTCCCGCTATCAGCCTGGGGCTATATACCCTCGTAGCAATTATTTGGTTTATACCTGATACCCGTATAGAACGGGTGTTAATTGACGACCATAAAGTATAAATTATTACCCTTTTCATCAACGTCTGAAATATATGTCGGCCATGTAAAACCCTGTTATCTTATTTAAACATAAGAGGTCGCGTGGATAACTACGCGACCTCTTATGTTTAAATTAAAAAAGGAGCCTACACCGCATCAGAAAGTGAGCTGAAGGTAAAGTCGCGTATTTTCATGGGTGGAATCAACGCATTCTGGCTGCTTTCGCCACTTACGGTACGCTCGGTCTTACCTAAAGCTTCGAGGTTATTCAGCATAATGACTGGGCTCTCATTAAACCTGAAGTTTTTAACCGGAAATTTGATCTGTCCATTCTCAATGTAAAAAGTACCATCGCGGGTAAGGCCTGTGTATAGTAACGTTTGCGGATCAACCGGGCGTATGTACCACAAGCGGGTCACTAAAATGCCTTTCTCCGTACCTTTAATCAGGTCTTCTAAACTTTGGGTACCACCTTCCATAATGATGCCGTCAGGACCGGGGATGGCTTTCACGCCTTTCTTTTCGGCCCAGTAGCGGGAGTAGGATAAGTTTTTGACGACGCCTTTTTCAATCCAGCTTACTTTTTCCTGCACACGGCCATCGCCGTTCCAGCGGCTGGTTGGCAGCTCGGGGTTGGCAGGGTCTGAATAAATATTTACGCGTTCGTCCACCAGTTTCTCGCCTAAGCGGGTTTTGCCGCCGGGTTTGCTTAAAAAGCTGCGGCCTTCATCAGCACTGCGGGCATCCAGGCTGCCGTACAATTGTTCGAGCAGAACAATGCCGGCGGCGGGTTCTAAAATTACCGTATACTTACCAGGCTCCAATGCTTTGGTGTTTACCGAGCCCGATGCCTTTTTGGCCGCCACTTTAGAGAAGGCCAGCGCATCCATTTTGTTAACATCATTAAACCCTTTGGTTGCATAACCCGAGCCTTTACCATCTGCCGTACGCATCGTTACCGAAAAATTGATATCAGTAGCGGTATTATAGGCAAATAAACCTTTAGAGTTCATGATGGCCGAAAAGCCGGCGCTGCTTTCTAAAAAGCCGGCAGCAGTCAGGTTACTATCTTTTGCTACTTGCAGGCTTTGCTGCACCATGTCGGCGCGTTGTTTAGGGGTGATATCTGCCGTGGCTGACACAAAGGTTGGTGTTGGTGCACCATAATTTTGCGGACCTAAAAATGGCATAAACTCAGGATTTTCGGGTGCCAGTTGTGCCAGCTCTTCTGAGCGGCGCACGGCTTTTTCGAGCGAGGCATCATCAAACTCGTTGATGGTAGCCGTCCCCAGTTTTTTGCCGAATGCTGATGACACCACCAAACTATTACGGCTGATGCCGCCGCTGGTAGATACTGAGTTACGTGCATAACGGATGTTCGACGAATCACCTCCGCTTAAATTTACTTCACATTGTTCGGCTTTAGAGTAGCTCAGCGCTTTTTTAAGCAAGGCGCGTGCTTGTTCTTCGGTTAATATAGCCATGATCAATTCTTAGATTTTACGTGCTGTGTTGATAATGTTAACTCCATTAAAACGGGCTGTTGATGATCCGTGCGATACGGCACTTGATTGCATAGGTTGCCCCTTGCCGTCAAAAAAAGAGCCGCCTAAACGGTAATCGCTTTGATCGCATACCGCAGAACATGAATTCCAGAATTCCTGTGTGTTTGATTGGTAAGCTACATCGTTTAGCATACCTACGATTTTGCCGTTTTTAATTTCGTAATATAATTGTCCGCTAAACTGAAAGTTATACCGTTGCTGATCGATAGAGAATGAGCTATCACCAATAATGTAGATACCCTTTTCGACATTTTTGATCATGTCCATTGGCTTTAGCGGCGCCTTGCCTGCCTGCAAGCTAATGTTAGGCATACGTTGGAATTGTACCGACGACCAATTATCAGCATAACAACAGCCTTGCGACTCATTTAAGCCGATGATATGTCCCTGATCGCGGATGGATTGATAGTTTACCAACACGCCATCCTTAATGATATCCCATTGTTTAGTTTTTACGCCTTCGTCGTCATAACCAACAGCACCTAATGAGCCGGGCTGTAACTTATCAGCTACCACGTTTACGTTTTTACTGCCGAACTGGAACTTTTTGCTCTCCCACTTATCCAGCGTTAAAAAGCTGGTACCTGCAAAATTAGCTTCGTACCCTAACACCCGGTCTAACTCGGTAGGGTGCCCGACCGATTCGTGAATAGTTAACCACAAATGCGAAGGGTCGAGGATCAGATCATACTTACCTGGTTCAACCGATTTAGCTTTCAGTTTTTGGTCTGCCTGGGCAGCGGCGGCCCGGGCATCCTCAATCATATCATACCGATCGCGGTATAAAACGGTAGGCGTGCCCTTAATTTTGTCACTTTCGCGGGGCATCAGGTATTCGTAGCCCATGCCACGTGGGGAACTTAACGACTGGCGGGTTTCAAATTTACCTGATTTGGCGTCAATTTTGGTGGCACCAAATACCGGCCAGATCCGGTGTATATCCTGATCTATGTAGGATCCATCGGTAGAAGCAAAATACTTTTGCTCGTTCACCAAAAACAGCAAAGAGTTAACATAATTAGCACCGGCTTTCATGGCGGCATCATTTACCGAAAGCAGCAGATCGACCTTTTCTTTAACAGGCACCTCAAACGCGTTGCGCTCAATAGGCGTTTTCCAGCTAACCTCACCATACCCTTTTTGGGGCAGCAGCTTTACCGGTTCACTTAATAAACGCGAATTTTCTTTGGCGATAGCAACAGCCTGTGCGGTGGCTTTGGCTATACTGTCGTTATCCAGTTTATCGGTGGCGGCAAAACCCCAGCAACCATTGGCAATTACCCGGATGCCCATTCCGTACGATTCGGTGTTAACTAGGTTTTCGACTTTGTTTTCGCGGGTGATGACGTACTGGTTTAAATAGCGTCCAATACGACAATCGGCATAAGTAGCTCCTTTAGATCGGGCCGCGTTTAGCACCACATCGGCCATTCGCTTTTTTATCCCTACGTCAATGCCCCCACTCAGCACCGCTTCGGGTGCAATAGGCGAACCCATTACAGGTATCTGGCTCAGCATAGCCCCACCGAAACCCATCCCGGTGAGGTATAAAAATTTCTTTCTGTTCACTTACGGTTGGTTGAGTTGTTGATTAGTTAATTGATGAAATATTCTTAATAAAATTTTTAAAAACCCTACCCTCCCGAGGGAGGGATGAAAAGATTGATAAAACTGCTACCCTAATTTTCTGACAGTATTGATCACGTTTACCTTGTCGAATTTAGCGGTTGAGCAACCATGCGATACGGCGCTTACTTGCGAGGGCTGGCCTTTGCCGTCGAAGAAGGAGCCGCCCATGCGGAAGTCGTTTTCGTCACAAATGGCCGAGCAGGAGTTCCAGAACTCCTGGGTATTTGCCTGATACGTGGCCCCTTTTACCATGCCCGTAATTTTACCGTTGCGTATCTCGTAACATAATTGGCTGCTGAATTGAAAATTGTAACGCTGCTGATCGATAGAATAAGAGTTGCGGCCGAACATGTACAAGCCCTTCTCGGTATTCTTAATCATTTCGGCCGGTTTAAGCGGTGCTTTGCCGGGCTGCAAACTAACGTTAGGCATCCTTTGAAACTGCACATCGCTCCAGGTTTGGGCGTAGCAGCAACCTTGTGAGGCTTGTAAGCCCAGTATATGTGCCTGGTCGCGCGTGGCCTGATAATTTACCAGTACACCATCTTTAATAATATCCCACTGTCCGCATTTTACGCCTTCATCGTCATACCCAACGGCGCCTAATGAACCGGGCTGTATTTTGTCGCCTACAATATTTACCTGTTTACTGCCAAACTGAAATTTCTTGCTTTCCCATTTATCCAGCGTTAAAAAGCTGGTACCGGCAAAGTTGGCTTCGTAACCTAACACCCGGTCCAACTCGGTGGGGTGCCCTACCGATTCGTGTATGGTTAAAAATAAATTCGTGGGATCGAGTATCAAGTCGTACTTACCGGGATCAACCGGTTTAGCTTTCAGTTTTTCTTCTAATTGGGCGGTGCCTATGCGTACGTCTTCCAGCATATCATACCGCTTTTTATAAATCGGAAAAATGCCTTGTATCTTTTCCTTCTCGTCGGGTATCAGGTATTCAAATCCCATCCCTACCGGTGCGCTTAATGAGTTACGGGTTTCAAAAGCGCCAGTTTTGGTGTCCGTTTTAGTTAAAGTAAAAGTGGGCCACAAACGATGGATGTCCTGGTCAATGTATGAGCCGTCGGTTGAGGCAAAATACTTTTGCTCATTAACCATAAACAGATTATTGCTGATGTAACTGGCACCTGCCTTTAAGGCAGCGTTGTTGGCCGCCAGCAATAAATCAACTTTATCTTTAACCGGTATTTCGAATGCATTTTTTTCGATAGGCGTTTTCCAACTCACCTCACCGTAACCCTTTTGAGGAGCCAGTTGCACCGGCTCGCTAAGCAAGCGCGAGTTTTCTTTGGCAATGGCTACCGCCTGTACAGCTGCTTTGGCAATGCTATCATTATCTAATTTATCTGTAGCAGCAAACCCCCAGCAGCCGTTAGCCAGCACCCTGACACCCATGCCGTACGACTCTGCACTGGCAATGTTTTGCACCCGGGTTTCGCGTGTGCTGATAGACTGGTTAAGATAGCGCCCTAAACGCACATCGGCATAGGTAGCACCCTTACTTTTAGCGGCATTAAGGGCTACATCGGCCATACGCTTTTTGATGGCTGCATCAACAGGCTGCAAAACTGTAGCATGCGGTACCGGCGAGGCGCTTACAGGAAGATTCTGCAACATGGCAGCACCCATCCCCATACCGGTGAGATACAAAAAGTCTTTTCTTTTCAAAGCATTGAAGTATTGATTGCGTAAGATAGCAATCCGGGCGCAATTTTTTAGGGTTTAAATCCAGTAGAATCGGCTTTAAAAAGCCTTTGTTCTGGCGTGAGCTGTATAAACTTTTTGTAACTGGTATTCAGGTAATCAATTAACACAAAATTGTTACTGATGTAAGTGTTAATAGCGGGCTTGTACAAAGCAATAAAGCCATCCATGTCTTGCCCTTTAAGAGGTAAGTATTGCGCAAGCACTTTGGGCGTAAAAGTCCGGTCAATCTCTTGTTCTACCTCGTTTTCTTTATTTTTCTTTTCGCGTTTGGCTTTTTTACGCTCATCCTTTTTAAAGTAGTGTAAACGAAAAGTTAGTCCGCCTTTAAAATTTCCTTTACCATCAGTTTGGTAAGTAGTTGTTTGTCCGTGGTAGTAAGGGTCATAAAAAGCCATGCTCGGGCCCTCGCTACTGGTTACTTTTACATCCGGCAACAGGTGTTGCTGCGGCAATAAAAATATCTCCATTTCATTAAGTTGTGTTACCAAAGCAGTATCATTCTGGTAGGCAAAACCTTTTATTAAGAGCATGTCGTTAACTTTAGCCTTGATGCTAAACTTGCCATTGTTATCGGTAACCGTACTTTGGTTACTACTTAAATTTTGAACACTGATGCCGGTTAACCCAACTCTGGTTTTGTTTTCAAACACCCGGCCCTTCAACAATTGCTGAGCAGATACCGAAAACGGTATACCCAAACAAAACAAACCAAGCAGCAGGTATTTGTACATACCCGAAAGGTAATTACTCCCAGCTAATATTTTTGTTAAATATTGTTAAAGCGGTTTTTAGGCTATGTAAACCATTCTATTAAGCCAATCGATACAAAAAAGAAAGGCCGTACAACTAAATTGCACGGCCCTATCATGAAGCTTTAAAAGCTATATAACCTTATGATGCTGTAGGACGGTCTTCACCGTGCAGGTTATTACTTACCTGATGATGGTGTAACTTGGCTTCGATAGCTGAAGCACTTGTGTTACCATATACACCGTAAGCATCAACCAAAGTACCCTTTAAGTTATATTTTGCCGATGAAATAGCATACACAATGGCCATATCTGATGGGTTGCTCGGACCTTCGAAGCGGTAAAACTCATCTACTTCAAAATCATCGGCATGCATATGTATGTCTTGTGATTTATCGTCTATAGTTTCACCATCGTCTTCAAAACTCAGGTTGGCCGAATATCCTCTTTGCATCAAGTCGTTAGTGGCATCCACTAAGGTTTCGTAGTTTTTCATAACAGTATAAATTTTAGTGTTCTTTGTTTAAGGCAGTTGGCTGAAGTTCTGCTGGAGTATAAACCACCTTTAAGTACATCTTGTTTGCAAAGGCCAACCATTTAAGTGTGATAAAAGCCATTTTTAGCTTTAATATAAGGAACATCAAAAATATTACTATCAAAAAAGTTACAGCTTTCAAAACTGCATTTTAAGTAGATTAGGAGAGCAAAATTAAAACTATTATCCTGATGAAATTAAACTTTCCCGGCGCATTGGCGCTGATGTTATGGCTGTATGCTCCGGCCATGGCACAAAAAGTGCCTACACCTAAAGAGCATTTTGGCTTTAACATTGGCGATGATTACCAGTTGGCTAATTACACGCAAACCGAAGCCTATTTCAAAAAGCTATCGGCCTCGCCACGTACCAAACTGGTTGACATTGGATTGACTGAAGAAGGCCGCCACCAATGGATGCTCATTGTATCATCGCCAGAAAACATCAGGAATTTAGATAAATACAAAGATATATCGCGTCGGTTAGCTCGTACTGAAGGCCTGACCGATGCACAAGCCAAAACACTGGCTAACCAATGCAAGGCCATTGTTTGGATAGATGGTGGCCTGCACGCCACCGAAACGGTAGGCACTCACCAGTTAATTGAAACCGCATATGAGCTAGTGAGCCGCACCGACGACGAAACGATGCGCATTTTGAATGACGCCGTTATTTTAATGGTGCATGCCAATCCTGATGGGCAAGAACTGGTGTCTAA
>Ga0265780_10011474_pt1 | contig 10478 bp, 8 predicted proteins | sample P1T30metagenome_FD_192432 | JGI IMG/M metagenome (GOLD analysis project Ga0265780, IMG submission 192432) | Plant litter microbial communities from East Loma Ridge, Irvine, California - P1 T30 | ecosystem: Environmental > Terrestrial > Plant litter > Unclassified | place: USA: California... | reverse complement strand
TGAAACCACCCACGGTAAAGGCCAAACGTGCGACTGTCAACAAGGCGCCAGTCTGTATATCAACCCAGGCGTCCTCCCTTCGCTTTGCTCTTTCTCCCTCCAACTACCAGAAAATTGTTCCACCTCTACACACCTTTCGACCATTCTTTCTAAGCACCATGTCCGCCTCTACGCCCCTACCCAGCGACGATCAGATTAAGGCGTTCTTTGCAGACGACTCGTCCTTCGGTCGATTTGTCGAGTTTAGTAGGCATCTACTCACGTGCGCTATCTACAACAGCTAACAAGCTATACAGTGGAGGTCTACCTCTACAGCCACCGCATCACTGTCTCCGCCTGCAAAGTCGCCATCACGGCCGCCGGCTTCGTCAACCCGTCTGAGTTCCCGAGCCTAGCCTCCGCGTTCTTCGCCGACGAGTCAGTCGAGGCCCATCGTACCGACCCCGTCCGCAACGACGTTCACATGCAACTCATCCACACTTCTCACCCTGGCCCGAAGACATTCCGCTGGCTCCTTACCCAGCACAACCCAGCCCAAAGCAACAGGCTCGACTTCCATGCGCTTACGTCCGTGTTGGCAACGGCAAGCCGCACAAGCTACCCTCCTCCTCACGGTGCGGTATGCGACGGCTGTCTTGGTCAGGTTGACGCGCGACTTATGGACGAGTGTCGGAATATCGGCGCCGATAATCTGCTCGAGATCCTGGGTGATGGTCCTCCGGTCTGTACCAATTGCTTCGCTGCTGGTGTGGCATGCGAATGGCAACAGGCGGATGATGAGGTTTGATGGTCGGAGTTGGAGGGAAAGAGAGATCCGAAGAAGATACCTGTGAAGTTGGGGTGGGCACGAGATGATACGTAGCTGATCCCAATTCAATCCACTTGCCACTCTTTCCATTTGCATCCTACCTCACGGTTATGCGTCCTCTTCGCAACGAGCAGGCTCGATGTGCAGAACGAGCCATACATCGAGCTAGTGTGACATCATAACAAAGCCAAGCACCCCTACGCGACGTGCTATCTCCACCAGTATACACCCGTTTCAGAAAACATTGTACCAAAAAGACATATGGAAGAAGAAGCGCGGTTTTTGCGGGAAGCTGTCGCATGCTCAATGGACGCTCACGAATGGGCGTCACATTGATGGATCGCGGTACCAAATTGATCTTTGGCAAAAAATCGAAAATGTTGAAATATCGGCCGGGGGCTCGGCGCGCCGGGCCCCACATCATTTAACCCACCCAATCGCGAGCAGGCTGTGGGGGCCCTGCACCTCATACTTATCCCCGTATATATATGCCGTTGCTTGCAACAAATACTCGATGAACTCGATTACGTGCGGGAAACTGTGAGAAAGAGAGCTGAAGAAGAGCGCACAAGGGCGGCCGGGGAGAAGGCCGCGAAAAGAAAAGCCCTAAAAGAGCAGGAACAACGCGCTCATGACGCTCAAAAAGCTCTCTCTTACTTACATCGTCTTAATCAGGCAAAAGAGCAATCTTAAAAGCTACAAAGGCGTCACGGTCAGAACGTGTGTTGTGAAGGTGTTGGGGGAGGTTCCACGCTTGCCGCTAGAGGCCAGCACTTGCAGCCAAATCTGAAGGCAGAATTTGGCCAATTTGGAAGAAGCGCCATCTCCTCTAACCCTCTTTTCGTCTTCCCCATAGGAAACACTCCTGAATTTGCGCCGAGGCAACCGTAACGTCAAGTACGCCTGAGTGGCACTTTGCTGCAGTGGGTGGGTTCTGCGCAATTAGTTGTCCTTGTTTATGTAAATATCATTTCTATACTCGCCGCAAACCATTATGTGATAATTGACTGTGATAATTGACTGTGATAATTGACTGTAATAATTGACTTTGACGATTGAATGTGGTTATTGACTGTGATAATAGACTTTGATGATTGAATATGATGATTGAATGTGCTGATTGACTGTGATGATTGAATGTAATGGTCGAATGTGATGATTGAGTGCGATGATGGAGGGTAATGATTGAGGGTGATAATTGCGGGTAATGGTTGAGAGTGGTGATTAAGGGTGATAATTGAGAGTAATGTGATAATTAAGGGTAATGATTGGGGGTAATGATTGAAGGGGATGACTGGGGGTAATGATTGAGGGTGGTGATTAGGGGTGATAATTAAGGGTAATGTGATAATTGGGGGTAATGATTGAGGGTAATAACGGAGGGTGATGACGGAGGGTGATGATCGAAGATGATAATTAAGGATGATAATTAAGGGCAATGTGATAATTAGGGGTGATGATAGAGGATAATAATTAAGGGTAATGTGTAAGGGTGATAATTAAGAGTAATAATTGCGGGTAATAGTTAAGAGTAGTGATTAAGGTTAATAATTAAGGGTAGTGTAATAGTTAAGGGTAATAATTAGGGGTCACACTTGCGGGTACTAGTTAAAGGTAGTGATAAAGGGTGATAATTAAGGGTAATCATTAGGGGTGATAATCGAGGGTAATAATTGAGGGTGATGATCAAGAGTAATGCTTAAGGGTAATTAGTAAGAGTTAAAATAGATTGTGGAAATTAAGAGCAATAATTACGTGAGATAATTAAGAGTAATGATTAAGAGTGCTCGTTAAGGGTAATAATTAAAAGTATTAATAAAGTGTAATAACTATATGTAATAATTTAGTGTAGTTGTTTAATCTAACATAAAAGCCTACAAGTTAAGAGTAATAGTTAAGTATAATAGTAGAGAGTAATAGTTAAGGGTAATAATTTAGAGCTATAAGTAAGTGCAATAACTAAGAGTGATAATTGTGTGTAATAATTAAGTGCCATAATTAACTGTGATAAACGCTGCTCTGTGCCTATAATTATGTTGTTGTATTGTGGAAGATAATCTACCTAAGTTGCCCCTGATATCAAGTAACCCAGCCCTGCGGTGTGTTTCCACTCGCTCTCTTAGATTCAGTGTGCGGTGCTGTTGGTTGCTGTGGAAACCCATCCGCTAACCTAGACAGATATCGATCCTGAGGCTGTCGTGATATGTGTGAGGGGGGTAGCAGCCCGATAACTAATCGTTGAGTTTAGTCGGGAGCGCTCACAAACACGACCCCTAGATTCCAACCGCGTGCGCAGATTCGAGATTTCATCTTCGGCGTTGATGAATTCGGCACAGGGGAGGACCATTTCCGGAAGCGTTGTGGGTGGGCTTTGGGAAGGGAGGTAGAGGTGCACCCTGTCTGAGAGCTGTCGGAATGTTCATTTTGGGCACGTGGACCGCAAACCATGGACATTGCAGCGATATATAGCAAACGAAGACACGTGAGATTGACCAGTTTGCACCGTTAAAATTCCCCTCTCTTTAGGTGAATGGTACACGCCCATTCGCTGTCACTGGGGATGTAGGTGACTTTGGCATCGCCGTCTGGAATACTAGGCTCGCGGCGTTGTTGATACCATTCAGCACACCATCAAGGAGACTCAATCCTAGGCGGGAAGCTATTTTCATTCCTGCCGCGCGATTGCATCGACTCATACCTGTGGTTGCGCGTAGGGGGCGATGCAGACGCGCTCGCCCTCGTAGGGATGGCGGTCCGAGAAGGTCTGAAAGGGTTTTGCACTTCCGGTAACGCTAACGAGACGTCGCTGTTGAGGAACGGTCTCACCGCTAGGTCCCAGCATGGCATCCACATCAGAGGGATTATCTTCAGCTCCATTAAGGCCCTTTTCAAATGCTTCGGGAGATTTTGCAATGTTCTGGTACATCGGCTGTGCCTTGCATGGCGGAAAGGCATTCCCAATTTGCTTCTTGGCCTCGCCCTGGGCACCGGTGGATGAATACAGGTATGGGAAGCTTTGCCACAAAGAGAGTTCGCGAGGTGTAAAGTGTCGTTTGCCGGAGGGATGGCGAGCTGTTTGTATCGCCGGTGGCGATGCAGCCTTAGAGGAATGTTCGCGGATTATAGGCTGATCTGGGGATGGGAAACAGCTTGGGCTCATGGTAGGGGTCGTTCATAGCTCGCCTGCCCGGCGCGTACTATGTTTGAGGGCCCGAAAGATGCATACAAAGGGTTTCAATCCACTTCCTGGTGCTTCATGTGTGGGCTTTGGGAAGCGTTAAAGAGGCGTTCCCTTTCTGGGTCCTGTTATAATATGTATTTTGGGCATATGGAGCTTGAACGCCGAACCCTGCAGCCATGATAGGCACACGCTTGCGCTTCTGTACAGGGTCGTATTGGCTTAGGTCCTGGATTTTGTAGCGGACCTCGTACATGATGTTTGATCATCCTTACATTGCCGTATTGATAGTTTGTATCCTTTTAATCGGAGTGGATTCCATTTGAAGGTTGTCAGGAAGCAAAAGCTGTAATAATTCGGAATTCGTTGGCAGACATCGTAGCCAGCCCTGCCACCCACAAGCAGAGCATGAGAAAGTTCCTCTTGTGCTTCTTGTGGGTGGCAAGGCCAAACGTCTGCTCCAGGGTTGCGACACGCGGTTTGACCTTGTGAAGAACCCGCCGAACTTCTGGCTTTATATTTTTCTTATTTTTCAGGTCCATCGTGGGTACTGACAGGCGGTGGTGAATAATCTCATCATGAAACCGTCGTCGTACTGTGCGGGACTCTAGTAACCACGATATCCGCCTGAGCTGCGCCTCTTGACGATCCTCCGGCACCGCAACATATGTCCACGTAGGTGTAATTTTTAATCTCGACGGAGTGTAAGCGTTTGCGCTTGGAAGGAGGGGTGTTTAGTGCTTACAGTGAGGGTGTGCGTGCTGGCGTTTTTCTTAGTCTGGCCTCATGCAAAAGTTGCGCAGATGTTTCGTTATGGGGTTTTTAGGGGAGTCATTTAGGCTCCGTCTCTTCCTGACCTGCCCCCGGCAAGCGGCATTACAAGATTGGTATATTTTACCAGAGCCTTCTTTTGGACTCCGATTCCGCCCAGCCTGTCCTTTCCAAGTGGCATTACCAAAATGGGATATTTTACCAAAAGTCGGACCAAGAGTCATGAACACTCCTGGTGCAACGTTCTAGACGACAGGACCATTCACAGTTTTCCTGATCGTTTACAGCGATCAGTCCCATCATCAAGAACGACCAAGAGTCGTCGTCTTACGTCCACTCTCGAAGTCTTGAATCTCCTGCCCTTCCATGAGAGAGAAGTCGTGGGCATCCATCATCAGTCTCGCTAAGGCCACTATCTTTAGGTGGAATCGGGTTTGTTGCTTCGTCATCAAGGTCGATAGGTACATTTCTCGAATTTCCTTCAGATGGCGTAGCATTCGCAGGCGAGCCATCGCTTGCCTTGCAGTAGAGGAGATGGATTTCTCCCTCGACGAACATGCCCTTCTTGTCATGCCTTGTATCATGTACATTTCGGCAGACCAGTCTAGCATTGTGGAAGGCGTCCAGTCGTTGGTCGTCCAGGGTCATCGCCGACCAATGTGCCGGATAGCCTCCCGTACTGTACACCTCTCGGAAAGTATCAAGCCTAACACTGGCAACGTAAGGGTGTGGGGCGCAAAGAATCTCGCGCATCCGGATTACTTGGCTTATTTTTCAATCTCCAGGCCATTCGAAGGTATCGTTATGTTTTTTTTTTATTGCCTGCCACAGTGTGGCGACAGGACCCGCCCATGTTTCTGATAGCTGTATTATTTTTGTAGCTCGCGAATCGCGCGGCGACATGGGAATGCGGGCACGGTGTTTCTGGGGTCGATAAGTAAACAGTGCTTGCGTAGGCATTAGCAGTTAAAACTGAAGTACACGGCGTAATCTCATACGGACAAAGAGGCCAAGGCGCCCAGGCATCCACGGTGAATGTGAGTCCAGGGCGCGCACATTCATTTTATCATCTCGGCCTTAGGGTAGTACTGCAAATATTTAGTAAGCAGATCGGACCCTAAGAAGAACTGACTTACTGTGCCGCATTAAAGACCTGCCATGGGTTCGATATAGAGAGTATGTGAATAGGACCAATCACGGTGCACAGTCTTTGTTTGAGGAACTCGAGGGCTTTTTCCATAAAGAAAGACTACCGGGTTTTTTTCTTCATCCAGGCTTCCATAGCAAGCTTGATTTTTGAAGAAAAAAACTGGTATTGTTCGCGAGATTCGATTTAGCGGCGCTTTTTGACGCCCCTCCAGCACCGCAACTTATATCCATATAGGTGTAATTTTTGAATTTCGCCAGGGTGTAAGCGTCTGCGCTTGGACGAAGCGGTGTTTAATACTTCCAGGGAGGGTGTGCGTGCCGGCCGTCTTCCTGGTTTGGCTTCACGCGAGAGCTGAGTAGAATTTATGTTTTAGGGGTTTCAGGAGACCTTGCCCGTCCTGCTCTTTTCACGCGGTATTAAAAACCTGTAATAAGCGTTAGTACTCCTGATTCAATGTTTATCTCACAACTTACCAGAAACACCACGTTTTTTTTTTTTTTTTTTTTTTTTTTTTCCCGCTTGTAGCACAGCCCAGCCGCGCTACAAGCGGAACGAGGTAGAAAGCTCTGGGAACCGACAGGAAAATACCCTGTCGGTTTCCAAAGTTGTTCCCTGCGTTCCGCCTGTAGATCAGCGCAGTTGCGTCACAAGCGAAACGTAGCTTACAGGTTTGGTAGTCAGAAAGAAATGCCAAAGCTACGAAGAAACTAAAAAAACCTGGAACACCAAAGAGCTCGCCAATCGCGGCTCCAACTCTGCCTGAACTGCCTTTTCCAGGTGGCATTACAAGATTGTGATACTCGACCAGAGCCCTCTTTCGGGCTCCATTTGTACAGGACCTGCCCTTCCCAGTGGCATTGTAAACCTCTGATACTCGACCAGAGCCTTCTTCCGGGCTGTGATTGTACATGACCTGCCCTTTTCAGCGGCATTGCAAAACTGTAGTGTTTCTTAGTACATATTGTTCTATGTGATTTTCACAACTTACCAGAAATAACGCGCTTGTGCTGCCTACCCGCGGGCGTGAAGCAGGTGAAACCTTTGGGATCCACTCGTGGAATGCCTGAAGTCAAGCACCCTGGACCCCCAATTGTCGAAAAACCTCGATAGGCCGCCAACCAGATCTCCCTGATCAGTAAAAGATATAGCGACTAAAAAGACTTTAGCCCCTGCCCCGCCGGAGTGATGATCGTCTTCCATGGAAGAGAGTCCCGAGGGTTTAGCCATATTCCCGTAAACAGATTTTGAGTTTATTGCAAGGTTTTATGTCAAGCAAACTTGACGATCAAAAAAGAAACCAGCCCACCGGTGAGAGGACCCTGAAGAGCCCCCTAACAAAAGTGCGAAAAAGACAAGGTTACGTGATAGAAACCACCAGAGTAGAACTCTGGGATCGGGTGCCCCGTGCTCGCACCCGACGTAATCTCCCGCCATCAGCCTAGGCCTATTTCCAGACTTTGATCAGCCCAGAGGAGATTTCCATCCAGTTCACGATTTAGGAGTCGGATTATCAGGAGCGGACTTACTGCCGCCCTTGCAGGCTAACAATCGTCAAATTAAATATCACCTCTCCAAAGCTTACAAAGTTGATTAGTCCTCTGCGTACTGTTGGACGATTGGTTTTGACGAACTCAATCAAAGGCTTAACCTTTTCACTACTACAAGACAGCGTTTTTCTTCAGCTTCAGACCTGCCCGAGGGCTAGTCAGAGTGAATCGAGCTAAATAACCCGCCAATATTGAGCTTGTTGTCTCCGGAGGACGTTACCTTGCTTGGGGATAACCCACCCTTTGAACTCGCTATTGGTAGCGACCATTACCTGGTGGTAAAGGACTAGCACCTGAACTAGCTTTCGAACCCCCCGATGGATGAAGAGTCACAGATGCAGTTGGGGACCAAAAAAACCACATAACCGACTCCTACACCGTATACGCAGTTCGCTGGCTACCCCTAGTCGCATCCATTTCTCTCAATCCCCCTCAGCCTTCCCGCAGTACATCCAACAGACTGTCCTGTATCAGTACCAGGTTTACAGGTTGGCCCCGAAATTGAACTATTGCCCCACAATCGAACCGTTACACCCGAATTGAACCACTAAACCAAAATTGAATTGTCGCACCAACACTGAACCGTTACACCAACATTGAATCGTTAAACCAAATTAGAACTGTCCGACTGAAATCCGCACAGTACCCGATGACGGCCTTGCAGCTTGCGCTACGGGCTAGGACTAAGCCTGGTATACTTATCAAATGTCTTGTAGCACTTCGAGCGGACTGACCCCAGCCGAAACTGGAGCTGCCGCTCTCGCCGCCAACTAGTTGTTCCTTCCTCGGCTACGCCTTACTTGGCAGGTAACTCTGAATTGAACCCTTATTCATTTACCCGTTACTGCTTAGACCCGAAGATCTATACGCTGATAGGGCAGAAGGCTGATCAACCATCGTTGCGATGAGCAACGATTCTCGCAGGCCACCTTTGCCCGAAAGCAGCCCCTCTAAAGAGGGGATTGTGCCTCTCTCCCCTGGGACCCGGGGGAGCTGGTCTTCAAACCGAACTGTTTTCATGAGCCACTCGCAGCTTCACGTTATAATTGCTCACAACGCAAATAGTTGTTAAGACAGGATTTCCCCACTGAGTTCCCCAAGGCGTGGTCCGCCGCGAAGCCTGACCGGCGTTGCCGCCAGTAGCAAGCCCGCTGCATGCACGCCTCAAGAAGAGAAAGCCCACGATGTCAAGCGCAAGTACGGGTGCAGCGCCGGAGCGCCGCTTCGTGATATAGGCCTTAGCCCACCCCTACAAGCCCCCAACAGTCACCAAGTCCCGGGTAACGCGCTGGAAAGAGTAAACTCCCCAACCGCTACCTGGGTAACAAGGCATGCAAATATGAAACCAAAAAGTGGCGCCCACCCCCAAACTGCGCTGCGAACAATGCCGAGAAGGGGGGACAAGCAGAAAGTATAGCTGAAGCAAGGGGCGATCCACCACACTGAAGTAACTGGCATAGCCCAACAGCCACCGATCCGCAAATGAGGGTAACAATAGGCGGGGCGACCAGCGAAAACGCTGCCTTCATCTTGAGGCCGAAGCCCCTTTGCCCTATACACCACCCAAAAAGTCCGTCCACCAGCCGAATATTGATGCAAGTTGCCCCATAAGAATATTCAGCCCGCAGCAAAGCGCACAGGGGTTGCCCCCAAGGCGCTTCCGGGCAGTTTGGTGCCCAAAACGTCCATCCACCAGCCGAATATTGATTCAAGTTGCCTCATAAGAATAGTCAGCCCGCAGGAAAGCGCAAAAGGGTTGCCCCCAAGGCGCCTCTGGTCGATTCAAAGCCCAAACGTCCCCCGGACCATCTCAAGTGTGTTCAGATGCTTGGCATTTCTTCATTCTCAATCCCACATAGATCTGGTTGTTTCGCCCAACTCCATGTCCCCTCATATAGTGTAGGAACACCGTTCGGCTCGATTTTCGCGTTCCGGGGTTAACCTGGCGGAAAACAGCTCGGAGGTGCGCTTTTTTGTAGGGGAAACCGTGTAGACATGCGCAGGCTCATACAAACCATAAACCAGATCCTGTAATTGTAGAGTCTAGTAGCTTTGGGGTGAATTCGACCAAGTATAAAAGAAAATACAGAGTCTAGTAGCTTTAGAGTAAATTTGGCTAAATATAAAACAAATTCGGAGCCTATTAGGCTTTATAGAGCCTAGTATCTCGAGGTTAAATTTAGCTAAGTATTAAATAAGTCTAGAGTCTACTAGCTTTAGGAAAGTTAGAGATTGTAACTTAATCTAAAATGTAGAGTTAGTAGCTTTAACAGTGCTAGAGCAAGGTCTAATTAATACGCGGCTATATTATTGTAAGAACATAGTCTTAGACCGCTAGGCTAATACAACCTAAGAGAGGGGATAGTGTAAGGCCTAAGGCCTAATAGAGCTTAGTAGATCTTACTAGAGCTTATTGAGCTTAGTACCTTACTATCTATATATATACTATCTTAGTTATTCTTACCTTTTTAGGTTGTATTAGCCTAGCGGTCTAAGACTATGTTCTTACAGTAGCCTTCGGAGTTGCTTATAGCCTCGTGTTTAGGCTTTGGAGGAGTTGAAGTAGCCTTCGCGGGCTCTTATGGCCTGGCGTCCGAGCTCCGGGAGCCTCGATGTGGCTGTCGCGGTCTCCTATGAACCTAACCTTCAGTTTGGCCTTCTCCTATCAGGCTCTTTATCGTCGGTGTCCTGGTCTTGGTCGTTACCAGCGAGGTTATCCCTGTCTTCTACAAGAATGGGATACCGTGCGGGGCCTTAGTCGTTGGCTGAAGGCGTGGATGCTACAACAGAGGCAGGAGATTGTGTGATGGAGTTGTTTGGGTGTGAAATGGTAGGGGTGGGGGTGTTCAGACTCCAGAGGAGTTGAAGTAGCCCCCGCGAGCCCTTATGGCCTGGTATTTGGACTCTGGATGCGTCCAAGTAGCCTTCGCGGGCGCTCATGGCCAGGTGTTTGGGCTCTGGAGGAGTTGAAGTAGCCTCCGTGGGCGCTTATGGCCTAGTGTCTTAGCTCCGGGAGCCTTAGTG
>Ga0265780_10011473_pt1 | contig 10478 bp, 11 predicted proteins | sample P1T30metagenome_FD_192432 | JGI IMG/M metagenome (GOLD analysis project Ga0265780, IMG submission 192432) | Plant litter microbial communities from East Loma Ridge, Irvine, California - P1 T30 | ecosystem: Environmental > Terrestrial > Plant litter > Unclassified | place: USA: California... | reverse complement strand
GTTATACTATCGTCTTTTGCTGTGTCTTGATTGTATTGCTGATTTTCCCATACTATCCAGGTACTCAAAAAAAGCGTTCCTCACAATTCACGTCCCCAGCCTCCAGGCGAATATCACAACGACCCCGAACAAACACCCACAAAAGAGCGGTGTCTGCCATCATTGCTGTCAAAATCGCATTCCCCATCTTTCCACCCCCCAACCAAAGATCTTCCGCACGCGAAGGAAGCCGCGGAGAACCCATGACGTCAGCATGACCCGCGTATGCTAATCAGCGCTCGACACCGCAAATGTGCTTGCTGCAGGCCGCTGCATCCTTATCTCCACGCTACCCATCGCCCTTTCCTCAACAACATTTTCGTCCGGTCTATCAATCAACTCTTGCAGCTCTTCGTACCTTCCCTAGAAGATCAAGTCCGCCGCGACAAAAGCTGGTCGCCTGTATCCACTATGATTACACAGATGACGATATATTCGCCTCTTGCGGGGCAACTGCAGCGAGCTTGGGGTGGGGAGTGGTGGAGTGGTGGAGTTCTCGCGTAAGGAAGGGACTTGCTGCTGCATGCGGCAGAATGGGCTGAGATTGCGAGCCGGGGGTTTTTGGACCCTGTGTTGACGGCGCTAGGCTAGCCGCAGGGACGCTAGTGTAGAGGTCCCACTGCGCCACTCGTGTTTTTGACGCGCCGGTTCTTGTCGCGTGCAGTTTCCTTCGGCTTGCCGAGTTGCGCCACTGGAGATGTCTAGCTTTTACTATCGTTCGTTTCTATTCTTGCGCGCTCTAGCTCTGATGACCTCTTGTCGCTTCCACCGAGAGCTGCACTATCCCTATGTCGACTCTGTCTGCGGATGGTACGCCTTGTATACCTGGATGGCACCCTCAATGCTTTGCACCAGCCCGAAGAAGAGGGTAAGACCTATCGCCACAATCGCTATCCAAGAGTTGAGCCAGTGATCGCCTTTCTTGCTGTCTTTCAGGGCTTTCAGCAACGCCTTGGACGTTGGCGTGGCTTCCTCGACTGCTTCCCCTAGCAAGACCAACCGATCACGCCAGAACTGGAATCGCTCCAGGCGCCTGGATGAATGCCCAGGTCGATAGCGACCACATTTCGCCAATGTGCTGTCTATCGGTATCTGCGCTGAGTTTGCTCGGCTTTTCATTGATAGCCACCGTTTCGTTTTGCGATCCGACTCCGGGAACAGCAGAGCCAGCGTATCTAGCGTTTCTTCGATAAGACCGTCTGGGAAGATTGGACTGCACCGCTCCGTCGTCAACGTCGCTATCTTGCCACATGAGAAGGATTACATACCTCTCAATTGCCATCATCTTTCTCAAAAACGACGCATGGTGGAAGACACAAAGCTTCTTGTCTCCTTCCACGAGGCGCAAATGATCGAGCAGGTTATCTGTCCATAGCACTTCCATACCTGACATTCGCTCAATGTCGTGGCATACGAGATCTGTGCTGACAACATCCTCCTTGGTATGCAGTTCGATATCTGGAGGCTGATTGAAATATTCATGCACGGCATCCCTGAATGTGCCTTGGGCCCAGGGCAGGGAATACTTCGCGGATATCTCGGATGAAAGCGGACCGGTGCTGATCATCGCAAAGATGCGAGTTGCTAGCTTCAGAGAACCGTCTAACATCTTCTTCTCGTCTGCGCTTGTCCTCTGCGTTGTGAGCGTTTGGCGTAGCCTTTCCCTGATCTCTTCTTCGTCAGCCGCGTCTTCTAGCAGGTGCGCAACTTGCAAAAGGCTTCGATGCGTTCTTGAGCAGAGATGGGCGCCCTCATCAGTGAGGGCTGCATTACACTCCCGAGTGTAGTATCCAAAGTATGCATCCCATGCGAAATGAACTATTTTCGGCGATTGTACTCTTCTTCTTCGCCATAAACGCTGTACAATCTCAACTTCAGCCAAGGGCGTTACGGGGTCCTGGAGGACTTCATCGAGCGGGCTATGGAGTGTCGTCATTTGGGGATCGAGTTCGTTCGCTCGACGTTCTATACCCACATCGATGTATGCAACAGAATTGTTCATAAGTTACCAGATCGCAAGGCTCTGCCCCGCCTTCGTGGGCTTGCATTTCTGACCGGTCAAGCTCGCGCAACCTCCAATAGCAGTGCGGCTTGACGCCCAGCGCGGCTGAGCCCCTTCACTCACATGGACACAAACCCCTCAGTTCATCTCTTCGGTCACTTCGCACCCTTCCGCCTATCTTACAAAATCATTCTTTTCATCCCCTCACAATTTGTATCGCGTTACAAAGCCCAATGCCATTGCTCCATTGGCACATGTGCGAGATGTGAGGCCATTATGGGCGAATCATATTTCAGCCTTGCCAGATTCTGGAAGCCCGCAGTGGACCCTTATCCCAACGTTTGTGCCTGCATCGGAACAGAAATCGGTATCTTTTATGGCAGGTACTGGTGGCATGCTACGGGACCAGCCAGGCACCAGTTCAGCCTTGTCGAACTCGAAATTGTGAAACAACTCAATTCAGTGTTTACGGAGCGCTATTCCAGCATTGTACTCTTCCATCTGTACATGATCGGCCGCTCAAGGGAACAAGCGGTACCTACCATCATGTTCTTTTGCGAGGACAAGGAACCGCGCAGAATGGCTAAGAAGATTGTGGACGAAGGTGGGCTCTTAAAGAAGCTTCCGTCATTCCGAACCGGACATCTTGCGAGACAACCCAGTGTCGGGAAGCTGATACAACCCGCGGCTGGAAGTGAAGAAGCCGTAAGCCCGAACGAACCTGAGCTGGTGTCTAGGGTCTACTTCGACCCCTCGCAACCTATGAAAGCCATCGGCATGCCTATATTCGTCAAGCAAGCCGAAAATGTCTTCAGGAGAGCTACGGCTAACGCTGTCTTTGACGGGCAAAGATTCATGTATCTCACCGTCTCACACGCGTTCTTCGACAACATATCGCCGCCACCAACCCCTTCAGTCGCGTGCGATTTTGAGTGTAACTTCGGAAGTGGAACGGAGAGCGAAGATGAAGAAGAGTGTCTGGATGTCACATCTCGCGCGAGCGTCAGCTCATTGGAGGAGAGTTCCGATGACCAGTCGACGTCGGCCACTAACAAATCCACTACCACGACTGGCCCCCAACTCTCTCCACATCCCGGCGCCCAACAACCCCTTGATGAAGAATCTGCAGAGCGCATACTTAAGAAGCGACAGATGCAACGAGGTGCGGACGATCCGATCACAAGACAGGTATTCGTCTCAGGCGAAGGCCTCGAGTATCTTGGCACCATGGAACAGTGTTCAATGGAGCTGGACTGGGCGTTGATCAGGATCTGTCACGTCGAACTGAATCTCCGGGTTGCGAAGCTCAAGAAGAACACACGTAAACAGATTGACCAGTGGCAAGTTGTACCTAGTTCGGAAAACGCGAAGATCATCGTGCATACTTCCCGCGGCAGGATACCTGGACAGTTTTCCCAAAGTGCGACGTATCTGCGACTTCCAAATAGTACTCAGTTTCAGAAAGTCCATCAGGTCATGTTGGAATCTGCTTTAGAATGGGGTGATTGCGGTGCTAGCGTATCAGACGGGCTCACGGAAGAGCACTATGGCCACATCGTTGTTAGCTCATCGACAAAGCAAATGGCATATATCGTGCCCGGCATCGAAGTGGCTCGAAGTTCAGCGACGCAATGGAACATTCCCATGAGCAATCTGCCCTTCTCTCCCAGTTTGGTCCATATGAAAGGTCAGTGCTGGATACGTTCAGTCTATCCAAGTCATTGCATGCAGCCGGCTGACGAGCAATAGAACCCACGAGTTCCGCTTCTCCGAGCTGTGGAGATGGTTCCCCGCTCGGAGAACAAGCTAGTACCATAGAGCCCCAAGAAGTGTTACGTGGAACTCTCTCCCAACAGTTTCCCAGCGCGAGAACCAGTTACATGGCTCCTTCTATGAGTCTGGTGCTTCCACTATCCAGCTCCGTGTCCCACAGTCCAATGACTCCAACTCTAGAGAGCTGTTCGCAAACAGTTCGCACTTATAGGGAAGATATGAAAGACTTTCTACCACGGTCAGGAGCGCTGGGATACAATGACCCTACGTGGAAAACGCCTGATAACGCCAGTCTGAGATGGCTTACCGCTACAAAACCATCCGAATTCAAAGCAAGGCGTAATATGCAAGCCGTACGCCAAACAGCTATGGGAAGCTACCTGAGGGCCACAAAGAACCAAGCTAGCGATAAAGGTAGGGCTAACAGCGAAGCCTCGGATCTTTCGCGATCAGGTAACCCGGCAGGTCCCACCCGTGTTGGAACCAAGAAGGTCCCCAAGAGAACCAGATCCCCCAAACTCAGGACAGGCGAAAAATCATCAATTTTCCATCTCCCGAAGGAGCCTATTTTCATAACAATGGTGCCTCGCACAGTCCATCATTCCGAAATCAGTTCTGTGTTTCCGCCAACGTGCTTGAAATGGAGTCTGGATCCTTTCCAGGCTATCTTTCGAGAGCAGCCATTGTCTGTCCCTATACAGGGGCTAAAGTTCAACTGTAAGTATTTCACCTACCAGATCCGTAATCTACTCATGCAACGCAGTCTCAAGATTCTTCATGACCGACGGAATGCGCAAGCAGTGGATGCCAAAGTTCATTCAAACCCAGGCTGCGTTTCTCAGCACACTTTACATGGCGTCCTCCTTCGACGATGTGATCCACAATCGGGACTTGAAAAGCATCGACACTCTACTCCTTCTCCAGGACGTACTCGACCTCATTGGAAATGATGTTACCGACCCAAAGACCTGCGCGGCTGATTCGAAGATCCTACCAGTGTTGCTTTTTATCATTGGACAAGTCATAACTCGGGAACAAGCAGCTCTGGGCTTTTACATGGGTGGACTCGAAGCGATGATCAGACGACGTGGCGGTCTTGATCAGCTTGATGCGTTGCTGGCATCGATGATCTCTTTAGTAGCACTGGAGGTTGCGATCTTTGACGAAAGACAGCCGAAGGCCATGTACCTGGACTACTGTGCGGCTAGGCAGATAAGGACCTATGCTTTGGTTCACACTATCCCGGAGTCGCCTCTTTTTTGCCCCCATGGCAAGTACGTAACCATAGGAAGATCACGAAATTGCAATGTACAAGCACGACTGTTGTTGGAAGATGCACACAATGTCATCGATATCCTTCTAGACCCGGTAAGTTCGCAGTCTTCGCCTTGGATCACTGGGTATGGATTACTAATAGCCTCGCGATCCAGATGGAAACCATCAGCAACAAGCGCATCGCTGGATTACATAAGAGAATCTCTGCATATCCCCCCATTGAATGGTCGATACACACAGAGGTGTTGAGAAAAGGGGACTGGAAATATGAAGCCATTCGTATCTGCTCCGTCATCTTATCCAATGCAGTCATGCAGAGCATTCCTCTATCTAGTCTGTTGGCTCCTACTGCTCCACCCGCGAGGAACTCTCTCTATACGCAATTCCACACGGAGCTTCCGAGAATACCGCAAGACGTTTCTGAGAGATCTATTTTTGGGGACAGTGGTTTCCCATTCACACGTAGATCCTCCAGTTCTTCTACCACACGCTACTCAAGGCCTAGCCGCGGATCGTTGGCTTCAAGCATCTCAACGCACTCATCGAAAGCTCGAGATGATCGGATCGGTCATCTACAGCTAGTTTCAAAGCTCAAGGAAGCGCTCGAACAGTCAGACTTGTCTAATTGCTGGGACGATATGGCTGGCGTAGTTTTGTGGATAGGCCTCACGGTTGGGGCGGCAAGCAGGAACTGTACGGATAGACCTCTACAGAGGTACTTCTCTGCGATGGCAATGAGAGCTTCGTTGATGTTGTGTTTCGACCACCCGGAAGCGATACGTACGACGCTCCTGCGGATGACGGCTGTCAACGAAGCTCTGAGCAAGTCGAGTGAGAACAGAAACATCATTCGTAATGATGCATTCGTTTCTAGAAAGAGGAGGAAAGTATAGAACCCACATTGCTCACACTGGTCTGCATAGGAACAATCACGGGCTAGAGACATCAAACGTCCCGACAGCAACCCTTGGACAGGGAGGTCACTCATTTGGTTCTCTTGTCTCTCCACGTAGACAACAGAAGCTTCTATGACTTTGTCGCTTTTGTAGGGCACATGCATGGTGCGTATCTTGGTTCCGCAATGTATAACCCGAAGTAGACTCAATGAACTATCATTTCAATGGTCTAGCAGAGGTATTTCACATCATCTAGATGCTACCACAACCAGCTGTGCCAGATCTCCCAAAGACATCCCATCAAAAATCAAAATCTTTGACCCAAACAACCTCTTTGATCTGCTCACCCTCCTTAGCTGCAAACTCCCGTCTCATCGGAACGTTCTGCTCGTTGTCGAAGTAGTCAAATCTCCCATAGTGAGTTCCACTGTAATACAACTGGAAAGGATTCTCCCCGTTCTGCCAGCCCTCTCCGTCCTCGCTCCACCCCGGCGGCCTCTGATCCAGCCACAAAATCGTTCCATGTGGGCATTCTTTTGTGTTCTGCACCATCAGGCCGCACCATCTCGGTCCGCACTTCGCCCATCGGAATACTACCTTGTATCTCTTGTATTCCCCTACTTTAACCTTCTCCAAGGTTTCTTCCCTTATTACATCCCTCTCGGAGGTTTCTTCCCTTACTACAGTCCTCTCGAAGGTTTCCTCCGTGACCTTGTCGTTGAACACCTTCTTCCACAGAGTCTTCCGGGGCACTTCGACCCTAGTAACGGGGAGGATCTTATTCACCTCGTAGCGGCGATATTCTGAACCCTGTTCGTTGTGCGGTACGATTTTGTCTGATCTGATTGTCTTCCTCATTTCACTGCAGGCGCTGTTGTGGACGGGCGAGCCTTGGTCGAAGTTCGGGTCCCAAAAAGGGTTTCCGTAAGGGATGTTTTCGACTTCGCGTGTTTCATCAAAGCCGGGAGCCCTGACTTCAGCGTTTAGGTTCATGGTGATTAGTTGAGTTGTTACGGGCTGAGTTGTTGGATAAAGACTTCGGGAACACCTGGTTAAAGCTTATTTGGTATGGATACTGAAGTAGATCTGCGATGTAGAAAGTCAGATACCGAACTGAACTCCCGCCTTTTATACTCGACAGACGTTACACGGTGACTGTTCCCTCGCGCTTCGACTCAAGACCATCGTGGCATGTGAGTTTAGTGTACGTGTGAGTCTACGACTCATCAGACCCCCAAGTGACCATATACAGCACTAGAGACACCCGCATCTGATCTGAGAGGCGGACACCAGCGTGTGTGTAAGCTGTTAGCCCCACCCAAGATTTGAGTCTTGAATGACCCACAGCCGATTGACTCCTAACTGGGTCTTTAACATTATCGTGAACTAGATAATTGCGGGCTTCGTGCGACCCGAAGATACGAAAATACAAAGAAACCGAGATATGCCAAACATCACTACGTAGTATATTACATTCCTGTCCGTGTTAGTGACTGTGCACTTTCTCACGCCATATACAGACGAAGTAATGCCTCCAGCCCTACCCGAAGACTGCATCAGTATACCCATAGAAGCGGTTCTCCTACCCTATATATACCAAGAAATCGAAAAGGGTATCGTTGCGCCGAGTATCATCCAAACCCATCCCATCGTACATGTACATCCATAACGCCAGTTCCGAAAGAGTCTCCAAATCCCACCGTGGGCTGCCTACGAAGGCGTCATTTTGATGACTCCAAACCCATCGTCTTTCGGTGTCGCCCTTCCTCCACCGACCATAAATGTCCCACTACCCTTCTCGTCGAACCAGCGACTACTCCTATGCCAGCTAGGAAGGTTTTCTGGGTCTTCGTCTTCGTTCATGCAGCCTCTCCTGCAACCGCCGTTTTGCCGCCATTGCGTACCAGCCCACCTCATACAACGCGCGAACTCTGCACATCGGCCATTCCTTCGTTTCTTCTGCTGTGAGAAGTCTGTGAGAGTTTGCCGGGGCGTGAGGCGACGGAGAGTTATAATGGCGTGCGCGCAGAGATCCGGTATAAGGAGTGGAAGGTGTGTAAGCGCGAGCGCTGTCGTTTCGAGCGATTCAAGACTGTAAAGGAGTTCTTCTGGCGCGGCAAGGAGGAATGATACGGGCTGTTGCACTACAACAGAGTTGGAGATGAGGCTCGAAGCTTTGCGCCTCAGTATACGCCTGGGCCCAGTCTCAACCTCCTTCCGTGGCTCCGGTTCGATGGCTGGTACTGCCGGTGTAACTGCTCTGACCATCGCATCATCCAGCTCCTCTAACGCTCCGATTGCAGCGCCATCCACCTCCCATTCCAGGACTTCTTTGTCACAACCTGCCATGCCCATGTAGATCAGGTCTTTCAACTCCATGAGCAATTCGAAGATCATGCGCTGGGGTACCGGCCGCTGTTGGAAGAGTGTTTGTATCGGCGGGAGGAACCTTTGCGCTATCTCGCCGCCGGTGTATAGGTTCTTTCCATTTGCGAAAGGAGCATTGTCGGCCATTTGTATTTCGATCTTCGACATCTGACGGGACAGACCAGCGGCAAGGTGGCGGATCTGGATGAGCGGATTTTGCGTGAGCGAAGACTGCAGGGTGGAAGAGAGATCTATTGTGGACAGTCAGTATATGCGCATACTCTATCATACTCCAAACACCACCCGGGTACATACCCGTAAACGCAACCTCTCCAGCCAGTGCCACTAGTGCTTCAGCGAGCTCTTTTTCCTTTTCCTTCAGTTCGCGTCTCTGAGCCTGCATAGCCCGCCATGGCACAACGAAGCCAATGCTCTTACCACCGACGTCGATCGCTTTTCCATCTGCGACCTCTTGCGAGTTTTCCACGACGCCGCCTTTGGCATACTTCTTGCCCTTCTGCCCGCGAGCATCGTCTTGGTGGTACTGAAATGCGAGGAGAAGGTCGTTATTATCTTTTGTATTGCGAAGATTGCGCCAGACGCTTAGGACGGCGTTGGTGGAGAAGATTTGTTGATACGGCGACATGGTGATTGCGCAAGTGGATTGGTCTTCACATTGCTGATGTAGAAACAATGAGGGATGCGACAGGGTGCCGGTGTCATAGATCTACGGCGAGATCAGGCGTAAAGGGCGCTTTGTTAGCAAGTTGGCAGGTTGGCAGGACGCGATCAGATGGCAGGCGAGGACGACCCATGTTTGTCAACAGACTTAGCCGCATTGGGATGCAACACGTGGGGCCGCGTGTGAGGGGCAACGCATCTACCACGCGCTACCCGGGATAGCGTGTCAGACGCGCAGGAGGTAATGTTCTGCTCTTATATTTCTGCTCGATGCTTTTCGTGTACATCGACGTCGGAATTGTGCCTTCGTCTAGGCTCTATAGTACATTCGTATAGCAGCGCTCCTTCCCAATCAATCCTGAAAGATCAAACACAGCCCCAACCAATTCCGAGTATGCTGATGCGCCGAAGAACACCCAAGTATGCATCGCTGCGAACAATGACTGAACCAACTTACTTCAATTTCATTAGATCATGCCGGCCATGCCACTTGACGCGTATGCCATGGGCTTGATGTTCGGATGCGCAACAGCGTCGAACTGGGTGAACTTGAGCTTGTACTCTGGGCCGATCTTGATGAATGCGCCCTTGTTGTGGGTGCTGTCACAGTAATTGGGTGCCGAGAAGACCGTGATACAGCGTCCGTCGTGCTCGACTTCGTAACCCTCCATGCGTACTTCGTGCGACCGAATGATAGCCTCGAGACCGTTGTTCTCGCAGAAGCGCTTGGTGATATCGGGTCCGAATTGCAGACCGACACCGCGCTTGCTGGGTCCACGCCCTGGGTTCGTCTGCGGGTCGGTCCAAAGCATCTCCATCATGAGCCCAGACTGTCCCGGTTGACGCTGCTTGAATCGGTCAAGCTTTCGCACGTCATCTAACGTGACCTTGTCGTCAGAGAAGAGGCCACCGTGAAGCACAAAGTACTTCTTGCCAATGAGGGTGGCCAGAGGAAGCGCAGAGAAGGACTCCGAGAAGAGCTTGAAGACGCGCTCTGTGTATTTCGCCCTGCATTCACCCTCGAAACCGTACATCCTGTTCATATCGTCCGTCTCGTGGTTTCCGCGGTTCAGGAAGAAGCTATCGGGGTATAGCCATTTGTAGGCGTAAAGCAGCAGGGCGATCTCGGTGGACCAAGAGCCTCGGTCGACGAAGTCACCGTTGAAGAGGAACGCGTTCTTTTCGGAGGGCTTGCCGGCGAGGTTGAAGATGTTCATGAGATCGAAGAATTGGCCTAGCCTTGTCAGTACGCAGTATGTTAACACGTTCTGCCTGGGACCTACCGTGAGTATCACCGCAGACGGTGATCTCTTTTCCATCTGCGATATCGTGCTCGACCATGGTGGGCTCCTTCTTGACAATGTCCATGACAGCGATGATGATCTGGTAGACGTACTTCTTGGCCAGCTTCTTTCCGTTCTTGAATAGCTCAATCATGTCTTCGA
>Ga0265780_10011472_pt1 | contig 10479 bp, 10 predicted proteins | sample P1T30metagenome_FD_192432 | JGI IMG/M metagenome (GOLD analysis project Ga0265780, IMG submission 192432) | Plant litter microbial communities from East Loma Ridge, Irvine, California - P1 T30 | ecosystem: Environmental > Terrestrial > Plant litter > Unclassified | place: USA: California... | reverse complement strand
CAGCAGCCGTTAGCAATTACGCGGATACCCATGCCATAGCTTTCGGTGTTTACTACGTTCTGCACCTTGTCTTCGCGGGTTACCACATACTGGTTCAAATAGCGGCCAATGCGGCAATCGGTGTAGGTGGCGCCTTTAGAACGTGCTGCGTTAAGCACTACATCGGCCATGCGCTTTTTCAAAGCCACATCAACACCACCCTGCAATGCCGCCTCGGGCGCAATAGGCGAACCAAATACCGGTACCTGGCTCAGCATAGCCCCACCGAAACCCATGCCGGTGAGGTAGAGGAAATTTTTTCTGTTCATATGGTTTAGCCCCCAAGCCCCCTAAAGGGGAGTTGAAGAGTGTTGTTTGTTTATGATCTGTTCGTTTATATATAGTTCGTCTTTGCGAGGTACGAAGCAATCTCTGCGGAGACTTAACAAGCAGATTATCTGTCGTGCAGGGATTGCGTATAATTTGTGTTTCTACCCCAATCTCCTGCTCGTATTAATTACATTTACTTTATCAAACTTAGTGGTGGCGCAACCGTGCGATACGGCGCTTACCTGGCTGGGCTGGCCTTTACCATCGAAAAAGGAGCCGCCCATGCGGAAATCACTTTCATCGCAAATGGCCGAGGCCGAGTTCCAGAATTCTTGTGTGTTGGCTTGGTAAGCGGCACCTTTAACCATACCTACCACCTTGCCTTCCTTAATTTCGTAACAAAGCTGACTGCTAAACTGAAAGTTATAACGCTGCTGATCTATAGAGTACGAGTTACGGCCGAACATGTACAAGCCTTTCTCCACATTCTTGATCATATCGGCAGGCTTGAGCGCAGTCTTACCGGGTTGCAAACTTACGTTGGGCATCCGCTGAAACTGCACATCGCTCCAGGTTTGGGCGTAGCAGCAGCCCTGCGAGGCGGGCAGTCCCAAAATGTGAGCCTGATCGCGGGTGGCCTGGTAGTTTACCAGTACGCCGTCTTTAATAATATCCCATTGACCGCTTTTAACGCCCTCATCATCGTACCCTACGGCACCTAAAGAGCCGGGGCGCACTTTATCGCCCACAAAATTGACAATGGGACTGCCAAACTGGAATTTTTTAGATTCCCACTTGTCTAAAGTAAGGAAACTGGTACCTGCAAAATTAGCTTCGTAACCCAACACACGATCTAACTCGGTAGGGTGACCAACCGACTCGTGTATAGTAAGGAACAAGTTGGTAGGATCAAGTATGAGGTCGTACTTACCCGGCTCTACGGGTTTGGCTTTAAGCTTTTCTTCCAATTGTGCAGTGCCTATGCGTACATCTTCGAGCATATCATACCGCTTTTTGTATATAGGAAATATACCCTGGATTTTTTCTTTTTCGTCGGGTATTAGGTATTCATATCCCATACCTACCGGTGCACTTAATGAATTACGGGTTTCATAACCGCCATTTTTAGGGTCGGTTTTGGTGAGGGTAAACGATGGCCACATGCGGTGAATATCCTGATCGATATAAGAGCCCTCGGTGGATGCAAAGTATTTCTGCTCGTTGATCATGAACAGGTTATTGCTGATAAAAGTAGCACCGGCTTTTAAAGCCACATTGTTAGCCGCCAGCAGCAGGTCTACCTTATCTTTAATAGGCACTTCAAAAGCGTTTTTTTCTATAGGGGTTTTCCAGCTCACTTCGCCGTAGCCTTTTTGCGGGGCCAGTTGTACCGGCTCAGATTGCAGCCTGGCATTTTCTTTGGCTATTTGCACGGCCAGTTGGGCCGCGCGGGCAATGCTATCGTTATCTAATTTATCGGTAGCGGCAAAGCCCCAGCAACCATTGGCCAATACGCGTACGCCCATACCGTAACTTTCGGCACTGGCAATGTTTTGTACGCGGGTTTCGCGCGTGCTGATAGATTGGTTGAGGTAACGGCCAAGGCGTACATCGGCATAAGTGGCTCCTTTGCTTTTGGCAGCATTAAGGGCCACATCGGCCATACGTTTTTTGATAGCCACATCAACCGGTTGTAAAACCGTACCCGGAACCACCGGCGATGCCATGGCAGACATACCCTGTAAAAAGGTTGCGCCCACACCCATGCCGGTTAAGTATAAAAAATCTTTCCTTTTCAAAGCAGTAGTAATTGATTGCCTAATATAGGAATATGCAACCAATATTTACTGGTGAAGTACAGCGGAATCAGGTAAAATTTGTCGTTTTTCGATGGGCAACTGCATAAACTTTTTATAGCAGGTGTTCAGGTAATCGACCATGTTGAAATTATTGGCCTGGTATACCTTAATAGAGGGAGTATATGCGCTGATGAAGTTATCCAGCTCCACACCTTTCAGCGGTACAAAGTTGGCCACATTTTTAGGGCTAAAGGCTTTGGCTATGTCGGCATAGGCCTGTTCATTCTGCAGCATTTTCTTCAGCTTGTCTCTTTTATGCTCATCCTTCTTCCAATACCAAAAGCGGAAGTTTAAACCACCTATAAAATTACCGTTCTTATCGGTTTGATAGGCCACAGTTTGTCCGTGAAAGTAGGGATTATATACCGCCATGCTGGGGCCATCCATACTGGTTACCTTAACGTCTTTAAGCACATGTTCCTGCGGCAGCATGAATACCTCGAAGCTGTTAAGTTTGGTGACTATCAACGTATCATTCTGATAGGCAAAACCTTTGAACAGTAAAATATCATTCAAACTGGCTTTGATAGTAAAGTTGCCTTTGTTATCGCTAAGGGTGGTTTGTTTTGTGTTTAAATTTTGGATGTTAATGGCGGTAAGGCCCACGCGTGTTTTTTCTTCTAACACACGGCCTTTTAAAACTTGCTGGCCGTAAGCCGAAGCTACCGATAGCCAAACCAGTAAACAAAAAAGGATAAATTTAGGCATAGCCTAAATTACGGAGTTTATAAATATAAGGTTGTTAAATAACGTTAAAAGCCCTCCGGTTTTAAAATGCTATTACAAAACCACCGTCATTGCGAGGTACGAAGCAATCCCTGCGTAGAAAGTCAGTCCGCTACCTGCCGTGCAGGGATTGCTTCGTACCTCGCAATGACGGTGAGAACAATTTTAACATTTTAGTATCTCTTCACTTCAAAATCAGATACGCCACCTTTGAGGCGTATATATATTTTATTGGCGGCGCCTGCAAAGCCGGGTGTGGTGTAATGATTGCCGTCTACTTTGGTAAAGCCTTCAAAGTCGTTTGATGATAAACCTGAGTGTACCGTAATATCGCAGGCAGCATTTTTAGGAACGCTAATTTCTACCTCTGATGCACCGGTGGATACCGAAACCTCGGTTAAAGGTTGATTATTGGCCAGTTTAATTTTGCTTGAGGTTGCTCCGCCGCTTATGTCGAGTTTGCGCAACTTAAATGGAGTAAGGTCAAAGTTTATTTCGGCTGCGCCGCCTTTCAACTCAATATCCCATACCGGTATTGTATTTAAGCTTATAAGGGCTTCGTTTTTGCGATCACTACCCCAATGAAAGTTATTATTGTGGTCCTTCATTTTAAATACCAGTGCCGTAACCGAGTCACTTTTATCCATGTTTAAAACATAATTGCCAAAGGTTTCGTGCGTAGTGGCTTTAAAAAGACTATCGGTAGTGCTGTTTAATATGAACTGGGTTGCCCCGCCCGACACAAATAAGCTGGCCCGTTTTACGTCGGGTGTGTAGGCCTGCTGGTATGTACCGCTAATTCCCTTTGAACTTTTAATGTCGCCGTCGGTAAATGCTGTATCGTCGTCATCATCATCGTCCCTTTTGTCATCATTAAAGTTGAAGTTAAACCTCGAGCCGCTTTCATCCCGGCGGTGAATGTTGGCAAACAATATAAAGCCTAAGCCTGCTACCAAAACCAACACCTTTAGTGCCGTTGCCCAGGGTGTACGGGTGTTAGCCAACAGCAGGTTTATACCACCTATTACCAAAAATACAGGCCACAGGCGAAACAGGTTGCCCCAATGAAAATCAATAACACCAAAATTATTGAGTAAGAATACAGTCCCGATAATAACCAGTACCAGGCCCGAAAATAATCTGTCGTTTTTCATTGCGTTATTCAATTGGAGGTTGAGGATCTAAAGGTTTGTCTTTTTTGCCGGTAAAGAGGAGCACAATGCCAATAACCACTAACGGTACTGGCCAAAGGTGTTCAAAATCCCAGTCGGGAATAATATCATATTCATCGAGCAGTAAAATACCACCTAAAAATATGAGCAGTACACCCGCTATAACACTAAAGCTACTTTTGCGGCGTGACGCTGGCTGGTAAATGAACGGATCGGCTGGCTGGCCTTGCGGCGGCATGGTGTAATCAACACCGGGCGTACCAAAAAAGTACGGACGCTTAGGCATTACAATCATCAGCACAATATAAATAATTACGCCGCCGCCTTTCAATATGAGGGCAAGTAAGAACAGCGCCCTAACCAGCGTTACATCTATATCAAAGTAATCTGCCAGGCCTTTACACACACCGCCAATCATTTTATGCTGATCGTCGCGGTACAGTTTCTTATCGTTCATCGTTTTAAGTTTTAGAGGTTCATGTTTTTATAACTGACCCAAAACCGGCTTAATTATTATCTCATCAACATTGGCGCCTTTGCTCATGTTATACGCGTTTAAAATAGCGGCTGCAATATCATCGGGCATTACAAAACGGTCGGGGTGCACCTCGGTGCCTGCCCATGAACCTGTTAATGTTGAACCCGGCAGTACGGCTGTTACTTTTACGCTGTAGGCCTGCATTTCAAGTTTCATTATATGGGTAAGACTATACAGCGCAGCTTTTGTTACACTATAAATACCGGCATTTACAACCGGTTCTTTGGCGGCTATGGAGCATATGTTAAAAAAGTGACCGCTACGTGCTTCCATCATGCTTTTCCCAAAAAAGCGGTACAGCTCATAGGCCGGCATAAGGTTGGTATCAAGGTTGGTGGTAAAAGCATCGTCGGCATCATCTAAAATACTCGATGGCTGAAACATGCCTACATTGTTCACCACTATTTTGATGAAGCCTAAGTTTTCCTGGGCTTTTTGGGCATAGTTAAGCAGTTGTTCTTTCTGGCTGCAATCAACCGCCAAAGCAAAAATTTGTATATTGCCGTTAAGGGCCAGCAGTTCTTCTTTCAGTAGTTCTAAATCTTTAACATTGCGCGAACAAATTGCCATACTTATTCCTTGTTTAGCAAATGCAATGGCAATTGAGCGGCCTATGCCTTGTGTGGCTCCGGTTATCAGGGCGTTTTCCATATTTTAAATGTAACTCAATGAGGTTAGGCTGTAAAGCTATAACCATAAAAACGTATTTTTATCAAATATTTTAACTGTTAACATGTTTCATACTTTAGGCAGATACATTTTACTTATTCAATTAAGCTTTCGCAAACCCGAAAAATTCAAGGTTTACTGGGCCGAGGTAATGCGCGAAATGGTATCCATTGGCGTAGGCTCAATGGGCATCATCAGTATTATATCGGTTTTTATTGGCGCGGTAGCTACCATACAGGTGGCATTTCAGCTGGCCAGTCCGCTGGTACCTAAAAGTACGGCAGGCAGTATAGCACGCGATTCAACTATTCTGGAGTTTAGCCCAACTATATCGGCCCTTGTTTTAGCAGGCCGCGTAGGATCCAGTATTGCCTCGCAAATTGGCACCATGCGTGTAACCGAGCAAATTGATGCCTTGGAAATTATGGGTGTTAATGCGCCCGGCTACTTAATTGCCCCAAAAATTTTGGCCGGCGTAATTATGGTGCCCATGCTGGTTATATACTCTATGGTACTAGGCATTATAGGTGGTTACCTGGCCTGCGCCATTACCGGCAGCATTCCAACATCTGATTATGTAATGGGTTTACGCGATGGTTTTAACCCATTGATTATACAGGTAGCCTTGGTTAAGGCCCTTTGCTTTGGTTTTATTATAACTTCTATTTGTGCTTACCAGGGCTTTTATACCAGCGGTGGTGCTTTAGAGGTAGGCCAATCGGCCACTACAGGTGTAGTGTACAGCTGTATATTTATTTTATTTGCCGATTTGGTGGTAACTTCTGTAATGTTATGATCGAGATTAAAGACATTTATAAAACGTTTGGTGACAATGATGTACTTAAAGGCATCAGCGCAACTTTTGAAACCGGTAAAAACAACTTGATCATCGGCGGCTCGGGCTCGGGAAAAACCACCCTGCTTAAATGTATTGTGGGCCTGCACGAACCTACTAAGGGTAATGTGCATTTTGACGGGCAGGAATTTACCAGCATGACCTTTGAAGAACGGGTGCCTATCCGTAAACAAATAGGCATGCTGTTTCAAAACTCGGCCCTGTTCGATAGTATGACGGTTGAGCAGAATATTATGTTCCCGCTTAACCTGTTCACAGAGATGAGCCAGAGCGAAAAGCAGGACCGCGCTAACTTTTGCCTGGAACGTGTAAATTTAAAGGATAAAAACAAGCTTTTCCCGGCCGAACTATCGGGTGGTATGAAGAAACGTGTGGGCATTGCCCGCGCCATTGCCATGGAGCCAAAATATCTATTCGTGGATGAGCCTAACTCGGGCCTCGACCCTAAGACATCCATTGTAATTGATGAACTAATTAACGAGTTGACCGAGGAATACAAGATAACCACCGTAATTGTTACCCACGATATGAACTCCGTAATGGGTATTGGCGATCACATCATCTTTTTACACCAGGGACAAAAATGGTGGGAAGGCAGCAACAAAGACATTGCCCATACTGATAACCAGGAGTTGAACGACTTTGTGTTTGCCAGTAAATTCACCCAGGCCGCTAAGGAGAAGTTGTAAGATAAAGTAAGTTGCAGGTTGTAGGTTTTAAGTTGTAGGTTAATATCATAACTTTGCAAAACGTACAACATATAACTTACAACGTACAACTTCAAAATGATCCAACTCCTTACCCCTTCGCACTGGAAAGATTACGAACTGATAGATTGCGGCGATTTTGAAAAGCTGGAACGCTTTGGGCAGGTTATCCTCATCAGGCCCGAACCACAGGCGGTTTGGAGTAAAACTTTACCGGCTGCCGAGTGGCAAAAGCTGCACCACATAAAGTTCAAAGGCCGTTCGGCTACGGCGGGCGAATGGGTAAAGAAAAACCCGAACACGCCCGACCGCTGGCATATTGAATACAAAAACAACCATGCTGCTATTAAACTGCGCATGGCCCTCACCTCTTTTAAACATTTGGGCGTTTTCCCTGAACAGGCTGTAAACTGGGATTATATTGCCGAAAACATTAAACGCTTTAAAACACCCAAGCCCAAGGTGCTTAATTTGTTTGCTTACACGGGCGGCGCATCGCTTATTGCACAAAGTGCCGGGGCCGATACCACACACGTGGATTCGATTAAACAAGTGGTAAGCTGGGCTAACGAGAACCAGGAGATCTCAAACTTAACCGATATACGTTGGGTTGTGGAAGACGCCCTGAAGTTTGTAAAACGCGAAATTAAACGCGGCAAAAAGTATAACGGCATCATCCTCGATCCACCAGCCTACGGCCACGGACCCAACGGCGAAAAATGGAAGCTGGAAGATAACATTAACGAGATGATGAAGGATGTAATGGAACTGCTAGATCCTCAGGAACACTTCCTGATCCTGAATACTTACTCGCTGGGCTTTTCGTCGGTTATTGTGGAAAACCTGATCAAGAGTGCTTATCCAAAGGTAGAAAACCTTGAAATTGGAGAACTTTACCTGCAAGCTACCGCCGGGCCTAAACTACCTTTAGGTGTTTTTGGAAAGTTTTATAAAATATAAAACGAATATTAAGTACAACTAATTAGCGTAATAATTATATTTACAACGTTTTACAAAGCAATAAATTTTATTCACGCTAAAATATTTTACGCTACAAGCTACACGGCCTCACCGGCATTATCTATATTATGAAATTTAAAGCACTATTATTTTCTTCTTCCTTATTATTATCATCGCTCGTCCTGCTTTCTAACTGTACAGAAAATAGTAAAGCCGGTAAAGCTGGCACCACAACTGCCGCTGCTGCCAAAACCGAAGACACCACTGTTGCTATTAATACTAACCGCCCTGTTGACAAGGCTAAGTATGATAGCTTAAATAAATATTTAGCCAATGGCGATACCACTGGCCGCTGGCCGGTAAAAAACCAGCCCTACCCGGTAAATGGCGCTGTATTGCCGTTTAACCGCATTGTAGCGTTTTATGGTAACCTATTTAGTAAAAAGATGGGTATTTTGGGCGAATTGCCTCCTAAAGAAATGCTGGCTAAACTGAAAGGCGAAGTAAAAACCTGGCAAAAAGCCGATCCCAAAATACCGGTTATACCTGCACTGCATTACATTGCGGTGGTAGCGCAAGGTGATGGTGGTAAAGACGGCAAATACCGTTACCGCATGCCATTCAAACAAATTGACACAGTGTTATCTATGGCTAAGCAAATTAATGCCTTAGTGTTTTTAGATGTACAGGTATCATTAAGCAACATCAGGTCAGAACTACCATTACTGGAAAAATACTTACTGATGCCTAACGTGCATTTTGGTATGGACCCGGAGTTTTCGATGAAAGATGGCAGCAAGCCGGGCCGCAAAATTGGCACTTATGATGCTGCCGATATTAACTACGCCAGCGAATATTTAGCAGGTTTGGTTAAAAAGAACAACCTGCCCCCTAAAATTTTAATTGTACACCGCTTTACCCGTAAAATGGTGACCAACTATAAGAACATTAAACTGCGCCCTGAAGTGCAGGTAGTTATGGATATGGACGGCTGGGGCGAACCCGACCTGAAATTGGGTACATACCGTAACCATATATTCCCGGAGCCAGTACAATTTACCGGCTTTAAATTATTCTACAAAAACGACATTAAAAAGGCGCCGCACCACATGTTAACGCCGCAAGAAGTGTTGAAATACAAACCGCAACCTATTTATATACAATACCAGTAGTTTAAACCAACAGTGCTGGATGTGGCAAAGCCCGATGGAAACATCGGGCTTTTGTTTTTTACGCCGTTTAACTATCCAGGTTTACTACGGCTAAGAAGGCATATCGCTGGTGGTGCCTTTATCATCTCCTTTTAATATGGCCTTAATACGGGCAATATGAACGTCTGATGCGCTTGCCCGCTCCATAGCCGATCTTGCGGCTGCACCATGTTGCTGTTCTGCTACGGTGACTAGCAGGTTTCTGCGTTCTTCAAACATACGCAGGGCTACCCACATGGTCTCTTCAATTTTCTTGGTTTGTTCGGCCATTAAAGCTGCGGCCGTATAAGCATGCCCGGTATGGCAGCGGTACCGCATAGAAAGGCCTTCATCAACCATCCATAAAACACCGCCACAGCCGGGGCAGTTAAATGGTACCTGTTGACCCAGGGCGTTAACAGATGGCAAATCACTCATCACCCGCTTGGCAATCTCAGCTTCGATGAGGATATCTTTGGGTATGGCCTTTGCCTTCAGAATCTTTCTGTCCATTAATTGATATAGTAAACCACCCATTTCAACTATAGGCAAGCAATGATCGGGCTTTATCTGGTTTAAAGCATTTTGTGGCATATCCGGGTAATCTGCATCTGCAGGGTCTTGAACAATACAAACACCGCCACACCTTTGTATAACCTTCATTCCGGCTGTACCATCGTCAAGGTAGCCTGTAAGCAGTATGCCAATTACCCGGTTGCCAAACTCAACCGCCGCAGAGCGAAATAAAGGATCTATAGCCGGCCGCGACCGGTTCTCTTGTGCTCCTTTGGTTACCAGTATTTTATGAGCGCTATCCACCATTAAATGATGATCTGACGGTGCCAGGTATAAATGCCCGGGCTTAAGTATAGCGCCATTTTTGGCATGTGCACATTTAATTCCACTAAACTTATTTAAAGATTCGAGCAGTACATTGCCGGTAGCATCTGAAGATATGTGCTGAACCACCAATATAGGTGCAGGAAAATTAGCCTGTAATTGGCTAATTAGTTGTGTCAAGGCGTTAAGACCACCGGCAGAGGTGCCAATAACAACTACCTGATCTATTATATTTGTATTTGGAGATGGCATGATTAAGAGGTTGGTTTAATGATTATTGTGAGTATTAGGTCTGATTGGTTGTTACTCCTTTAAGGCTTTTATAAAGCCACGCAGTTTTCTTTTAATGGTGTTTGAGTTACCAGCATTTCTGCAGTGTAAACTAGTTACCTTAATAAGAATATTACAGTTGGCTTTGAAAAAGCCTATAATGGCACCCTGATGCGCATTGCAGTATTAAACGCACTCTTTATTCGCGGGTGAAGGTAAATACGAATTTGTTATTTATTACCAATTGCAAGCATTTTTAGGCTTAATAAAAGTCTAAACTACAAATTAACCATTGATTCAACCCAAACTTTCTTTTTAATTACATGAGCGTACAAAAAAAGCCGCCTGGTTTATTACCAAGGCGGCTCAATGCTTATTGCTAC
>Ga0265780_10011471_pt1 | contig 10479 bp, 14 predicted proteins | sample P1T30metagenome_FD_192432 | JGI IMG/M metagenome (GOLD analysis project Ga0265780, IMG submission 192432) | Plant litter microbial communities from East Loma Ridge, Irvine, California - P1 T30 | ecosystem: Environmental > Terrestrial > Plant litter > Unclassified | place: USA: California... | reverse complement strand
CACCCCAACCGCACTCGGTGGTGGAGCCCTCGCTATTGCTAAGGATGAGCCTACCGTCTCTGGCGCTTCAGGTTTGACAAGCGACCTCAAGAACGAATCCGGTCTAGCCGGTACATCCTCATCCACTGCTGGCCTCGCTCCACCATTGCCCCAGACCAATCTAGGCCTTGGCGCTAGCGAAGGCGCGACCGATGTCGAAGCTGCTGTGGGTGCCGCATCTCACGGAGGAGCTTCCAACATCGACGATACCGTTGGTGCCTCACCCGACGGTTCCGCTAAATCTTCCTTGCTCTCTCCCGCTTCCGCTCCCGTCCCCGAACGGACCGATAGCTTCGCCAGTACCACCGCCATCCGACACGGTCACGAAGGTTCCCATAAGACTTCCGAATCATCTCCTCTCTCTGCTGCCCCAGTAGTTGCCGCTATCGACGAGAAGCCCACCCCAGTCTCTGAGCCCCGAGAGAGCGAGAAGACTTTGGAACAAAAGGTCGCTGAAGCCCATGCCCCTGCTGGGACCGCTGCCCCCGCGACACCTTCCAAAACCACCGGTTCCGCCATTGCCGATTCGCCTGCCACCAAGTCTAGCCCTCTAGCTGCCAAGTCCAGTGGTCAATCCCCAGTGGGAAAGACTTCTGCATCCGCTAGCCACGATCGAACCGCTTCTGGGTCTAGCCCCAAGAAGAAGGCTGGATTTATGAGCAAATTGAAGGGAGAGATGAAGGTCATCAGTGGAAAGATTGGAGGTGACGAGGCGAAAGTAAAAGCTGGAGAGAAGATGAAGCATGGTGGTGAGTATTTTCAGCGTTAAGGATATTAGCAGAACTGATGTTATAGAGTTGTAAGCGGGCTCAGGAGATGTTGAGGGAGAATGTCGAGAGATTAATCGCTTTATATTTCTATTGATACGAATTGATCCCAAGAATGAATGAATAATTGTTAAAAGTTGGCTATACATTAATGCCTATTGTACAACTAAGTCGTGACGGTCGTAACAGGTGATCTCCCACTTATCCCCAGGCTTGCGTATTTCTGACTTTTGAGCTTGTTCCGACAGAAGGTGGTCAGATCACTTACGAATAATTGACGATCAAATGACCCTCTGTCCCGAAGCACTAATTGTCAGCTTGACGTTCAACCCGCCGAATCGGCTTACCTTGAACAGATTCCCCACAATATCATCAGGAGCAGGTGCAAAAGCCCCATTTATATATGTAAACTTTTCTCAGCTTTCTCTACAATACAGAGGAGGATAGCTTACGAGTGGATCAGTTGCCTTGAAACCTAATTGACCCCTCAAGAATACTATTACAGCTTGAAACCTGTTCGAAGCTGTTACTTTGAATACAGTAGTCTTCATTATTGGTGCTGAACCAATTGATTTGAATTTGACCACCACTAGCCATAAGACCTTCACTCTCACATTGAACGGAGAAGGGAGGGGAGACGTACCTTTAGATGTATCTCGTACTTTGTAATGCTCCAGAGCAGCCCGTGCACTAGGCTGGATAAGCTGACTAGCTAACGTACTTGGTTGACCTATACGTCAGCGTTTCCGGAACTCAGTGAGTGGCTTAGCTTACCAGCAGTCAAATCTAATGCCGGAGAAGCTAAATCTGGCATGGGTGTTGTCATGATAATTACAGGAAAGGGAGGTAGTGATAGTCATTGACATTGCGGACGTCGCGTTGCTACTCCGCTTAAACTGTTCCGTCAATTAGCCGAGTGAGTTCAAGGTTGTAAGGTTGACTAGCCATGGTTCAAGTTCTCTTGTCATTCATATTCAAACACTTGACCCCCTGGCCCGTAGCACAAGATGGGAGACGATTCTAAACCTCAAGACAACCCACTATACGGTGCTACGCCACCTCCTACCAACGGTGGTTCAACCGCGCCTGCTCCCACCACATCAAGCCCGGAAACTAGAATACCCGAACCCAAAACCACCAACCCATTATTCGGAGCTACCCCACCCCCTTCCCAGATCACCTCACCAGTAAGCCAGATCGAAGCCTCCTGAACCCTCCAGCTGATCTCCAGCCACGTATACCCACCCGCTCATCCCGACTTCCATTATCCCACCCCTCGGGTCTACCTTCTTACCTCCGCCGCCTGGGATATATCTTGAGTCTAGTCCTCGGATCTTCAGCTGTTGTTGCTGGGATATGGTCCGCTTTTATCTTGCCTCTGCTACATGCCTCGTTCTCCGCTAGAAGGGCTTTGGTAGATCAGCAAAAGGACAGATGGACCGGGTTGGTCGCTGGTTTGAGGGATGTCAGGGGTAGGTCTATCTATCCGCCGGCGAATGAGGACGTACCTGTACCCACTCCCTTGATGGAGCCCAAGGTTGATGAAGAGAGACTGGCCCTTGAGAAAACAGGAGAGGAAGCACGCCTGATTGAAGAGGAAAGCACGGACGGAGAGGACACACCCACGGACCCTAAAGCGATCGAACGAATCCTCCCACTCGACACCGTCTCCTCACTCTCCACATCCCTAGCGAATCTAGTAACAGCCTTCACATCAACTTCGACAACCCGAACATCCCTCCTCTCAACTCTGGAGTCATATACCTCCCACCTCCATCGTCAACTTTACCTCCGCGCAACCCCTGGCTCGGGAGGAATGCGATATGGGATGAATACATTATCTGCTAATCTCGCTAAAGCTGGAGGAGGGAAGGCATGGGGAGCATTTGAACAAGATAGTGACCAGCCTACTGGAGTCAAAGGGGAAGAATGGGATGCGGTGAGGAAGGAGGTGAGGGCTATTAAGGGAATGTTGTTGAGCAGGCGGAATTTCCTTGCGGATGGTGAGGCTAGGTGAGGGTCTGGCTGCAATGAGGAGTGCAAATTGCGAGATATACATGTGCAAATTGATAGATGTATATGCTATGTTGTACGATCATGCTATAAACAGAGACGTGCTTAGCAGACGGCAAGGATCACTCGTCCTCTTCATCCATCTCCGCTTGTAACTGCTGATCAGCTTAGACTCCATCAACCACGGGGTTGATAGAACGCACCATTCTCGCAAAGTCGTCATCCCCATCATCTTCTTCTTCGGGAGCATCATCAACGGGAGCATCGTCAACCACCGAAGTCGTCTCTCCAGTGGGTGATTTCTCCGAGTTGTAAGATCCTGAAGCTTTATATGTAAACTTGTTAGACTCCGAGATCCCTTCATCACCACTAGGTGCCTCGAGTAGGAGTGGTTTGCTCTTCTTCTTCGGTGGAGATGGTATGCTTCTATGAGCTCACTTCTATTAGCGCTGAGGAGAATGGAACATACCGGTTAGGCGAAGGATCTTTGAACGTTTCCAGGGGTAATTGTTCTTCATCCGCATACCTCACTCTCTTCTTTGATGGTGTTCCCGGTGTACCTTCTCTACTGACATCCGTACGTACACTCCTCTCACTGATTATCAGTTTCACATCAAGTCTGTGACTGACCTTCCAGCATCAGACCCCCAATCAGAAGATCCATCCAGGAAAGCATCCAATTCAGCTTGAGCTTCATCATCCCACCCCTCTCCAATACCTTCATCACCTTCAAACGTCTCCCCTTTGTCCTCTTGCAAATCCTGAGGAGGTAAAGCGGGTGTAGTAGGCGTACTAGGCCCCGGGGTTTGAGTGTTTGCCTGATCAGGGATCGCTAACCATGGTTTCTCGTTTTGTCTGGCCCAGAGATTTACCGATTCCCAGAACCAGCCCTGCCAGAGGACTGGAACGCCTAATTTGGAAGCTCGATACGTCTTTTCTGTGCCTAAAGTGGCGGCTATGCAATGGGTGATTTTGTTGGTGAGGGACATGGAGGGGATGGCACCGAATTCTTCAGCCGTCTTCCATATTGCCGATCTGGAATTAGCTCCATCAACATGAGTGGTTGCAACTTACGACCCAGCAGGTTCCAACCTGGAAATCAAGCCTGAGAATATCAGGTGGCACCCTCGCAACACTTGAGCTTTAAGCTCTGGTACAATGACCTAATCAATCAGATCATTATTCAGTTCCAACACGGCTCCCACTCACTTCGACATCACAGCCTAATGGAAGTGGGTACAGGTCAGGAGTAGTCCTCGCATCGAAAGCGTCATAGAAATTATGGTGAACCTGTCGTAAGATCTGATGATCAGCTCGCGTTGGCTGCGGTGAGATTCATGCTCACTCTCGATAGTCTGTCCAGCTCATTATCAACATTGTTGAGAAGAGGTTTGCGGGAATGCTGGACCTCATGGCCGGTTACAGGAGGCTTAGACTCCACCCTCTCCGCGGTCTTTCCGACCTCGCTCTCTGACGCCGTCGCGCCATCACTCCCCATCTCTTCTTCCGCCACTACCGTACTCTCCTCGAGCTGTTCTTGTAATTTCGCAAGCGGCCTAGCTTCGCTCACATCGTCCATCAATTTCTTCTGCAATAACAACCCATCCTCCTCCGACGTGGGTTCCACCTCGGGCGTGAGAGGCGGAGCTGTTGATGCTGGACTGGCGGCACTACTTGGCGGTGTGGTAGGCGGTGGTTTGGGCGTAGGGGGAAGGAATGACGAGTTGATATCTCCTATACCTATGAAGAAATCATCTACTGTTCAGCTTCATCATTGCTACAAGGGGCTGACAGCTTACATGGTACCACTTTGAGTAAATTGGGACAATCACCCCAGACATCCTGCCTGTCGTCGATCACCACTACCATACTCTGATCGGTAGGAAACAATCTCTTTAGATTCTTTGACGTGAAGTCTACTCGTCAGCTTGCGAAGACTATTTCGAATTCAGCTGAACTTACTCCCACTCTCATCCCTACTCAAGATTCTATCTCCAAAGATCTTACCACCAGGATCAATAACTTTACAGATCGCATTCGCATAAGTCCTAGTCCCCATCGTGTAAACGTGCATTTCGTAGACTTCCGACATGGTGTCCAAAAAGTGTTGCAGTCCAGGTCTATCATCAGTACTCGTATCTAGGGGAAGGACCGACGAACCTTGGTTTCGTATAATAATACCTCTCTGGTACTTTCCTCCGACCCTGTCCCGGGGCGGGATCGTCGGCGAGCGTAAACTTCGCTACATCTCTCAGAGCTTCGGCATTTGGATTCGGTTCACGTTTCCGTTTAGCTGGCCTAGGCGAGCCTGGAGGTGTTGTCGTCTCTTCCGCTCCTTCTTTGTCCTTGCCCTTTTCTGTCCCCTCTGAGCCGATCGGTAAAGCCGGGGGAGCCAGCTCTTCCTCTTCATCCCTTTCTATCTCTGCCATCCATTCTCCTACTGTTGGATCTACTGTCGTGTGAATGATAGTTTGATCCAAATCGACAATCAAAGATAATTTCCGGTTTGTCAATAATGTATCCCTTGTTAGACTATCCAGTCGTTTTGCCTCCTATATCGTCAGCTATTCCGAGTAAAACATAGCGAAAATATCAGCTAGAACTGACGTTTGAAGAGACCGTAACTCCCATAGCATCGTGTGACATCTCGAATCCACCATGCCTTGATGGACCTGCTTGTGGTACTGCAGGAGTCGATAGGTAATCATCCCTATCTATCAGCTCCTCCCCTTTGGTCGGGTCCCAGTGTGCAGAAACTTACGAGGTCAAGTCGGCACCACAGATTCCACATAGTCCATGTAACTGTACAGGATGCGTACAAGGTTGTCGTAACCATACCACCGGTTTCCTACCTCTTAGCTGAATTCTGCCTTACGCTTGACAACCTACGAAGCATGTTTCCTCTCTACGACCCTGCCAACTTCTATACCAATTTCAAACTTGACAAACTCCCCATCTAGACCACATTCCCAAGTCGCACTCATATCACCTTGCCTTACATCTTCTATCCTGATCCCCTCTGTAGGAGGTAGACCTTTCTCCAGTCGTGCGAGCTCGCGGGCATTGGTAGATGATGTGAATGTGTATGATATCAAAGGTGCGCCTCTGAGTATCGACTGGCCTTGCTGAGCGTGGAGACGGGTAAGGGTTATTGGGTAGGGGAGGGTGGTGGGGAGTGAAAGTGGGGTCAAGTCGTCCGACATCTTGTACTGATCTACGGTCTTAGCCGGAGGCGGAAGATCGTGCGCAAGCCCAAATGTTATATGTATTGCCGATGCCCTGTAGCGATAATTATATCGCACTTGAGGCCGATGGTATAGTAGAGGTACAATAGGATGCTCAAGTAATTCGACTAGGCGTTGAAATGTTGTCCCAAGATCACTCGCTTCTTCCGTCGGCAATCTCCGCGGATTATTGTATGCTATGGTATGCTATGGTATGTTTACATGACTACAAATCTAATCCTAATCACTCTCATCACCACTTTCATATCCCCCTAGCAGACTCATTCCAGTCTTAACAGGAACCTTCCTTTTCTTCTCTTCTTCAGCCTGTTTCCTCCTCATCTCAGCATAGAATCTGATATTCTCTAATGCTTCTCCACCCAACATTCCCCCTTTGCCAGGCTTGTCGTCTTCGCCATTACGTATTCTCTTGGTCGGACGTTCATCCTCGGAATCCGGTTTCGATGCTTCGATAGGATAGAAATCTTCCTCATCCCCATCCTCTAGCGCTCTTAGGGTCTGCGTTGCTTCGATGAGCTCTTCATCTAGCATTCCTGCGATTGCCTTCTTTCCGTTTTCTTCGATTCGTTGTTCCTCAGCAATCTTCTCTCCTGGATTGGGGTCCTCTGTCGCCCATCTATTTGTCAGTTGGAGAATCACCCATATTCGGATCAACATACCTGACGTTGAGAATCTCATCCATATCCAGACTCTGATTCGCCATAGCTTCCTTCGCGAAACTAGCATGTGCCTCATCCTCATAACATACGAACCCGATTCCTCGATTATACAGAATGTTCCCTGTCCTATCAGCTCATATCGAATAGTACGAGGAATAAGACTTACACTTGACAATCTTGCCCCATTCTCCGAAATGTCGTAACATAGTCTCTTCCGTCTGTTTCTTATCCGGACTCTCCTGCATCTTTCCGATATACAGCGTCCTATTTGATCGATTGAAAGATCCTACTCCTCCCATATCGTCTCTGTAGTCCGCATGTTTCTCCCTCCCGAAGCAATCGCGCGAGTAGTCCACGAGTTGGCCTGATATTAGTAATCTCGAAAGAAGAGGAAAAGTGAGACTCACTTTGAATAGGTAGTCGATGTAGGAAATTGCACTCGTGTCTGCATGTCAGCTCATTCATATTCCATGAGAGAAATAGCCTACCCATAGGGACAGCATCCACGGGCAAAGAACAAGCAAACAATCTTGACGCCGGTAGCGTCGGCTCTCGTATATCCAGCATCTCTAGCAATTACACACCGCGACTGTGACAGTGTTTTGCTATCCGTCAGCTAGATGTCGAATGTACACTCTCAGACTCACTTGGCAAGAGCGTCCTCTTTATCTCCACCAGCCCACTTGTTGTACCAGAAATCTGATCATTAGATCATGTCTAGTGTAGAATGGTCAACGCACTATACTCCTTTCCAGGTTGAATAGCCTCGGTCTTGTCGATATCTCCAGCTTCGACCTGTTTTCGTGCAGGCCTCAGTTTACGCTTAGGTGCGACCTCTTTTGATGCCATGTTGCTAGGTGTTTGAGGTGTCTATAATCGATGTATGAGGGTTGAGTCTAGGTTGCGGTTGACTCTTTTGACTGGGTTGAGTACGAATATTACGTAATGATTCCAGTGAATCGGATTAAAGGTCATGTCGATGCGTTAGTACAATCCTTGATTTCATACATCATCAATATCGACAGCTAGTATGGCGATCTCAGCGAGTGAGGGAAGTACTCAAAACGAGCTGGATCAACTTGAAACAGAATTCTTGGAGCTCTTGAACACCGCCCGCAACCCCAGTGACGCAAATGCAATTTCATCAGATCGATTAGCCAAGAAATTGGGTATAGATGGATTACCTGATCGTCAAGAGGCTTTGAAGCTTTTGGAGGAGGAGATCTTGGCCCCAGTGAGGGATTTGAGTGGTCCGGGACTATCTCAATGGCAAGCGTCAGTCCTCTGAGCTACTCTTGGTATTAACTGATGATCAGACAATCACCCATTACCCTCCCTTTACCTCAATTACGACTCACACCACTCCCAGCAACACATTCCGTCCTACCTCTATCACGCGGTATTGAAGGCACGTTCTCTCATTGGAGGGAAGCTATAGCTCCCAAACCACCCGCTCATCCAGCACTCTCGTCTTCAACGACTAGAGCTCCTGGATCTACAAAGAACTTTGTAAGAGGAAAAGGATCTTATGCGCCTTTCTTACCTGGTGGATTGGATGAGAAGGAGGATCTAGCACCTGAGGAGGGAGAGGAGGAAGTCGAAGAGGAAGATGGATGGAAGACTAGGGCACCGGGGTTGAAGCGTGGTGTTCCGCTTTCAGGCGGTAAGCTCGAGATGACCACACCTCGATGGGGCTAACGGGTAGCGGATGAGTTTCTAGCGGAAATGCTAGGCCATCAGTCGATAGCTTCAAAAGCAAGAAGAAGGAGAACGGAAGGAAACGAATCACCAGAATTACAAGTATCAAGGTTGGGCGATGATCAGGAAGTCGGAGGAAGTAATGGTGCAGGACCATCGAAGAAGAATGTTGATGACCTACTTCCAATAGGAGTGAGCTATACTGCCCACCTCACAGAGCCAAGAGCTGATCTGTAGCGATTACCTGCTCCTCCTGCGCCTAGGAAACAGCTTAAACAGGCCCCAAGGAAAGAATGGGCCCATGTCGTGGACGTCAACAAGGAGCTAATGAACGCGAGTCCAGCTAATAGGCCCATGATCCTTTGAGCACTGCTGACCAACAGTTCCACGAACTCGTACCCGAACCTGCTCGTCTCGTGAGTTGGATTGGGCCTGTGGCCGATGATGCTCATGGTGAACTGACTTACAGTACCCCTTCGAACTGGACAATTTCCAGAAAGAAGCAGTCTACCGACTCGAAATGGGAGATAGTGTTTTCGTCGCTGCCCATACGTCTGCTGGTAAGACGGTGGTAGCTGAATACGCGATCGCCTTGGCCGCAAAACACATGACCAAGTAAGCTCATTGAGCTCTCCTACGCGTGACAAGCTGATTATATAGGGCCATTTATACCTCACCTATTAAAGCTCTTTCCAATCAGAAATTCAGAGACTTCAAAACTACTTTCGATCCTTCGTCTGTCGGTATTTTGACTGGAGATGTGCAGATCAACGCCGAGGGTAGTTGTTTGATTGTGAGCATCCTTTCGCTTTTTTTTATCAAAGCTGATGGGCAGATGACGACCGAGATTCTGAGAAGTATGCTCTATAAAGGAGCTGATCTGATTCGAGATGTTGAATTCGTCATCTTTGACGAAGTCCACTATGTCAATGATTCTGAGGTGAGCTTTCGTTTTCTGCCTGCTAGGGACAAACAAGCTGATGAAATAGCGAGGTGTCGTCTGGGAAGAGGTTATCATCATGTTGCCAGAACACGTCAATATCATCCTACTTTCCGCTACTGTACCAAATACCAAGGAGTTTGCCGATTGGGTTGGGTATGTCATTCGCGTTACTATCGATGAATAGGCTAACCGGTAGCCGAACAAAGAAGAAGAACATTTATGTCATTTCCACGCCTATGCGTCCTGTTCCTCTTGAGCACTTCCTCTGGGCAGGCAAGGATCTACACAAAATTGTCGATTCCAAAGGCAAATTCCTAGGAGACGGGTCAGCTTTCAAATCCTCGTCTTGGAAGTCAAGCTGATGTTCAGGTACAAAGCAGCAGGAGACTCTCAACGTCGTAAACAAGATAAAGAGCGAGAAGCAGCCGGTCTACCCCCTGTTCAACGTACAGGTGGTCGAGGCGGCGCATCTAATCGTGCTCGAGATCTACCGACAGGCCGCGGCGCTCCTCATACACGTATAGGAGCAGGTCGAAATCACACCAACCGCGGAGGTGGGCCTAATGGCGCACCAGTCCACGCTCCTTCAGCAGCTGTTAAATCTGGTCGAGGAGGTGGATTTGGACCATCAGGTGGTCGAGCTAGTCATATTCTCGATCAGAACGTCTGGACTCATTTGATCAATCATTTGAAGAAGAATAAATTGTTGCCTGTCGTCAATTTCGTGTTCAGTAAAAAGAGGTGTGAGGAGTATGCTTCGAATTTATCAGGGATGGATCTATGTGATGCCAAGGATAAGAGTGAGGTGGTCATCACATGGGAGAAGGCTTTGAACCGACTCAAGGGTATGTTCCAAGATCGACTTCATCGAGAAATGGGGCTGATCAACAGGATCTGACAAGACGTTGCCTCAAATTGGAAGAATGAGGGAACTTCTCAGTCGAGGTATCGGAATCCATCACGGAGGTCTCCTACCCCTAGTCAAGGGTACGTCTCTCTTCCTCTCCTCGAATATAGCTGATAAGTGACAGAGGTCGTCGAGATCCTGTTCTCAAAAGGAGTAGTCAAAGTTCTCTTTGCAACCGAAACTTTCGCCATGGGAGTCAACATGCCCA
>Ga0265780_10011470_pt1 | contig 10479 bp, 14 predicted proteins | sample P1T30metagenome_FD_192432 | JGI IMG/M metagenome (GOLD analysis project Ga0265780, IMG submission 192432) | Plant litter microbial communities from East Loma Ridge, Irvine, California - P1 T30 | ecosystem: Environmental > Terrestrial > Plant litter > Unclassified | place: USA: California... | reverse complement strand
CCCACTGAATAGCAACGACACGAATCCCACCACCGCCCTGTGCACCCCGCGACACAAACCCGCAAAGCACTCGACCTCACAGCCTCTTCTCAAGCATTCAGCCCAGCTACAACCAACCAGAAAAGCAACCCCCCACCCGTTATATTTTTTCCTCATCGCCATACCCCCCACTCATCACATATCGCAAAACACACTCCAAACAACCACGCCCACGGCACTCCGACCCGCCACTCAGTCCAGAATCCACCCTCGCACCGAAGAATCATACGTCTATCAAAAGTAAAGCGCGCTAATTCTCTCCTTGTAGATACAAACTAACAGTTTGAACGAAAAATACAGAGTCAGAATACGCGATACTAAACACGTTGGTTCACACATGCCAACTCGAAAAAAATAAAAATACCATACTATTGATACCAATATCAATATCAATATCGATGAGTAACCGCGATTGATGCAAAGCTCCTTACCTCTCCCAGCACAGCCCGCTTTTAATCCTTCCTTGTCCGCACCAGCCCCGCGCTGAGAAACGATAAATCAGTCATAAACACACTGATCAGTCTGCATGTTCAAGAACTTTGCATTTACGTGTAAATGTGTAGTCGTCTACGAGGTCTGATGGCGTGGGAAGTGAGTACCTCTTACCCTATCCGGGGAGATTAGATGCGCGATGTACTATCATTGTGTGAGAGAAAGGGTTGGGTTTGGAGGGTGTGGTGGCGATGGAAAATGACAAACACGACATGGATATGTTATACTAGATATACCTCGCTCTCTTCGTTGTTGTCATGGTTGGATTGCATGTATGTGTTGGATGGTTTTTGGATCTTCGTTTCGCTTGGAATGGCGGTGTGGCGACTGCGGATATTGACGTATTGTTGTGTGTTTATGTGTTGGGCAGAGACTGATGAGGGAGTTCGCTTTGCTATCAGGAACTAGGGCGGGATCTACGTGGGTTCACGCATTGAGAAGAGGTGTCAGACATTGTAATTCTGTGATCTAGGTGTTCCCCTCGTGAGGGGTGCATATATACTTTACCGCCTTCACAGATCCGTGAAGCTACGAGTTTTGCGTCCCTAACGCCTGTCCCTTCAAGTCACGACGAGCGGATCAAAAAAGCCACGACGGCATGCCCTCTTAAACACCAGCCTTATCAAAGCCGAGCCATCGGCAACTTTCGAGTGCAGTATCAACGGCCCGTATGCCGTCGGCATCCACAATCTAATTCCATGTCATCACCCAATCTACTGCCGTGAAGCAGTCACACATCACGTACATGTTGTCAGCAAGCGGTGTAAATCCTCCACTCAGACAGACTTCACGATGGAGTCACACTTGTCTCGCCATCACCACGGCTCCTCATACGCTGCGATTGCGATAATGACACGCGAATGTGCGCACCCCGCTGACTATGCGCGCAGCTCTCGTAAGCCTCACCGTGCGGGTCAACGGTCAGCCCCGCGGATGGGTGTATCCGCCTCCATGTCTCACTGGCGAACATGCGTTCCCACCAACACCTCGCTGATGTGAGTCGCCTCCCCCACGGTCAGCAGCGCCAAGGAGGTGTGCGGATGCGAAGACCGTGTAAGGCTGACGAATGCGAATGTTGGAGCTGCGTAATCTGCTGCTTTGGGAGAGTGCGGTGGTTCCGGGCGCCTGGGTCGTTCGGCTGCGAGTGAGACGCAGAGTGCTGAGCACTACAGGCGGGGATGCGAATTAGTGGCCGATGCAAGGTTCGTTATCGGTATGCAGATGGATGGTTCGGTGAAATGACAGGCTGCTGCTATTTCCGCACCAGACTGCGCTTCTGGGCTATCGTGTAACCTTCTGTGGGTGCGTGGAGCTGCGGAAGGAACCTTGACGCGCACTGCAGTATCGATAGTGTCTACATTGCATGGGTAGGTAGCGAGAACTCTGCATGTTGCAGCGAGGCTTCATAGAATGATACGCAAGGCACGTTGCGTAAAGCCGATGCGGAACTCAACAAGTTAGCTGTGTAACGCCTTGCTCGATTCGAAATTCCAGTTCGAAATTTGACGAGCATTCGCGGATCCGAGGGAGACACGACCTGTCATAAGATAGCGACGAGCGACGAACGCCTCTACACGGGAGGCTGCAGCATCGAAGTTGCATGCCATGCACTTAGGATTAGGAACTGGTGTTCGTCAGCCGTGATTCTCCCATGCGCAAATACGCTGAGGCTGCGTAACACGTGTATGACGCCGCGACCCGTGCCTAGCGAGCTTCAGTGCGGCGCACAACAGCATGCGAGGATGAATATGAGCCCGGAACCAGGTCCGCGAAATTTCGCCTTGGCAGATCTGTTTGTGGCATGGATGCGATCGTAGGGGAAATCACAACGCGCGTAAGGATGCGAGGATGGGCAGATAATGACCATCCGAGGCACTGGGACAGGAGGCAAAAAGTTCCGTGATTGTCGTTGAAATTGGGCGCTGGCGCGTGGAAGATCTTCAGGGACAAGCCGAGGTTGCAATTGGCGTCGACGCTTGAGGTCATTTTGCTGATCGCGGCAAAGTCCAAACGACGGACAGCTCGCGTATTTTTCGATGAGCAGCTTGGTTCACCTTGCATTATGCAGGACGGTTGCTTTGCTGAAAAAGGGCAGTCCTGGAGGAGCGATAATTGCTGGTGTTATTAAGGCGTGCGTGAAACGTTGCAATAACCACAAGTCGTATTCCCGCATTGAGTCGAGTCCACCGGCTAAGTGTCATATCGGCTGTGTGGTGAAGCAAGCCGGCCCGTCAGGTTTGATGAACGGTCCGAGAGGTGCGGTATTCTCCTTGATGTTCCATCTGAATTTATCGAAGCATAAACTTGGTCCATTGATGGGCGGGATTATTGAACGGAGCCATTTCCGCGGATGTTTCAGCGATGCCGCTTCTAGTAGGTGCAGAGGCCCGCAAGAGACTTCCACGTGTCGGGCAGGGTTGCCGTGCAGGTCGTGTCCTCTTCGATCAGCCATCCCTGTTCGCTTCCACCGGAGTGGGCATCCGCTGCAGATTGCAGTAGCGCGCTCAATGTGGTTGACGAAACCGTTCGACAGCATCCACTTGCCCGTCTCCCCGCAAGCCAAAGTTGATGACAATCGTCCATGGAGGATGCCGTAGCGTAGCTGTCATATTGAGCGTTGAACGGGGAATGGCCGTGTGACAACGATGCTGCTGGTAAAAAGTGTGCACTGGGCGCCTGCATGAGGCCGTGTTGAGCAATCGCCCATGAGTTCGAGGGCGATGACTGTTTGCCAGGCTGCTTGCTGTGTTTGCGCGCTGTTGACCGTCCGCGCACACCGGAAGGCCCTCAGCGTGGGTTTCTTGGTTGAGGAGGCTGGTCAAATATTGATGCTTGCGATGTGGTATATGTGCCTGACTAAGGCTGCACCCCTGTCAATACCCATCCGGTAAGGGGTGTGCACATGGGCTTGCGAGCCGCCCGCAGCCAATGGGCATTGTTTGAGGATGCGAATTATATTATTGGCACGGTGGCATCAGGCAGATGGTGAGAAAACCGGCTGGCAGAACGGAGCACCTTCTGAAGGTAGAGCGCAGCGTCATGGTGGCTCTCCGTGCCAAAGGCATCCCTGGCCAAGACGGCTCGTCAGCAGTGACTCTGGACGATAACAGTGACGCAGCGAAAGACTGGCGAATTTTGACAGCTGCACAGCGGGTTGTGCGTGGAACCGGCTCCAGGATCAGACCCCAGCAGGTGCAGCAGCGTTGCAGCGAGCGACGAGCGTGTCCAGGTCGATGCTTGCACGGCAACCGTGTCCTTGGAGCGATCGGCACAGAGAATGCGACTGTCTAGTATGAAGGAGTGAGGCTTAGATCATGCTTTCCTGGCGACACATTCCAGAGGCTATTGAATGAGACTGTTGCGGGCCGTGTAGGATAGGCTGTGGGTGACATGCATGGGACTCATGGGAGTGCTACGCAGCCCATGCCGGCGCGGGCAGTGAGACACCTTGCTGGATCGGGTATGCTTCCAGAAAGCATAGGGTGCATACATGCAGGATGTCGTGGCGCCGGGGACCCACGGCGAACCGGGCCACGCTCTCATTACGGCCGTCGGCGGTGCTGTTGCAGCGTCAACGGGCGATGCCTGGAGGGCGAGGGCGAGGGAGAGGGAGAATTAGGTGAGTTGGTGAGTTGGTGAGTTGGTGAGTGCAATCATCCCACGTGGCGCGAGACAGCGATAGGTAGACGACTTCCTCTCGCCATGAATGTCGTCGCAGTGGAAGCGATGCGCTCAACAACAAGCATCTGAATCATTCGCACCAGCCAGCACATCCAGCAGCCAGCGCTCCCAGCAGACTGGGCGACAGGGCGAACCTGCGATGGAATGGAGCAGGACACTGACAGTGAATCAGCGCGCAGTGGGCCCATCGGGGAAGGAGTCCCGCGGGTGGTGAGGCGTTTCTAAGCTTCCAGCATTGCTTCTGGCGCGGAACCAACAGGCGCGGCACGGCGAGTCAAGACTCAAGGCCCAGTGCCAGCGACGGCAGCAGCCAGAGCCAGCAGTCAGCACTGCGCAGACGGCAGGGCACCGGGGCAGGCAGAGCAGGTCGCGCGCGCTGACACTACTGCCATCTCATCTAAGCGTGCGCGCGTGTCTCACCGGGGGGGTTCCGTGTTGGAGGCGGCCCGATGAGTCGTGCCTCTGCTTGGGCGTCGACACACGACAAGTCGTAGCAGCAGCAAGTCGCTCGCAGATTCAGTCCTCACCACCAGCGTCGCCCTTCACAACCACGCCCATCCATGCCGCAGCCGTTGGTTTGGCCCTGTGCTAGCGCTGCAGCGCTGCAGCGCTGCAGGTACCGTTCCTAGCGCGCAGGGGATAACCTTTGTCGTGGATTTGGCGGATTTGGCGGATTCAGCTGCGCAGATCATCCTGGCTCCCTGTCCCTGTCGCTGCCGCACACAATTTCTGCCACAAGCAGGCCTGCACTGGGCGACAGGGAGCTAGTTGAAACACGCCCGAAAGTCCCGTCTGCTCCCGGCACGTCATGTAGTCTGCGCGCTGTCTTCCTGAGAAAAGCACTGTCTCTCATTTTATTTGTCTCGCCGCCAGGCCAAGGCCTTTTGGCTACTCAGTTACAGGCCCCTTATTCTAGCCCGCACGTTATATCAGGCACCGCGCCCTCCCGTCGGAATTTCTTACTCCCATCCTCACTCCCTTTGACGCATCCACTCATTCCTGCTCATCCGAGCCCAGCGCCTACCTGGCTGTAGACCACTGGCACACGACACTATTTAATCGAGCTTACCCACACCAAGCCCACCAAGCCCAGTCACGCCAGCACCACACTCGTTCTCGTCCCCGTCCCGTTTCGTTACCATCTGCTTTTCCATCCGCCGTCCTCGCACAGCCCTACTCAGCCGACGCTGACAGACACCCTGGCTCAAGCCATTGGTAAGTCTGAACCTGGTGTTGCGCCGTCTATATATGGCCGCCCCGTGAAACATGCCTCTGACATAAAACCCAGACACCACACCCACCAACAACATGATCTTCAGAGAGTCAGAATCCCTCAACATGGGCCGTGGATGCTACGACACCACCGGTACCCCCAAGCCCCCGCCACCACCGCCCAAATAAGGCCCGCCGTGAAGCCCTCTCGACGGAACACCCACCACGCCGCTTCTTTTCCTCGGCTTTGCACTGCCGGTCCAGCAATGTGCCGCAACAGCACCGTGTTCCGTTGGGAGTAGAGGGATGACATCCCGCGCGTCGTAAGTGACAGCTGCACTACACCTTGCATGAGCACCCTGACTAACCACCATGACCGCAGCCCTATGCCAATTCCGCACCACACCATCACAACCTTCGCATCGCCACTCTCGTTTGCAGGCGCACCTCTTTCCGCCGAACCCTCGGCACTACCGCTTTTAATATCCAGCGACCACTTCTTCGATTTCTTCCAGCAGCCTAATACCCACCGCCATCACCGGTTTACGTCCTGCGTTATCGAGCGACTTCACCCTATCCCTTGCGTCCTCCTCTTAGCGACTCTCCTTGCGGCAAAAAGTTCTTTCATCGGCGTTTTATAGACTAGGACACGGCTCAGGCATAGATACCAAAAACGGATTCTTTCTTTCTTTTCGGGACATATGGTAGACTTCCATCGCCTGCCTTCGCTGGCATCACTGGCATGGGTCATTTTGTACAATAGTTCGGCTGGGTTGAACCTCGCGGTTCATGACCAGCACACGATTTTGCTTTCACGACGGCCATCTGCGCAACGGCTGAGATGGGCCGCCCATCCGTGGCTTTTGGGATACTAGACGGAGCCTGGGCCTTTCGACCGTGTCTCGCGACACTTGGCTGTACAGTATAGAATAATCAATCTACACCATTTGCGATAACAAATTTCCAATGACGTTGCGTTGCATTGCTTGTCGTGACCGTCCCATCCAGCGCGCTGGAGCCGTTGCCGTTGCCGTCGCACTTGTGGCGCCGTGGATCTCCGTTGCGGGCAGATCGAGTCGTCTTGCTAGGCGTGTGGGTGCTGGTACCGATCCGTTTCGAGAGGCGACCCTTGTTTGTGCGACAGTTGGTTGTGCTGCCAGACGTTGTCGGCGCTGAAAGTGGCAGCCGCGACTTGGCGGTGTGGAGACAGCTGCACCCCACGACCACCGGCGCGCCGAATTGCAACCTCACCACAGCTCCATTGCCGCCTACCGACGCCCCGCGCCACCAATCTTGCACACATACCACAGGCGATAGTCTGAATTACCAACATGGCCAACATCAACTGGCGGACCATCAACATCGACGCCCTCGACCCCGACAGCCCCGCCAACTTCGACCTGAGCTCCCTCACGCCCGCCGTCGTCCCCATTGAGACCGCCGACGTCCAGAACAATGCACAGCAAATACGGCAGCTACTAAGAGGCGGGGACAACGAAGGAGCGCTGCAGGGTGCTCTCGAGAACCCTCCATATGGTGCCGACGACAAGGGCAAGGTACGTCGTGCATGCTACCTCCACCATGTTGCTCGCACTCCTCGACCATGGCAGCCCACCGCAATGGGACCCTACTATTAATGTCTCTCCGAATGCGGGACCTGCTGGTTACAGTCGCGACCGTGACTCCGGCATCGGGCTACCGACGACCAGGACAAGCTACTACACATTACACCGTCGCAGACCAAGGGAGACGAGGCTGACTGTCTCACCATGTAGGAAGTCCACCTCGCCGCCGTCATCGAGATTCTCCAGTCCATACGGCAGTCGGACATGTCACCAATACTCAGCCGCATATACGGCGCCCCGGGTGGGACAGAGGCATTGGACGTCCTGATGAAGTACATGTACGTTGCGACCCGTATTGATGCTACATCTAATCGCTTTCACCTACGCCCCTCGCCAATCGTCCATAGTCTACTCTCCACGATTGCACGACCTTGCACCGCACCAGCTAACGGCTTGTGACAGCTACAAGGGCATGGCGCAGCCTTCACCGCCCACGAATACGCGCAACATTACTCCGCAGGCAACCGGCTTCTCACAAGTCCACTCTCGCGGCGGAGGTGAGGGCGGTGGTCAGGCTATGAGCGTGTTGCTCAGCTGGCACGAGAAGGTACGCCAGGCTCCATGTTGCCAAGCATCTACCACCATCTGATAAACTGACACTCTTAGCTGGTTGACATCGCCGGCCCAGGCTCGGTCGTGAGGGTCATGACAGACCGACGCACTGTCTAAGCAAGCGTTGCAACGACAGGCCGGCGGACGAACCTCTTGGCGTACCATAACATCCAACAATCACAAAGCACATGGGTCACGGCTTCTGACGTGAGAATGTGAGCACAAACAAACACAATACACTCCAAGCTCTACCAACATCCCGCCATCTCTTTTCTCAACTCAAGTTCTCGTACCAGCGTCTTAAACTTTTCATCTGACTCACACTTGGCACGGCGAGTTGTGCAGCCCTTGCACCTTAACCAACCTGACAGATATCCTCGCAGCAAACCGCATTTGTGCAATCTTCCCAGGGCAACGCACTGACGTCTCCTTTTGCCGGAGCTATAGCAAGCTCCCCCGTTCAGCCTTATCATCTGCAACCATGTTCCCTTGCTCACACGAACGTTCCAATTTCCCGGCCACACGACAAGCGTTCGGTCCGCAAAGTCTACCCAATCCGCGCTAGACACTCTTGTTCGGCGAAACACACCAACGCGGCTCAGCTTCCACGCGAACATGTGCTAGCGCCGCGCATCCCAATTCAGCGCCAGGCGTTGCCTTCGTAATATTTATTTTCATTTTTCCCAGTCTTGCCCTTGTTCGCAAAGGTTATTTCTACAAAGAGTAGGGGGAAACGATGTAACGCCATGTTTCCAACCTTCTGCCCCCCTCCCCCATCCAGTCTAAATGAGACGAAATGAGCATACTTCGCACACGAAACGAAGGCGTTGGGCTATCTATCGATAAGCTCCGCGCCGTGGCCGTGCGAGTTAAGAACAGGCTTCATCCCATCCCGACAAGCGCACGTTTGTTCGGCATCCCGACCTTTGCTATCTCAACAGGGATGGGCCTATGAGCAGGGAAGCCGTGTCGCTCGCTCGCGTGGTGCGGTTGGTGCGTTTGGCTCAAACAGGCTTCTAGAAGGATCATGGCAGGTTAGCATTCATGCGGTAGGGCTGCGCGATTACGATTACGGCCGAGGATTAGCCACAGACAATGCGGCGCCGTGCGGCTTTAAGAGGGCGTTTCGTGTAGCGCGTATATATGAGATATGCATGTGGGTTGGAACATTGAAACGGAAGTAGAGAGCGCATCACGTGAGTTACATGCCATGCGACTAAGCGCGCCTCGGACCTAGGTACAACTCGCATGCCCGAAACGGCGCCCGTTGCAGGCGCATTTGTCACGTGGTACTTGAAAACATCAATCCCCCGGGCCGCGATTATGGGATTGGGATTTCATGTATTCAAATCCCATCGAGGCGAGTCGGAACGTCTATATCGTGTCGCGCAATGTCGCGTTCCGCAAACGCAACAGTGCATTGCGTGTGCGTTACCGTGTGTGGTGAAGCGAAACGCGGGTGTCTTGCCGCGGCGCCTGTTTTGCGCGATTAGGATGCGCGGTGAAACGAGAGGTAGGTGAAGATTTGGATATACGCGGATTGAGGGGGTTTGCGAGTGAGTCTAGTGTGAATGTGATGGGGAATGGGTATATGCAGATAAAGTGTTTGGGTTGCGAGGGGAGAGGGGGAGGGGGATTGATGGGTTTGGGAATGAGGCTGGCGTGGTGTGATGCGATGAAACGGCGCTGTTGTGGAAAGAGGGAGGGGCTTGGGTATGTGCGGATTAACGGGTTTGGGGGTGAGTCTGATGGAAAGTGCATGTGTGGATGTGCTGTTTGGAAAAAAAAAAGTATTTGGGTACACACGGATGGATGGGTTTGGGAGTGAGTCTGGTGGCGAAACGTTCATGTGCGGATGTTGGGTTGGGTGGATTTGACGGGTTTGGGGGTGAGTCTTGTGGATATGCGGACGTGCTGTGTAGAAGGAAGGAAAAAGGACGGTTTAGGCTGCGTTAGGAGAGGGTGATTAGTGGGTAAGGGCCGTGAGGAGATGTGTAGATGTGACGTGACTAAAGGGTTCATCATGGCTGGTAGGTGGTTCTGGGGAAAGGCATTATCGTTACCGGAATATTTCCCTCTTCCTCTAGCTTTAAACAAGTAAGAGGCGCGCATTCCTATTGGTGCAGATACTTACGAAGGTCGAGAGGCTGTCTGATTAGGGTCTAGATAGCCGTTGAGATGTCACTTTTAGACCAAACTAGATAATTCTTACATCATCTTTCTTTCCCGCTCTACTGTCATGCGTTCTAGGTTTTTGCTGCAATGGAAATATTAGGGGGGTGCACATCTTCTGAATGGCACCGATAAAGGTGGCGATTCTGCTACACCATGCAGGTGTCTGTCAGCTGCTGGCGCTAAGCGAGCCTCATCGGTCACGGGCAGCTGCTGCCTATGTACTCAATGATAGAGCCCGTTTCAGCCTCATGCCCCACCTCGCAACATCACCCTCTCATCAGTTTCTCCTATGCTACGAAATATGTCCAGCGCCGAGTTATGTTTACAATGCCAGTCTTTGTTCACAGGCTTATTTCCCGAGTCGGACTCACCAAGGAAACAGCACCATGCATCTATGAGAAATGTGCAGCTAGCAGCCCAGAAGGGATGTTTCATTTGCACAGGTCTCATCGATTTCTTCAACCTCGATGTTCTTCCTGCAGAGCCAGGGGATTGTTACATCGAAATGAGGGCAGAAGGCGAAAGCACAGGTGAATGGAGCCTGGAGGTGCACTGGTTTGAACCCGCTGATGGTCAACCTTGGGCTGTTGACGCTTTCTCTTTCATACCCTCGCAAGGTGAGCTCGACCTTTCGTCGATTGTCATAACTCCAAACCGCTTAATATCATCTAAGAGTCTTCCTTTAGAACATGGTTCAATTGAA
>Ga0265780_10011469_pt1 | contig 10480 bp, 10 predicted proteins | sample P1T30metagenome_FD_192432 | JGI IMG/M metagenome (GOLD analysis project Ga0265780, IMG submission 192432) | Plant litter microbial communities from East Loma Ridge, Irvine, California - P1 T30 | ecosystem: Environmental > Terrestrial > Plant litter > Unclassified | place: USA: California... | reverse complement strand
TCAAATTAGAGCCTCTCACCGAAAGCCTCCCATGCGATACCTTGGCGGAGCCTCCTGGGACGGCGGCCGTCCCGGTCAGCACAATACGGCTCGAGTGCGTGTGCATCCTTCCCGTGGATTTATGACAAAAATACTGACTGCGCATATCGGAATAGGATCAAGGATCTGCGGTCGGCACAAACTTTGAGGAGGTATGCATCTTCCCTGAGATCGGACGCAAAGTCGCAATATCGCTGTCAAAACCCTTGCGCCAAAATCACACATGATCTGACCAACCTACAGGCACAAGAGGCATTGTTCCGGCGCTGGCTTCTGAAAGCAAATGACAGAGGGCTCTGGGTGCCAGGAGTAATTATTCTCCATGTTGAGTTCCGTTACCTGTATGCTGACCAACACAGCACAAGTATCGATCATTACCATGCACCCGCGAGTAATGCTAAGCGCAGAAGGTGCGCCAGACGTCTCTACTACACATACTGCATTTTCACCGCATGGCAAGCGAGTTCATACACTGGTAGATAAGATCAATTTGACCGAGCGCTGATGGAGCTCATGGGCCATAGCGGAAGAAGCGCGATTCTTTTACCACACTACTCGACTTTGTAGACCAATTTCACGCCAGACACCTTACCATCCTTCAGATCCTGCAATCCCTTTGGCACGCCTTCAAGGCCGCTGCGCACCTCCGTCGGATGCGTGCGAATCTTGCCAGAATTGATGAGCTCTTCCGATGCCTTCCAGAACTTGGAGCCGAATTCGTAGTCCTTTTGACTCTCAGGAACCTTGTCGTTGTATTTTTCGCCCAGCGCAGTGTACGCGAGCGTCCAGGCGGCCTTGACATCTTTGCGTGAAACCTCTTTGGGAGGTGGCAGGAGAGCTGACAAATGGCCACCGCTAGATCCGATGGCTGCTACGCCGATTTCGGTAGAGCTGCCTTCACCGATGCAATCGAAAACAAGCTTGAGTTTGTCGTTGGCTGCTTTGCGTATCTTCGCGCCCACGTCGGTCTCCTTGTAGTCGAAGACATGGTCGGCTCCAAGCTTGCGCAGAAGATCGAAGTTGTGGGGGGAAGAGGTCGCGTAGACTTCGCATCCGGAGAGCTTGGCGTACTGCACCGCGAGTGTGCCCGTTGCAGTCGAAGCGCCGTAGATTAGGATAGGAGTAGGCTCCTGCACCTTGTTTGGCGGGAAGGGTAGACCGAGTTCCTGGTACAGTCCTTGCGCAACTGTGGATATACCAACGCCCAGCGTCGCAGCATCTTCGAAAGATATGTTGTCGCCGAATTTGAGGTTGATGCCTTCTTTGGCCTTGATGTGTTCGGCGAAAGCACCGTTGCCCTTGTCGTAGGGGTCGCCTACATATGATCAGAAAACCGGCACATAATGCAGTCTGAAGGCACTCACCTCCTCGGATGAATCCGCACACTCTGTCCCCAACCTTGTAGTTGGTAACATCCTTTCCAACTTCCTCGACCACACCAGCGTAATCGCAACCCGCGATGGAGCCTGGTGAGATGGATCTCGCAATGCTCTTCCAGTCCGTGGGGTTGAGTGCAACAGCTTTGGTCTTCACCAGAATCCAGTTATCTCCGGAGAGCTTTGGAATCGGTACGTCGTTCTTGAGCTCTGCGACATTTTCGGACACATGCACGACTGCCTTTTGGGTGGACATGTTGGATGTTTGAAGATGCTTGACAGATGGTGATAGTCGATTGGGATTCGGGTGATGTCGCTAACAACAAGCGCTTCTGCCCTCACCTTTATATCATCCGCAATAATTCTGCGATGATGCAACATGTACCTAGATACACTAGTGGTATGCGTAGTACATCATTTCGTCATTTGTCATCAGCTTCTTGACGGGTACGTTATTCGGATGAAACTCGGAATCCAAGGCAATATCTGACATGCGTGCATTTTAATTCTATCACTTCACATTGCATCCGTGTATTAATAATCAACCGGCTATTGTCGCCCCATGCCGGGTGGCTGTCTTGGTGACGGGACGATGAATGGAGAAAAGTTGCGTCTGTGCTCAAGCTTCACCAGTAGCGCCAAAGCCCGCAGCAAGGGTCCAGCCCGCGCCAGTCTTTTGATCAACGCGTTCGAGTCGCGTCACTGCCACTCAACCACGATCAACACAAGTCTGCACCTTTTACCTCGCGACTAGTCGAGGCTTGCTTGCTCAGTATGGCAGATGCGGATGCACAACGACAGGCAGAAGAAGACGCGCAGCTCCAGATTCCGCCCTACCCATACCCCCCACCTTTTTACCTGAAGTTCACCACAGAGAACAAAGATAAGCTGAACGAAATCAAGAAGGAAGCTGGTATCGACACAGAGTCACAGGATGGCAAATCTGTGCAGCTGTCTCCAGAGCAGATCCTCGCCTTACCGACCGAATTGCGCTACCACATCCCACCCGAGCCACCTGCAGACACTGAAGAGTTCAACGTCTTCGGCACAGTCAACCAGCTGAAAGATCGCAACACCTTCAATGGCACAATGGAGTTTATAAGCCAAGGACTGCAAAAAGCTCTCCCTGACTGGAAGTACGAACAGCTCTATCCCACCACCGATGCCTCCAACTCCGCGTCCTCGACCCTCGACCGCCAACGCTACTTGTTCCGGTTCCTGCGAAGCATACTCGTCGCTTATATTGAGTTGCTCGGCATAGTGGCCATCAACCCGACGGACGAGCTCAAGGAGGACAAGTTGAAGGATATCTTAACCATGGTCACGAACATGCATGCATTGATTAATGAGTACCGGCCGCATCAGGCGCGAGAGACGCTCATCAGCGAGATGGAGAGGCAGGTTGAAAAGAAAAAGAAGGAGATACAAGGTGTCAGAAAGATGAAGGAACGAGTAGGGGAGGTACTGGAGGGATTTGGACAGGAGACTCCGAGCGAGAAGTCTGAGGATAAGACTGATGAGGCTGCAATCTTGAGTGAAGAGGAAAGGAAGAGGGATGCGCAAAGGCAAATGTGGCAGGCCATGGACGAAATGCTCAGCCAGTGAAGAACCCCACCCCCATGTGCGGCTGAATGTGCAAACCTCGTAAACAGTAGACCAGGCGCATTGGAATGTGAGATGGCGCTCGTAAGATGGCGCTCGCGGCCCGGTACCTTGGAAACAGGCAATATACAAGAACTTGGCATCTGCAAACACGCTAAGAACGAGGCTATCAATGACGAACCAAGAAATGACGTCAAGCAGGTGAAGCGCTTCAGCTAGCATCTGCCCTCGCTCCCCTGAATACAAGTTGTTCGGTGTGGCTGTTGTCTCAAGCCATTTTGCCGCTCGTTCGTGAGTGTGGCACGCGCTCGTGGGGCACGCGGTCAACTTGGCCCCAACTGCACGAGGGACGCACACCAGCTACACCTTGGGGGTTCAGCTATCTGCAGAGGACGAATGCGGAAACCATGCGCATTCTTATATACTTGGGCAACCTTTCAACATCTTCTCACGTCTCCACAAAGTCTCTCGCACTTTCTCAGCCTTGTACTATTTTCTCAACGCACCTCACGATGGCTTCATCGGACTCAGCCCGCCCTTCGAAGCGACTGGCCATCTTCTGCGATGGCACGTGGGTCGGTCGCGAAACCAATGTTCCTGGCGCGCCGGCAAGCAATATTCGCCAACTTGCCAACATGGTTGGCGAAGTCCAGTACAATGACTCCAACATTGAGGAATCAGCCGTTCATCCACTCCGTGTGCATTCATACGTGCAATCAGGGTCATCTTCCGACAGCGTCATCGCCGGCTACCAAGAAGGTGTTGGCCTCAACCGTACTTTCCTTGATTACATCTGGGATGGCGCCACAGCCTCAGCCATTGGCGACGAATGCATAGCCGTATACAAGTTCATCGTCGAAAACTACACCGACGAGCACGAAATCTGGCTCTTCGGCTTCTCTCGCGGCGCTTTTACAGTCAGGTGCGTAGCAGGCATGATCAACAACTGCGGCATCATCAAACGACTCCCAGAATTCACTCCCGACGAAGTCCACAGACTCTGCTACGACATCTTCCGCACTTACCGCAGCGCGCTCCCCAACGATGGCCCACACAGCGACTCGAGCCTCAAACTCAAAGGGGACGCAACGCACATATGGCAAGTCGCGCGCCCGATCCGCTTCATGGGCCTAATCGACACGGTCGGCGCACTGGGAATCCCGCGCCTCAACGCAGGCATCGGCTTCGACTGGGCGCCCTTTGAATTCTTCGACCAGAACATATCCTCCGTCGTCCAGGACGTCTACCACGCGCCCTGCCTGCACGACCGCCTGTGGATGTTCCAGCCCTGCCTCGTGTATCCCGGCAGCGGCACGGCCAAAGCGCGCGTCCACCAGAAATGGTTCCCCGGCACGCACTACGACGTCGGCCGCATGACGTTCCGCTTCGTGCGCCAGAGCCCCGCGAACTGGATCGAGAAAGCCGTCGGCGCGCTGCCGGACCTGTTGTCGCGCACCATCTTCCCGAACGAAGTCCTGTCCGACTGCGTGTTGCGCTTCCTCCTCGAGGGTGTGCGCGACGTCGATGCCTCGTCCGCAACCCCGCTGCTCCCAGACGTCCAGGCGAGGATCGCGCAACTGGACGCGCGCATCGCCCATCCTGGCCCCAAGTCCACCGGCTCCGGCGATATCTACGGCGACGTGCTCAACTACGCGCCTGGAGGGGTCTTGCTCGGCTGTCTGCAGCGCGTGGGCAAGGCGTTTACCTCCACGCTCAACACCGTGCTTCCGCAGCTCGGCACGAATATCCAAGACCTCCTGGGTATCAAAGCCATCATCGGGATCCTGACCGCCACCACCGATCGCCGCATTCCGGGTAGCGCGGAGGACGTGTTCGCGTACGCTGAGGAACAGGTGGTGTGTGTGCAGGGCGTGCAGGAGAGCGTGGTGGTGGCGCAGAAAGCGGACATGTTGGGGACGAATGAGTGGGGCAAGGTGCGGTATGAGAGTAAGACGTTTGAGAATTGGGTGCTTTGGAAGAGGGTGTTTGGGGGCGGGGAGATTGAGGTTGTGAAAGGGGAGGGAACGAATGGGAATGGGGAGGTTGGTGATGCTGGCAACGCGAATGGCAATGGCAACGGCAAGAAGAAGAATAAGAAGAAAGTAGATAGAAGTGCAGTGTAGGGTGAGGTGGGATTTTTATGTTAGCCAAGGTCAAGTCTAAATCAAGACATCTTTTCATTTGAACAAAGTTTGTATTTGCATTTCCAGAACTTCTTTATATACTACAAATCCCTTCATCCCACGCAGATCCTATTCCTACAATCCTTCCCCATCCCTCACCCCAACCCCTCCCCTCATCAAGAAACGAATGGACGTCCGAGACCAGCGGTAAGCATCAGGGTATCTCGAAACACACAAGTGAGAAAAGAAAAAATCATCATCGATCGGAGCGGTCTCCTCCGCTCCTGACCGTGTCATTCAGAAAGACTCAGTGGCTTCTGGTATTCAAAAAGAAATGTGGAAACGCCGTTGCAATGCATGCATGCAAGAAAGTAGAAGTTTTGGGGGTTTCAGTAGCGCTGGTCGTAGTTCTGATTTGATGGATCGTAGCCCTGGTTCTGGCCGTAGCCGCGCGGGGGGTAGCGTGGTTGGGACATGGGCGTGTAACTACGATCTGGTTGGGACATGGGCGTGTAGCTACGGTCTGGGCCCATGTTGCCTGCGTTCCAGGATGGTTGCTGGATCGGAGCTGTGGCACTGCGCTGTTGAGGGACGGAGCCGGTCATGCCGCGATTCGGCAGCGGCTGAGAAGCTTCGCGGCGCTGGATGGCGGATGTGAGAGAAGCGGGGAGACCGGGACGAGGAGGGGCGGTGCCGACGCGCGGTGGTGGTGCGGTGCCTGCTCGTGAGGGAGATCGCGGGCCTGAGGGTAGGCCGGATTGTGCGGGTGAGCCGGCGCGCAGAGCGTCTGGGATTTGAGGGGGTGCTTGGAGGGAGTTGTATTCGTCCAGGATGCTTGAGTTTGAGTAGTAGGGCTGATGGCCGTGCTGACTTGACGTGGTAGTCTCGACGGGGGACAGCTCGTATTGCTCGGCTTGTGGTGGCCCACGGCTGTCGAAGGGACTGAACTCGGGGTATGGTCGGGTTGACTGTGGTGGTGATGGTCCTCGGCGATCGTTGGACAGGGGTGACATGACGCGAGGTTCGGATGTTACGTGGTTGTTACTCACGGCCGAGTAGCTTGTGTTGATGTCGCTACCGACGGTAGAAAAGCTTGTGCCGACTGGTGGCAAACCCCCGCCACCTCGCATACTCATTGGAGTGTTTGATCGGCCATTAGTCGCTTCAGGAAACGGTCGGCTGCTCGGCGTGTAAGATCGAGGAGGCTGTTGGTTGAAGTAATCTCTTCGGTCCATTGGCGGCATTGGGTCAGTAGGCGTTCCAGTGGCCATACCGCCCGCTTGGTCCAGAAGAGGTGCATTGGAGCGGTAGCTGGCGGTGGAATAGTTTGTATCTGAACGAGCGGGGTATCTAGGCTTCTCGTCAAGCGTGGGTAGTCTCGGGTTCATGGGACCTCGGTTGGTATTCGAGGTTCCTGGTCGTGCAGGACCGTTGGCGGAATATGGTGGAAGCGTAGTGCTGGTGGTCATGGTGTCAGAGCGTTGCATCGAGAAGACAGTAGACGTATCATCGTCGAGGTCAAGCTTGGGCAGCGTAGGGCGTGTCTGCGTTGGGTCGAGTTTGCCCTTCTTGATGGCCCTCTCCTCTTCTTGTCTCCTCTTTTGATCCGCCTTCTCAATCGCCTTTTTGACTTTCTTGCCCACAATACGCTCAAGACGAGTCTCGACCTTGCGTCGGCAGTACTGGGTCAATGAGCCATCAGCTTTGGGAATGTAGTGCCAGAGAAAGACAATGTAGAGTATGCCCGAAATGATGAGGCCCAAGGCGCCGATGACCCAGATCAGTAGGGAAAACAACATGGTGAAGTAGATGACCGTCTCCTGCTTGTTTCCGGTCTCGACCAAGACTTTGATGTTCATGAAGAATTGCTCGAAATTTGAACGATCCTTGGAAGCATGTTCGCCGACTGGAAGAAGCTGCGCCTGCATGACTGCATACAAGGTCATGGCATTGATGGCTGTGCGGGGCCCTTGTGCAACGATGAGAAGCAGGGCGCTCTTGAACTGGAAATAGACAAAGAGGGCGATGTAATTGGCGCCCTTTTTACTCTTGGTGAGTTCGGCAAAAACCAGGAAGCGTCTCCAGCCCTGGCCGGCCTTGGTAATGCGCATACTCTGCCAGATGGCAGCCACGGGTTCCAGGTAGCATTCGGTCACACTGCCAGACTTGATAACGCGCATCGCGCGGAAGTAGCGGTATAGAAGGAAGACGTAGGAAATGATAATGGTAATGGCGAAAATCCACTTGGCAATCTCAAAGGGAACGGCAGGCTTGACCTGGCTGGACCAGTTGTTGAATGCGAGCAGATTGACGGCGGTGAAGCCGTCGGCGAGGTAGATGGCGCATGAGATGATGACGAGGATCCAAAGCCACATGTAGGAGAATGGCGTGAGGCAGGAGGTCGACCTGAAGTCGGAGAGGTTCTTGGCTTGTTAGCAAGTGTCCCCGTCGCCGTCGCCGTCGCTACCAAACTCACGATATAGTCCCATTTCTGCTCCTCGGACACAATGAGGCCCTTCTCTCGGTCGCCACAGCACCCCATGATTGAAGATGTTTGGTATTAGATGTTGTTTAAGTATGTACCCGGTCAACGGTGCGTCGCCTGCAGTCCAGCTGGCGGTAGAAAGAGTGAATGTAGTCCTAGTTGTGCATTGGCTACGCTTAGAGAGTGGCAGTGTGATGTGGTGCGAGAGTTGGTAGCGATTGCGTGGAGACAGGCCGGCTGCTCACCACTAGCGAGCAGAGGGAAGGAGCGACAGGGGACGGCGCTTTTTTACAGCACAGTGGAGATGTGAGGCTGAGGCCAGGGAGAGAAGACGGCTGCGATGGTGGTCGTCGGGGCTCGGTGCTCGGGTGCTAGGAAGACGGGGAGTGCATAAGGCGCAACACGGGGCGTTGCAGTTGGTGTATGATGATGGCAAGGCTGGAGACCTTTGGGCAGCGGATGGGGCGCACCCGGTAGACAATGGGCTGTATAAGTATACTGTCAAGGGCGCTGTTGCTGCAGTGTTTTCCTATTGTGTCGACAGGCGCGGTGAAGGTGAGCGCCGAGGTTCACCACTGGACTCGAGGCCGGGTAGTCAAGGAGTGGCAGGCGCGAACGAGCGCGCGGGGAAATCGCCGGACGGGCCGAGTTCGAATAGACTTTGAGTGCTAAAGAGCGACGAGAAGGAGAAGGCAGCGCCAGCGTCTACGTGTTCGTCTTGATAGCAAGACAGCAACACGAGTGGTAATGAGGAGCCGCTGCGAACACGGGCGATCTGGAGTTTGGCGTGGGTCGCTCCTTCCTCGAATCGTGCCCTGCGCCACGCCTGCCCCCAGTGTGCCGCCCTCCCGCAGCTCATTGGCCACATGTGCAGCTGCTGTTTGGCCCTTGCTTCATTGAGTAATAGGGCCATTCTGCAAGCCATTGAAAGCATTCCATATTACAGGCTCAACCAGTTAGCTTCTTGCTGACTAAAGATTCCTTCTCCACTCGTACCCATCTAAAGTTACGCGCTTTACCCAAGAAACCTTGCTCCAAACACAGTGCAGAACAGCCCTATTGTGCTAACCTATTCCTTTGCCGTACTCCCTCAAACATCCTAGGATAGATTGCGATGCTCATCTAAGAAAAGGCCCTATCAGCGCCATCGTCATACTCGCGCAGCACGCCGGTAACGTAGCACCAGCGGCTCGCGCATGTCCTCGGTGCAACGGCTCTTTCTCCCTACCAAGCTACGCCCAGTGCCACATTCCAAGTGTCATGCAAGAACATCAACACCAGAAGAGGCAGCTGCATATCGTCACTGGAAATGCCTCGGGAACGTCGGATGCTTCACATCCTCAGCCTCAGCACCTTGGGCAGTTCGAAACAGCTCGTGCTGCGCCTCTGCCATTGGTCCCGCGCATGAAACCAACCTGGCCGGCATGATTACCCTTGGTTGCGGAAAGTGCCATTTGGCCGAATGCATGCCATTGACCATATTACTTGACCAGCACCAGCGCAAAATACGATATGCATTTCGAAAGAGTCATGTATTCGACACGCCGCATCAACTAACAGTGAAGCCCGTCATGCCGTGCTGTCGAACTTCGTCTATCCTATCTCTGTATTCCGACAGCCCACCAGCGTACGATAATGGCTCTTGCACCTTGCCTGGTATGTTTCCGCCATTCCATCCGCTCGGAACAGTGTGTCTCAGCGACGACATACTGTGGGCCATGACTCGCTCCTTCCACTTCTTCTCCGCTTCTTCCGTGGCTTCGATTCTCTGTTTTCCTTGTTTTCTCATGTCGTCCAGCACTGCGATGATCCAGTCGGCTTGCGGTTCGACTGCACTTGGCCCATTCGCAAACGCTGTCGGCGCCTGCGGTCCGTACACGATAAAGAAGTTCGGAAATGACGACACGGACATGCCGAGATGGGTCCAAATGCCTTTTTCCCACTTATCCTTCAGCAGTCCCTCTGTGCCTCGAATGTTTATGGCTTTCAATCCGCCTGTAACGCTATCGAAGCCTGTGGCCAGAGCAATCGTGTCCAACTCGTGCAACGTCCCATCTGCTGTCCGGATGCCTTCGGGGACGACCTCCTCGATCGGATTCGCCCTGACATCGACAATGTCAACCTTGGGCTGGTCGAAAATATCATAATACCACTGCTCCATACTTGGTCGCTTTCCGCCTAAAAGGTGAGGCTTCTTCAGCGGCGCAAGTAGGTCTCTTTTCCTTGGGTCCTTGATTCTTGCTCTGACCTTCTTCGCCCAAAACTTGTACGCCTCATCGTTCGCTTTCTCGTCTGTCAACATATCGCTATAGCTCATCCCATGAAATCTGAATCCACCCTGCATCTAGTCAGCACGAACAAACATATCATCATCCTTCAACTCACCTTCTCCCACAAATTCGTAAAATATCGTTCCCTCTCCTCCTCATCATGATCAAAAGTCTTCAACACCCTCTCCGAATCAAACGCAAACCCACCCCTCGTCCGCCTACTCGTCTCCATAACCCCCTCAATCTCCCGCATCATCCGCGCATTCTCCTCCTCACTAATACTCTTCTGCTGCATCGGAAACCCCAACTGCGGCGTCCTCTGAAAAACCGTCAACGTACCCTCCTCCCCCACCTCCCTCGCCCACTCCTGAATAATCTGCACGCCCGTCGCCCCCGTGCCCACGACCGCCACATTCTTCCCTCTCACATCGACTCCACCCTTTGGCCAGAAACTGCTATGATGCATCTCCCCCCTAAACGTATCCAGCCCCTTCCAGTCCGGAAAGTACCTCTTAGCCGCAAACCCCGTGCAGGCAATGACATACCGCGCACTCACCACCAACCCCTTCTCCGTCCGCACCCTCC
>Ga0265780_10011466_pt1 | contig 10480 bp, 7 predicted proteins | sample P1T30metagenome_FD_192432 | JGI IMG/M metagenome (GOLD analysis project Ga0265780, IMG submission 192432) | Plant litter microbial communities from East Loma Ridge, Irvine, California - P1 T30 | ecosystem: Environmental > Terrestrial > Plant litter > Unclassified | place: USA: California... | reverse complement strand
AAAATTATGGTGGACGCGTGTTCCGCGTGACACCATCGACATGGTGCGGGAATGCCGAGCCTGCAAGTAGTCAATCAGCTGCAATGGCAGAACAAACGTGAGGGCTGCAACAACCAGAGGAGAGAAGAAAAAAGAAAAGAAGATTAAGCTTCGACCTAAACGCTTCGTCGTAACATCTCGGAATCAGCACTTGCGCGTATGCCCATGCCCATTACCCCAGCTACGTCACCTGGTACACGCGTTGCACTCACGATCGTCGCGTTAAAACTCTTGTCTCTTTATTCTTTGCTCTTCGTACCCAATCACAAAAGTGCACGCAGACCCCCTCGTTCAAGAAACGCCGTTCCAAACGCCGCGATCAATGGGTATAGTACATGCTAAGATCCGATGCCAATCTCATATCCAAGCATCACCTCTGTTGATGCTCCCTCCCAGCCCCGATTTCCGCCCGTTGAGATCATGAAGTTGCAAGTCGGGTCGAGGTATAGTTGCGATATGACGCCGGTGCGGTGTCCGGGGACAATAAAGAATGGTGTAGCGGCCGCGCCGGCTTTCGGTCCCGCGTCGTTGTGGGCGAGGTCGTAGAGACGGAGGATGTCGTATGATGCGCTGGTACATGTTAGTGCTTGTCTCACGTCACGTCACGTATGTATGTGTGCGCGTGTGAGGGGGAGGTGAGCTTACCAAATGAGATGTCGCCCATTGGGCATAGCTCGAACTGCGCTCACTGCACCACTGACGCTGGGGAACCGGAATGTGCGTCGCGGCTCTCGTAGACTCTTGTGTAGACTGTACTCATCCACTGTGCCGTTTCGCCGGCCAGCGTAGATGAAGTTGCCGTCTGGTGACCAGCATGCGTTCATGCACCATGGTGGTGTGTTTCGCGGGGGTGTGATGCGTGCGACAGGGTTCGGTTGCCGGCGGTCCCAGATACGCAATGTGCCGTCCATTGACGCGTCCATGAAAGTCGTTTCAGATGAAGCAGGCTGCTCGGTCTGGTTTGCGGAAGTAGTCGTAGACTGTTCGAGATCCTCTGCATGGGGCAGGCCGTTGAAAGTGCCATTGAGCTGCGCATCTGTAGTTCCATTCGCTGCTGGTTGGTTCTCAGCATCTACTGGGGGTTCCTTCGCTTGTTCCGCAGCTGGCTCCTCGGGTGCTTGTACAGGACCGCCCATGTCCATCATGTCCATGTCAGCATTGGCGTCGTCGTCCGCTTGTTGTATGCCGTTCGCGATGGCTCTGGAGAACTCGTCCTCGTCGTCGTCACCACCGAACGAAGGAAGAGTGGCCGAGAGGTTGTTTTCCTGGCCGTCGCCGAACAAAGAGTCCTGGTCCTTGTCTCCAAACAGCGAGTCGTCTGGAGATCCCTGAGCATCCTCAGTACCTTCTTCCTTGGGTATCACGGGCTTTATATCGGCGCCGTTCGCGAGGGCGCCGTTGGTTCGAGGTCGGGCGGAGTTGTTGGAGGAGAAGGTGCCGTTCGAGGTAGGAAGGGTTTCGGTATCCTGAGGTATAGGTAAGGTAGACATCGGACGTTGCTCGATTGCGGATATCTGTCCACCGCTCGTCTCGAACTTCCTTTTAACGCTTCCAGTGTTCAAGTCCCAGTCATTGATAGTCTTGTCCCAACTACCACTCAATACCGACGTCTCGTCCTGCGACAGTGTCAAGACCGACACGGCTGAGGTATGGTTCTTGAGTGTGTGTATCCGCGTTCCTTCCTGATGGCGCACCGACTGCAGGTTTATGCCTCCCGAGTCCAGACCCGACAAGAGCCATAGCGCTTGGTGGTGTACTGCGAGCGAGTATACAGGAGATAAGCTCTCGGCTGCAGCACTATCCTCATTCTCCCAGTATGAGAGAAGCACGCCCGCCTTGGTGACCGAGTCAACGAAAGGGTGTCGCTGGGCCACGGTCAGGGCGAGCTTTCCGTTGGCCGTGTCTACCCAATTGAACTTTCGTATATAGCCGTCCGCGCCTCCGCTGAAAACCCATCGCATATCTGGTGTAGCGGTAATGGCATTGATTGAGGTGCTATGCGGTGCGGCGATGGTGGGTATGATGTCGTATATGGGCGCATTCAGGGCCTCCTGTCGCACGCTGGGGTGGAAGGGCAGGTTTCCAAGCACGCCCGAAGCCGCTGCACGAGGGCTGGGTGATGTGAGGGTGACAGATGGATTGCCGTCTGCTTGTCCAGCTGTACCGCCATTGGATATGCTGTTGCGCGGTCGCTGCGAAGGGCTGTCGGGCTCGTCCTGGTCCTGATCTTGATCTTGGTCTTCATCGTCGTTGTCGTTGTCGCCTTCTGCATCGTCGTCGTCATTATCGCCGTCATCTGCATCGTCGCCCTCTTCCTCTTCATCTACATCCATGGCATCATTCTCCTCCTGCTCATCTTCCTCCTCGGCGGAGCCTGTTGCGCGCGGTCAGCTGGCAGCTCCTCCGAGCGTCGTGGGGATATTTACTGGCGCCATTCTCGTAGTCGTCCTCCTCATTCATACTGTCTCCATGAGCATGGGCTAACTAGCACGTGCTCAGCGGATGCACTGCTACGTCGCGTCGAGTGGATGCGCCGATGTTCGCGTTGGGGAACATGGATGAGGCTCGGCCTCGCGTCATTCTCCCGAACGGCACCATTCTCGTTTAGGACTAGATCCACTTCCTCGCCCTCCAGGGCTCTTTCCTTGGAATCATCTACACAAACACCACCTGGGCAATCTTAACGAAACTCACACATGACTCGAATTCATATCCAGGTGCGCTACGGTAGTACGTGGATCTTATTCCATCTATCTGCAAAGACGGCGATCTGACGCTTTCAGGAGTTGATGCACGAAGAACCCTATTAAACACTCACTCAACTACACAGCTCATGACAACAAACAGCATAACAATCTTCTAGCTCTGCCCTGCATAGCAGCCAACTGTGTGCCGTTTACATTACAGCAGACGCCCATTTGATTCGCCTTGACTGGGCCTCTTTTGAAGCTGCAGAAGTTGAGCGCCACGGGTCTGGACCGCGTGATGTATTGTCTTCGCTCGGCACTTCTAGCATGAAAGCTATTCTTTACCTTTGCTGGTCTTAATTTGCAAATAGTTAGCATATCAGATGCGCCGATTTAGGCGGCTTTCGTCCATCTATCTTTTGCTCTTTGCCATTTTGAGAGCCCTCTCCCGGTATGTAGAGCATCCAAGAGTCCTTGAAATACTTCACCTCTTACTGTTCCTACTCTTGCCTAAGCCAACAGCTAGAGGCTTTTGCGATTCAGCCTTCCTTGAGATATTCGCGTCACGTAAGCTAATTATGAATTGAGTGTGGAAGATCGCAGCCATCAGCTCCTCAGCCTTGTTGCCCGCAGCCTTTATCTTGTCTAACATCCGGCCCCCGCATATAATATGCGTCTGGAAGAATACCCGACCTATGGAATTGCTTGTGGCTTTCTTGTGGCTTTCTCTACTGCCTCTTGATAGGGTTTTCATGTCAAAGTCTTATCGTCGGCGCAGACAGCCTGCGTCTTCAGCCTTGTTAGTTATGGTATTTCCTTGCGCTCCGCCGCCCTTTCTATTTCCTTCTCTATTCACAGCCTACAGAAAGCGATAGAAGACACCAAGATGTTGATTGACCAGCCATTGTCCGCCTCCAAAGATGGCACGAATGTTCACGGGAGCGCCGTAGAATCTACGCAACTAATCAACGAACGCAGATATCAACCCATTGAAAAAGCCAAAATCGCCCTGAAACGCGGGTTTCCCCGGCTCGAATTTACGGTCCACGCTGCATCGCTCACCATCATTGGCGCTCTTCTATGGGTGCACGTCAGTGAGACCTTTTGGAGGGACTTCGAGGTCAAGAAGCAGCGGCGGCAAAACATGGAGCTCAAAGCATGGCAGTTCGCCGCCAAGGTCCACGAGTTGCTGATGCTAGCATCATTGTCTTTCGTTGTTTTTTATTACATGCGAAAACTGCTGGTTCGACGTCAAGGTATTCCCTTCGGACTTGTCAGCGCACCTTACCTCACAAGTTCGCCTGGAATGCTGTTCAGACGGTCATTTTGGGTAGGGTGGGGGTACCATTTGCCATTCGGAGGCTTGCTATTCCTCACCTGTATCCTATCCTTTGCTCTAGGACCATCTTCCGCCATCACCATGATTCCTTCGCTTGGGTGGTACGAGATGAAGAACCCATTTTGGGCCGACAGCTCGACTGTTCTCTACAACGCCACGGCAAAAAATATCTGGCCAACAGTCTTCACTCAAGCGATGAGCTTGAATGCGACTGAGGTTGCTGAATGCCTCATTAATCCCTTCGACCTATCGAATCTACAATGCCCGACAGCAGGGTTCTTGGATGTCTTGAAATGGGTATGTAGCTCCGATTTCTATTAAACACAATGCGCAAAGAGCTAATGTCGACCAGTTCGTCGGTTTAACCCAGAGTGGATCACGCAATGAACTACTCTTCACGGACCTTTATAGCAGCGTCCAACGTAAGGTTGCCATCAAGACCGACCATGACAGCCAAGGCGTCTCTTTGTACGCTACCGTTCTTACAGAGCTGGCTTCAAGGACACTCGGCAGTTTTTACAGTTACGCAAGGCGCAAAAACGCTGGTGGCACTAGCGATGTCGCATACCCCCAATTACGTATCGCAGCAGATACTCCACTCCTCCAACCTATCATCTTTGTGAGGTGTAGTATGTCTGTTTGGCACGGAGACTCGAACCGAGAGAATATCTCTTTTCCCAGCGTTGAAGGAGCATGGGGGCAGGACCCCTTGTATCCCCAAGTACCCGGTCCCTATCTAGACGCTGACAACGAGATCTTCGATGGACTCCCGGATGAACACCCCCGGTTCTCGTGGTACAAGGACAATGACGCCAATGCATCGTCATCACTGCTTGCGTTGGCAATCGTACCCGCTGTAGCTTTCAACGCTACGGGCGATTTTTGGTCCTCGGCTATCGTGGCCTGCTCAGCAGATGCACGCTGGGCAGCCAGCGATGCGTATTATCAGCCTCTGAACTCGAGTACGGTTTCCAGCAATGTCTCCGATATAATCCTTGAAACCGACTTGCAACATGGTCAATGGATTCGTCCCGACCACGTGTTCTCGGACAAACCGCTCGATCTGCAGCCCGACTGGGCTGCCTTCTTCAATGCAAATCAAACAGAGAAGTTGGCGAACTCCTCCTCCAACACGACGGGCATGGCCGCGTTCCTGGAAACAGCCATTATGAACGGCAAAATTGGCGATAGCAGTGTACCGGATTTTACGGCGCCCAATGTCACAGCTGGGAATAAGAACGGCGGGATTGAGGAGACCATAGCCATGCTATTAGGCGCCGTGCTTGCGGATGGCGTAGCGCGAGGTGCATCTGGTGTTTATTCTTTTCTCAAGACCGATACTACTGCCGAATACGATGTAGTAACGATGCTGGAACTCCCTATTGCGACTGAGAACTCTCTTCGATGGAACCCTGTTTCCGGTTTCTACTCTGTGCGCGTCAAGCTCGACTCATACGGGTATGGGTATGGGCTCCGAAACACAGCCGGTTGGGTAGCGATGATCGTCTTGCTTGTCTTCACACTGACAGTGCTTGTACATGGAGTAGTTCTAGGCTGTGCGGTTGCCAGGCAACAGTACTATGGCGGCGAGTGCTGGGAAGATGTAGCTGAGCTTATGGCATTAGCGATGAATTCGACGCCGAGCGAGAAACTCAACGGCACGGGCGCAGGTGTGGAACGATCTGAGACCTGGAGAAATGTCGTTAAGATCCGAGAGACAGATGACCAGCGTTTGGAACTGCGCTTTGTTGATAGATATGATGAGGATGGAGGCAGGGTTATCATCGGGAAGGCGTACCTATAGTCCGTACCATTTATCGGCTTTTGATGCGAGCTAAAGCGATGACTCGACCAACAGCTAGGCGTACTTGCGACTTACGGTGGCAGATTTCAATCTTTTCGGAGCTGGTATACTATAGCGTAGCCTAGGTTTTAAGGACTTTCGGCCATCATCCGAAATACAATTCGAAGTAGTGTTCGAATGGTTGAGGCGGGTTCCTTTGTATTACCTGAATGCGATTTAATCTCAACAATCAAAGTTCGAATTGCACTCTTTTGTTGTAGCTGTACTGTTGCTGCAATGATTGCTGCGATGATCGCTGTGCGATTCTGGGCTGGTGCGAGCTCGACGCGTTGTTGGTGGGATGATGGGAGGAAGCTAGCCACCCCACATAACCCGACCTGGGCACTTGCATCAATTACGTAGGCCAAAAGCTCAGACCCGAAACTACGGGAATAGGTACCGACCCAGTAAGCACTCCTTAACACCCTTCTCTCGCTTCTTCAGGTACATGCACCGATATCATGGCAGAAGAATCGACTTCTTCGAGAACGTGGTCACTTTTTCTTAGTCCGGTACTCATCCCAAATCTCGAGCATGCAAACTTCCATGATTATGAGCAGGGGCTGGCCGCCTTGGCTAATTTCGACGGTGAGGATAATGATGACATGAACCAAGATATAGATGAGAAGATCGAGGAAGATGCGCAACGAATATGGAACGAATCTCGATTCGATCCGCGCAAAGTCGGGGAGGAGCAAGCACGTCAAAATACCTCGCAGTACCTCGAAGAGAACGAATTTCACCTCCGCGATGCGGCAGCCAATATCGAAATATTTCTCAAAGGGAGATTTCCTTGTGGCATTCGGGCTTGCGACAAGATCAAGCACCTCCGCGTCTACATCCGTTGTGAAGAGTTCCTGGAATGGGCAGGCTGGGGCGAAGGGGATTATGGAGATGGCGGACCGGAAGAAACTGGCGAAGATTTTGAATGGGAAGAGCGTCAAAACAACGTCTATGACAAGGTCTCCCGCGTGGCCAAAGCCTTTTCGCGGATCCCCTTCCCTTCGCGACCACACATCACCATGGTAATAGTGACTCCGTTTGGCCGCTTCGGTGCCGCAGGTGTCGAGGAAGAGCGGGTCTTGTTCAACTTCATCGAAGCGACACTCGAGCCCTATCATGCCCTCAAGAGTACTGGTGCGACAGTGACAGTCAGCACGATAAAAGCCGATGACGCCGAGGAAGAGCATGCATCAACGGCCTCCGCGCTAGACTTTGAAATCACATGGCTGTATGAGCTAGAAGAGCAAAAGTATAAAGAAGTACATTGGATTGTTGGTTGGACTTCTTGCTAATATACTGACGTTGAGCAGAGATGGAATGCGCGGGAGTATCCCCGCTACGCTTATCCCAACGAACCAGCACCACCCCACTATGCTACGTTACTAGCTCGCTTGCACGAGCTTCATGACCAGCGGTTAAGGGAGGGGGAAGATGAACTGCAGAGAAGAGTCGCAATATGGAGGAACACAGCGCCTGGAGACATGCACGAAGAACGTCGGCATCTCAATAAAAAGGTCGGAACGGTCGGCACCGCTCTCTAGAACTTTCTCTTCACGCATCTCTACGTCTGTGATGATATGGGCGATACGCATTCGAAAAGTTGCTTACATCAATACAGCAGCATTTTGCGCAATCATGTCGTTGGTTACCGTAGTCTTCATGGTCATCAAAGGGATAACAAGTAGATTTCAGGTTTGTTAGCCTGGGGGAAGCCTACCTAGGTAGTGTAACTTTGTCTTCGGCGCAAAACATTTACGCATGCGACGTCATCTCAACAACCGAAGTCTGCACTACTCTCATGTAGCTGTAATAGTCGCTACGACTCTGCGGTACACGCGACGATGGCTGGGCAGCCACCCAGATGCTCTCAGACTGCCGCCTCTCGCTATTGGACCCTGCATGGCCCTGCTTCCGGCGCAAGTAGCCTTGGGGGCCAGCACGAGTTTCTTCTTGCCCTAAAACCCAACGAAGAATTACGGTGCGCCTTTGTCTTAGACTGTGGCCTGGGCTTGATCCGGGCTGCCCGAAACCAAGACACGACTTCGCGACTTACCTTTATAATTTATCAACCCCAGTTATAGACACTTGCGTCGTCGTAAACACGTCTTCTCTTATTACTCCCAAGAAACGATAATCGCGCAGGTGCAATGACGGGCTCACTCAAGAGAGCGCTGATCGACGACTGCGAAGATGATGTACTGGACGTCCAAGGGGCTAAGAGGAAGCGGCTCAACAGGCAAGCTTTACAGGTCGAGGAATAACGAGTTACTGACTATACACAGCGATTCAAACTCTCGGATTATGAGAAATGGGACCGACGATATCAGGCAAATTGCTACGAACCTCGAGAATGCTCTGGGAGGTGCTGCAGAATTGCGTCTCATGATCTACGGATTCCTATGCCACGAGGACGATGGTATTCACATACCGAATCTTGACCACGAATTCTTCCATGAGCACGATACAGGAGATGTGGTGCATGAGGTAGCCCTTGAAGAGGACGGTTGGCCTCCCCAACTCTCTCTGGTCGAGAAAGAAGAGATTGTAAAAGAACGGCTGGCAGCTCTGAGAGAGGTTTTCATATTTAAACCCAAGCTATGTGGTTCTCAGATGGCTCTAGAAATCACCGAGACCTTCTTCAAGACGAACGTATTCCACCTCCGCGATGCACGACATATGAGCGAATTCATCAACACGCCTTTCCCGTGTGGATCTATTCCCAGAGATCATGTCCGGAACATCGTGGTGTACGTACGATTCGAGGACTTCCTCGAAGAAGCTGGTTGGAATGTGCGTACATATGACGAAGCGCCCCAAGAACCACCCTCAGGTTTTGTCTGGAGGGAACACGGTGTATACGACAAGTTCCGACGCGATATTGCTTTCATTCGGCACATTTCGTTTGCCAAAAGCCCAAAAGTCACCTTAGTCATGGTCACACCATTCAGTCGATGGGACGCGAAAGAGCTTGACAAGGAGCGAATTACGCTTAATTTCCTAGAGGTTATATTGCCGACCTACAGAAATCTAAAGAATAGCGGATCAGAGACGAAGGTCATATCTAAAGAGATTGACTCACTGAATGAAGAAAGTTGGTACCACGACGAGAAAGAAGACGTCACTTGGCAAGCCGAGATCGCAGCCAGAATTTATGCTCAGGTAGTCGCAGTCTACAATGTTCGGTCAGTACTATACTAACGTCTTCATAGGCCCCAGTTGCCAACTATGTCTATCCCGGCGGTAAGGAAAAGACGCCGCAGCGGATCCGATTGGAAGAACATGTGAAGGAAGCTGCTACACAACGCGCAGACTAGTGGTAGCCTACGCTATGAGGCAAAGAGAGTGTCGGGAAAATGGCGAGCTCAATGAAAGCGAGGAAGCCTGGGCGGTTGTGAACAGGTGAATTGACTAGGGCCACGAAGTGAACGTCTGCATGGACATCCCTCACTCATATAAATTTGCGGGCTCACTGCTCATTCCCCAATACCTCTCATCCATTGCGCTCACTCAACTGGATCCAAATTTCAACCCAACCAAGATGCAGCACCACGGAACCCAAGCAAAGCTTACTTCACCTCTGGACGCAGATGTGTCTCCTCCGACGAACATGGGAGCATTGTCTGCTTTACCAGAGGAGCTGCTCGATGGTATCACAGGATATATGACAAGACAAAGCGACCTCGCCCATATTTCCCTCGCGTCGCACCAGCTGCGACGTATCGCGAATGGAAAGCTCTACACCAACCTTACCCTTAACGAGCGTTACTCGGGAAGCTACCACTGCGCAGTCGAACAAGTCTTCTCCTTTGCGCTTGCGCTTCTTCACCGACCTGAACTAGCATCTAGCGTACGCAAGCTATCAATGAGTCTTATAAGAGGGCAGCCAACGTCGCCTCCCAAATGGTCATCTGACGACATCGCTAAAGCACTACGAGTGATCGACGACATGGGTAGGAAAGGCACTGGTTGGGCTATCCGTGTGCCAGACTGGAAAGCGCGCTTACTTTCTGGCGACGGCAAAGCTTGTGGTGGTCTTATTCTCGCTTTACTTCCAAATCTGGTCGAGCTGGAGATAGAGATCCTTGCCACTATGCCTGACTTTCGTGTAGCGGACGACGATGTGGAGTATAACGAACGCATTGTATGGTCCCAGCAGCGTTACGCTGAGGATCCTCTCGACAAACTCTTTGGAAAGCCTGGGTGCTATCTCTTGGAATTTCTGAAACTCAAACGAACCGATCCGATCATGTCCTCTCGCATGAAAGGTATCATCAACGCAAGACTTAGGAACCTTGTCAACAGACCAGCTTTGGATTTATCCCAGATCTGTGGTCTCAAGACACTCGAAACTTTGCGGTTCTTCGGCAGCCGTCTTGACAAGACTTGGTGTACTCTGCCGAAGCTGCAGTGCTTAGAGGTCGCGCGAGAATGCAGGGTCCCCGCTTCATTCGTCGCTCCTGCTGTTGATACTCTTCAACTTGAGCTCGCTAGCTGTGTAGCAAAGGAAGTTGATCACAACGGGGCGCTCCATGCCGGTTTTCTTTCGGCCACATCGTTCCCACGGTTGGA
>Ga0265780_10011465_pt1 | contig 10481 bp, 10 predicted proteins | sample P1T30metagenome_FD_192432 | JGI IMG/M metagenome (GOLD analysis project Ga0265780, IMG submission 192432) | Plant litter microbial communities from East Loma Ridge, Irvine, California - P1 T30 | ecosystem: Environmental > Terrestrial > Plant litter > Unclassified | place: USA: California... | reverse complement strand
CGCCAGCCTCCACCAGATCGAGCGCAGTGGCGCAGCTATCGGCGGTACCGACCGCAACCTTGTCGAGGATCTCGAGGAAATCCTCGAGCATCATGGCGATCAGGGGTTCGTCCTCGACGATCAGGATGTTGGTAGGCGCGGTCATATCGGGTCCATAACCATCAACCCGGGCCTGCGCCAAGTCCTTTTGCCGCCATCACCGAGCGAACCGCCTCGGCAAGCTGCTGAACGGAGAAGGGTTTCGCCAAAAACGCGACGTTGTCGAGGTCGATCGACTTGCGCAGCGTTTCCTCGGCATAGCCCGACATGAACAGGATCGGCAAATCGGGATAGCGTTTGCGGGCGTGGCGCACCATCGTAGGCCCGTCCATCAGCGGCATCATCACGTCGGAGACGAGCAGATCGGGGCGCGGATGGCTGGCGAGAAGTTCGAGCGCCGCCTCGCCATGTTCGGCGGTGAGCACGGTATAGCCCTGCCGCGTCAGCGCGCGTTCGGCGACCGCGCGGACCATATCCTCGTCCTCGACGAGCAGGATCGTGCCGCTGCCCCACAGATCGAGCGGCTTCTTGGGCGGGACGATCACCGTGTCCGCCACCGGAACCGAGGCGGTGTGGACCGGCAGATACAGCGTGAACACCGCGCCTTGCCCGGCCTTCGATTCGGCGAAGATGTAGCCACCCGACTGCTTGACGATGCCGTACACCGTCGACAGGCCGAGCCCGGTGCCCTTGCCGACTTCCTTGGTCGTGAAGAACGGCTCGAAAATCTTGGGCAACACCTCGGGCGGAATGCCGGCACCGTTATCGGCCACTTCAAGCGCGACGTAATCGGCGACCGGCAGGATGTCCGACCCCATCCGCCGCACGTCGGCGGCGGTCACGGCGAAGGTGCGGATCGCCAGCACGGCCCCGCCCCCTTGTCTATCTTGGGCCGGCGGCTTGGCGAGCATCGCATCGCGCGCGTTAACCGCGAGATTGACCACGACCTGTTCGAGCTGCCCCGGATCGGCGCGCACCGGCGCGAGGCTGCGGCCGTGCTTGACGTTCAAGGTGATCGTCTCGCCAAGCAGCCGCTTGAGCAGTTGCGAAACCTCCGAGACGATATCGGGCAGTTGCAGCACCTGCGGGCGCAACGTCTGCTGACGCGAGAAGGCGAGCAACTGCCGCGTCAGCGAGGCGGCGCGGTTCGAATTGGCGCGAATCTGCTGGATGTCGTCGTAATCGCTGTCGCCGGGCGAGTGGCGCATCAGCATCAGGTCGCAATGACCGATAATCGCGGTGAGGATGTTGTTGAAATCGTGCGCGACGCCGCCGGCGAGCTGGCCGACCGCCTGCATCTTGGTGGCCTGCGCCACCTCGCGTTTGAGCCGGGTCTCCTCGCCATTGTCCTTGAGGCTGAGCAGCACCGCCGCATCGCCAAGTCCGCGCGCACCGGCGATCGACAAGGCGACCGGCTCGTCGGGATGGTCCTTCAGGCGGATGGCGAGATCGGTCGAATGCGTCGCGCCGCTGGCGAAGCGCCTCACCGCGTCGGACACCACGCCCTTGTCCTCGCGCACGACGAGATCGCCCGGATAGATCGGCGGCGCCGCGGGATCGACCGCAGCGGCGCGCGCGAACGAATCATTCATTTGCAAGAAGCGCCCGTCGGCACCGACCAGCGCAACGCCAAACGGCATCAATGCAACGAGCGTCTGGACATGCGCGCTCGCACTTGCGCCGATCGCGGGGGCGCCGGTCTGCTCCTCGTCGATCAGCGCGACCAGCATAGGCGCGTCGTCGCCTTCGAGGAACGGGATCTGCAACACGCGGAGCGGGTTCTTAAGCATCCCCTCGCGCTCGAAGCGGACCATGCCGCGTTCGTCGGTCATCAGGAAACGGGCGAAATCGCGGCCGACGATCGGGGCATCCTCATGCCCCATCGCCCGCGCGCGCAGCACGCTGTTGGCGGTGATCACGCGACCGTCGTGACCGATCAGCGCAATCATGATGCCGGAGCGGCCGAACTGATCACCCGTCCGCCCGGCGACGAGATTCTCGACCGTCGCGGCGAGATTGATGCCGGTCGGCTCGCGAAAGCGCCAGACGAGCAGATCGCCGTCCGTCCCCGCACATGCCACCTCCCCGGTCATCGCGGTGCCGCGCGCAACGAGTCCGTCGATGGTGGCAGTACCGTCCCGCCACGCCCGCCGCCCGGCCACGCCGAGCCTGTCGGCACCGGTGCCCTCAAGCGGCAGATCGGGCGGTGTCGGGAAGCCACCGAACAGCGCCTCGTAGCGATCGTTCGCACACACCAGACGCCCGGCGCGGTCGGTCACCGCGACCGCGTCGGGGCTGGCGGCGGCGAGCATTCTTGCGAGTGCCCAATCCGGCTCGCCCCCCTCGCCCGCGTTCGCCGGAAACAGCCGCCGAAACGCAAGCGCACCACCCCCGGCGAGGATCGCGGTGGCAAGGAACGCCGCCGCGATCACGACATCGTGAAGCAGCAGCAGGATCACCGCCGCTGCAGTCACGCCGGTCACGATCGCAATCAAGGCGACGCTGCGCACCGGGCTGGCGTCGTTCGCGTTCAGGGCAGGAAGGCTGGCCATTCTCACCCTCTCTGTGGCCGGGCGCTGGGTAGCGTCAAGCTACCAGATGCGGACGCGCTGCTCGGGCGTGAAATACAGCTTCTCACCCGGCTTGGGCTTGAACGCGGCATACCACGGATCGAGGTTGCGCACGACGGCGGCGCGCTGTTCGGACGGGCTGTGCGGATCGGTGAGCAGCCGCTGCCGCAGGTTCGCCTCGCGGTAGCTGCGCCGCCACACTTGTGCCCAGCCAAGGTAGAAACGCTGGTCGGCGCTGAAGCCGTCGATCACCGAGGGCTCCCTGCCGGCGAGGGATGCGCGATAAGCGTCATGCGCAATCGTCAGCCCTGCAAGATCGGCGGTATTCTCGCCGAGCGTCAGGTGCCCGTTGACGTGCATGCCGGGCAGCGGCTCATAAGCATCATACTCCTTGGCGAGCGCCTCGGTACGCGCGTTGAACGCCTTGACGTCAGCGGGCGACCACCAGCTCGCGAGCTGGCCGTGCTCGTTATACTTCGCGCCCTGATCGTCGAAGTGATGGCTCAGTTCGTGGCCGATCACCGCGCCGATGCCGCCATAGTTCACCGCCGGGTCCGCCGCCGGATCGAAGAACGGCGGCTGGAGGATCGCGGCCGGGAACACGATCTCGACCATCGGCGGGTTGGCGTAGGCGTTCACCTCCATCGGCGTCATGCCCCACTCCCAGCGCTGGAGCGGTTTGCCGAGATGGCTGACGTTGTAGGCGTGGCTCCACTGCTTTGCGCGCCATTCGTTGCCGAACGCGTCGCCTGCCGTGATCGTCAGCGCGCTATAGTTCTTCCACTGCGTCGGGTACCCGATCTTGGGCGTGAAGGCGGCGAGCTTGGCATGCGCACGCGTCTTGGTGGCCGGCGCCATCCAGTCGAGCTTGTCGATACGCGCGTCCATCGCGGCGATGATGTTGTGGACGAGCTTGTCCGCCGCCGCCTTCGTCTCGGGCGGGAAATATTTGGCGACGTAGAGCTTGCTCACCTCATCGTCGATCGCGCCGGTGGTAAACTGAACGCTGCGCTTCCACCGCTCCTCCTGTTCGGGCGTGCCGGACAGGACGTGGCCGAAGAAGGCGAAATGCTCGTCGTCGAAGGTCTTGGGCAGAACGTCGGCATATTCGTCGAGCGAGCGCACCAGCAACTGATCGCGCAGCACGACCAGCGACGCCGAGGCGATCAGCCGGGCGATCCCCGCGACGGCGGTCGGTTGCGCGACGATCACGCTGTCGACCGGCGCACCGATGCCAGCGAAATACGCGGCGAAGTCGAAACCCGGCGCGGCCTTCGTCAACCCGGCTACGGTCATCTTGTTATAGGTCTTGTCGGCGTCGCGACTCTCGGTGCGCGTCCAGCTCACCGCGGCAATCTTGGTCTCGTATTCGACCAGCGCCTTGGCGCGGGTAGCCGCGTTGGCCTCCCCTGCCAGCGTCAGCACCTTGGCGATGTGCGCCTCGTAGGCGGCTTTGGCTTCGGCAAGCTTGGCGTCCTTGCTCAAATAATAATCGCGATCGGGCAGGCCAAGGCCGGCCTGTCCCAGGCTAAGCGCATAGACTTCGGGGTTCTTGTCATCCTGCCCGACGCCGGCGCCGAATGGGCCGTCGATGCCGGCCTGCGCCGCCTCCGCCACCAACGCGGCATAAGCGCCCTTCGCCTTCAGCCCCTTCACCCTGCCGAGCCACGGCTGGATCGGTGCAAGGCCCTTGGCGTCGATCGCGGGCCGGTCGAGGAACGTCGCGTAGGCCGTGCCGATCTTCGAGGCCGGGTCCTTGGCGGCCTCTTCAAGGATGCCGCGCGTGCGCGCCTCGGACAGGTCGGACAGGAGATTGAACGATCCGTAGTTCGACTTGTCGGCGGGGATCGGCGTGGTCTTCGCCCAACTGCCGTTGGCAAACTTGTAGAAGTCGTCTCCCGGCGCAACCGAGCGGTCCATGCCCGCCTCATCGAAGCCGAAGGTGCCGAACTGCGGCTTCGCGGCGGGTGCGGAACTGGCGACGTCTGCTGACGGCGACGGCGGAACGTCGGCGGCCGGCGAGGCCGGCACCGTGGCGCAGCCGGCCAGCATCGTGGCGGACAGCAATGCCGCAAAAAGCGAGGAACGGATCATGCAACACCCCTGAGAACGCTTGAATACGGTGTTGTAAGCGTATGTTACAGGCCGGGTCCAGCCCGTCGCCGAAACGCGTCAGTCCGCGCGCGCAAGTCTCCGCGCCCGCCACTTGCGCGCGATCCACCATCGCCAGCCGAACATGCTTGCCACATAGCCGGTAACGGCGAGCACGACCGTTATCGTCAGAAGCCCCAACGCAAGCGACGGCCCCGCCTCCGACAGCAGCCAGTGCAGCCAGCTCTCGCTCGCACGTACCGCAGAGCCCGCCTCCGCCTCGTAATGCAGCAGCCGGCTGCCGATCCAGTACGCAGCGACCCACAGCGGCGGCGTCGTCAGCGGGTTGGTGATGAGCGTGGTAAGCGCCGCTACGGGGATATTCGCCCGCACCGGCAACGCGAGCAGGGCCGACAGCGGCACCTGTGCGACCGGAAACAGGATGCCCGTCACCATGCCCAGCGCAACGCCGCGCGGCACCGAGCGGCGCGTGAAGCGCCACAATTCCGGTGCCAGTACGCGGTGCGCGACCGGGCGCAGGATACGGCTACGCTCCATGCTCTCGCGGGTCGGCAGGTTGGCGCGTAGCCAGCCGGTCGCGCGCGCAAACACCGGCTTCAGCCCCGGTCGCGCATCAGGCGGCCCTGCTCGCGCTTCCAGTCGCGCTCCTTGGTCGCCTCGCGCTTGTCATGCGCCTTCTTGCCCTTTGCGAGTGCCAGTTCCACCTTCGCACGCCCCTTCGAATTGAAGTAGATCATCAACGGCACCAGCGTCATGCCATCGCGGGCGACGGCACCGTGCATCTTGTTGATCTCACGCTCGTGAAGAAGCAGTTTACGCGGCCGCTTGGGCTCGTGATTGAAACGATTGCCGTGGCTGAACTCGGGCACGTTCGAGTTGATCAGCCACACCTGGTTGTCCTTCACCTCGGCATAGCTCTCCGCGATCGAGCCGGTGCCCGACCGCAGCGACTTCACCTCCGTGCCGGTCAGCGCGATACCGGCCTCGTACACGGTCTCGATCAGGTAATCGTACCGCGCGCGCCGGTTCTCGGCGACGATCTTGGTTTTTTCGAATGCTGGGGGTTTGGGACGGGCCATAAGAGACGGGCATGTAAGCGCCGGTGCGGATTATGGGAAGGGTGGAGTTGCCTGATGGTCGCACCGCGCCCGCGCCGTTCGTGTGGCTATGATCGCTTTCGCTCGACACCCAGGTGAAGACATAGGGCTGACCGCGACATGCAGGAGCGGCCCCATGGCAGACCCGTTCACCATCGGTATACCGACCGAACGGCTTGCGGCGATCCGCGCGAAGGTCGAGGCGTTCGACTGGGGCGCGATGCCAGACGCGGGCGGCTGGCGCTCTGGTGTGGGCCTCGCCGACCTCAGACGCCGCGTCGATTTCTGGCTGACGCGCTACGACTGGCGCGCGCAGGAGCGCCGGCTTAACCTGCTTCCGCGCGGCGCTGGAGCAACCTGAGTTGCCGTTCGCCGATATGCGGCGTTTCTTCGCTGAGGTCATCTAAACGGACGGTGTGTGAAATACCGCTACGCAAAGTCGGGTGCGATTAGCAACGGCAGCTTTTGCGGTCGTCACTCCTGAAAGATGCCGGAGCGCTATCCAACGACGGTGACAGCGTGACCGCTCAAACCACCCCTGCCGCCGTAAGCGCCGCATCCACCGCCGCGCGCGCGGCCTCGCTCGGCCATGTCATTGGCAGGCGCATGCCAGTCGGGAAGCCGGGGATCACCTTCGACACGGCATATTTAACCGGCCCGGGCGAAGCATCGGTGAACATCGCCAGATGCAGCGCAAACAACCGATCCTGCAGGCCGAGCGCGCCGGTATAATCCTCGTCGTCGATCGCGGCCTGGAACTCGGCGCACAGGCGCGGCGCGACATTGGCGGTCACCGAGATGCAACCCACCCCGCCCATCGCGTTGAAGGCGAGCGCGGTTTCGTCGTTGCCGGAAAGCTGCGCGAACGCCGGCCCGCACGCCGCGCGCTGCTGCGAGACGCGGGTGAGCGCGCCGGTGGCGTCCTTCACCGCGACGATGCTGTCGGGGTACGCCTTGGCCAACCGGCCCATCGTTTCGGGCAGGATGTCGGTCACGGTGCGGCCGGGCACGTTGTACAGCATCACCGGCAGGTCGCACGCCTCCACGATCGCGGCGAAATGGCGGAAGATGCCTTCCTGGCTCGGACGGTTGTAGTAAGGCGGCACCATCAGCGCGCAAGTCGCGCCGGCGTCCCTTGCGGCCTTGATGTTGCGGATCGCGACCCGGGTGTCGTTGCTGCCGGCCCCGGCGATCACCGGCACGCGGCCCTTCGCCTGATCGACGCAGACCTTCACGACATGAAAATGCTCGTCGAAGTCCATCGTCGCCGATTCGCCGGTGGTGCCGCACGGCACCAATCCGGTGGAACCTTCGGTGATCTGCCATTCGACGAAGTCGCGAAACGCTGTCTCGACGAAGCTGCCGTCTTCGGCGAACGGCGTGACCAGAGCGGGGATGGAACCTGTGAACATCGGCCAGCCACTACGCCGGCCCGCGCGAAATGTAACCCCCGCGCTATGCGGTAAAACGCTTGGTGAAGCCCTTGGGCGCACGCTCCTGATCGGTGCGTGCCTCGACGTTCTCGATCCGGGCTTTCTCGGGGCCTTCGCGCACCGCCTCGACCATGCCGTCGACCGCCTCTTCCTCACCGGCGATCAGCAGTTCGACGCGGCCGTCGCGCAGGTTGCGCACCCAGCCCGACACGCCGAAGTCGCGCGCCCGCCGCACCGACCAATCGCGGAACCCGATATTCTGAACCTTGCCACTCACAAAAACGCGCTGAACGACTTGCATTGCAACCTTGCTTCCCTTGAACCCGACCGCACCGCGTGGCGCGGGTAGGCCGCGACGCCTAGCACGCGCGGCGACCGAGGCCATAGGCCGTTGGCGCGGCTTATCGCAAAGCGCGCGGCCTTGGTCGCGCTTAGCCCGATCGCAGCAGCGCGACGCCCGCATCCCGCTCAAAGAGGTAGAGCGCCAGCCGCGCCGCTGTCCCTCGCGCGCCGCTCAGGCCGCCGTCGCGATCGATCAGCAGTCGCGCATCGTCGGCGGCGATCGGCAGCAGTTCGGTGAGCAGTTCGGGCGTGGCGAGCCGGAACCCCTCCTCGCCCGATTGCCGCGTGCCGAGCAGTTCGCCGGCGCCGCGCAGTCGCAGATCCTCCTCGGCGATGCGGAAGCCGTCGTTGGTTTCGCGCATCAGCGCCAGCCGCGCGCGCGCCGTCTCGCCAAGCGCACCGCTGCGCACCAGCAGGCAGTTCGATTTGCCTGTGCCGCGCCCGACCCGCCCGCGCAACTGGTGCAACTGGGCCAGGCCGAAGCGGTCGGCATGTTCGATCACGATCAGCGTCGCGTTGGGCACGTCGACGCCCACTTCGATCACCGTCGTCGCGACCAGCACGCCGAGGTCGGCAGCGGAGAAACGTGCCATCACCGCGTCCTTGTCCGGCCCCTTCATGCGGCCGTGGACCAGCCCGACGCGATCGCCGAAGCGCGCCCGCAGTGTCTCCGCGCGATCCTCCGCGGCGGCGAGGTCGCTCTTCTCGCTCTCCTCCACCAGCGGGCACACCCAGTACGCCTGCCCGCCCGCCGCCAGATGCCGCCCAAGCGCCTCCACCACATCGGCCAGCCGGTCCTGCGAGATCACCGTCGTCTGGATCGGCTGGCGGCCGGGCGGCATCTCGTCGAGCCGGCTGACATCCATCTCGCCGTAATTGGCGAGCGTCAGCGTGCGCGGGATCGGCGTCGCGGTCATCGCGAGCAGGTGCGGCGCGGTGGTGGCCTTGGCCTGCAACATCATGCGCTGCGCCACGCCGAAGCGATGCTGCTCGTCCACCACCACCAGCGCGAGATCGCGGTAGGTCACGCCCTGCTGGAAGATCGCGTGCGTGCCGATCAGGATGTTGATGGTGCCGTCCGCCAGCCCCATCAGCGTCGCCTCGCGCGCACGCCCCTTGTCGCGCCCGGTCAGCACCGCGATTTCAACCGGCAGGCCGGCGAACAGGCGGCGCAGCGATTCGAAATGCTGGCGGGCGAGGATCTCGGTCGGCGCGAGCAGCGCGGCCTGCGCGCCTGCCTCGACCGCGACCAGCATCGCCATCGCAGCGACCAGCGTCTTGCCCGCGCCGACATCGCCTTGCAGCAGCCGCAGCATCGGTTGCGCCTGCGCGAGATCGCCCTCGATCTCCGCCACCGTACGCGCCTGCGCGCCGGTGAGCGTGTAAGGCAGCTTGAGAATATCGCGCAGCCGTCCATCGCCCGCCAGCGCCCGCCCCTTTCTCGCGCGCGATGATTGCCGCACCAGCATCAGCGCCAGCTGGTTGGCGAACAGTTCGTCATAGGCTAGCCGGGTGCGAGCGATGGCGTCGGACGGGTCGGCGTGGATGCGCGCCAAAGCCTCGCGCCACGCCGGCCAACCCTTCTGCGCGAGCAGGCCCGGCTCGATCCACTCCGGTAGATCAGGCGCACGCTCGATCGCCTGCGCAGCGAGTTGCCCCATCCGCCGCGAGCTCATCCCCTCCGACAGCGGATAGATCGCCTCACGCCCGCCCGGTTCGGCTTCCTCCGGCGGCAGCACGTAATCGGGATGGACAATCTGTAAGTCCTGCCCGTACGTCTCGAGCTTGCCCGACACGCGGCGCGGCTCGCCGATCGGCAGCAGCTTCTTCGCCCAGCCGGGATGGCCGCCGAAATAGAGCAGGCTGACGGTGTTGCCCGCAGCGTCGCTCGCCAGCACGCGGGTCGGGCCGCGCCCGTTGCCGGAGCGCACCTCCCGCGCGGTCAATGTGATGGCGATGGTCCGACCGGCATCGGCGATGTCGAGCTCGTCGCGTGCGATGCGGTCGACATAACCGGTGGGCAAATGAAACGCGACGTCGGCAACGCGCGCGAGGCCGAGCCGTTCGAGCGGCTTCGCCAACGCCGGACCGATGCCCTTCAGCGCGGTGACTTCGGCGAACAATGGATTGAGGATATCGGGACGCATGACTATCTGAGGCGTGCCTTACCCCCAGCCGACGCGCACCGCCAGCGCCCGTCGGCCAATCGCCGTTGGAGTTTCATGGACCGCGAAATCCGCCTCAAGCGCCTGCACTTCCGCGCGCACCATCGCGGCACCAAAGAGGCCGACCTGCTGATTGGCGGCTTCTTCGACGCGCGCGGCCACGAGTGGAACGATGCGGAGATCGCGCTGTTCGAGGAATTGCTGGAGGAACAGGACGTTGACATCATGGCCTGGGCGATCGGTATCGAGCAGACGCCGGAGCGCTACGCCGGATCGATCATGCAGGCGATGCATTTGCTCAACTACGTGCCGGTAGCACGCTGACCTCATCTCTCCTTCCCCGGCGAAGGCCGGGGTCCAGCTACGGAACGGCAGAGACCGAGCGTCACGCTCGATTTCTCCGAACCTCGTAACTGGGCCCCGGGCTTCGCCGGGAAGGTGCAACCAGAAGACCCTATGCCCGATCTGAAGACCATTCTCGCCGCCAAGGCGCCGCTCACCCTCGCCGGCGTTCCTAACGGCTTCGCGCCGTGGCTACTCGCCGACCTTGCCCGCGCCGCGCCGGCGCGCGCGGTGTACGTCGCGCCGGACGAGGCGGCGATGCGCGCGGTGGCGGCAACCGCGCCGGTGTTCGCGCCCGATCTCGAAGTGCTGATGTTCCCGGCGTGGGACTGCCTCCCCTATGATCGCGCCTCGCCGACCTTGCGGGTGATGGCGTAGCGG
>Ga0265780_10011464_pt1 | contig 10481 bp, 13 predicted proteins | sample P1T30metagenome_FD_192432 | JGI IMG/M metagenome (GOLD analysis project Ga0265780, IMG submission 192432) | Plant litter microbial communities from East Loma Ridge, Irvine, California - P1 T30 | ecosystem: Environmental > Terrestrial > Plant litter > Unclassified | place: USA: California... | reverse complement strand
TAAATCATACTGAGGAGGACGCCATGGGAAGCTTTTACCGCAAATACCGGAATCGCCTTCAATACCAATGGCTCAGATACCGTCTTCAGAAGAAAATCGATGAGCTTCATTACATTGCTTTGCAGAACGCCGCAGACAAGTTTCGCGAGCAGCTCCTTCTGACGCAAATCAGGAGCATACAAGCGCTCATCGACGATAGCCCTCTGCAATGTCCCCCAATCTCCAGCCCTGGGCATACGTGAGCGACGCCCATGTTTCGGTGAAGGACCGTCGACTTGTTCCTTGGCCCGCCACATTCCTGGAAGTCCACTTCATTCGATTCTGATGAACTGTCAAGGCGCTGCAGTAGCTGGCAACACCGCAGCAACCTGACGGGCCTCATCCATTCTCCTTCTCGTTATCGAGCCTGTGCGCTGATGTCGCAATGGTAAGCCATATGCGCAACTTCTACGCGTGCGCAAGGTGCGCGGATGATTTGTCGTGTTATTTCCGCCAAAACATTGATCTACCTCAAACTTCGCTCCTTATCCTACCCCTCATGGATATTTCGTAGCATGCTTATTTATGCACGAACAATAAAAGATTATCGATATCACAGTGTCGAACGGTGGATAACGAACATGTACACCGCTTCCATTCCTGGATAGACAAACGTGGCGGGCACCTTGATTGAATCACTCCATGAGGATACGGTATGTGGGCGAATATTTATCCAACGATAACGATTGCCGGTAGCCTGGCAGCCCTGATTTGCACAGCCGCCCAGGCACAATCGCAAGGATCGGACGGCTCGTCTGCGCTGGACAGGAAGCCGGCAGATATTGCACCGATATTCCCGCAGCCAGGAATCCTGACACCGGGTGGCCATTTTGTTGTCGAGCCCGCCATACAGTTCAGTCACGCATCGAGTACCAAGTCTGCCATCGTTGGATTCAATGTCATCCCTGTATTGCCCAATTTTATAGAAGCACGCGAAGTCAGACGAAACAGTACCGCAGCAAGCCTGACGATAAGACATGGCGTTACCAACCGTCTTGAACTGGAAATCAAGATTCCCTATGCCTACAGAAGCGACACGCTGACCGGAAACGCACCAGCGGTCGGTATCATCGAAGATCGCATTTTCGAAAATAGCGGCGCACATCTCGGCGATGCCGAACTGGGAGCCCGCTATCAATTCAACGAAGGCGGCATTGGTCACTTGTACTTCATTGGCGGCTTGCGTTACAAGTCGAGAACCGGTCGCGATCCGTTCGAAGTGGTGAGTGATTGTGAGACGCGCTGCGTGGCTGGCGCAAACGGCCGCACAGGATTGCCGCTCGATTTGCCGACGGGTTCCGGCTTCCATGCCGTGGAATCGAGCCTCACGTGGCTCTTGCCATCGGACCGGGCCATCCTTTTCGGCACCTTCAGTTATACGCATCACTTCAAGCGCAGCAATGTCAGCCGGAATGTGTTGAATGGCGAGCAGGAACAGCTGGGAGAAATCAGGCCGGGAGCTGCAATCGGCGTAAATGTCGGCCTGGGGCTTGCGCTGGATGAGCGATCGGCAGTGAGCTTCGGTTACGAACACAATTCCATCGCACGAATGCGGCATAACGGCCAGCGCATGCCCGGTTCCGTGCGAACCCAGCTCGGCACAGCCATGGTCGGCTTTTCCTACCGCATCGATCGTATTCGTTCGCTCAATGTCTCGCTGGGGGCCGGGTTGACGCGCGATGCCCCGGACGTGTCCGTCATGCTGAGGTTACCCATGACCTTCTGAGGGAAATCGTGGCGCTACGGCGCGGCCATCGGCACTGGTTCCGGGATCAGCCTGCACGCAGGATGCGGCGTTGGAAAAGAGTGCAGCAAGTAATACAACTGGCTTTTCCATTTTGACGACCGCGACCTTAAACGTCTGCCACATATGCGATGCGTCAAAATTCGCGCCGAATGTGTCGGCTAAGGTCAACCATAGCTAACAGACGCATGCTCGCTTCGGATTGCAAGATGACGCATAAATTCAGGCACGATTTTGCTCAGAAAATCCTTGGCAGGATGAATGGCCATGTTCTTGCCGCAGGACAGCAGCAGCTCGGAAACACTGGCCGCACCATCACGGAAATTGTCGAGCAGGATCCAGGACAGGTCAGCGAAGTATGGTGCCGGAAAATTCTCAGGCAGCTTCTTGAATTCCTGGAGCGTCAGTATGCGATGCGCTTGCCTCATCGGATCATTACGCCCGATACCGTGTTTGTTCGCGCTAGCGGCGAACCCGTGCTACTCGCCAGCAAAAGCGATCCCCGACCTGATCTTGCCCGTGATTTGACCGCCCTTGCCAGAGTCATTCACTTTGCCATCACACGCGAGCGCGTGCCGACGCGTCCATTACGCGGTCGCCCCTTGGCCGGCTACAGCAACTCCATCATTGCCGCAGTTGACCGGAGCCTGGACCCAGACCCCGATGCTCGTCCGCACACGATCGAGGAACTTCGGGCCCTTCTTGGTATTGTCGGACAACAGGACATCGTGCGGGTACACAGCATGACCAGGGCGCCAGCGCAGCCTTCGGATATGCCTGCTTCAAAGCTGTTCTCCCGGCCGTTTTCCGGTCTGTTTTTCCCGTTGTTTTCCCTACATGGACACCGGCCAGTCCACCATCGCTGGCCGCAGTGGCTAATACCCGCCGGTGCGGCAATCATGCTTGGTGTCTTCCTCGGCATATTGGGCGCGTCAGGCGGGATACCTTCTTTTGCCGATCTCGGACGGTTTCGACACCCGATACCGGAGCGTTCCCACGCTGGTTCCAGTGAAGAAGGCGTTCGTTTGCCAAGCTCACCCCTACCTGGGCGCTCGTCTTCTTCTGTTGCCAACGAAACAGAGGAAGCTTTCGCTTCCAATGCACCTCCCGTACCTGCGCAGGAACCCGAGGTCGTCGCCCTGCCAGAGCCCACCGATGCATCGAACACACCAAAGGTCAGCAAACCAGGAGGCAATGCCGGAAACAAGATTGAGGTCAAGCCATCGCAACAGGGGTCTACAGCGAGCCCCGCTCCACCTCCCCGACAGAGTTTCGTTGCGGCAGACTCGACCCGAACGGTGCACGACTTGCCACTGGCCGTTCCCAAGCCAATAACTGGCGATGCCATCCTCGAGCTGCGAATCCAGCCGTGGGGAGTGCTTTTCGTCGATGGCGTCGACCGCGGCCTCAGCCCTCCACTGAAACGGCTGAGCCTGTCCCCTGGCCGCCATTCGGTGCTCGTCAAGAATCCGCATTCCGGCACACGCGCCTTTCAGGTCGACACGGGACAGGGGGATAGCGTCATCGCAGTCGACTTTAACGACCAACTCAAATGAAACCCGTACGCTACTGCCGCAGTCAAGCTTGCTATTGGATATTGCTCCTCCTGTTGGGCTGCGCCGATATCCGTCACGCCGGACTGGCATCGCCTGGAGACGCACAATCTGAACAAGAAGATGCAGACATCGCGCACCAGGGGTACCACCAGGTACGGAAAGCAGCGGCCACCCTGCTTGAAGGGATTCGTCTCTACGACAAAGGCGATTACCAGGAAGCGATTGCACGATTCGATACACCTGAAATCAGCGCTGCACCTCCGGCTCTACGCATTGAATCCTTGAAATACAAGGCGTTCAGTTATTGTTTGATAGCAAGTTACTCTCGATGTAGGCAAGCTTTTGATCAAGCGTTCAGCATCGATGCCGATTTCGACTTGCTGCCAAGCGAAGGCGGCCACCCGATGTGGGGGCCGGTATTTGAAGAGGCGCGAACAGAACACGCAAGGCATTTGCGTGCTCCGGCTAGCCGCGAGCGCGAGCGCTGGCGCGGCATCGACCCATGGCGGCCAAGGTAACCCTGGGTTTTCCGAACGCTACATGCGCCTGGCGCCATACTTTCTACAGCAGCTTGCGTGTGTCTTCTGCAGGGTCATGGCCGCGCGAAATCGGCAAATAAGCGTGTTTCTTTGCGCGCTTTCGACCGAAGATACAAACTCGGAATACAATTCTCAAAGTAAATCCTCTATTAAAAAGATAGCGTACGCCACCAATCACGCCAAAGTACTGGCGCAGGTACAAGGCGCGGTCGATTTCGATGGACGATTTTTCATCCTCCCTCCAGTCCACGAAGAAGCTGATCTTCTTGTCGTCGTCCATGGTGTCATTCTTACCTGAATGGCATGCGCAGCGGGAAGCCAGGCATGCTCGTTGACCAGTACCGGTGATGCGACCCGATTGAGGCAACATGGCGATCGCCACGGTCGATAAATCGCCCCCTGACCGAACCGGGTCGTAACGGCGCCGTAGGTCGAGTAAAACCACCATGCCTTCAAACGTTTCTGCGCCGTCATTCGTGACGCCTACGCACCTAGCGTGAGCGCAGGCTAATGGAGAGATCTTTTGCTCCGTATTCGTTCCAACGCCTTCCAGTTATCGATGCGGATTTGCCTGCCGCTTACCTTGACATAGCCGGTTTCAGCGAGGGCTGTCAGTTTTCTCGATACGGTTTCCACTGTCAGTCCGAGATAGCAACCGATTTCTTCTCGCGACAGTCCTATATTGAACGCCCGTTTCGCAGCAGGGCCTTCCGCCAGCTTTGATGCGAACTTCAGCAGGAAGAACGCAATACGCGCCTCGGATCTTGCCCTTGCCAGCAGCTTGATCAAATCGAGACTCTCTGCGATTGCAGCGCCGAGGCGGGAATACAGTGCGGTCCTGAACGAACGGCTTCCGCGCAGAAGTTCGCTTAAAACATTGACCGGGACCCGCACTACCGTCAATGGCGTAACTGCAACCGCCCTGGTTACAAAGGTGGGGCTATGAAGCGCATCGGAGCCGAGTACATCCGATCTGGTGGCAATGCCTGTCACAACCTCCGCTTCGTTCACCAGCAACACCGTTTTTGCAATTCCATCGATAACGACGTAGATCCCGTGAAAGTCTTCGTCGAAGTCGTACAGAATTCCCCCTGGTGCAAAGTGGAGCCGGTCGAGGCGTCCATGACATCTCCTCATTACACAGGCATCGACACCCAATACCTCAGCAGTATCACGGCACGAAGCGTCCACAATCGCCTCCTGTATTTGACGGTATTTGGAAACTGGGCAGTATTGTTAGCACAGCATGTGGTATTCGCTGCAATCCCGCGACAATACAAGACGTGATGCCTAATCTGTGCGGCCTGTTTGACTGGAAGGCAATCGCCAGTGTCATCGGGCACCGCAAGCGAGGCCTGACAGTACAGACAATCAATAGTCGTTTCCTCTGCTCACTCATTATTTTCTCCTGCTCAGTTTGACCAACTGACAATGTGTACTTTCGGTTTCTTTTTTTAAAAGACATGTATAAATACTGAGCTATGCATTTAGAATGACCCTTGATCTAAAACAATGGAAAAGACGTAAGCTTTCATGAAACGTGGGCTAAACTTGACGGCATTATTTCCTCGGGTGCGAGGGAGAAGCTATGACGACAGTTTTTATTGCAGAGCCAAATGAGACATTCCGTACTGGAATCAGGGCAGTACTCGACGGTTCAAAACAATATGTCGTGGCCGGAGTCGCTTCCACCCGTACAGAACTGCTGAGCGAATTACGGAATTGCCGAGTTGACGTTTTGTTGCTGGAGCCGAGAATGGGCGGTGCAACAGGTGAAGGCCTGATCAGGCAGATCATGGAACTCCCTTCCAGCGCCATCATTCTCGGCATTTCTGATCTGGATGAAGAAAAATACGGCGTCCGCTTATTACGAGCCGGCTTGAAGGGTTTTCTAAGAAAAGACTGCGGAAAAGATGAATTGCTGAGCGCGATTGAACATGTTTCTTCGGGCCACATTTATATCAGCATGACTTTGGCCGAACGATTGGTCGCCGCGCTTTCTCCAATCGAAAGGGTATTGCCGCATCACTGCCTTTCGGAGCGTGAGCTGGACGTTTTCCATCGTCTGTTTCATGGCGACAAGATCAACCGGATCGCGTGCGATCTGTTGCTCAGTCCAAAGACGATCAGCACACACAAAGTGCGCGTATTCCAGAAAATCGGCGTGTCCAACTTGAGTGAGTTGATCCGATATGCATTGGCCCACGGAATTACCTAGCCTACGCAATGCTACTTTTTCGCATGCAGGAGCACTCATCGCTCTGGCGTGTGAGCGTCCTACCGGAGCCGGCGGTCGGGAAATATACCGGCACCATTATCTGTACCAACGTCTGTGACATATGAACCGCATTCTTGTCATCACTGTGCAGCACCAGCTTGGCGAAGGTATTGTCCACCTCCTTCGCGGTGCGAACCGCTGCTATGAAGTCGAACTCAGTTCTGCGCTTCCGCAGTTGTTTGGCACAGTCGACCTTGCGGATTTCCAGGCAATCCTGCTGGCCGAACCGACCGATGGTCTGCCGATCCTCTCGACTGTCCACAGGATTCGTTCGCTGCACAAGCAGGCACGCATCATCGTATTGCCGCGTCGCGATAGCTTGGCGTCCCTACCGCACTTGTGTCGCCTGGGAGTGTATTCGGTACTGCAGTTCGACTGCAGCTTTGATGAACTGCTTCACGCTGTCGACGCCACGCTCAAGGGCCAGTCGTATATGAGTGCCACGGTCAGGCAAGGTCTTGCTGCCGAGTTGTATGACAGCGATCATCTTCATAGCAAACTCAGCTATCGCGAATTCGAGATCTTCTCGCTGCTCATCAGGGGCTACAGCATCGAGGAGACTGCACGGCTTTTCTCAATCAGCAAGAAGTCCGTCAGTGTGTACAAGTCGAGCATTCGACGCTGTCTGAGAACGAGAAACCTCAGCGACATGGTGCTATATGCGTTCAGACACGGGCTACTCGTTGACCAGGAACGCGAAACAAATGCGCTTCCTGGTCAAGATGGTCTTCGCGCCTTAACACATTCTTAAAACGTTGTTTAGATATAAAGCACTGTTCACCTATAGCAAAACAAGATATTAAATTAAAGTTTGCGCTAAGTTAAATCATTTGTAACTAAAGGTTATGTCTCATGAGACAATGTGTAAGCTCATGCAATCTGCATGACACTTGCAATTGATATCCGTAGCACTTGTTCTTTGGAGAGAATCATGGATGCAGCGGCCACGAATGACATGGTTGAGCAGATCATCACGGCACTCTCAGAGCATGCTACAGATGAGTTCGGCGAGCGCCGGGACTTTCTACTAAAGCAACAGCTGGTTGTGCTGATTCAGCAGGTACGAAGTGAACAGCTTGCGCAGCTTACGCGCGAACTGGGTGGACTGATTGTTGTAGCGCGTGCTTATCATGTCCTGACGCGCGCATGACGACGTGCCATTGAATGCAATGACATATGACGGGAAAGATCATCATGCCGATTTCCGGTGTACTCCGGACTCTTGATGAGCTCGCTGCGAATGGAACGGTTTGGCGGCATGCGCGAAACGGTAACGAATAAACGCTAGTAATTGCTCATCATTACGAGCCGCGATTTCTTCTGGGTATATAACAATGCTTCTGGAACGCGCACGTACAGCGACGAATATGGTTCCCGGCTCATTCCCCCGGGCGCGAAGACTCGCAAGCCAATCGATCGTTTCCTTTCTCATCACACCTCCATTTTTCATCGACCGATACCAGTACCGCCTGGAATCGTCGACTGTTTGGACTGTGACAGTGGAAAAGGGTTCAGCCTGGCGCGCAGCTGAACAGGGCTCGCATGCTCGACATCGCGTGTTTGCCATGTCCGATAACACCGCATTTCATTGATCGCTTTTAACTGCTCATATGGATAACACCATGGACAAGCGTAAAGACAAGCGCATGGAACAGCTGATACGCAACGGAATACTTACCGAAATGCAATATGGAACGGTGCATGCATGGGCTTATTTGTTAAGAAACGGAATTGACGAAACATTGATCTTACGGGTTTTGTTGTCGGCCAATCGGCGAGCGGACGATACTGCGGACCTATTGTCGTTAAGAGAACGCTTGATTGCGGGAGTCTGCCGTTCAACGCCGGCCGGATCTGTCCGCCCGGCAGACGCGATCCCGCGCGCGACAGCGATCGGCAATCGATAACGATGGGATAACCGCGGCACCCGGAGCACTGTATCGGACATGCCTGCTTGTCGCGATAGCTGATGAGAGTAGATAAGAAATGGCTGAAAGACTCGAACACTATGTCGTCGTCGCAGAAAGAGAAACAGGCTTTTGGATCGGGATGCCTGCGGCGACCGGCAGAACCGTCGCCCGCGACGAATGGATGAAATTGAACGAGACCGATCCCGAGCACTTTCAGCTTGTCTCGCTATCGCTCGATGCTCGCCCCCCGCCCCATCTGCCGTCGCATGAACCGGTGATGCAGGTCGTTATCGAGCATGCGGTATTCGTCTTGTGGTCGGATGAGGTACTGCAGTGAAGGTCCAGGCCTGCCGGGCGTGTTGTTGACGTCCTTGATGGAGTCAAGCATCACCCTTTCTTCAGCCGGTACCTGGAGAAATTGATTCCGCTATAAATACTTGTTATAGCGGGAACGAAAATACGTGTGGCGAGTCCAAGCTTAGTCTCTCCAAACAGAAAGGCGTCCAGCATGATCATGTCTCTGCCGACCGCAAACGCCGCCTTTCTCGTCGATGAGACCGGCATCATCATGACCTGGAACGATTCTGCCAGGCGGCTGCTTGGATTCTCCCCGGCAGACGCGATCGGGCAGCCCGTTGGCGCACTGCTTGTCGGGGTCGCCTCCGAAGACAAGGCCGAACGTTGGCGTGGCATGGTGGCCGATCATGGGCGTACCAACAAGGTCGTGCTGCGCCATGCCGGCGGCGACACCGTATATGCCGAGCTCGCCCTGTCTCCACAGGTCGGTCCCGACGGCGTCGTCCATTACTGGATCGCCGCCATCGACAACGTGCACGACGACGCCACGCCCGAAGCCGTACAAGTCGGGCGCGCGCCGCTGGCGGCCATTGTCGACACCCTGCCCGGCACCTTTTATGCGATCAACCGCGAAGGCCGCTATGTGCTGTGGAACCGCAACCACGAGCGCATCACTGAAATGATGCCCGATGAACTCGCCGCGGCCAGCGCCGTCGAGATGTTTGACCTGAAGACGCGGCCGCTGATTGCGGACAGCATCCGGCGCGTGTTCGAGAACAACGAGGAAGTCGAGATCGAGGCCGACTTCACGTCGCGCAGTGGGCGCGTTACACCAGTACTGCTGTGCGGCTCGCGCGTCACCTGCAACGGCGGCGACTACCTGTTCGGCATGGGGCTCGACCTTACCCGGCGCCGCGCCCAGGAACGCCAGTTGCGCCTGCGCGAACGGGCCCTGCATGCGGCCAACAACGGCATCGTCATTGCCCGCATCGAAGGCAACGACTGCCCCATCGAGTACGTGAACCCGGCCTTCGAGCGCATCACCGGCTACCGCGCCGAAGAAGTCATCGGGCGCGACGCGCGTTTCATGGCGGCGCCCGGCATGGATGCGAACGAACGCACCCAGGTACGCGATGCCATCGCTGCGCGGCGCCCGATCAACGTGGTGTTTCGCAATATGCGCAAGAACGGCGAGCTGTTCTGGAACGACCTGAGCATTACCCCGGTCCTCGACGAGCAAGGCGAATCCTGCCACTACATTGGCGTCATCATGGACGTCACCGCCACCCGGCAGCGTACCGCCCACCTCGAGCACGAGGTGAACCACGACGCCCTTACCGGTCTCGCCAACCGCAATTTATTGTGGGACCGCCTGGAGCAGGCGCTGCACCTGGCGCAACGCCAGAAATCGCTGGTGGCGGTCGTCCTGATCGACCTGAACAATTTTAAAACCATCAACGACACCCACGGCCATGAGGCCGGCGACGTGGTGCTGAAAGTCGTGGCCAAGCGCCTGCTGGCTTCGGTACGCGACAGCGATACCGTGGCGCGCCTGTCTGGCGACGAATTCGTGCTGGTGCTGGTCAACCAGCCCTCGCTGCGCTTTACCCTGCGTATGATCGAGCGCCTGCGCCAAGGCCTCACCCGGCCAGTCTCCTTCATGCACAAGGAAGTCGCGGTCGGCGCCAGCCTGGGCGTGTCGGTGTATCCGCACGACGGCCTTACCGCGGCCGAGCTGGTGCGCTCCGCCGACGTGGCGATGTACCACGCCAAGGCCACTGGCCGCAACGAAATCTATTTCTTCTCCAACGACATGAAGTCGACCACCGAGGCCCGCCAGCAACTCGACGCCGGCATGTCGCAGGCCATCGAAAAGGGCGAACTCTTCATGCTGTACCAGCCCTGCATCGACGCCCGCAGCGGCAGCGTGAAAAGTTTCGAGGCGCTGTTGCGCTGGCGCCATCCCGAGCGCGGCGTGCTGCTGCCGTCGGCCTTCCTGTCCGAAGCCGAGGAAAGCGGCCGCATCGTCCAGTTCGGCGCCTGGGTGCTGGACCAGGCCTGCGCCTTCCTGCGCGAATTGAAGGAACTCGGCGTGACCGGGGTGCCGGTGTCGGTGAA
>Ga0265780_10011461_pt1 | contig 10484 bp, 10 predicted proteins | sample P1T30metagenome_FD_192432 | JGI IMG/M metagenome (GOLD analysis project Ga0265780, IMG submission 192432) | Plant litter microbial communities from East Loma Ridge, Irvine, California - P1 T30 | ecosystem: Environmental > Terrestrial > Plant litter > Unclassified | place: USA: California... | reverse complement strand
GCGCCGACGTATTACCCGCCGACAAAGCACAGTTTATAGAAGAACTACAACGTAGCGGAAAAGTCGTGGCGATGGTTGGCGATGGGATCAACGACTCGCAGGCACTGGCCCAGGCCGACGTGAGCATTGCCATGGGAAAAGGCTCCGACATTGCGATGGACGTGGCCAAAATGACGCTTATTACGTCCGACCTGATGAGTGTTCCCAAGGCGCTGTACCTATCCCGCCGGACCGTGCAAACCATTCGCCAGAACCTGTTCTGGGCGTTTGTCTACAACCTGATTGGTATTCCCATTGCGGCTGGTGTGCTGTATCCGGCCTTCGGTTTCCTGCTGAGTCCCATGCTGGCCGGAGCGGCTATGGCCCTCAGTTCGGTATCGGTTGTGAGCAACAGCCTGCGCCTGCGGACAGTCCGTCTATAAACAGACATTACTTATAAGACCCGCCACTCGATGCGCCGATTCAGCCGCCGATTTTCGTCCGTAGTGTTTGGTGCTAGGGGGCGGGTTTTGCCGTAACCAACGGCCTTAATCCGGGGGGCGGCAATGCCTCCCGTGCTGGTCAGGTACGTAACGACGGACTGCGCCCGCTTCTGCGAGAGCGTGAGGTTGGCCGCTGCGTCGCCCGTGTCGTCGGTATGGCCGGACACTTCAATAGCAACAGTTGGGTTGGTTTTCAGGAAAGCCGCCAGCCGGTCGAGTTCCGTCCGGGATTTGTCGGCCAGATCGTAACGGCCATACTCAAAAAACAGGTTGTTCAGGGTTTCGCTGGCCGTTTTACCGCCCGCTACCGGCTCCAGCGGTACGCTTAGACTGACCCCCTCGCCCTGCGATTTCTGGGTGAAGTCGAACGACAGGCTTTTGAAGAGATAACCGGGCACGCTAACGTAGAGCGCATACTCGCCACCACTGGGCAACACGGCCGTATACTGGCCCGTTTGTGCATCGGCCTGCACCCGCGAGATGACCTGTCGGGTACGCAGGTCGACAAGTTCGACCGTGGCCGACAGCGGTTTCTTGCTCTTCGCATCCGCAATCGTTCCCTTGAGGTAACTGACGGGTTTTACCCGCTCGCGCAGGGATTCCGGCAGGTCGAACGTATAGAGCCGGGACCGCTGCGAAACACCGTCTTTCTGTTCCTCGAACGAATAGTACGCCCGTTTACCACTGGCCGATACAAACAACGATGCCTGATCCTCGGCCGTATTGATGGGATATCCTAGGTTCGCTGGCGCTGACCACTGCGTTAGAACTTGTCTGGCCAAAGCGCTACCCTGAGTGGCGGTGCTGCTGGTTGCTGTTGCTACGCTGGTGGTCGTCAGGCTATCGGACACGAACAGGTCGTAGCCTCCCATGCCAATATGGCCATCGGACGCAAAAAATAGGCTCTGGCCGTTGGCATGGATAAAAGGCGATGCTTCGTTGAAAGGCGTATTGATAGGCTCGCCGATGTTGACCGGCTCGCGCCACTGACCGTCCAGTCCCAGGTCACTCCGCCAGATGTCGCGCCGGCCTTTGCCGCCCGGCCGATCCGACACGAAATACAATCGGCGTCCGTCGGCCGAGAGTGACGGCTGCGATTCGTAGCTTCCTGAATTGATGGATGGACCGAGATTTTCGGGGGTTGACCAGTCGCTGCCCGTTTTCCGACTGACGTATAGATCACAGCTGCCGTAGCCTTTTCGACCCTGACAAGCTGTGAAAACCAGCGTTCGTCCGTCGGCCGAGAGGGTGGCCGTGCCTTCGTTTTCGGGTGTATTGATGTCGGACGAGATCGAGGTTGGGGGCGTCCAGGTTTCGCCGTTGAACGTCGTCACCAGCAGGTCTTCGTCGCCTTCGGGTTTGAGGGCGGTAAAGACCAGCGTCTGTTCGTCGGGAGTCAGGACCGGGAAGTACTGCGATAAGGTTGTCTGTAACACCGATGACAGCGGTCGGGGATCAACGGCTTTGGGATGCGCCAGGGCATCCTGACCAAAACGGGCCGTCTCGATCTGCCGACCAACCCGTTTGGCCAGCATCGACTGCGGAGGAAGTACTGCCTGAAATTTTTCGAGGTAGGGGAGTGCTTCCGCATAACGACCCAGCCGCAGCAACGTCGTACTCACCGACTGATAAGCCGCCCCCGAAGCCGGACTGTCGGGTTGGAGTTGAATGGCCTGCCGATAGGCCGTCAGGGCGGGCTCGTACTGTTTTGTGAACTCGTACAAGTGCCCCAGCTTCAGGTAGGCATCCAGAAAACTGGGGTCCTCCTTGGTGGCCTGTTCCATATACGGAATGGCTTCCCGCGCTTTCCGCTCCCCAAACAGTTTATTGGCCTGGTCATAAAGCGCCTTCGCCTTCTTCGTCTGAGCAAAAGAAGCGGGGCCAACGAGCAGGAATGAAGCAAAAAAGAAAGAAAACAGAACGTAGCAAAAAACTCCTTTCCTCCATCCGCAACGGCGGACCGCTCCCTTCCCGCCTTCCCTTAAGGGATATCCATGTACTTGTGCGTCTGTAACGAGATTTGCCATTGTGGATGGTCTTTGACGTAATCAACGATGCGGGGTAGCATTTCATTGGAACGACTCCACTCTGTTTGCAAAAAGAGTTTGCAATCGGCACGTAACAGGGGCACAAACGACTCCGCAAAGGCGAAATCGGAGGGGTTGTAAATGATGACCTTCAGTTCATGAGCCTGTTCGAAAATGGCCGGGTTTGGCTTCTTGAATTTTTTGGGCGAAAAGCAGATCCAGTCCCACGACCCCGTAATCTGCTGGCAAACGCCCGAGGTCTCGATGTTGGTTTGAAAACCGGCCTGTTGCAGAGCCGCTGTTAGCTCGGTCAGGTCGTGCATGAGCGGCTCCCCACCCGTAATGACCGCCATCCGGCCGGGGTATTGCAGGGCACCGTCAACGAGGGTATCGATGGTGAGTTTTGGATGCGCGTCGACATCCCAGGATTCTTTCACGTCGCACCAGTGGCAGCCCACATCACAGCCGCCGAGCCGGATAAAATAAGCCGCTTTCCCCGAATGAGCGCCCTCGCCCTGCAGGGTGTAAAAGGCCTCCATAACGGGCAGTGCGGTGGACGGGAGGTACGTATCGGTTGTTTGTTGTGTCTGTTCCAAAAGCATACACAAAGATACGCAAGCTTCGACGGAATGGCTACTTTTGCCCGTATGCTTGCTCGTGTTCGTCAGTTTCTCAATCGTCCTCTGGCCGAAGATTTTAGTCTGAAATCGCAGTTCGGCCTGTCGGCCACGGCCGCTGTTTATATCTTCCTGTTGGTCAGTCTGCTAAACAACGGATTTACCCATCCCGATCGGTTACCCGCTATCGCGCTGGTGGCCGCCGGCGTACTGGTCAGTACGTTGCTGACTAACGTGGCCGTTCCTAAACTGTTGCCCCGGCTGTACGATGAAGACCGCTGGACTATAGGGAAGCACGTGCCGCACACGCTATTCGTGTTGCTGGTAATAAGCAGTAGTAACCAGCTTATCCTGGCCGCGCTCGATCTGGGAAGTCCTTCTTTCGGGCAGATGTATTCGTACGTAACACTCATGGGATTTTTCCCCATCATGCTGGGGGTGTTCTGGGCCCAGCAACGCCGGTTGAAGCGGAACCTGGCTCACGCACCAACTCTCAACGCCCGGCTCGATCAACTACACGCGCCCGTTACTACGCCCGTCGAACCTGAACTGCCCAAATCGATTCTGCTGGTTTCTGAAACGGGTAACGAACGACTGAGCCTGTTGCCGAACCAACTGCTGTACGTCGAGTCGGTGGGGAACTACGTCGAGGTGCACTGGCTCAATTTTATGTTCCCGCAGAAAACGATACTACGTAGTACGCTCAAAACGGTGGAAGCTGCCCTGACCGATGATCCGCAGTTTCTGCGCTGTCACCGGGCGTTTATTGTCAACCTCCGGGCTATCAACCATACGAGCGGCAATGCTCGCGGTTACCAGTTGCAGGTCAGCGGTTCCGACCGGGAGATTCCCGTTTCGCGCAGTTATCTGGCCGCTTTCGATGAGCGGATGACGGAACTGGTATAGGCTGCCTGCCAAGGGATTTAGAAACTGGATTAATCCATTGCTGTGGCCTAAAATCAGAAGCGTAGTGTTTGTTATGAATGACAAACACTACGCTTCGATACCTGATACGTGGAAAAAAAATTTGGCAAAGCTCAGGCTTACTTTTCGCTGATTGTCAGCGTTGTCAGCGTTGTCAGCGTTGTCAGCGTTGCCAAAGTCCAATGTACGGGCGCTTCTCCTACAGGTTCCGTGCCTTGAGCTGAGCCACCGCGTGGTCAGCGGCACGGGCCGTCAGCGCCATGTACGTCAGCGATGGATTTACGTTCGAGGCTGAGGTCATACTCGAGCCATCCGTTACGAATACGTTTTTGCAGGCGTGTACCTGGTTGAATTTGTTCAGGACCGACGTTTTCGGGTCTTTACCCATGCGCGCCGTGCCCATTTCGTGGATACCCAGCCCCATGTGGGCGACTGGATTGTCGTAGGCGACCACGTTTTTGAAACCAGCCGCTTCGAGCATTTCGGCGCCGTCGTTCATAATGTCTTTCCGCATAGCTCGTTCGTTTTCGCCAAAGTCAGCATCAAAAACGACCTGCGGCTGTCCCCATTTATCGAGTTGCTTGTTATCGAGATAAAAGCGGTTGTTCGGATCGGGCAGGACTTCGCCGAAGCCGCTGAGGTTAATTTTCCAGGGCCCCGGCTGCGTCATCTGCTTTTTAAAATCGGCACCAAAGCCCGTTTCGGCCGCTCCCCGCGACCAGTCGGTTCGGGACGCACCGCCCTGGTAGCCAAATCCCCGGAGATAATCCCGTTTATCGCTGCCCCAGTTGCGGAAGCGCGGAATGTACAGACTCCCCGGCCGGGCGCCAAAGTAATAATCGTTTTCAAAACCGTCAATGTCGGCCCGGGCACCAACTGCCAGGTGGTGATCCATCAGGTTACGCCCCAGCTGGTCGCTGTCGTTGCCGAGCCCGTTGGGGAAGCGGGCCGATCTGGAGTTCATCAGAATCGACGTGGACCCGATGGTGCCTGCATTCAGGAAAATTACCTTCGCGTAGAACTCCCGGACTTCCAGGGTATTCTGATCAATGACGCGCACGCCTTTGGCTTTCTGTGCTTTGTCGTCCAGAATAACTTCTTTCACGATCGCGTTGTGAACAATTGTCAGGCGGTTGGTCTGGCGGGCGGCTGGCAGCGTGGCGGCCAGCGAACTGAAATAAGCCCCGAATGGACAGCCCCGTGTGCAGCGGTTGCGGAATTGACAACTCGCCCGGCCGAGTGCCGTATGCCACGGCTGCGGGTTGGTCAGGTGCGCTACCCGCCCAATGGTGATGGGCCGGTTCATTTTCTGTGCGACTGATTGTTTCAGGTGCGTCTCGGGTGCGGTCATGGCCATGCCCGGCTGGAAATGACTATCCGGCAGCACGGCCAGTTTCTCGGCCTGCCCGCTAATGCCGACAAATTTTTCGACGTACGAATACCACGGAACCAGATCTTCGTACCGGATGGGCCAGTCGATACCGATGCCCTGTTTGGCGTTCGCCAGGAAATCTTCTTGATTCCAGCGGTAGGTATGTTTACCCCACACGAGCGACTTGCCACCGGTATGGTACGCTCGAATCCAGTTGAAGGGGCGTTTCTGGACGTACGGATGCTCCTTATCGTTGGTGAACATATACTGCGAGCCTTCCTTGGCCGAGAAATACATCGTCGCGTAGTGTTCCTCGGATGCTACGTTGCTGATCTTACCCCGGTGCTCAAACTCCCAGGGATCTTTAAAGGCTGTTTTATAATCTTCGATGTGCTTTATTTCATAGCCCCGTTCGAGCATCAGTACGTTCAGCCCTTTCTCGGTGAGTTCTTTAGCGGCCCAGCCACCCGTCATGCCCGACCCAACCACAATGGCGTCGTACGTTTGCCCTTTATCAGCTTTTATGTTCAGATTCATTGTATCCAGTGGGGAAAAAGTGACTATATGAGGTTGTATCAGGCCTGGTTACCGTACATGAAATCTTTTTGGCCGGGATTGATTTTGATAGCCTCGAACTTGCCCGGAATAGGCTGATAATCGAATGAAGCTTTGATGCCTGCTTCCGAGGTGTAATAGCCCAGCAGCGTTAACTCTTTGGTAATAAGCCAGAACGATGGGCCGCTGTCTTTCTGGGTATCGGCTTCGATCTGTTTCAGCGTGGCCGTCTGCGCATCGGTCGATAACGTCAGAAAGCCTTTCTTCTCCAGCCCATCGACGCCGGTTAGGAACGTATCCAGCGCCGGTTTTTTGTAGCAGTCGCGCAGCATGACTTCCATAAAGTCGGGCACCCCTACGTCGATAGCGCCGGGCGTGTCGGTGCGGGGAATGATGAGTTCGGCAACACGGGCCATGATTTCATGCTGGGTTTCGGTCAGGAAAGTGCCTGTCCGATGGGTTGAGGTAAGGCCGAGCTCCTGCCAGCGGTTCATGGCCTGAATCGTTGGGGCTGAAAGAACTCCGCCCAGAATCCAGGCTACCTGCGTTACTGCGTCCCGTCTGTTCATGACTGGTTAATTACGTTAGGGTGGTCTTTTATGAGCTTTCTCCTAAAAGACCGGCGTATCGATTTATTACTTTCTTCCGGCTACTGCCGCTGATTTATTGGAACCGATCTGCAGCAGCAGGAAATTAATTACTTGTGCGATAAACCGGGGGCTATTACCTTTGCGCCATGCTTTCACAACGGGCCGCTGCTTCTCTCTTCCGACATCGTCGCCATCATCATGGCTGCTAAGCCGCGCGACCAATCCGTTGGACCGTTGTATTTCCTTTATTTTTGCCCCCTCAACCTAGTAAATCCAGATGCCGAGCGCCCGCTCTGGTCATCGTCGATTTTGTCTGTTTTCCTGAATTATGGCTTCTGTATTGCGTATTGCCTTACAAAAATCGGGTCGGCTAAGCGAAGACTCGTACCAGCTTTTTAAAGAGTGCGGTATCCGCTTCGATTACGGTACCGGCAAGCTCCGGTCCATTTCCTCCAATTTTCCCGCTGAGTTTCTGTTCCTGCGCGACGACGATATTCCGGGTTACGTCGAAGATGGCGTGGCCGATCTGGGTATCGTTGGCGAGAACGTAGCGGTCGAAACCGGACGCCCGGTCGAAACGGTGCATCGGCTGGGTTTTTCCAAGTGCCGCCTGTCCATCGCGGTATCGCGGGGTGTGGAGTGGGAGGGACTTCAGCAGCTGAATGGTAAAAACATCGCTACGTCGTACCCTAACCTACTGGGAAATTACCTGGCCGGAAAAGGCGTACAGGCCAATATCCACGAAATCAGCGGCTCGGTCGAAATCGCGCCCAGCATCGGGCTGGCCGAAGCCGTCTGCGACATCGTTAGCTCGGGCAGTACGCTGCTGAGCAATGGCCTGATGGAAGTGGAAACCATTTTCCGCTCCGAAGCCATTCTGATTGCCCAGCCCGGCCTGTCGGCCGATAAGCAGGCGCTGGTTGAGAAACTATTGTTCCGGATCAAGGCGGTACAGGCGGCCAAGAACAATAAATACATTGTGCTGAATGCGCCCAACGAAGCTCTTGATACGATTACGGCGTTGCTGCCGGGGATGAAGAGCCCTACCGTAACGCCCCTCGCGACGGAAGGCTGGAGTTCGGTGCACTCGGTCCTGAACGAAAATGAGTTCTGGGAAAATATTGAAGCCATCCGCTCCGCCGGTGCCGAAGGAATTCTGGTCATTCCCATCGAGAAAATGATTTATTAGGAGGAAAGCAGGAGGGAGGAAAGGGAGAAGGGAATACCTGATAAGTAGATCTTTCCCTTTTCTGTTCCTCTCCCCTTCCTCCCTTTCTTCCCTCAAAAATGAAAATCATCTCATTTCCTGATCGCGCTGAGTGGCCGTCGCTATTGGCCCGGCCGGTGCAGTCGACGCAGCAGATTGAAGCCGTTGTTGCCCCCATCCTGGCGCAGGTGCAGGAGCAGGGCGATGCTGCTCTGGTTGAACTGGCGAAGAAATTCGATAAGATCGATCTGGCCGAAACGGGCCTGCTTGTGCCCGACGAGCAGTGGAAAACCGCTGGCGATCAGCTTGACGATACGTTGAAACAAGCCATCCGGCAGGCGTACCAGAATATCCGGCTGTTTCACGAGCAGCAGAAGCAGCCCATCGAGAAAATCGAAACCATGCCGGGGGTGACCTGCTGGCGGAAAAGTGTTGGTATCGAAAAAGTCGGCTTGTATATTCCGGGGGGGACGGCACCGCTGTTCAGTACGGTGCTGATGCTGGGCATACCGGCGCAGCTGGCGGGCTGTCGCGAAGTGGTGCTGTGCACCCCCAGCGATCACCCGGCTATCTATTTCGCGGCTAGTCTGGTTGGTGTCACGAAGGTGTTTCGGATTGGCGGGGCGCAGGCCATTGCCGCAATGGCCTACGGAACGGAGTCGGTGCCGCAAGTATACAAAATCTTCGGACCGGGCAATCAGTACGTAACGGCCGCCAAAATGCTGGTGGCCAAGGAAGGTGTGGCCATCGACATGCCCGCCGGACCAAGCGAGGTAGCCGTCTACGCCGATGATTCGGCCGTTCCTGCTTTCGTCACGGCCGATTTACTGTCGCAGGCCGAACACGGGGCCGATAGCCAGGTGCTGCTGGTGTCGACGAGCAAGAAGATGGTTGAACTGGTGAACATCGCCCTGGTATCGCAACTGGATAAACTATCCCGTCGCGACATGGCGGCCAAAGCGCTGGCAAACAGCAAGGCTATTCTGGTCGACAGTCAGGACGAAGCCATCGACCTGCTCAACGCCTACGCAGCCGAGCACCTGATTCTTAGTGTTGAGAACGCCGACGTTGTGGCCGAGCGAATTATCAATGCCGGATCGATCTTCCTGGGCAACTATACCCCCGAATCGGCGGGGGATTATGCGTCGGGCACGAACCACACCCTGCCAACCAACGGCTTTGCCCGTGCCTACAGTGGCGTATCGCTGGATAGCTTCGTGAAGAAGATCACCATCCAGCACATTACGCCCGAAGGGCTGCAGCACGTTGGGCCCGTAGTCGAAGCCATGGCCGAAGCCGAATCACTGGACGCGCACAAGCGGGCCGTCAGTCTGCGGCTGGCGAGCCTGGCGGAAGCAAATCCCGCCTGAGTTTGTTATCTTGCTACGAACAGAACCAGGAACCAATGAGCCAGTTACTTATCGAAATCGATTCGCCGGAGGACGAAGCCCTGCTGTTGCAATTACTTCCCCGTTTGAACGCACGTGTTGTGATGGAATCTAATATACCATCCGCCAAACCGAACAGTAAACTGGTAAACATAGCCAGAGAGATAGCAGAGCGGGGAGAAATAGGGAAATCATTCGGTGATCCGTCTGAGTGGCAACGTGAAATTCGTAGTTGGGATCGAGTGCTTGACGGTCGGGAAGAATGATTCTGGATAGTAATATTCTTATCTATTTCGTTGAGCCGGGTTATGAACGGCTTAGAGAGTACTTAGAGCAGCAGGAAACAGAACTTTTTGCTTCGTTAATTTCAAAGCTTGAGGTACTGGGATATCACCAGTTGACGATAGTGAGCAGACTAGATCTGGAACGTTTACTGGGTAATATGTCTATTTTGCCTATTTCTAATTCAGTCATTGACAAAGCTATTCAGTTACGGCAGCAACGTCGGCGCTCGCTGGGAGACGCTATCATTGCGGCTACGGCTTTGCTGCGTAATCTGCCTGTGCTGAACAATAACGTAGCGGATTTTTCGGACATCGAGGGCCTGCAGGTAATTAGTCTGGCCGACGTAATGAACGCATGAAGCACCTCGCTGACTTGCTCCTGCTGGGCGATTCCCGTCTGTATGAAACCTGCGAACCAATACTGGAAACAGAATTACCGCTGGTTCCGGGCTGGGTGGCAGATCTGCACAATGTAATGGAGGAAATTCGGGTAAAATACCAGTTTGGACGTGGAATTGCGGCTCCACAACTGGGCATCATGAAGCGGCTGATTTACCTCAATATCGATCAGCCAACGGTCATCATCAACCCGGAACTGACGACGGTCAGCGACGAGCTGGACGAGCTGTGGGACGACTGCATGAGCTTTCCGAATCTGCTGGTTCGTGTCCGGCGACACCGAAATCTGACGCTTTCCTTTCGTGACGAACACTGGCAGCCACAGGTCTGGAACGTAAGCGACTGGGCACTATCTGAGCTGATTCAGCATGAATATGATCACCTGAATGGGGTGTTGTGTACCATGCGGGCAGTGGACAAACAGGCATTTCGCTGGCGACCAACGCCAGGATAGATTCAGCCGGGAACAAACTATGTTTGGAAAAATGTCGTTATTTTTGAGGAAATAATTCCTGATTATGACAATTGTTGCCATTGCCAAACGACTTGGGGGAACCAAGGTGCTTGGCGAGTCTATCCAAAATGAGGCCGATCTCATGCACCTCATCGAACAGGGCATTCCCAAGGCTACTATCCGTT
>Ga0265780_10011460_pt1 | contig 10484 bp, 10 predicted proteins | sample P1T30metagenome_FD_192432 | JGI IMG/M metagenome (GOLD analysis project Ga0265780, IMG submission 192432) | Plant litter microbial communities from East Loma Ridge, Irvine, California - P1 T30 | ecosystem: Environmental > Terrestrial > Plant litter > Unclassified | place: USA: California... | reverse complement strand
CTTTAATATATGTTAAAGCTTCGGCAGCTGCATTAAAAATTGTAATACCGTTATTGGGTATTGAGTGCCTGATCATTTTTTCTGCAATAAAACAATCCAGTTCGCTGTCGTCTATAATAATGAAACTCAGTTTTTTGTCAGTTGTCATTTACTTGGAATAGTTACTTTAAAAATTGTGCCTTCATCTAGTATTGAATCCACCTTTATATCACCGTTAAGTTTCAGCAAAGCATCTTTTACATTGTATAACCCAAATCCAGATCCCGCTTCCTGCGAAGTTGCACGGTAAAAAAGATTGAATATCTCGCCGATATGTTTTTCCGCGATGCCGATGCCATTATCTTTCAGCGCAATTTGTACCGCGCCCTTTTCAGCAATAATATCCAGCTCAACATATCTGTTTTCTTCCTTTTTACGGTAGTACTTAAAGGCATTAGACAGCAGGTTATTCAGGATTAATTTCAGCGACATCTCATCGCTTCTGAAAAGCTCCTTCTGGCAAATATTAACGGTAAAACGAATATGGTTAGTACTAATGTATATTTTATAAAGCTCTTCTATATCTTTTACAAGGCCATCAAAGTTTATCTCGGTTATTTTCAGCTCCCCCCTCTGCAGATTATAGTAATCGTGCATACTCAGGATAAAAGAATCAAGCTTCTTTACCGAATTTTCCATCAGGTAAAGCATCTCTTTCATTTCATTGATGTCTCTTAGATGCCTTACTACTCTTATTGCACCCAATATGCCAGACAAAGGTCCCCTGATATCGTGGCTGACACTGTAGGCAAATTTATCAAGTTCATTATATGCTTTCTGTAATTCCTCATTTTTTATTTTGAGCATGGAATTAGCCATATAAAACTTATTGCCTTCTTCTATCGCCGAAAGAATATCAGCATCTACCCAGGGCTTTTTCACATAACGAAAAATATGCCCGCGATTAATAGCGTTAATAACCGCCTCTATATCAGCATAACCAGTGAGCAATATACGTATAGGTAACGGGAAAGGTCCCCTTAATTCTTCAAAAAATTCAACTCCTGTTTTATCAGGCATACGCTGATCACAGAAAATTATGCGTATGTCTGGATGTTTCTTTAGAATTTCAAAAGCCTCTGTTGTATTATTCGCTGTAAACACACTATAATCAAGCCTGAAAGATGCTTTAAACCCTATTAGGTTATTGAATTCATCATCAACATACAATATTTTTACTTTTTCAAGCATGTTCATGTTTTAAGATTTGTAAGGCTTCAGATCAGTATCCTGATTTATGTTTTTCACTGGTACCCCCTTTAACGTCGTTTAGTTTACAAGGTTACTTTTTATTTTATGTATTTGCGGAAGTTCCAGAATAAATTCTGTTCCTTCCCCTTCTTTTGTATTTATATGGATATGGCCTTCATGCCTTTTTATCGTATTAAAAGCGATCGACATACCCAGTCCTGTGCCCTCGCCTACGTCCTTCGTGGTAAAAAAAGGTTCGAATATCTTCTTGCGGGTATTTTCATTCATCCCGGTACCGTTATCTTTTATCCTGATAAAAACATGCTCTTCGTCACAACTGGTACTGATCGTTAAAAGCCCCTCAGGAGCTTCACCAAATTTCTTGTGCATGGCATGAATCGCATTCGATATAATATTAAGAAATACCTGGTTAAGTTTTCCCGGGTAACATTCAATACGGGGCAGTTCCCCATATTCCCTGATCACCTTGACTTTGTTATTCATCAGGTTATTCAGGATAACCATGGTAGACTCCAGTCCCTCATTAACATCTGCCCTTTTCAGATCGTCCTCATCTACCCTTGAAAAGATACGCAAACCTTTTACAATTTCAGCAGTACGCGAAGCGCCTTCGTGAATGCCTTTCAGCAAATGGCTGATTTCGATTTTAAGATAATCAAAATCCATCTCTTCTTTATAATTTTCGATCTGCTGTATCTTGTCTGAAACTGTATCATCAGAAAGCCCCACCTTTTCAACAGTTTCAATAGCATCGAGTAACATTTCGATATCTCTCTTCAACGGCATTACATTAGATGTAACGAAGTTTATCGGGTTGTTTATTTCGTGGGCAATACCTGCGGTCAGCTGTCCCAGAGATGCCATCTTTTCAGACTCAACAAGCTGCGACTGCGCCTGTTTAAGATCATCAAGCGTAATATTAAGAACGGAATTAGCCTCTTTCAGCTCAAATGTACGCTCATTGACTTTACGTTCGAGCATAGAGTTCTGCTCCCTGATAATCCGCTCATTCTCCTGGGCTACCTCCAGAGCCGCGGCCTGCGATGCTTCCTTTTCTTCCTTTAGTATATTGATCTTATCTGCCAGCGCGAAAGACAGAAGGATAGCCTCCAGTGCTGAACCGATCTGTACAGAATGGATGGTAAACAGGTTATAGCTGATAATGCCGTAGTCCTTCAGCACAAAAACAAGTACACTCGCGAGGAAAACAGACCAGGCGTACAGAAAGTATCTCGCGGGTTTATAATCTTTTCGGTATACCACATAAGCCGTATATACAACAATAGGAGAACCCAATGCAGCAGTGGCATTCACTATCTGGTAACTTACAAGGGGGAAGCCTGTTAATAATACAATTATTGCCAGGATATCGCCCATGATGATAAAATTCAGTGCTGTATTGAATTTCGGGGCATAAAGGGATGTACGCAGAAAAGATTTTGCAAATATAACGGTGGCGATTCCGGACATGGCCCCCGTAAATGTCACCATATTAGCTGTAAGCCAGACGCTGTCTGTCCACAGGAACTTATGCCCGTACCCCAGCACCGAAGCCTGGGTTATTGTCACCCAGAAAATATAATGTACATAATCCAGGTAGTGTTTATCTCTGGCAGAAAAATAGATAAACAAATTGTACAAAAGCATTACCAGCATGATGCCCAGATACAGGCCCGACAAAGTATCAGACCTTACCAGAGAAGGGATGATACTTGTGGGTGTATACAGAGTTAAAGGAACCAGGATCTGTTCGTTACTTCTCAGCATTAAATAACATTCGGCCGACTCTCCTTTTTTTAGTGGTATATCGAAAATATAAAACTGATGTTTATAAGAGCGCTGATGGACCGGGTCATTTTCCTCAACAGTTATACTGTCTACTCTGCCGCCTTTTACAATGTAAAAACTAACCCTGTCTATGATTGGATTAGCAAGATTAAGTACAAGCTTGTCGTGAGAGGAGTTATTAACAATACTGAATCTGATCCAGTTATTATCGGAGTTACTTCCTAAATTCAGAATATCCTTTTTATTCGGCTTAAACAGGCTTGCGGAATTCTGTACCTGTTCAAATGATAGTTTTTCACTGGGATCCTGAAATATTGCCATGTATCTGCCAATATTGTCTCCCTGAACATCATCGGAAAACAGGATGGGCTGGCTGGCTGCGTTGGCTTTTATGGCAATAATAAGTAAGAAACCGGCAATAGCAGCTTTACCGGCAAAGCGCATCAGCCTGAATATTTCTTTTAAAAGGATAGGATATTTTAATATTTCCATTATGAAAGAGCAATAGGTTATACGAGCTTTTCAGCCAGATTTAAATATGCGGCCTGCCTTCCAGTATTTCTTCAACATCTACGTAATACCGGCCCGATGCATGATGCTGCCCGATCAGGATTTTTCTGCTGATCTCTGCAGTGATGGCCCCGCCCAGCACAACAGATGAGGCAAGCTGCGGCCAGGTAGTTATAGTCTTCCCTATTTCGGCCATAGAAAGCTTCAGCCGTTCAGACAATGTGTTAAAAGACACTACTGCCATAAGAACTTCCATCTTTTTGGAATCAGGGATTGGTGTATATTTTTCTTTATCAAGGAATGAATCGAGCAATCCGTGAAAAATACTTCTTTCCGGTTCCAGGTCAAAACGTTCTACATCCAGCATTCCGCGATCATTTGTATCCATAACAACCGGAATTTTCAGTCGCCTGGCCTCATAACGGCTTCTTATCTTGATATCCAGGCTATCACAAACTTCTATAAATAGATCCAGGTTGCCGCCTCCTCTGAAAAACTCGGTAATATTCTGTTCCTGTAACCCTTCTTTAAATATCTTAACATTCAGATAGGGATCTATTTCTGCAATCTCCCTCGCCGCAATAATCACTTTTGGCAGTCCCATATTCTGTATCCCGGTCCTTATCCTGTTTAAATTGCTTAGCTCGAGCTCATCGAAATCTGCCAGCCTCAGCTCGCCGCAACCCCGTTCTGTGGCAAGGGTTAATGCTATAGAATGCCCGACAGACAAACCGGCAATACCGATCTTCTTTTTCGACAGTGCATCCCGTTCTTCCCTGGTTATTTTATGCTGATTCCGGTTTGTCCTTACTTCTATGAACTCTTCTTCGTCCAGTATATGTACCAGTACCCTGCTCCATGGATAATATGCCCAGACACCATAATCGTCGATGTTACGTCCGGCAAGATGCTTTTCAATTAAACCTCCGTACTCTTCAGAACCGATCTTTACAGCAGGGTTCCTCAGTTTGATAAGCTCTTTTAACTGCGCGTTAATTTTATCCTGGACAAAGGAAATTTCACCCCTCATTCCTAATTCTGAAAGCGCTTCCCTGTCTGAACGGTCTGTTGTCCTGAACAATACAGATTTATAGGCTACTTCAGACAATTGAGGATATAACCGGGGATTAAAAATATTTTTCATTCAAAGAAACGGTATACAGGTTAATAATACAGTAAAAGTATTAACTGACCAAATCTAAGCTAAAAGATATTAAGGTTAACATCCTCTCTCCTGATATCTGAAAAAGATCTTTTTGCATTAAGGATGGTTGCTTCGAGATCCCATTTATCCATATTCGGAACCTGAATCTCATAATGGATTTCGATCTCCTTTTTCCTGAGAACCTCTACACGAACAAGATCCCGGTTTTCCCTGAGTCTGAATATTGCAGAGCGGTCCTCATCAATAGCCTTTTGCAATGTCGCAACATCTTTAAGTATCATTGTAGTGGCGAGCAGGTCCAGTTTAGGATAATAAAATGTTCCCTTATTCCCGATGCTTGTTTCAATTTCATAACCTACGGCTTCTGCCATTTTTACGGTATAAGGGGCACATAAAGCGAACAGAGACTGCAAACCTATCTGAGACGAGATAGCCACTGCTGCTCTTGTTAAGAATATACTGCCTATGCCATACCCGGCAATCTCCCTTGAATTCCACAAACCGCATATTTCTCCGGTTCCATATCTGGCATATTGCCATACCAGCGGAAATACTGATTTATCAAGCGCACCGGTAGCCTGTTCAATAGGCAAAGGTTCGCTTCCTCCGGCAACATGCACGCGCGCGCCTCCATACACCCTTTCCCCATCCAGCGATTCAACTATAATAACAAAAGCAGCCGGGTTCTTTGCCCAGTCGTTTTTTGATGATGTTACCTTAGTTACGCCTATGCTTGTTAATACATGCTCATGCCCTTCTATAAAAAGCTTACATGCTTCAGGATCGTCAATGGCTCTGAATGCCCTCAGCCGTACTACGGGCCTCTCTTTATTTAACCCAATCGCCATTTTCTTAAAGTGTGGAATTATCAGTAAAATTCAACGGGGAATCTAGCTTCATTTTGAAAACATATCTTCTTTAATTTTCATCTAATATTCTTAGGAATTGCTGCAATTTACAAACAAGCCTTTACACCTAAAACAATTCAGGAAGATTAATAAAAAAGATGACTACCCGTATAGAATATGCATATTTTCCGCTGTCGGCCCTGACTCATCTTATCGCCGCTAACCATATAAACAGAAATTATGCCCCGATTGCAGGCTTTTGGCACAGAAAACATATTTTAGCTTTTTAAACAATTCATATCATGAAACACAACATAGGAATAGGTTCCAGGGTAACACACGAAAAATACGGAAAAGGCGTAGTTATTAATGTCCGTTCTGATGTATTCCTCGTTACTTTTATCGAAAGCGGTTACCGGGAAATTCCCGTAACAGAAGACCTGGAAGTATTAGACGAAATGGTTCCTGATACTGATATGGTCAGTTTCTGGGAGGTTGAACAAACGTTAAAAAAAATATTACAGAGATGGTCAGATGTTTCCGAAACCGTTTCACTTGGAGATAAGTGGAAAAACGGGAAAATGGTACTACACCCGGGAAGTTCAGGTCTGGCCCCAAAAGAAATTCCTATCGACCAGTTTTTCAATAAAATCGTAATGGTGCGCGACCGCGTGCGCGTGCTGGAACAGCGGGTGAACAGCAGTAACCTTGACAATGAAGAGAAAATTAATATTCAGCAATACATTACCCGCATATATGGTAGTTTAACCACTTTCAATGTGCTCTTTAAATTCAAAGAAGACCAGTTTATAGGAGAAAAAGGGAGTTAAACCTCTCCTGTTAAAACAGGAGCTTAAACTCATCTCCATCAAAAAGGCCCATATCACTTAACTTCAGATGAGGGATCACCAGAAGAGCCATAAACGAAAGCGTCATAAATGGAGCTGAAAGTGATGAACCCAGTTCTTTTGCTGCTCCATTTATGCTCTTGTACTGCTCTGCAACCCGGAACCCGTCTGCGGCCGACATTAAACCGGCGACCGGCAGCGGCAGTATATGCTGTTCCTCCCCTTTAACGCAGCATATTCCTCCTTTGGCTTCTATCAGCAGGTTAACTGCCCTGCACAGTTCTTCGTCATTTACGCCTACGGCGACTATGTTATGGCTGTCATGCGCAACCGATGAGGCTATAGCACCCTGCTTCAGGCCAAAATTCTTAATAAAACCGACAGCAGGGCTGGCATCAGTCCTGTACCTGTTTACAACTGTGATCTTCAAAATATCAAGTTCCGGTGCCGGCATAATATTACCACCGGTAACGTTCAGCTCCGAAATTATTTTATTCGTGATCAGCTGACCGTCCAGCGCTTCAATTACCGCAACAGACACTTTGCCTGCAGCTCCGGGAAGAGCCGGCAGGGCAAATTCAGTTTCATTCTTCAGGCTGCAGCTGAAATTATTCAGTAAAACATCATCAGGAGCCGGCGACCCGATGAACGACTGCCCGTTCGCTGCCACTTTTATTCCTCCTATGAAGGTGGCGAGAACCCTGAAATTTGTCAGATCCTCCACTATAATAAAATCTGCAGCGTCATTCCTGCGAAGTAACCCTGTACGAAGATGATAATGCAGTACCGGATTAATACAGGCAGCTCTTAGCACATCGAAAACATCTATGCCTTTAGCAACCGCACGCGCACACAATTCGTTGATGTGTCCGTCCAGAAGGCTATCCGGATGTTTGTCGTCGCTGCAGAACATCATGTCATTTGGATAATCGTTCATGAGACCGATCAGGGCATCGAAATTTCTGGCAGCACTCCCCTCCCTGATAAGCACTTTCATTCCCTTCTGCAGTTTTTCCATTCCCTCTTCTGCCGTAAAACACTCGTGGTCTGTACTTATTCCGGCAGCTATATATTTATCAAGGCCCCCTGCTCTCAGCGCCGGCGCATGTCCGTCTACCGGCTTTTGATGCTGCCGGGCAATAGCGATCTTAGCAAGCACGTCCTCATCATCTGCCAGCACACCCGGAAAATTCATCATTTCAGTAAGGTAGTGGATATCTTCCCTGGCAAGAAGTGCCGCAATATCATCCGGACCAATAGTCGCTCCGGCAGTTTCAAACCGGGTAGCAGGCACACAGGAAGGAGCTCCGAAATAAAAATAAAAAGGCACCTTCTTCCCGTTTTCAATCATAAATTCTACCCCTTTCATCCCGCAGACATTAGCTATCTCATGAGGATCGCTTACTGTAGCTATAGTACCGTGTATTACTGCCAGGCGCGCAAATTCTGCCGGCACCATCATTGAACTTTCAATATGGACATGAGCATCGATAAATCCCGGAAGAATATAATTATTAAAAGGACCGTCAGAAGCGGATAATTCCTCCACAGCTCCGATCCTTCCATTGTCAATACTAAGCTTTGCAGGATAGATCCTTCTTTGTAATATATCTACTAAATTACCTGTTACTGATAGCATAAAAATATTTTACTGATCCTGAGCATTTAAAATACATTTAGTTAAATGTATAAAGCCTGAGTGATTTTCGTCTTGTATCACAATATACTAAGCTATACATTTGGAGACTGGCTGGCAGAATAAGGCCTCCCCTGCGGTGCTGATACATCAGAACCGGTTTACAAACATAGCGCATACAAATACAAAAGATCCATGAAAATAACTTATTTATTAGTCGCCGGTTTTGCCATCCTCACTTCCTGCACACAGCAAAAGAAGAAGCTCCCCATTCTCGGAGAAAGAGAGCCCGTGGAAAAAACGGTCGACGGTAAAAAGATTACAGATACCCTGTATCAAACCATTCCTGCATTCAGCTTTATTAACCAGGACAGCGCGGTAGTTACCGATAAAGATTTCGACGGGAAGATATATGTTGCTGATTTCTTTTTTACAACCTGCCCCTCTATATGCCCGGTTATGCATCGCAACCTCTTTTCAGTTTACGAAAAGTTTAAAGACCAGCCTGACGTCAAATTCCTTTCACATACAATAGATTTCAAATACGATACTCCCGCAAAACTCAGGGAGTATGCTAACAAACTTGGCGTAAAAGGCACACAATGGGAATTTTTAAGAGGCAGTAAAGACTCCGTTTACACGCTTGCAGAAAGGCACTACAAAGTTGCTGTACAGGAAGATAAACTGGCGCCCGGAGGTTTTGCCCACCAGGGATGGTTTATTCTCATTGATAAGGAAAAACGCATGCGCGGAGCATATGACGGCACCAACAAAGAACAGGTTGAGCAAATGGTTGCAGATATGCATACTCTGCTGAATGAGTACAAAGATTAATGAGAAACCCGCTCCTTTATAGTATACTGATTTTTCTCTGCGCAGCCTCTGTACTGGAGGCCTGCCAGAGCGATAACGAACTTAACTACGCGCGGTACTATACCAGCGGAAAACAACTGTACGACCTGCATTGTCAGAACTGCCACAATGCTGACGGAACCGGCCTGAATGCCCTCATTCCTCCACTCACCGATACTGCTTTTTTAAAAAACAACAGGAATAAGCTTTCGTGTATTATCAGGCATGGTCTGAGCGATACGATCAGCGTAAATGGCATATTATATTCGGGCGTAATGCCGGCCAACCACGAAATGGCCGAAATTGACGTGGCAGCACTGGTAACTTATATAACTAATTCCTTTGGAAACAAGCAGGGCTTGTATGATGTTTCCAGAGCAGGCACCGATCTTAAAAACTGTGCTGAGTGATCAATGAAACCAGGAGATGAAGTTATCGGATTAATTGCCGGAATACTCACGTCGGGCGCGTTAATTCCGCAGCTCGTAAAAACGGTCAGGGAACATTCTGCCGAAGATGTTTCCCCGCTTATGTTTATCGTTCTGCTGTGCGGAAATTCACTATGGGCATATTATGGAATATTAAGGGATGATCTTCCGATCATAGTGACGAATAGCTTTTCGGTCTTGCTTAATACGGTTATGTTGTTCCTGAAATTAAGGTTTAAGGGGAAGTCATGAATGAGTGTACGCCGAGTATATGGCGGAGGATCATCTATCGTCCGCGTTGCAAACGCGGACGATGAAAGGGGCATAAAGGAAGCGTTGAAAACGCTTATCTCACCACGTCCGGATAAAAGGGTTGCAAACGCTGACGATAAAACGCTGACGATGAAAGGCGGACGATGAAAGGCGGACGATGAAAATGCTTACCTAGCCTTCCTTACTCCCCCTGCTTATTAGAGATCCGGACTCAAGGTTCAATCAAGGTTCAATGCCTAAACTAGTCAGCAGAAACATCTATACCCAGCCTGCGAAGCAGCTGCGATGCATTGAACGTCTTACACTCCCCATCTTTAAGCTTATAGTCGAAATACATCTCCTCATCAGCTATCTGGATGTCGAAATAAAAATTGCGGACATAAGCAGGGTACTTGTCTTCAAGCCGCGCTATCTGCAGATCGTGTGTAGCAACTATGCCGACAGCATCTTCTTTTAATAATTTCTCAATCACCGCCTTTGATCCAAGATATTTATCTGCAGAATTTGTACCCCTGAGCATCTCATCAATCAGGAAATATACTTTTTCTTCTCTCTCCAGTACCTCAAGAAGCAGCTGCAGGCGGTTTAACTCGGCTTTAAATGTCGACGTATGCTCATTCAGAGAGTCTTTGATGCGCATGTAAGTAAACACAAGCATATTACTTACTTTCATCTTTGACGCGCAAACCGGAGAACCTGCGAGCGCCAGGACAGCGTTTATTCCTAATGTTCTCAGGAAAGTGCTCTTTCCCGCCATATTAGAACCTGTTATGATATCGATGCGAAGCTGGTCGTCAAGCGAATAATCGTTATCGACACGCTGTTCCTTAAAAATAAGCGGATGACCGACATTTTCAGTCACGTAAGTATAACGTTTCCTTTCGT
>Ga0265780_10011459_pt1 | contig 10484 bp, 10 predicted proteins | sample P1T30metagenome_FD_192432 | JGI IMG/M metagenome (GOLD analysis project Ga0265780, IMG submission 192432) | Plant litter microbial communities from East Loma Ridge, Irvine, California - P1 T30 | ecosystem: Environmental > Terrestrial > Plant litter > Unclassified | place: USA: California... | reverse complement strand
ATTCGTATACTTCTTCGTCCCGGAAACAAAGGGTCTTTCGCTCGAGGAGATCGACATACTGTTCAGTGGATCCGGGCCGAGCTCATTCGATGCAGCTGGACTCGAGGAGGAGAAGTTGGGCTCCAAGTCAGACGTGGTTTATGTAGAGCGAGTAAGTGCTTGATCTCGCTCATGCCGGCTCTTTATGTATCTATGATTAACCCACATTATGAACTTGTGCAAATATCATTACAACACTTCAAATTGAACCCTAGACATTGCATGCATGTGCTATCGCCATGGCTGGGATGATGAGGACTCAAAGCTGATCATTGTTGTAGTAAATGCGCTAAGAACAAGATCAATCCCCATAAACTTGACATGGCACGCATTACGGGAAGTCAAACAATTGATTCACTCTCCACGGGGAGCCAATACGACAGTCGTTGTTCTACATAGCTCATAGAGGGCAAGACAAGTTGCGCATGTCTAATTTCATCTGCTGTGCATGGGCCCAATGATCCTTCTATTTCATGCCGTTGCCCTGCCCAGCACCGTCCGCAAGGCCAGCCATTTATTTCTCTTCCTTGTTCTCAGAGGGGTCCACTTTCTGGCCGTCCACCTCGGGGTTGGGCTGGAAAGTGTCTTTCGCGGGAGCGGATCCTGCGGGCAGGACTTTTACGTGGAACTCTGGAGCGGCGTCGTCGCCAACCTGTTTTCCTGGCTTGTGCTGCGGGCCGTTAGTTGGTGATATGGCATGGCAAAGCAGAAAAGCAGGATTCAATTGAACTACCACTGAAAGTGCCATTGATTTTGTATCGCTCAAATGATTGTGGTAAGAAACGGGGCTAAACTTACACCAGAGGTCATGAGCGGCTCACTGGGTCGGACGTGTCCTGAGAACTCGCCCTGGTTGGAAACGGAATCTGGATTTTGGGACATTTTGATAGGCTTGAGAGAGATGTGTGCAATTGAGTGGTCTTAGACTTGTTTTGAGCGAGATTTGTATGTTTGTGAGGTATCGTGAGTATGTGTTCTAATGTCGACCTCGGGAATGTGAGCTCCTGGCGAGCTATATAATAGCGTCACCACCTGTGTCACCCTTTGACATCACCGGACGTCATGGCATCTGAGGCTAATATGTCTGGACCCCGCCATTCATTGTCCGAGCTAGCGGGTACCTGAAGTTGATCTGGCCACTGACGCCGCGCGAGCGAATCTTCCACCACCGATTGGTGTTGTTGCATCCACGTCGGGTCGCGACATACGACTGATGTAGCAAGATTGCGATAAATTTCAAGAAATGAAACAAAGCTATTTGATATAGCTGCGAGTGACTTTTAGGAAGACATTCAAATTTTCCTAACGTGTATGAAAGTAGAGCTCTCAATATCAGTCTAGCATTGCGAAATGTCGACGCTGTCAAATCTCACCTTTCGTGCAACGTGAGTAGGTGGTGTTCTAGAGCCTTTTACCTAGTGTTGCATGCTTGTTACGATCGCATTCCGACCATGCGCTCATTTCTCCGCCACTTATATGCTCATTTTTACCACAGCGAAAGAATGGGCAATTTGAGTATTGCTAGTCAGTTTATCAACATCGAATAGATTCAGGGAAGACTTGTTCAGTTGTAGCATTCGCGTTGTTTGCAAGCGCGTGAGTGAATTACACATCGCGAATTGTGATCATGACTTGTAATATTATGTACATTATTAAGCTATACATGTTTGAAGATCATTACATTAAGTGGCTCTAGTGGCCGAAGTCTGTTTCCGGGCGCTTTGATCGATCTAACCAAGCTGCGCGCGCACGGCTCCAGCGGAGAACTGGACAGTGTGGCTATCAGTGAAAAAGCCGGCGGGGTTTGCGACAATCTGGCGGACGTGGAAACCAGCGCCGGTGTCTGCACCAGCAGTGCTGTTGATGCCAGTGACGAAGGGTCCAGTCAAGCAGCCGTAGGAGACACGGCGGCTGTCAGGTCCCCTGGGGTTGGGGAAGGCAATACGGGGCGGGCCAGCCGTGCCCTTTGCGGCCTCGTGGATGTGGGTTGCGGTCCGAGCAGGTGACATGTAGTCACCGGTAACACCTGAGAGGGTGATGTTCTGGTGGTGTGTTAGGTTCATGCCGAAGCTCAATGGCGGTACGGACGACTTACGTAGCAAATGGTGTTCTCAGCGACGTTGATGCCGTACTTGAAGATACCCTTGGCACCTGGCTGTCCTGGTGCAGGGGCACCGCTGTTGGCAATAACCTGGTCTGGTGTGGCCTTGACGTAGTACTCGGCGTCGAAGTAGAAGAGCTTCTCGTCCTTCTTCCAGTCGTTGTTCTCCCACTTCTGGTCCCAGTCTTCCTTGCAGTCCTTGTTGTACTTCTCCTTGTTGTACTGCTTGGGCTGATGGTCACGGCCGGGCTCTGCGGTGGGAGCAGCGACAGCGACGGCGCTCAAGACAGCGAGGAGTGTTGCGGCGGAGAAATGCATTGTAAATTATTTTATGTGGATGATTGTAGCGATTGAAAGGGCTACTGGAGTGGTGTGTTGATTTCAGTTGCTGATGATGAGCTTTTGAGCCGTACCGCTCCATCAGCTTTATACACACAGGGCTCTCCTACTACCGTCCAAGCTGTTGTCAGCTTTTCTGGCAATTACGTCGTTGTCCCTTGTCAAGCCGCAGTAACTCCACAAGTGAGTCTTGGGACATACTTGCCGGCATCCTGGGAGCAGGCCGTGAGCATCGCTCGCCAAGTCCGCGAGGCCTATTTGAAATGAGGTTTACGTTGGACCAACAAAGGTACCAGTGGGGCATTCTTGCCTATGCGCGTGGTGATTCTCTTGGTATTCCTCCATAACAGTCCAGACAGGCATGCAGGCATGATGCAGGGCTAGTTCCAAAATTCAGCCAACGCGAATGAGTCGAGCTGCAAGAACGTAACGATTTCTGGACAAAGACGATGAACTTTGGTACCCCGAAGAAGCCGTCATTCGCCCATAAGACGGAAGATGCCTCTAGGGTTAACTTGGTATTACACTGAGTCTAGACGCTTTCGAATGAAGATCGCTCCCCAAGATATCGCCTAGCAATCCTAAGTCGGGTAGTCCACGATCCGTAGCAGCATCCACGCCCCGCATGCGGGCTAGCGTATGCCAAGATACACCTTTCGGGCCAGGAAAGGTTCATCGTGGTGGCTGTGCATGCGGAAAGAATGCCAAGATGAATCGGCTTAGATCGCCGCATGGTCCTGGCTGGATCGTAAGCTTGTACAGCGTGACCGCAAACCTTTAGCTCGGAGCGAAATGTTGAAGATGACGGGAGTTTTGTCAGAATCCTGGTGGGGGAGTGGACGGGTGAGCACCAGGCAAGGGTACCCAATAGGGCGATGGCAGGCTTGGCATATCTGAGTCGCGCGGGGTCAACGGTACGGTCTGACCTCTTTTTCATCGTGGTGCTATCAAAGACACCTGCAGTGCAGAATGTGAAGTTAGACTCCTCAAAGTGACGGACTGGAATGAGTGACATCATCGGGTGCCAAGCAACTCCGCATTGTGCGGACATTCATCCGAACATGAATCAATATTGCCGGACACTTTAACAACACTCCAGGCGCAGCAGAACTTGGGAGGCCATCATCAGACTTCAAAACTAACAATGCCCTTGTTCTTGAAGCGCTATGTAATGCGCACCATTTGCAAGGCTGACAAACATTTGGATCTAATGTACAGCCCGCCCGATCTTGGCAACAGCCCGCTTCTGGACCTACGTCGGCAGAAAGGCGGAGTCTTGCAAAGACTAACTAGATTTTTAGCTTGAGCCCAGAGGTTCCGAGTGTTCTGACTGTTTAGGTAGGTCTAACTCTACCTAGGTATGAGATGAAGTGAAGAAGGCTACTGGCCAATGAGGAGTGTCTATTATTGTTGTATGACAGATCAATACACAGCTGTGTATCGTAGGTTTCGTGTCCCCAGACGCGCCGTTACACTTCTCATGTGGCAGCCTACCATTCAAACCACGTACCGTTGGTGGTATCGACTGTAAGATTGGTCGGTACCATTTTACCATACTTCAAACTTCCACTCTCGACAACACCTCCTCCCACAGGCCTTTGCAACTTGTTCTCCCCATTAAGAACAGTAAAATTTGCGATAGGGATTTCCCAGCCGTGCTTTTCGCGAGTTTTAGGAGTGCCAAAGAAGTTGGCTTCTACCTTGTCCTTCGTGAAGTGAAGCTCGTAGTATCCACGGTAGTAGAGGTCCTGCCAATGGAGTTCAGCATTAGTGCTCTCGATAAGGTGAGAGTAGTTGTTTGCTTTAGCCAGGGTGATGTTTTCGCCATATGGGCATGGTGAAGAGACAGCAGTGCCTGCAAACTCGACTCCGATACTGCCGGCTCCAGTCTCTGGGTCGTAGTCTTTCTCGTCTAGCCAGACAAGATCACTGACCCATGACGCATGGCTATCTCCAGCCAAGAAGATGTTGTTGTTGATGTTGTTGCTATACAAGTGGTTCAGCGTGCGATTCTTGTTCGACTGATAGCCATCCCACGCATCGACGTTGATACCGTGCCCATTCTGGTCGACAGCCTCTCGATCGATGTGAGAAAAGACGATTTGCGACCCAACGACGCGCCAGGTAGCACCTCGCTTCGCCGATTCGGAGAGGGTGCGATACATCCAGTTCTCTTGACGAGAACCCATCAGGGAACGGCCTGCGTCATTCGCAATATCGTAGATGTAGTCAGTGTTCCAGTACAAGTCTGTAATTGAGCGATCGTATTGTCGAGTGTCAAGCATGACCAGGTCAATTAATTTGCCGATTTGGAAAGATCGCCACACCCGGAGGTTATCATCCATGTCGACTTGGCGGATTGGCATCCATTCGAAGTAAGCTCGGACAGCGTTCATCTTTCTTTGGTCAACCGAGATACCGCCGTCCTTCAAAAAGGAGTCCTCGGTATTGTTGAGTTCCGCGGCACCATCTCGGTATGTGTTGTCTGCAACTTCATGATCGTCCCAAACGGCTTGACATGTCAGCACTTGGTAGTCTTAGTGGATGTGGGGCTTAATACCGATCCATGGGAACTCCTGATGGCTAGCTACGAGGTCCAAGTCGGTGCGGTACGTAGCGAGCCTCTTACGGTAATCGTACAAGCTGAAAATTTCGTGGTTAGGAAGCGGGATGCGGTCAATGGAGTCTCCCCAGCCATAGTAGCCATTCTTGTACTCATAGATGTAGTCGCCAAGATGAACCACATAATCAACAGAGTCCTATATGTGTTTAGCTGAGTAATGCTGATGGATGTGTGTCAGAGGATGTACCAACCTTGCGGACGGAGTTGCCATATGCATTGAAGAAGCCGAATGGAAAGTTGGCACAGCTATATACAGCAAGACCGACCTCGGTAACATCGTCATCAGCATTTGGTGTTGTCTTGGTACGACCGACAGGGCTCTTGTTGTCGGAATCGCAGACAGAAAATTGGTAGTAGTACGTGGTGTATGCTTTCAGATTCTTGGCTTCGACCTAGACACTGTTAGAAACTACTTCGATTCTCACTCTTGCAGCAACATGCCTTGACAGTAAAGTCAACGTCGGAGGAGGTGAACACTCTTCCGCTATCGACCACGCTGCTCAGATTCTTGTCTGAAGCAGCTTTCCAGTCCACACAAATTGGCGACTTGGACACCGAGACATACTTCTCGTTGTCGTGGTCGAACAAGGGAGCATACCCAGAGACTGTGACATTCGAGTTCGAGTTGTCGCTGGTGGGCGCTACACGGGTCCAGAGGATGACGCTGCTTGGATACGGATCTCCCGAAGCAACTCCATGAGTGAAATTCAGAGAGGTGGGGTCGTAGCTGCAGCTGGGATCATTCCTCTTCACCACACGATGGATTGATATACCAAGCGAAGGATGGTGCTCAGAAGGCGAACGATAGTTGAGGTTCTTTGACCAGCTAGCGCTGGCCACAGAGGCCGATGCCAGTAGCGAGAGAAGGTGAAGCTTCATGACAAAAATGAACTTTGCACTAGAGGAAGTTCGGGCAGCCAATCGCTCTCAGGGCACAAACTACCAGCTGTCTGCACAACTTGTATTTGAATGCATCCTTCCAATACCGAGGATGCCATAGCTCCAACGGTTTATTCCTAGTTTGCCGTCCCATGTCCACAACGTCATCCATGCAGGAACTGACAATGGCCAATCAGGTTATGTGACTCTCGCATGCTGCGCCCGAGACCAGGTTTTGCTGGGAACCTGAGAGCTCAATCGCGCGGAAGAGTTCGCTGCGCTGGGATGGATCCAGAAGCTCGGAAGTAAGTCATTCGTCATCAGTGAATTACACCGCGTTTCATTCGCTATAACGGACGGCCGAGCGTGAGGTGCAGCTTCGCACGGGAAAATACTACTGGGGTCATAACGCATGGCGAGGGCCCAGGATTCGATTGGTTAGAAGCTGTACTGTAGCTTCATTGCGTTCGGAAGCTTGTCAATGCTTTGCACTGATAAGGAGACTGCAAAAAATCCACACGTAGTTTTTATCCCTCAAGTTCAGTCTTGGAACACTCGGAAGACGATGTTGTGGTGAAGTTGTGGTTGGATGCTGCGCACCAAGGCTTGCATTTCGCGCCTCGTTCCCCGCCTTTTAGCCACCTGCAGCCACCATGCCTGCGGATTTCCCCTAACATCCTAAAGATGACAACACCAGCATACCAGTGCGAGGCGACCGACTTTTCTTGACTGTCGAAGCCGGCCGCTATGGAAAGAAGCACGAAGATGTACTGCAGGCTGTCAACTACGACGGAAAGTAGAGCGCGTCTTCTGATATTCTGAAGCTGAACGCCGGTCTTCTCGCCGCGGTCGAAGCCCTAGCGACAGTGCGTATAATATCAGCCTGCCTATGGGATCTGTTGATGCTTGTTACTTTCTGGTCGCTTTCCGCCGTAGTCGAAAACAGGTAGCAGCCATAAAATATTATTCGATGAAGCGTTGCGCAAGCTCAGGGCGCCGTCGCATCGCTGGCTGGAACAGGACATGCGAGCCTACCGCACACGCGGATCGGAGAGTTTACCACAGCTCTTGCCCGTACGTGTAGCAAACGGGCGATGGCTGTGTTCCACCCGCTTCAGGCAGCTGCCTATGTAAAATTAAAGAAGGAAACTGCAGCTAGAGCGCGTTGTTCAGTTTTCTCCCTTCCTGAGTCTCCCATTCTGCGTCAACATGCCACAGTCAAAGAAACAACACAAGATGCCGGCCCCGAAAATCGCAATTATCGGAGCTGGGCCCGGTGGATGTATGCTTGCACGTCTTCTCCATACTCATAACATCCCATGTACCATCTTCGAGGGCGAAACCTCAATAGATTACCGCTCGCAGGGCGGCACTCTCGATCTCCGAGCAAAGACCGGCCTGCACGCCATCAAACAAGCAGAGCTATGGGAAGAATTCCAGAAATGTGAGAGCTTACTTATCACCGACAAGAAGCTTACAACGTGGATGCGGCGAAGCCCTGGCAGGCCGGATCAGGGAAACTCGCTCCAAGTTGCACCCGAAATCGACCGGTGCGACCTGAGAAGGATCCTGATGGAAAGCTTACCGAAAGAGACTATACGGTGGGGCTTGAAGCTGGCGCATGTACAAGAGACGAACGCTGGCCATGAGTTACATTTCTCGAATGGCAAGGTTGAGCGCGGATACGACCTCATCGTGGGCTGCGATGGAGCATGGAGTAAGACGCGAACATTCCTCACTCCAGAAACGCCACACTACACAGGCCTAGGAGGATGGACGATGCAGATCCCGAACGCGCAAGTCACGGCTCCCGAGGTCTACAATTTCGTCAATCGAGGTAGCGTGTTCGCCTTCAGCGATGGGAAGTTCATTGCCATACAGCAACTGTCCTCTGGAGACATATGGATTTCGACTTATGCTCAGCAACCGGAGCGATTCTCCAGGTTCACAAATGCCGACAAAACAGACACGGTGATGATGAAGAAGGAGCTGGCAGAACAATTTTGTGATTGGGTCCCGCAGCTTCGAGGCACTTTCGATAAGGTACAAGGAGATGCTGTGCAGAGGCAACTGTATATGGTGCCGACAGACTTCACCTGGCCACACAAGCGCGGTGTCACACTTCTCGGCGATGCGGCACATCTCATGACGCCTTTCAGCGGAATCGGCGTGAACACAGCGTTTCACGATGCTTTGCTTCTATCACACCAGATCATCGACTGTGTGTTGTCTGGAACGGTGGGAAACCTCGACGACTTCGTTCATGGGTACGAAGAGGAAATGTTTGTGAACGCACACAAGGCAATGGAACAGACTGAAGGCTCAATGAACGACATGATGTTCACCCCTGGCGCACCACGGACGAGCATCGCATCATACATGTGCAGGTTTGCGAGGGCAGATCTCCCAACCTGGCTACATCCAATAGTCACCGTGATTGTGCATGCTGGGTTCCGGGTCTACGGGTGGTTTGTGTAAGATCGCTATTTCTTGTCTATGAATTTCTACCTGAAAAGCTTGCCACATTCTATGCCATGCTATGGTTCGTAAACTGTCCTCAATCTAGGATTGGCTCATCGTGTACGCGCTGGTTGTGAGGACCGCGTTACTTCCAGAGAAAGGCTCAGTTCCGGCACCCACACTCTGCAGGATCTGGGTGTTTGGCATTCCATGTGACTTGATGCAGTAGTTTGCGAAGTCCATCAGGTCGCCCTTGAAGCTCTTGACTTGGCTCTCCGCAACGAAGCTGAAAACATTCATCTTTCCGTTCAAGCCGTTGTACAACTTCCAGCTGGTACCAGCCAAGGTGACGGTTGCGATGGGGCTTCCGGTGGCACTGATGGGGCCAGCGCCTCCGAGAGCGGCGAGCCAGATCATGATCTCGTAATCGTGATCTCCAGTTGGGGCGGACCCGGTGAAGAGATCGTATGCCACGTTGGCGACCATGTCGGAGCCAGTGTACGACCAGGTCCATGTCGAAGGGAGCGACTTAACGCCTGAAAGAGCCTTTGCAGTCGTCTTGGTGACGACGTTGGCGTAGGACTTGACTTTGCCGGCACCGCCTGTCCACGACCACTTTGTGTGCCATTTGAGGGTGCCATTGCTGAGACCATCGACTCCGGTGCATTGCGAGCCGGAAGTGGCATCAGCCTGGCCCCAGAGATTCTGTATATTTTTAGTACCTGAAAACCACTTGCTACTGATAGCGAACATACGTTGTAGACAGTGAAGTCTCCAATGATCTGGTTGTCCCATTGGCCGCAGTAATCGGCCCTTTTCTCGAGCGTCTCGGTGCTTCGCTGAGCAGGTGCTGCAGCTGCGAGGGCAGCTACGCTAGCCAGAGTAAAGAGTGTGAGCTTCATAATGAGTGGACGCTGAAGATTTTCGACGAAGAATGTTCTTGCTGAAAGCTTGTGCAGTTCGTCGAGCTTTTAAAGCACTTTGTCATTTGCTGGGGTACTCAAGCTGAGACTAGTCTGGCCGAAATGAGTCGAGGACAGCACGCCTCAGCACCGGAGAATTCATATATACAGGCCCGCATTTGACTTTGCATTCTATCTGATCATGCTCATGCGTGGTTCAAGACTTTGTGTGGATGGATCCCCGTGAGACGGTTCGGTCGATCGCCAGTACTAAAACGCAACTTGGCGTGCATTGGTGGCTTTTCTCCCGTGTTGGTTCGTTTCTGAGATTGAAACGCCAATGGGAGAAACAATTCATCTACAGACTAAATCCCATCCTAGTATTGATCTCACCTAGAATGTTCCGTCGGGTGATTAAGGTCCCCAGAAGAATGCTTTTCCTTCTAGGTGGACGGGGTTTCCCCACAACTCAGGGAAGACATCTGATAATCTGGCCGGCTCTTGATTGCTGTTGAACTTAAAGTTGTTAGGTCGCCTATCAATTCGGGTTTATCATGCGTTCACATGTAGGTAGCTTTGCTCGGTATTTTCTGGTGCGCGGTGATACAGCTCTAATTCATAGACGTGAAGATGCTGTACAGCAGACACGTTGCTGCAGTATGTAACGTTCTATAGTTCCACTCATTGAAACCGATCTCTACATCCTGTCCGTCAGGCAAGCCTCCCAGTGTCTTTGCCAGATGAGTCTCGAAACGCTTGTCAGGAGGGTACCGTACCTAGGTAGGTATCTGTGGTGCTTGCCATGTGCATCTCAACATACTCTTAAGGAGAGTCTTCAAGGTGCTCAAATAGTTTGCGCGACGATTGGACCGATACTTTTAATGCACAATGCACCATGGTTATATCAGATAGATTAGGGCAAGCAACTGTGCTGGACATCTGGACTGGACCAAATTAGAGCCCACGTGATGTGCGCTAGTGCCTTTCGGCGCTTGCTATTTCCGACTGAGCTTCAATCATCCCACCTCATAGCGGCGCCTGCGGTTTCATCTTGCTCAACGTGTCATTGCATACAGTCGTTCCCTCATCCAGCCCTCACGATTCTTGATTCTGTGTACGGCGTAAGCTGGAGGATCCTGTA
>Ga0265780_10011458_pt1 | contig 10484 bp, 15 predicted proteins | sample P1T30metagenome_FD_192432 | JGI IMG/M metagenome (GOLD analysis project Ga0265780, IMG submission 192432) | Plant litter microbial communities from East Loma Ridge, Irvine, California - P1 T30 | ecosystem: Environmental > Terrestrial > Plant litter > Unclassified | place: USA: California... | reverse complement strand
ATAGCCGGGATACTGCTCCAGATAATGGCTGCCACGTTCGACCGCCCCGAGACCGAGCCCGTAGATGACGAGATACGCCTCGAACTTGGTCTTGATCACGAACAGGCGGCAAAAGCGTTTCCACATTCCAGCTGCATAGCAACGCTTGTGCCAATCGCGGAATTGCGCCATTTGCGCGGGGTCGGAATTGGTTAACTGTCAATTAACCCGACACGGCAGAACTCTGAGCTTCTGACGCGAAAATACCAGAAAACCTCCGCTGTTTCCACCAAGAGAAAGGGTGTGAAATGGAAAACTGCCTAAGCGTCATTCCAGTTAATTTGCAGGGTGCGGCATGAGCCTCGCATCAGGCTTCCTAGCCACTGGACTATTCATTGATGGCTTCGCTGGCGGGGGCGGGGCCAGCACCGGTATTGCGCAGGCGATCGGCCGCGACGTCGACATCGCGCTCAACCACAGCCCGTCGGCGATCGCGATTCATAAGGCCAATCATCCTGACACTATTCACTATTGTCAGGACATCCGGGCCGCCTGGCCGCTCGCAGTGACGCGCATGCAGCCCGTCGCGGGTATGTGGATGTCGCCCGACTGCAAGGAGTACAGTAAGGCCAAGGGCGCGCCGGTGAAGGACCGAAGCATCCGGTCACTGGCCGACGAGGTGCTTCCCTGGCTTCGCGATGTGCGGCCTACAGTCGCGTACTTGGAAAACGTAGAGGAGTTCGAATACGCAGCGCCGCTCAACGCCGACAACCGGCCGATCAAAGGGCAGGAAGGCAAGGCGTTCAAGCGCCTCGTCCGCCAGTGGCGCGGCGAGGGGTACAAGGTGACTTGGTGGGTGCTGAAGGCGTGCGACTTTGGCGCGCCGACGAGCCGGAAGCGGCTTTACGTCGTCATGCGCTGTGATGGCCTGCCTATTGTGAAGCCGGCGGTGACGCATGGCGCGCCGGACTCGCCGGGCGTGCGCAGCGGGAAGCTGCAGCCATACCTGACAGCCGCCAGCTGCATCGATTGGTCGATCCCGTGTCCTTCGATCTTCGATCGGGACCGCGAGCTCGCCGAGGCGACAAAGCGCCGTATCGCGCGCGGCGTCGTGCGCTACGTCATGCAGCGGAAGCCGTACCTCGTAAATTCGACGACCGCGCCGCACGTCACGAAGTTCCATACTGGCAGCACCGGGTCGCCAATCGACAAGGAGATGCCGACCGTCACCGGGAACGGTAATCCGACCCGCCCCGCCGGCGCGATGCCGCTTGGGCTAGTCGAAGCCCATCTGGAAAAGTTCAACGCGGACAGCCGACCGAAGTCGGTCGCCGATCCACTTTGCACCGTCATGGCGACGTCAGCGAAGCACGCACTGGTCAAGACGACGCTCGCGCCTTTCGTGACCTATGGGCAGCACGGTGGTGCGAGCCGATCGATCGAGGATCCGCACCATACTATTGCGGCATCGAGCAAGGACCAGAACTGCATAGCAGCCGCGACGCTCGTCCGGACGGGTTGGGGCGAGCGTGAAGGGCAGGCGCCGCGGTGCCTCGACGCTGAAAAGCCGCTCGGCCCGATTATGGCCGACGGCAACAAGCATGCCGCGGTCACAGCTTTCCTGTCGACGTTCAACGGCAGCAACACGACTGGCGGGGGCGGCGAGGTTGAGGAGCCGCTCAAGACGGCGCGCGCCGGCGGGCAGCATCATTCGGTGGTCGCCGCGCATATGGCGCAGTTCAACAGCAACCCCGACGGCTCGGTCAACGCCGGACACGGCATGCGCGACCTCGTCAGCACGATCGCCACGCGTGGACCGCATCAGGGCGTCATCGAGACGACGCTTGTCGAGGAAGGTGACCTGCCGCCGGAGATGCTTGACCGGGCGGTGCTGACCGCGGCGTTCCTCGTCAAATACTACGGGGAGGGTGGACAGAGCCAGGCTGCGGATCGTCCGCTCGACGTGGTCACGACGAAGGCGCGCTATGCGGTCGTCACCGTCACGATCGACGCCGTCACCTATGTGATCGTCGATATCGGCCTGCGGATGCTCAAGCCTCGTGAGCTCGCACGGGCGCAGGGCTTCCCTGAGGGCTATGTGCTCGACCCGATCGTCCGGAAGATGCTGCGCGGGAAGTGGGTTGAGGCCCGTCTCACGATCGCCGAGCAGATCAGCGCGATCGGCAATAGCGTCTGCCCGCCCGTCGCTCGAGCACTGGTCGCTGCGAACCAACCGGGAATCGTTCCTATGAGGCTCGCCGCATGACCCGCCCCCAAAGACCACTGCCTTCGGAGGGAAGGGGACAGCACGGATTTGACCCGTTCATTGCGATTTACCACAGTAGCAAAAGCGGAACGAGCGGTGAACGGGGAGAGAACAGGCATGGTTTGCACCGGAGTTGCACCGGGGCGCTTGTATTAAACGAGCGAGGCGCGGTTAAGGCCTACTGCCGCTCGATTAACAGTCGTGTGCTTTTCGTTTATTTTCAGTGCACTTTATCACATATTCACGCTTTAGGCCCGCACGGTATCCTGCGGGCTACTGCTTTTTGTCATAATGCGGCGAATCGGGAGAACAGTTACTGCGCGGTGGCGATCCTTGCTAGTCGGCGGCCTGCCGCACGATCACGTTGCCAAACTCGTATCCAGGGGTATGTGATCGGCTCGCCGGTGCGAAATTTCTCGTGCTGCTGAACAGGCTTGGCGTCCAGTCGGTGACTATTTCCTGATGGCCGAGGGCAGCCTTAATAGGCCCGAAGCCCGACTATCCGCTGACAGCTAACGCCGATCATGACTACGCGACTCGGTCAGTTACACGACGATTAAATGCCGGGGCTAGCGACGGCTCTAACGTTGCGTTGACCGAGTCAAATTCGGTCTGGATGACAGCGATCGCCAGCCGTTCAAAATGCTCTACCGTATTCCGGACTTCAGCTTTGTGCGTCTCGCTTGCTGAAGGATCGCTACAAACCCGCTCTCGAAATCGAGTTGCCCGTTCAAGCGCGCCGTCGATAACTTTTCTGCGCCGCCACTGTGCTGCCGCGGCGGATCCAAATACCCATACTGCGGCTGAACCAACGGAAACTGCCGGAGCGATGTAAGTCAAGAACGTCGAAAGCGACGCATTGTCTGGCGCTAATTGACCCGCGAGCACAACCAACAGCGTACCGACGCCACCGCCAGCCACTGTCGCTTTCGTGTTCAACTCCTTGCCGGTCCCCTCCGCCAAGCTACCCCCTTTGACTTGATTGGAACTTAGGCCAGTACTTTTGACGTTCTTTCAACTGCTCGAGTTGCGTCGTCAATAAGCTCGACATCAGCACTATCCAGCGAATCGACATCAATCACAAAACGCTGGCCCTCCACGCGAATAACGAGATTATTTCCCTCTGCGCGGACAAGGCGGCTTTGATTAATGAAAGCCGCGACTGATGGGACGATGACCGCGGTGGCACCTCCCATAAGGGCAAGGGACCTTAGTACCTCTTCCATCAGTCATCCTCTCGATAGCGTGATTTGATAACGCGCGTAGAACGCGATATCTCCACCTTGCGGAGTCAAGGCTTAACGATCGCTTAGCGATAGTCCACAGATTTTTCGTTTATGCGGATATCGCCCAAAGCAGCCAAAATACCGATTTTTACTCATCAATGGCACATGGGATAGGCGGCGCAGCCCCTTAGGCGACCTGTCTGTCCGACGTTTCGGCTGGCCAATATGCGCATAGGGCTCTGTGAGGTCGAACCCTGTTGGCAGCAAACTGCAGCCTATTCGATGCCGCAATTTGCTCGTACATCATGTGCCTGAGTTAGGGGGACCATTGATGCTACCTTTTGTAAGCTTGCTGTTGGCCGCAGCGCCAGCCGTGCAGCCAATTTATCTTCAGTGCAATTTTCCGAAAAACGGAGCGGTTCTCGACGTCAGCGTCGACGAGTCCAACGCTGCGGTCACCACCGTTTTGAGGTCGAGCGGTTATACGGAAAAATATCCGGCTGCGTTTACCGCCACGGAGGTCCGGTTTCAAAACGATATGCTTGCATACGTTTTGAGCAGAACCGACCTTTCGATCCAGCGCACGATAAAGTTGCTGTCGAGCAGCGATAGCGGCACTTGCACCATACAGGAGCCACCGAAGCGCGCCTTCTAACATACTTCGTCATGACTAGCGCGGCCGCCTGTTTCCCTACTCCGATCTTCCGAGGTAGATAGGGACCTGTTAGGTTCGCCAAGTTTCGTCCTGCCGTGGATCAATCCCTGGAACGATCCGCAGCCGCAGGTCGCCGATGGGCGAATCGACATGATGCGTACCTTGCGCCTGAAATCTGAACGTCTCGGCAAACGAGGGGAGGGTGCTGATCGATGGGCCGGGCGTTGCTGTCACGCTCGACATCGACGCGGCATCAGTTGTATCCGATCAGCTGCTGGCTGGGCGTACCTCCGCACGCCGGCATCAGCGTGACGCGATCGGTCAGGCGCCCCATTCGGGACCATTTCCATCCGGATAGAACGCGTGGGGATCGTAGACGGGTCGCTGCGCCGGCCGTGCCTGCCGGGGAGGCGGACGTTTCGGAACATCGGGGACCGGATCGGGCAGGGTAGGCATCCCGCCTTCGAACCGTATCCGGATGTAGGCGCCGCTCCCATGCATCGCCTGAAAGACAGCGATCGCTTCGCCTTCCTTCGCCCGCTTGCTAATCAACGGCGCGCGCTCGGCGCTGACATAGCCCAACTGGGTGCCGCGCTCGCTGAAGATGGCGACGGCGTTATTTTCGAACGGGTCGGTCGGCTTGAGGCGCAGCTCAACCACTTCGCCAGGCGCGCAGAGCATGCACTCCATACGCCGGTTGCTCTTGCTCTTGTCCTCATTCGGAGGGTCGATGCCGGCAATGGATGTGGTTGATTCGTCCATAAGGATTGTTTGCGTGAGTCGGTCGGCCCCGCATAGATTTCGCGGATGATCACTGACCGAGAAGTCTGGCTCAAGGCGATGGCGATCGTCGAGACCTATGGGACGCGAGAGGCGGGCTCGGCAATCCGCGGCATCGTGAACAGTCTCGACGAGGAGCCCAAATGGAGCGAATGGGTCCAGGTCGCCGCTGCCGTCGACGAGATCACCGAGGCCACCGCGCAATGACAGATCTTACCGCCATGAACCTCGATACATGCGGTCCCTCGGTTTGAGCGTCTTGGCAAATGGTGCTGATCAATGGGCCTTTCCGTCACGCTCCACATCGAAGCTGCGTCAGCGATCTCAGCAACTGCTCGTCGGATGCACCTTGGCCCGTCACCAGCAGCGGACAGCGATCGGTGAGGCGCCTCACTCGGGCCTTTCGTCGTTGGGCTAGAACACGTGCACATCTAGCTCGCGCATAAAAAAAGGGCAGCCTAAGCCGCCCAGGGAAGAGGGGTGCCGATGCTGACAGGATGCTATCAGCAGGCAAGGAATGGGATAAAGCGACTGCCCCGGTATGGCAAACCAATTTTGTTTAATCGACGTTGCATAGCCGCTGGACCCAACTCGACCAGATGGTCGGGGCGGGAGGCATGATCTCAAGCCGCGGGGTCGATCGGCCCAGTGAGGGGCGCCCCGGCTGCGCGCATGATCCCGTCGATCCGTTCGACTTCGTCCCGAAGGTATTGGCCGAACCGGATCGTCTCTCGGAAATCGTCGAGGTGGATTGCATTGACGAGCAGCCCACCTGAACCTCGGGATGCATATTGGAGGAAGACCGCCCGGGCAGGATCCGAGCGCATTACTCCGGCGCAGTGGCAATGCGCGATCTGGTTTCTGACCCCAGCAAAGTGTTCATACTGCTTTTTCAGCTTGCCGATGCCCGCGGCCAGAGGCTTGTTCGATAGAGCAGCCTGTCGCTTTATTGCTAGCAGCTTCGCGCTCGTCGGGTGCGCGCTAATGTCGTCGGCATGCGTGATGTCGTCTAGCCCGTGGAACGATGCGAACAGTCGGGATACAGCACCGTCTACCGATGCCCACCGCATGATCACATCGATGAAAACGAGCCGCATCTCGTCTGACAGCACGGGATCTAAATCCGTAGGTTCGAACGGTCCCATCGGCTTCCTGATCACGCTGCCCATTCCGGTTCTTCCTCATCAGGATAGAACACGTGGGGATCGTAGACCGGTCTCTGTGCCGGCCGCGCCTGCCGGGGAGGCGGACGTTTCGGAACATCGGGGACCGGGTCGGGCAGGGTAGGCACCCCGCCTCCGAACCGGATCCTGATGTCGACGCCACTTACGTGCATTGCATGAAAGACTGCGATCACTTTGCCTTCCTTCATCCGCTTGCCGATCAGCGGCGCACTTTCAGCGCTGGCATAGCCCATCTGGATGCCGCGCTCGCTGAAGATGGCAACGTTGTGCTCGTTGTGCGAGTTGGTCGGCTCCAGGTGCAACCCGACCGCTGCCCTAGGCGAACACCGTTTGCACTCCACAGGCAGGTGCTCTTGCTCTCGTCCTCGTCTGGGAAGTAGATGCCGACAATGGAGGTGGTCAGGTCGTTCATAGCGGTGATGTAAGGTTTTGCCCGGCGTGTCGTAAGGTCTATCCTATCCAGGCCTACCGACGACTCGACGGTAACGGAGTTAAAATGAACGATCCTAGGACATGGTTTCAGCCAAAGGTTGTTGGCATAGGATGGACGCCGCGAACGTGGGAGGGTTGGGCGCTCATTGCGGCCGTGATTGCTGTTGGAGCACTCGTCGGAAGGCTGGACCCTTAAAGCAGCTTATTGCGCTGTGCAGATAGTTTGCCCGGCTCGGCCGCTGACGCATAGCCTTGCTCGATGATGAGTGATCGAGAAGTGTGGCTGAAGGCGTGGGCGGTCATCGAGACACATGGCCCGCGAGAATCCGCGCCCGTCGTTGCTATGCTGCTCGATATAATGGGTGATGATCCAGACCACTACGATTGGGCGCGCGTCGCCGCAGCTGTCGATGCGATCAACGAAGGGCCGTTGCAGTAGTGTGGCGTAACGAACGCCTTTAATCCGTTATATGGTAGGCGGTCTGTTTAAGACTGCGTACACTGCTATGTAACAGGCAGGGGAACCCCTTGGCCTTGCTCATCGGGCTTGCACCGATAAGATGCCGGTAGAGAATATGACGTGGTTGCGAACGCAAAAAATGCCCGGCTCGGAAAGCCGGGCATTTTAACTCATTCGTTGTAAGGTTCACCATTGTCCGAGTCACGGACTTGTTTACACCCTGCGGAATGTGTCAATGATGACAATGGTTATTCTCAAGATGATGATAATATTACCCGCGAATGGGCTTGCCGATTGGCCAGTAGCGCATTTGAACCCCAAAAGTTAAAATTGCTCGTCTTTCGACAAGGGGATTTATGCATAAGAACTGTTTAGTAATTGCAACTTCATGCGGTTAAAGTCGATTAACTGCAAATTCTTGCTGCGGATGGAGCCCGCGCGTTGCTGGCTTCGGTATATGCGCCCGATCGACGCAGCTGCCGCATAATGTCGTTGAATAAGGCCGTCACACTTTGCCTCCGACCGATTTAGTTATCCTGCTGCGTGCCCCCCCAAACATCACGACGGACCAGCGCTCGGGGCAGTGATGCCAGAGGCAGCGCAGGGTGGAGCGGACCGCTGGTGTGTCTACGCGACCGTTAGCTGTCTCACTGAGCGTGGCTCGGAGGCTTGGACCACTAGGCCTATGCATCGGATGCTGCTGAGATCCAGACAACGTCGCTATGCCCTTAAGATAAATCGCATAATCAATCTATAATATGATACGTTAGACCATTCAGGCACCTGCGGCTTGACGATAGGAGATGGATGGTCGTCGTACTGGATACTGAGTGCTTTACCGCGACGCCCTGGAAAAGCTGCGTTCGGCTTGAAGGAGCAGGAATCACGCTGACCCTTTCCCCCGCAGCGGCCATCAAACTCGCGGATTCGCTTATAGACGCGAGCGCTGTGGCCCTAGGGCAGGTGGCGATGAAGGAAGCTGGGCTGCGACTTAAGCCTGACTGATTGTAATCACACTTGAAAAGTGCACCGTATGAACTGATTGTTTTAGGCTCGCGCTTCAGCTGTTGCACTGGTTGTATATGGTGGGAAGGTGTGCGTTGCGAGATACTAGAACGGGTCAACCACAATAGGCGTTGAGCCTCTGAAGCAGACTTTTGTAAAGCCCCGCTTTCAATTTCGCTTCGACGAAAATGCTTATTATTAGTTCATCATATTCGTGTTGATTGTCACTAGGAGGCCGTAGACTTCTTGATCGACTTTGCTTCGTACATGATCTTATCGGCAATTCGAATGGCCTGCTCAAAGTCGCTTCCTGTGGCAGCGCCCAAGCTACACGTTGCACGCCACTGTGAGGTTTCCAGCGCAGCTATCAACGCCTGATGGATGCTGCTAGACTTTCGCTCACCCGCGGCCTCGTCTCGAACTGTTAAGCAAAATGCAAATTCATCACCTCCAAGGCGTGCAGTGATATCGTAAGGCCGAACGGACGCGCTGAGTGCATGGGCGACGATACGCAGCACCTCATCGCCTGCGGCATGTCCATACTGGTCGTTTACCGCCTTAAATCCATCCAAGTCTATCACGCCACACAATAGGATCCTGCGATCTCGAGCAGCCGAAGACTCTTGTCGCTTGCCCTCACGTTGAAAGGACCTTCGGTTGCCCAGCCCTGTGAGTGGGTCCATCAACGCGTTCCTGCTCTCGTGGTCGAACGCTCGACGGAATGCACTCACGAGGAGGATTATAAAGATCACTCCAAGGACAAGCATCGAGGCATTCCAAACAGCCGCTGCGGCAGTAATAGAGGTTGCCCTAGCTGACAGTTGATCGGCGAAGCCATTTAAATGTAGCGTTGTGAAAATTGCCGAGGTGCCGGCTATGAGGCCAGCGATCCGTCCGAAGCACCAAGTCGTTAGACATAGTGGAACAAGGTAAGCTGAGTTCAACGAGTAGAGCGGGCCCGTCACAGCATCGAGGACAAAAAGCCCCGCCCAAATTGGCGCGATCCATGCGAGAGCGGACATAGGGCTTAAGCGTGCAGACTTTCGCATTACGCTTTCTAACAGCGTTGCTTCCGCGCTGCGGCGAGCCTTCAATGGAAAACTATCAAATCTAGCTGCTTTCCGTCGAGCTATGCGCGCGCCCATGTCGGCGGGTATTTTCCGTTCAGCGCCGGTCGCTCGATCCGTCATTGGGAATGTCCGAGTGCAGCGGCCTTCTGATCGAGTTGGAGGTAGCGACGGTTAAAGCCTGCTACGGTTTTGAGCTGGTCCCAGGCAGGAAACGAAATTAGGTGGCGGTCTTGCTCGAGAAGGCCGTCCTTTATCAGACCCTTGATCGTTCTGTTGACGTGAACCGCTGTCAATCCGACAGCATCGCCAATCTGTTGCTGCGTCAAAGGCAACCTAAATGGCTGATCTTCTGCTAGCCGGCATGGATCAAGCCTACTCGCAAGCTCGCAGAACAGATGCGCTATCCGCGCTCGGGCATTACGGCGTCCGATATTCACGATCCACTCGCGAGAAATCGAGGCCTCGATCAGAGCGCTTGCCATTATCGCATTCAAAATGATCGGGCGCTTGCAGGTCAAGTTGCGGATTAACGTCTCGTCTACCGCGGCTACCATACAGTACGCTGTCGCCTGCACGCTGCAATCATTATACGGAAATTGCATATGCTGAATGTTAATTATGTCACCCGGTAGTCGAAAGCCGACAATCTGGCGAAATCCATCACCCGTAACTTTATATGCAATAGCAAACCCTGAGACAAGAACCTGAAATTCCGTAGACGTGGCGTCGTTCTTTATTATATGTTTGCCCGGATTGTAGAAATGTAACGAAAGGGGAAGCGCCACTATGGCCGCACAATCATCCTCTGCCAAGGCTGTGTTTAAAGCAAACTTCTCGAGCATCGGCGAAAGTGGGGCACCAAAGGTCTGCAAAAAACTGTCCCAACAGAATGCGTGCAAGACCACGCGCACCTAAATTCGACGTCTTAATTTCGCGTCTCGTTGTACCTAGCACGTACTAACGACCTATGAATGCAGTAAATGTGCCTCAAAACGACACCATGTCCTATCGGTAATTTCAGGCCTCGATGAAGGCCTCGAAGCGTCATTCTAAAGCCCTGTCATGGAGACGCTGCTTAAAGCTTACCAAATATTTCGTCACGACGGCTGGACGCTCTACTGCCGCTCTGGACGTTATTCAGAAGGTGTCTTTGCGGGGCGTGATACCTTGCTCGGATTGGGCAATCGCGCATAGTTCTAGGATATGACCACACCGTCAGTGCATTCCGATGTCACTAAGTTCCGCGATGATCGTAGTTCGCTAGAGGCAGACGAGCAAACCGATAGGAATGACGGCGATCCGATAGCGGACACGCTGACGATCGAGATTAGGCGGCGTAAGCTCGGGCTATGATGAGCACTCGAGAAGTTTGGCTTAAGGCGATGACGATCGTCGAGGCACGTAGACTATTTGTATCAGAGCCGATG
>Ga0265780_10011455_pt1 | contig 10488 bp, 9 predicted proteins | sample P1T30metagenome_FD_192432 | JGI IMG/M metagenome (GOLD analysis project Ga0265780, IMG submission 192432) | Plant litter microbial communities from East Loma Ridge, Irvine, California - P1 T30 | ecosystem: Environmental > Terrestrial > Plant litter > Unclassified | place: USA: California... | reverse complement strand
TCACATTATTTTCCGAGAACTTGGTCATGTCGCTTGTCGAGATTTCTTTTCGGCTGCTCAACGAACTGTCAACTTCTGGCTACTACATTACGGTTTCAGTGTCGGTATTGGAGATACTATCCTCGACGCTCCTACCATGGCGGCAATCACCAACAAGATGGTCGAAGCCAAGCAGAATGTACAGGGCCTAATGGCTCGAGCCGAGGCCAACAAGATGAAGCCCAAACCAGGAATGACGATCCGAGAGTCTGTCGAGCAGGAAATCGCATCCGAACTCAACAAAGCTCGAGATTGGACCGGTAAAACGGCACAGACGAACTTGAAGGACGACAATAACGTCAAGCAGATGGTAGTCTCTGGAGCCAAGGGATCTTTTATCAATATCTCGCAAATGTCTGGTGTTGTTGGACAACAATTCGTCGAAGGAAGACGTATAAATTTCGGATTCAAACATCGTACATTACCGCACTTTTCCAAAGACGATTATGGACCTGAATCGAGAGGTTTCGTCGAAAACTCGTATCTACGTGGATTGACACCTCAAGAGTTCTGGTTCCACGCTATGGGTGGTCGAGAGGGTTTGATCGATACTGCCGTCAAGACTGCCGAGACTGGATATATCCAGCGTCGTTTGGTTAAAGCCATGGAGGATTTGAAGATTGGATACGACTCGACAGTCAGGAACTCGAATGGTGATATAGTTCAGTTCTTGTATGGAGAGGATGGAATGGATGGTGCATTCATGGAGAGACAGTCGTTGGATATTATCCGATTATCCCATAAACGATTCGAGAGCCGGTACAAGGTCGATGTCATTGGCGCCAATAGTGGTTTCAAGAAGAATACGCTTCAAGCCGGTATCGACGTCACTTCCAACGAGGTTCAGCAATTGTTTGACGAGGAGTGGACGCAACTTCAGGCAGATCGGGCTTTACTTCGAAAAGACGTTTATACCGATGGTAACCCCTCGCATCCCCTTCCAGCAAACATTCAGCGAATCGTCCAGAATTCTCAGCAAGTCTTCCATATCGATCATCGTGTACCCAGTGATCTCGAGCCGACCTACCTCATCAAGGAACGAAAGGCATTACTAGACCGACTAGTGGTTGTTCGTGGAGACGACAAATTGTCACGCTCGCACCAAGACAATGCTACGCTAGTGTTTGGCATGTTGGTTCGGTCACATCTCGCTACTCGACGTGTATTGGAGGAATACCACTTGAACAGGGAAGCTTTCGATTGGGTTATTGGAGAGATTGAACAAAGCTTCAACAAGGCTGTTGCTGATCCTGCGGAAATGGTCGGTACACTCGCTGCTCAGTCTATTGGAGAACCCGCTACGCAAATGACGCTAAATACGTTCCATTATGCCGGTGTGGCTTCTAAATCCGTTACTGGTGGTGTACCCCGTCTAAAGGAAATCATCAACGTCGCCGTCAATATCCGTACGCCCGCTCTTGAAGTTCGACTACATCCCGAATACAGTCGTACAGAAGAAGACGCACACAAGATCATGCGACAATTGACATATACCTGTTTGAGAGATATCACTGCATCCGTCGAAATCTTTTACGACCCTAAATTGGATTCGACCGATATTGAAGAAGATAAAGATTTCGTCGATGCCTTCTTTGCTATTCCTGATGAAGATATTCGACTGGAACTACACTCGCCGTGGTTACTCCGATTGGAGCTTGATCGAGCAAAAGTACTGGAAGGAGGTCACGAAATGGCTGAAATCGTCAATGCTATCGCAAACACTGTCGGCAAGGACGTTTTCGTCATTCATTCCGAAGATAATGCTTCCAAGCTCATTATTCGAATTCGAGTGGTAGCAGAAAAGGAGGATGAAGAGATTTTGGGAGACGAAGATATGTTCTTGAAGCGAATCGAGGGAACTTTACTCGACCAAGTAGAGCTTGGTGGTATCAAGGGCATTCAACGTGTCTTCATCACTGAGGGCAAGACTGTCTTGATTTCCGAAGCTGGAGAATACGATCAAGGCAAAGAATGGTACCTCGAAACGGATGGTATCAATTTACGCGAAGTCCTCGCTGTTGAGGGTGTCGATTCGACCAAGACGTATTCCAACAGTTGTTTCGAAGTCTTCGAGACACTCGGTATTGAAGCTGGTCGAAATGCTCTTTTCAAGGAATTGAATGGTGTTATCGAAATGGGTGGTTCATATGTCAATTACCGACATATGGCCCTCCTCTGTGATCTCATGTGCAACAAGGGTCAATTGATGAGTATCACACGACACGGTATCAATCGTACGGATGCTGGAGCTCTTTCAAGGTCATCTTTCGAAGAGACTGTCGAGATCTTACTGGAAGCGGCAGCTGTTGGAGATATCGATGATTGTCGAGGTGTAGCCGAAAATGTCTTGCTTGGACAAATGGCACCTATGGGAACTGGAGCATTTGATGTCGCTCTCGATATGAACATGCTCAAGGATGTTGTTGTGGATCATCGACTACCGATTCAGAATATGATGTCTCAGGGATTGACGGGAGGAATGACTCCTGGTGGAGCCATGACGCCATACGACAATTTCTCGCCAATGGGTGCTGGAGGAGCTGGTGGAACGTTGGGAGCAGCTGCATTCTCGCCATTGCAAACTTCAAACAACGAGGATGGAGGTGGATTCGCATATTCCGGATACGGCACAACGCCAATGCATGGTGGCATGTCGCCTGGTTACTCTCCTACGTCCCCAGCTGGATTCTCGCCAACATCGCCATTCGCAGTCACCTCACCTGGATACTCTCCTACATCCCCATTCCAGGGAGCTGGTGGATTCGGAGCTACTTCCCCAGCCTACTCGCCTACATCACCCATGTACTCGCCCACATCTCCTCAGTTCTCTCCTGCCTCGCCCGCATTCTCGCCAACCTCCCCGAGCTACTCGCCCGCTTCCCCCGCTTATGGTGGAGCAAGAGGTGCTGGTGGACCACAATACTCGCCCGCATCGCCTGCTTACTCACCTACGAGTCCGTTTGCAGGTGCTACATCGCCGCGATATAGTCCCGCCAGTCCAGCCTTTAGTCCAACTAGTCCAAGATATAGTCCTGCCAGTCCGGCATTCAGTCCGACATCGCCTGCGTACTCGCCGACGTCGCCTGCGCCATTCCAGGCTACATCACCCAAGTACTCGTATGTCTCCTCTTCTGTTGAGTGGGTTTAGCTGACAAGTAGTCCAACGAGTCCACAGTTCAGCCCTACTTCTCCCGCTTACTCTCCAGCAAGTCCCGTATACTCGCCCACAAGTCCTACGTACTCTCCAGCCAGTCCCGCCTACAGGTAAGTCTCTCTCCGTTCCGGTAGTGCGAAGCTGATATCCAGTCCCGCTTCACCAGCGTTCAGTCCATCGTCGCCGCAGTACGGCCAGAATGGTGCTGCTAATGGTGCCAGCCCCGCGGCCAATGGTGCTAATGCGAACGGGTCGAACGGACAAGGAAACGCAGGCAATAGGAGAGGATGGGGAACAGGCGCTACGTATGCCAAGAGTCCCAGTTGGAAGTGAGGAAGTGGTTTGTCGATTCAATAGTAACTGTACCAATAGCTCCTCTCTGAGATACCCCTCATAGGTCTTCGGCCAGCGTATATCGTCGCATATAGACGGTATACATTTTCCTTTTAGTAACATTGTACCTATATGGCAATGCATCGTATAAAAGAAATGTGCCTCCACCGGATCAACTTGCGTCAACTCGACGTGTACGATTCTACTTTATACGTCGTACTTTATATTACTGCATGATACATGCTCATGATCGATGGCTTTCCTAGCTGGGCCATCAAAGAGGGGAGGTAGTACGAATGAGGTCGTCACTTATCGGTGAGCTAGCTTGTACTACTCAGAAGTCTAGCTAATAATCAGTCACCTTCTAAGTCCACAGGCAATGACTGTCTAGTAAGCTCGCATTTGCTCCTGGTTCTAAAAGCTGAGATCAGCAACCCACTGAGGACGATTGCTCATTGTGATATTGATGCTGCCTATGCTCGTTCGTCTTGCCCAATTGGCATGAATCTTGTGAGCTAACGTTGCAGAATTCGAATCTGTCAGACTTGGGTTACCGGACGATGTACCTCTTATTTGTGCTCAGTGGCAGTCTATTATTGCTGTCAATTACCCCGCTAGGAAGTTTGGGATCAAGAGGTTAGTACTTTGCCTGCGCTGCAACTCCGGACATACAGAGGGAGAGAAGGTGAAGATGAGTGGACAAGGAAGGGGAAAGGAGCAAAGCGGGCAGGCTTAATGAGTGTTACAGAGAAGAAAGAAAGACTGATACCAGGTTCAATACGATAGATGAATCCAAGCGAATGTGTCCCCACCTCTACGTCCAACATGTAGCGACCTACAGAAACGGCGAGAGCGAAGCGGGATATTGGGGGGAAGTAGATCCTAAGTCCCACAAGGTCAGTTTCAGCTTATTGATTTCTTTCGTCAAGGTAGCTGATGACCAGGTCAGTTTGGATCCGTACAGGAGGGAGAGTTTGAAGATATTGGCTATATTCAAGGAGATGGTACCCAAAGGCGAGATTGGTCAGTCCTCCTCTCCAGAGCGATGTGATGAAAGGCTGATGGGGTAGAGAAAGCTTCGATCGATGAAGCTTTCCTCGACCTGACTCCAATGGTGATTGACCGCTTATTAGCGACTCACCCATACTTGGCAGCTCCACCGCCCGACGCACCTGAAGGCCTGGACTCCCCACTTCCAAAAGCACCCCCAATAGACTGGACCAAAGCAGGCGAAGTATTTCCTGTAAATGGCGGAGATTCAGAACCCGTCTCAACCGAGCATGAAGAGGAAGAAGGAGGAGGAGAACCATACTCAAGTCAGCGAAGTGATGAGGAGCCTAGGATCACCAAGGGGGGTGATGCTGGGGCGACTTGGGAGGATTGGGCGCTATGTTATGGAGCGGAAATTATGGCTGAGATCAGAGGGGAGGTGTGGAAGAGATTACATTATACTTGTTCTGCTGTGAGCTATGTCCCACTTTTCATCGTGTGGAAGAGCTGATGGAAGGGTATCGCACATTGTAAAGCCATGTCGAAGGTTTATACTCCCTCAATCAGCTCAGAAAGGAGAATAAGGGCTAACGGCAGTTATGTTCAGCGTGGAAGAAACCGAATAATCAAACGGTTCTTCGGAAATCAGCAACAGCTGCTTTTCTGCGTAATATGGATTTCACCGATGTACGTCCCTGTTCTAGATCTAGGCTGATGGAAGATACGATACCTAGGAGGAAAGTTGGGTAATGCGATTGCTACGGAATACGGGGCAAAGACCGTTGGTGATATGCTGTAAGTCCCTCATCAATGGACATTGCTGACAGGAGGTCGGTACCGCTCGAAGAAATGCAAGCTCGATTCGGGGATGAAAGTATATGGGTCTACAACATCTTAAGAGGGATCGACCATTCTGAAGGTAAGTCCTCTCCCTTGCTCCTAATACATTGCTAAATCCATAGTCATAGAGAGGACAGCGACCAAATCGATGCTAGCTTCCAAAAACACTAGACCTCCGGTTAATACCCCTGCACAGGGGATGCACTGGATAAACGTATTGGGCGGGGAATTGAATGTGAGATTGAGGGATGCTAGGGAGATCAATCCGGGTTTGTGGCCCAAGACACTGGTTCTTGGGACAAGGACCGGTATGTCTCTTCTTCCTTTTCCTCTTCCTCTATCTCTCATACCAATCCATGGAATGGGAACGCTTACAGACAGGTATCGAAGCTGGTCGATCTAGACAGATCCCATTCCCATTCACTCGAAACCTCTCGACCGAATATATAGTCAAGTACGCAAAGAGACTATGGGACGAAGTCTGTCAACCAATGCGTAATGGGGGTAATATGAAGTTGAACAATGTACGTCTTTTCCATCTCTAATAACTTCCTGCCGGAAGTAAGAGCTGATGATAGATGTCATTATCCTTCACTGGCTTAGAGAAGTTAGAAGGTGGTCAACAAGGTATCGAAGGGTTCTTCGGGAACAAACCAATCGTCTCTGGATCACCTATCAAATCCGACCAAATAAAGAGACAACGATCATCATCCCCCTCCATTGTACCCAAGACGGAATCAGTACTCGAGGTATCACCAAGGAAGAAACCGAGATTACCAACTCTCCAATCTGGTTCTCTGAGGACTAAAACCGGTTTAGATACATTTCTTTCGAAGAATGGCGAATCATCCTCCACGCGTCACTCGCCTGTCATCATAGACGACGCCGACGAGGGTGATATTGTGAATCTCGATCATCCCGACCCGAATGAGGTAGAAACGTCAGGTCAATGGTCATGTCCGAAATGTGAATTTAAGACTGCACAGGAATTGGATGAACAAGAAGTAAAAGGCGAGAGGCAGGAACATGAAGATTTCCATTTCGCACAAGACCTCCAGAATGGAGTGAGCCCAATTAGGCCAAAGGTATCTTCGGAAATCGGGACAAAGAAGAAGAAAAAAGTAGAGGGGATCAAAGCTTTCTTTACCGCCAAACCAACTCAGAAAAAGTAACGTGTCTATAGTGTTGTTTTAGTACTGTTGTAATATATATGGACTGTTGATGATAATGAACATGCATTTTACTGAACTAACGGATGAAAACAACACTTGATGATATATATCGTATACGTATCTACAAAATCAGGGACGTGTACGTGTATACCGGAGACCTGAGGAATCGAAACTGAAACGGAACCGGAAATGTTTTTGGTGTTTTGTGTTTTTCTTTGAGTTGTAATGTTGTAGAAACATGCCCATCAAGGGTCTTAGGTCTGAGATCGAGCATCCTCACTTTCATCGACGAAATCGAATTCGGAAGCGAGGGCATCGTCGGTCATACTCGCGATCGATTGATCTGATGGGACTCGATTGATGATTGCGAACTCCTCGTCTGCGTCGGTACTAAGCGAGACGAGGCTGCTGTAGGATTGAGAAGTAGTTGGGGTGGATGCTACTGATGTGGATGATTGAGGTGGTTGTCGGGCTTGAGCTTCAACCGGTTGAGGTGCCGAGTGATCAGGAGGGGGCATGATGAATGACGAATTGCAGAGGGAATTCTGCAAGCTTGGGTTCTCGACCGTGAACCTATTTATCAGTCATACACAACAAGTGAAACGGGAGGCATACCTGAGTCGGAGGGGTTCACCATAAGCGGTCCCATCTACATCCCTAAATCGCCATTGCTCGACCACCTGCTGTTCTGGTAGATCGGGTACTTTCAACCCAGCGATAGAAACCTCGACCTTTTCTCCCGTCTTGATTTCGTCCTGAGTGAAAGCTAATTGGATATTACATGCCTCTCCCAGTAATCCTCCTGATTCATGGACTAATCGGAGTTGATCAAATTTATACTCGTGACCTGAAACGAGATGCTTCATCGACCAGGTCTTGGTAAATTCCGCTCCGACTGGTAAACTACATCCGGCGGGGATAGTAACGTCCTTGACACCTGTGAAGATGGCGTCATTGGAGGGAGTAGTGATATCCACAACAGGTGATGCGGTGGGCGATTCAGTATCAATCGAGGGGTTGATTGTAAGGGTCTCGGTATCGAGCGAGGGGTCGATAGTGGGTGTAATACATCGGTCATCCTCGGGCTTGGCGGGGCAGATGGCAAGTGTAGGGGGATAGATATAACACTTGATGATATCCGGGTGAGATCCTGGTGCAAACTCGTCGATGTCGGTGGGTGGCTTGAACTCGAGGGGTTGATCGATATCAGTGGACGGCTTGGACTCGAGGGGTTGAGCAATGTCCACACTGTTGGAGGGCCCAGCCTCGGGCTGAGTAGCCTCTTCCTCCTGCTTGGTATCTTCGACGTTGGGGAGGTTCAACTTGAAACTCTTTGGCAGACAAGTATCACTAGACTCCTCTAAAGCGCCCTTGGAAGCGTGATACATTCGAGACATCTCGCAGAGTGCGAAAGTGGAATGATTTTGGCACGTCCATCTTGTCATCAAATCCTCCCTCTCCTCGATTGTCAAGGGAGTATACGGGCCTTCTCGGAGACCAAAGTCGCAATATCTACGATTTAGGTGATCTCCAATCTTAGCCCCAGGGCGGAAACGAGAGACGTAGTCGATATTGGTTGGGGTCGACAGTTTCAAAATCGGATGTTCTCGGGGGTGAGTGTTGAGTGGTGAGGCATGACAGTTGTTGCACAAGTCATAGTCGTTACAATCGGGATGAACACATTTCCACCTATCACCCACAACAGTGCCTTGACACATGTCGCAAATGATATTGGTATGCTTGACCTTTTGGTGTCGGAAAGGCGGTTCGACCAAATCAGAAGCTAAATTGATCTTGACTAGAGTATGACCAGGATGTCGGTTGCCAAGCTTGGGCAGGCAAGTCTCGCAACAATCCCAATCGGGACAATCGGTACATTTGGTCCTGATACCACGAATCCTCTTGTGGCAGAGATCACAAGAAGCGGGATGTTCCTCGGGTGCGATCGTTTCTTGCATTCTTTCCTTGTTGAGGTGTCGTTCGAGATCTCGGTGGATGATGGTGTTGAAGGTGTGCTCGATGGGATGGGTTTTAGAGCTTTGATTCTTCAACAGACAAGAGGAACAGAGATCATAATCGGCACAGTCCTAGTCATTAGCTTTGGCGAGGGCATTGGCGTAGATGAGGGCTTACCTTGCATTTGAATCGCATTCCCTTGACACCCCGTTTACAGCCGTCACAGCTTATATGCTCATGTCTGTAATGGCAGGTCCACGGGATGGGTTGCGGCTTGACCGGAGCTGGTCGCGGCGTAGGACAGTTGGAGTGTCCAGGGATCCAGGGGCGAGGATGCCCCATGGGCGGTTCTGAAGGGTAGTGTGGCGCAGGGCCATACATGAGTGGATTATCCCAGATTGGACGCATGTAGTGAGCGGGAGGATCGGGATGTTCATTCCAGATATGCCGAGGTGTGTTCATTCGCCAAAGCTCTTCCCGAGTTGGTTGTTGAGGAGGCGAGATCCTGAAATCGCGAACAGCATCCTGCGCGAAATCCTTGGGGAGCACGAAATCCTGATAAGGAGCATCGAGGTGGGCTTGTAGACCATTGTCGGTTGGGGTCAAGTCCCCCATATGCCTGCGGACGTCTTCGGGGAGAAAGTCGGTAGCGATAGCCTCGAGAGAGCCTGCCAGATTGATTTGACGTGGTATTATCGGTTGAGCATACGCGTCGTAACGAGATGGGCCAGGAGCAGTGGCCTGAGGCGCAGGCGGGAGGGAAGCAGCAGAAGGAACATCCAAGGAGCTTTGCTGGTATCGATTAAAGTCCATGAGGTCCTTCATCGTCATGACTTCCACGGTAGATGGGCCCGTGATGATGAAGGGCGCGTTGTAATCTTCGTAAACGGGAGGTACACGACGAATGCCGGAAAAGATCTCTGCGAGGGGCGGCCAATTCGGATCGGGAACAGGCGATACACTTCTACCCGACGTGGGATTGTCGCACTCGTACTCGACGTGTTCTTTAGTCTCTTGTAAATTCTCTGCATCTAGAAGATCCTGTGACTCGAGAAACAGTCGAAAGGTGGGGTAATGCAAGGTAGGAGCGTCTAGCTTTTTCGAAATCTCGCTGCGCTCCGCCTTGCAAGCCGCGAGTTTAATCAAATTGGCCTCGTTGGCTTTTCGGTGTAGTTCCAAATGGATTGACCATCGAGATACTTCTTCTTGGTTACCGGTAGAAGTAGCTTCTTTGATCTTTTGTTTGGATTCGCGAATGTAGTCGGCATCCTTGTGCGATAGATTCTTGAGCTTGTCGAGCTCGATAGTCAAGTTCTTAAGCTCCTTGAGTAACTCCTTTCCTTGATGTCGAGTCTTGATGATTTCGGCTTCTTCAAAGGTGTCGGTACCTAGAACAACACTGAAACCGATTGCGGCATTGTTGTTCTTGAGTTGAAGGAAAGGTTTCTGACCTTCTTCGTACCTGACGCGTCAGCGTCATTTCTCTGCGACAAAGGAGTCGCAGGTGGAAAGACATACTCGCGAGCATTGCAAACGAATCTCTTCATCATGATTTTGTGTCGGCTCTCGACACTAGGGAAGAAGAGGACTTGATCCCAGTAGATGGGGATATCTTGAGATATGTTCCATTGTCGGCGAACCTGTATCGTCAGCCGTATTGGGGTACAGATAGGAGGACATACCCTTGAATTGATATCACTATAGAACGGGAAGCGTCCATTTGACATGAATTTGAACTCTTCTATCAAGCCCTCATGGCACACTTTGACTACAAACCAGTCTCTGCGCGGCATGATGGGTTGATGGGCGAAGGAAGGGCTTGTGGACTTTGTGAGGGGGGTAGGAGTGGGCATGGAGTGGTAGGAAGGAGATGTAGTGATGAATAGGTGTGGTTGTATGATTGTTTGGTGTTGTTTGTTGTGTAAAAGGATAGAAAGTATAAAAGAGAGAATAAGAGAATAAGAGATAAGAGTGTATATAGTAGTCTGATCGAGTGAATCACTG
>Ga0265780_10011454_pt1 | contig 10489 bp, 10 predicted proteins | sample P1T30metagenome_FD_192432 | JGI IMG/M metagenome (GOLD analysis project Ga0265780, IMG submission 192432) | Plant litter microbial communities from East Loma Ridge, Irvine, California - P1 T30 | ecosystem: Environmental > Terrestrial > Plant litter > Unclassified | place: USA: California... | reverse complement strand
CGGCTCGCTCAATAGCTTGGCGCCTGACGCGCTCAGATGGTTGTCGTCCAGGTAGTAAAAGCGCTTGTCTTTGCCGATCTCGCAGCTGGCCGCGTTGCAAAAGTACTGTTTGGTCCTGATCACCCGAAGCGCCCCGCCGTTGGCCTCATCGGCCAGCATGGACATCTCGCCCTCGTCCCAGGCGTCGATGGCGGTGCGCGGAACGCTGTCTCCCAGTGCGCTGACAACCGCCTTCACATGCCCGAACATCTGGATGTCGGGCACCTGCTCAAGAATGAACAGCGTGCTTTGCGGCGCGGTACGGCCAAAGAACTCCACCGTGGCATCCACGCCTCTGGCAACGACCTGTTGAGGCGTCAGCCCGGTCTCGCCAGTCTCCAGTTGCAGTAAATGATGTTTTTTCTGCAGCACGTTCTTTTTCTGCCAGCCATGCATGTACAGCGTCCAGCGCCCCACGAGGATGATCTTCTCCGGCTGCAGGCTGGCGATCTGCTGGGCGTAGTGCGCCAGCTGTCCCGGCTTGTCGCAGTTGGAGCTGTTGCCGATGCCGTCGTAGCGCTCTAGCCCGACCAGCGGCGGGCAACCGGGAATCGACACAAACATGTACGTCATGGCCGGGTCCTCGCTGAAGGCGTCGACCAGCGGCAGTACGTGGGAGTCACCGAACAGGACCACCAGTCTGCTGCCGGTGCCGATCTTCTTGCAGGCCAGCTCCGAGCCTCCCGCGTCATAGCCTTCGCAGTCCTGCACCTGAACGGCCATGGGGTCAGCCACCGGCTTGTAGACCGCGTTGAGTGTCCCGCCGATGCCCAGCAACAGCACGATGCTCGCCACGGCCCAGCGGAAAACGCCTTTTTGTGAAATACGGTTTTTATAGCGGAAGGGCGCCTCAATGTATTTCCAGCTGAACCAGGCGAGCAGGAACACCACGACAATCAACAGCGGAAAAATGATCTGATCATTGTTCGAGAACTGCAACGGCGACAGGCGATACAGCGCAAAGAGCGGCTGATGCCACAGGTACGCGCTGTAGGACAGCAAGCCGATCCAGACCATCGGCTTGAGCGATAACACTTTGCCCGTCACACAATGCGGCGAAGCGAACAGGATGATCAGGCACGTACCGAGCACCGGGACAACCGTGTACAGGCTCGGAAAGGGAGTGGTCTCATCAAAACCGAACACCGAATACAGCACCAGTCCCGCGCCGGTAATTGCGAGGGCGGCTTTGACCAGGCTAAACCCGTCGGGGGCTGCTGGCGTGCCGGGCTGACGAAACAGCACCATCGCCGTGAGTGAACCGGCCAACAGCTCCCAGGCCCGGGTTGGCAACAGGTAGAAATTCACGGCGGGATGGTACGTCGCGCCCCATTCGGCCAAAGCGAGCGAAACACAGGTGATGACCAGAATGAACAGCGTCAGGCCGGGTTTTTTCAGCTTCCACGCCATCAGTAAGAACAGCGGGAAGAAGATGTAGTACTGCTCCTCCACCGCCAGGCTCCACGTGTGCAGCAGCGGTTGTTCGCCAGCGGCAGGGTCGAAGTAGTCGGTATTGCGCCAGAAGAATAGGTTGGAGGCAAAGACCGCCACCGACATGATGCTGCGCCCCAGGTTCTGGATATCGCTGTCGAGCATCCACAGCAGTGCAAACGGCAGCGTGGCGATGATCACGAAAAACAGCGCGGGCAGGATGCGACGGGCGCGCCGCTCGTAGAACTTCAAAATCGAGAAGTGACCCTGGGCTATCTCCGCCGCCAGGATCGAGGTGATCAGGTATCCCGAAATGACGAAGAAGATATCGACGCCGACGAAGCCACCCGAGAAAAACGTGAACCCGGCGTGAAAAAGGATCACCGGGAGCACGGCTACCGTACGCAGCCCGTCTATCTCGGGCCGATAGGCGAGCACGCGTGGGCTTGGAGCAGTGGTTGAATTCATGAGCGCCTTGATTCCGTAAAGGTGTGGGTCGCTGAGGCACTCCCACTGCATTCGGGCGCTGCATCCGTTCGAGTCTCACCATAGAGGACGGGCGCGCGCAGTCCAATGAATGCCTTGCATCGGCGCGCTGAAACAGGATGGTTATGGAGGTGCCAGAATTACGGCGCGGCGCCAGGCATTGATTGAAGGCGATGAATCGAGTCCATCCGTGGAGTCTTCAGTGACCCTACACCGGTCGTCTGCAATTCATGAGGGAGATGCCGAGGCGCGCAATCGTCGCCTTAACCCGGCGCAATCAATGCGATCCCCCTTGCGCAATCAATCCTTGCGCCCGGCGCGATCTTTGGATTCACCTGTAGGAGCGCGCTTGCCCGCGAAAAATTCTGGCAGCGCCGCAGCAATTCAGGATGTACTCCGCTCCGCTCCGCTCGGCCCGTCACAGGCTCAACGATAAACGCCATTCTTGCCATGGCCCGCCATGGCCTCATTACCCCGAATGCTGATCATGTGGCGCAGTTCGATCCACTCGACGCCCTGGGCTTTGAGCTTGGGCAGCTCGCGCTCAAGCACGTCCATCGTCACGGGGTAGGGGTGGCCGATCATCACGGCCGAACCCTGCTTGTGGGCCAGCTTGATCGCCGTCTGCAGCTGACCCGAGATGGCTTCGGCAGTGCGTTCATCATCCAGAAAGACGTCGCGGGACACACTTGCCAACCCGATCTTCTGGGCTTCGGCTGCCGCGACAGTTTTCGCGCTGGTACGGCTGTCGACCAGAAACAGATGACGGCGTTGCAACTCGCCCACCAGCCAGCCCATTGCCACCGGCTCGGCCGTCATGCGGCTGCCCATGTGGTTATTGATGCCAGCGGCGTAGGGGACTTTCAGCAGCGCTGCGTTGAGACGGGATTCGAGCTCGGGCAGTGGCAGTTCCGGGTGCCAGGCATAGGGTCCGGTGGCCGGGTCCATCGGCATGTGCAGCATCACGGTTTTACCGGCCTTGTGCGCCTGACGGGCAAAGTCCGTTGCGTGAGGCGTGTCGGGCATGATCGCCAGCGTCACGGGGCCGGGCAGGGCCAGCGCGCGGTTGTCTCGATCAGGGCTTTGCCCGAGATCGTCGATGATCAGGCTCAGGTAAGCGACCTTCGGCGCCTTGCCACCGGTCACTGAGGATTCCGCCGGGGCGGCGTGCGCAGCCCCGGTGGTGACGACTAGAGCCCAGATAAGCCCGATCAGCCAGACGCGCACATCAATTGCCGCGCGTGACACTCAATCCCTTGAGCAAGCTGAGGGCCTGGTTCATCTGGTAGTCATCGTCCTGCGGACGCGCCTTGCCAGCCTTGGCCTTGGTAGTCGGTTTGTCCGCACCGCCGTTGCCATTGCCCAAGTGACCAAGCAGGTCAGCCTCTTTGTAATTGTCGCCATCGGCTTCAGCGGTCAGTTTGGCGCGTTTGACTTCGATGTCCGGGTTGATGCCCTGAGCCTGAATCGAGCGACCGTTTGGCGTGTAGTACAACGCCGTGGTGATCTTCAAGGCGCGGTCGTTGGCCAGTGGCAGAACCGTCTGCACCGAGCCTTTGCCGAACGTATCAGTCCCCATCAAAATGCCGCGCTTCTGATCTTGCAGCGCGCCGGCGACGATTTCCGAAGCCGAGGCGCTGCCGCCGTTGATCAGCACCACCAGCGGTACGCCTTCGCTGGCATCCGCCGGATCTGCCGAGAAGCGCAGCTCGGAGTTGGCGATGCGGCCTTTGGTGTAGACGATCAGGCCCTTGGTGAGGAAGTGGTCAGCCACTTCGACCGCCGCCTGCAACACACCGCCCGGGTTGTTGCGCAAGTCCAGGATCAGGCCGCTCATCTTCTTGCCGTTGTCTTTGCGCAGCTTGGCCAGGGCCTTGCCGACTTCTTCGCCAGTCTTGACCTGGAATTGAGTGATGCGGATGTAACCGTAACCGGGCTCCAGCATCTGCGCTTTCACGCTCTTGACCTGAATGGTCGCGCGCGCAAGCGTCACGTCGAACGGGTTGCCGCCGTCACGCACCAGCGTAAGGGTGATTTTCTCGCCGATCTTGCCGCGCATCTTGTCCACGGCTTCCTGCATCGTCTGGCCCTGAGTTGGCGTGCCGTTGATCTTGACGATCAGGTCACCGGCCTCGATGCCTGCCTTGGAGGCAGGGGTGTCGTCGATAGGCGAAACGACTTTGACGAAACCGTCCTCGACTCCGACCTCGATGCCCAGCCCGCCAAACTCGCCGCTGGTGCTCTCCTGCAATTCCTGGAAGTCTTCCGGGCCCAGATAAGCGGAGTGCGGGTCGAGGTTGCTGAGCATGCCCTTGATGGCGTTTTCCAGCAGGGTCTTGTCGTCCACAGGTTCAACGTACGCGGCTTTGATCCGGTCCATGACCTCGGCGAAGGTGCGCAGCTCGTCGAGCGGCAGCGGCGCCTTGACGTTCGCGGCGCTGGCAGGCGAGGAAGCGGTTGGCGCTGGAGCAGGGGCGGCACCGGCAGCCTGGGCCAGAGGCGCGCCGATAATCACGGCGATAGTCAGGGCCAGCGAGGTGAGGCGGGACGAAAACAGCATGTCTTACGAACTCCTGAGTGAGGTGTCGACTTATCCTTGAGTGCGACACCATTGGGCCGGATCACTGGGGCGACCCTGCTGACGAATAGCGAAATACAACGCCGGAGTGTCCTGACCACCACCACTGTTACCGACAGTGGAGATCGCATCTCCGGCTTTTACGACGTCACCGGCCTCTTTCAGCAGGCTTTGGTTGTGACCGTACAGACTCAAATAACCATTGCCGTGGTCGAGAATGACCAGAAGCCCGGCGCCGCGCAACCAGTCGGCGAAGACCACCCGACCGCCGTGCACCGCACGCACCTGGCTGCCTGCAGCAGCACTGATCATCACGCCATCCCACTTGGTTCTTTCGTCGTCGCCACGGCTTTCGCCAAATCGCGCCAACAATCGACCATCGACAGGCCATGGAAGTTTTCCCCTGGCCTGCTCAAAGGGTCCGCCGTACGACTGACCGGTGCTGGAAACCATGGTGCCGGGCGCCTTGGCGGGACGGCGTGGCGCGTCATCGCTGTCGTCCTTCGCATCGTCTTTAGCGCGGTTTTTTGCCAGCGCTTCCTGCTCGCGCTGGCGTTTTTCGGCTTCCTGCTGAGCCAGCAGCGCCTTTTGACGCGCTTCTTCCGCTTCGCGCGCCTGTCGGGCGAGGGTTTCTTCAATGGTTTTGAGGACTTTGGTCAGGTCAGCCTGATCCTGCTGTCGCGATTGCAGTTTCTGGTCGCGGGCCTTGTAGTCCTGGTTCAGCTTGGCCAGCGCCACTTGACGTTCCTGGCGAACGGTGTCGAGTTGGGCCTTCTGATCATCCAGCGAGCTCTTCTGTACCAGCAGTTGCGCCTGTTGCAGGTCGATGTCTTTTTCCACGCCTGCCAGCTGGCGCAGGGTTTCATTGAAGTTGCGCAACTGCTCCAGGCGGGCCTGGCTCAGGTAGTCGTAATAGGTGAGGGTGCGAGCGAATTTTTCGGGGTTCTGCTGATTGAGTAACAGCTTGAGGTATTCCTGGCGGCCGCTCTGATAGGCGGCGCGAGCCTGAATTGCGATCAGCCTTTGCTGTTCAACGCGCGCGCTCTGGAGTTTTTTTTTCTCCTGATCGAGCCGTTGCAGCTCGCTTTCACTCTTTTTTAGTTCCTTTTGCAGGGCCTCCACCTGCTTTTCCAGCTTGCCCATTTGCGTTTCAGTGGAGCGCAGGTCTTTCTGGACGCCGGATTTTTCTTCCTGCAACTGGCTCAGCGCTTTTTTGAGTTCGGTGATGTCCTGACGCGTGGCATCGAGCTGTTTCTGCGTTTGTGCGCGATCATCGTCGGCGAACGCCGGATTGAGCAGACAAATCAAAGCGAGGGTGATCAGGGCGCGAAGCATGAGGTTGGGCGATACCAGGAGTGAAGACCGGCCTAGTATGCCCGGCGATGGCTGCAAAAAAAACGCTCGGACGACGTGGCCGTCAGACATTTCATACAAAACCGGCCCGCCAGCGACTGGCGGGCCGGTTCAAGGGCTTACTCGGCGACCAGAATCGGCGTGCCGGTCATCTCGTTGGGGATGTCCATGCCGAGCAGCATGAGCATCGTCGGCGCGACATCCGCCAGGACGCCGCCTTCACGCACCTTGAACGCACGCTTGCCCACGTAGACGAACGGTACCGGTTCGGTGGTATGCGCGGTGTGCGGCTGGTGAGTCTGCTCGTTGGTCATTTGCTCGACGTTACCGTGGTCGGCGGTGATCAGCGCTTCGCCGCCGACTTTCTCCAGCGCCTGAGTGATGCGACCGACGCACACGTCCAGGCATTCCACCGCCTTGACGGCGGCTTCCATGATCCCGCTATGGCCCACCATGTCGCCGTTGGCGTAGTTCACGACGATCACGTCGTAGCGCTGGTTCTCAATGGCATCGACGATTCTGTCGGTGACTTCCGGTGCGCTCATTTCGGGCTGCAGGTCGTAAGTCGCCACTTTTGGGGAAGGGATCAGGATGCGTTCTTCGCCGGGGAACGGCTCTTCACGGCCACCCGAGAAGAAAAACGTCACGTGGGCGTATTTCTCGGTCTCGGCAATGCGCAGTTGGGTTTTGCCGTTATTCGCCAGGTACTCGCCCAGCACGTTATGCAGCCCGCCTTTTTCGAAGGCCGCCGGGGCGTCGATGTTGGCTGCGTACTTGGTCAGCGTGACGAACCCGGCCAGCCGGGCCTGACGACGACGCGCGAAGTCAGCGAAATCGTCTTCGACGAACACGCGGGTCAGTTCGCGGGCACGGTCAGAGCGGAAGTTCATGAACACGACCGCATCGCCGTCTTCTACCGTCACCGGCGCGCCGATGCTGGTGGCCTTGACGAATTCGTCGTTTTCACCCCGCTCGTAAGCCGCGTCCAGCGCAGCTTTGGCGGTGTCTGCGTGGAATTCCGAAGTGCCGTCCACAATCAGGTTATAGGCGGACTCGACTCGGTCCCAGCGATTGTCGCGGTCCATGGCGAAGTAGCGGCCAATGACCGAAGCCGTGCGGCCTTTGCCAATGCGCGCGTACGTCGCTTCCATGGTGGCCAGGTACTGATGAGCGCTGCGTGGTGGCGTGTCACGGCCATCGAGGAAGGCGTGCAGGTAAATCTTGTCGGCGCCGCGTTTTGCCGCCAGTTCGACCATCGCTACCAGGTGGTCTTCATGGCTGTGGACGCCGCCATCCGACAGCAAGCCGAGGATATGCACGGCCTTGCCAGAGACGACTGCCTGATCCACAGCTTTGCAGATGTTGGGGTTTTCGAAGAACTCGCCGTCGCGGATGGCTTTGGTGACCCGCGTGAAGTCCTGATACACCACGCGCCCGGCGCCTAGGTTCATGTGGCCGACTTCAGAATTGCCCATCTGCCCGTCCGGCAGACCGACATCCATGCCCGACCCGGAGATCAGGCCGTTCGGCATCGTCTGGTACAAGCGATCGAAGACCGGCATCTTCGCGGCGTAGACGGCATTGCCGTGGTGGCTGTCGCTGTGACCGAAGCCGTCCAGGATGATCAGAACCAAAGGTTTAGGCGTGGTAGTCATGAATCCCACTCTTGGCTAATAGGTGAAGTAGAAAAAAGATCGACAGTTTAGGGACAAGTTCAAATCAGCCACAAGCTAAACGGCGTCACTGCCGTACGGGCTTTGGCCCACCTTGGGGGCTGTGTATACTGGCCGACATTTTAACGCCCTGGAACCTGATGATGGTTGCTCACCTGATTGAATTTGCCACGAACCACTATTTGCTGACGGGTGCTTTCGTCATCTTGCTGGGCCTGCTGATCGCAACGGAGCTTAGCAAAGGCGGCCGCAGCCTGAGCACTGGCGAACTGACTGCTCTGGTCAACCGCGATGAAGCCGTTGTCATCGATGTGCGCGCCAAGAAGGAATTCACCTCAGGCCACATCGTGGGCTCCGTGAATTTCCCTCAGGACAAAATCTTGACCCGCACTGCGGAGCTGGAAAAATTCAAGCCCAAGACCCTGATCATCGTCGATGCAGCTGGCCAGCACGCCGGCCATACCGCCCGTGAGCTGCTGAAGTCGGGCTTCAACGCCGCCAAGCTGTCCGGCGGTATTTCGTCGTGGCGCGGCGACAACCTGCCTCTGGTGAAGTGAAATGACCGACGTCGTCGTCTATTCCAGCGATTATTGCCCCTACTGCTCCCGCGCCAAGTCGCTGCTGGGAAGCAAGGGCGTCGGCTTCCAAGAGATCAAAGTCGACGGCAAGCCACAGTTGCGCGCTGAAATGACCAAAAAATCCGGGCGTACCTCGGTGCCGCAGATCTGGATCGGCTCGGTCCACGTCGGCGGTTGCGATGATCTGTTTGCCCTGGAGCGCGCCGGCAAGCTCGATAAGCTGCTGAACGCCTGAATTCGAACCGGCCTGTGAACAACGCTCGTCGTTGCACAACCGGAAGCCTACAAGACCTCAAAGTAAGGATCTGAGATGACTGATCAACCGAATAACGGCGCCATTTCCAACGAAGAAGAAGCACCGCAGTTTTCCCTGCAGCGCATCTACGTTCGTGACCTGTCCTTCGAAGCGCCGAAAAGCCCGGCTATCTTCCGTCAGGAATGGACCCCAAGCGTTAGCCTTGATCTGAACACCCGCCAGAAGCAGCTTGAAAATGACTTCTACGAAGTCGTGCTGACCCTGTCGGTTGAAGTGAAAAACGGCGAAGAAATCGCCTTCATCGCCGAAGTCCAGCAAGCCGGTATCTTCCTGATCAAGGGCCTGGATGCCGGTTCCATGAGCCACACCCTGGGCGCGTTCTGCCCGAATATCCTCTTCCCGTACGCTCGCGAAACCATCGACAGCCTGGTTGTCCGCGGTTCGTTCCCTGCGCTGATGCTGGCCCCGGTGAACTTCGACGCCCTGTACGCGCAAGAGCTGCAACGCATGCAGGAAAGCGGCGAAACGCCAACGCCTACCGTTCAGTAAGCGTTTTTGCTGCGACAAAAAAAGCGCCTGTGATGGGCGCTTTTTTGTGGGCGACGTATGACTTTCGGCGCGTAGCGGCTACTTGAAGCCCAACTGCCGCCAACCTTCATACACGGCGACCGCGACGGTGTTTGACAGGTTCAGACTGCGGCAGCCTTCGCGCATGGGCAGGCGCAGGCGCTGGTCGCTCGACAGCGGGTCTAGCACCTCCGGCGGCAACCCCCGGCTTTCCGGCCCGAAGAGGAAGGCATCGCCCTCCTCGAATTGCGCGTCGTGGAAAACCCGCGAGCCCTTTGTGGTAAAAGCAAACAGGCGAGGGTGGCCGATGCTTTCAAGGCAGCTGGGCAGGTCGGCGTGACGATGCAGCGTGGCGTATTCATGGTAATCAAGGCCGGCCCGACGCAGGCGCTTGTCATCCAGCTCGAAGCCCAGCGGCTCGATCAAATGCAGGCTGCAGCCGCTGTTGGCGCAGAGCCTGATGATGTTGCCGGTGTTCGGCGGAATTTCTGGTTGAAAAAGGATCACGTGAAACATGCACGGCTCCGAACGAAAGGACGGGATGCATTCTACCCCTGAAGAAGACCCGAGACCGAAGCTGTGGCCCAAGTTTCTGGGATCGGTGGCGATCGTTGGTGTGATGGTCGGGCTGATGATCGGCCGGGTGACGACGCCGGACCCAATCCAGCTGCAAACCATTGAAGCGCTGCCTGGCGGTGTTGCCGTCTGGTTCAACCGCGAGCCGCAACTGCACGGCGAACACATCGACGGCGCGGTGGCGTTGCTGTTCAACGCCCAGGGTCAGCCCCAGAAAGGCGAACTGAAGCTCAACGGCAAAGATGTGCGCTGGAGGGTGCAACGGAGTGATAAGGGATTGCTGCTGAACCTGCTGGCGGCCCGTCCGTTGCACGGCGACTGGCGCGGTGCGACCCAGGACGGGCGCTGGAGACTGGAGGTCAGTCTCCGGGAGGAATAAAAGAGGGGAATCCCCGGCCTGCCTGTACCAAGGTCCCCAAAACTGGTGATGCTTAACCTATTGCAGCGTGCGTGCCAGTTTTGGGAAAACGCTGTAGGAAATTTCTACAAGCCTCTGCGAACCTCCTGCAAGCCGCATTTTCAGGCTTTTGTTACTTCGGAGCATCGTAGGGCTCCAGCTCCGGTCTTTGGAGTCGGCGTTCACATCCGGTTGTTCCTTGCTCGTTTTTGCACGCTATTCGCGCATTTTCGAACGCGCCCTAACCAAAGTGATGCACATTCGATCTGGGCGGCGATTATTGCGGGCTAAAGCCGCAGCCCGCGCCCGCGCCCGTTGCTGATGCTGATGCTGATGCTGATCCCAAATCCCAAATCCCAAATCCCGATCCAGCCGCTGATGTCGATGCTGACGCTGACGCTGATGCTGATGCTGATGCTGATGCTGATGCTGATGCTGATGCCGATGCCGATGCTGATGCGCCGCTGATCTTGATGCTAACGCTGACCTGTAGGAGCCGGCTTGCTGGCGAACCGGGGGTGTCAACCGGCATTGATAGGGCTGACACAATCGGTT
>Ga0265780_10011451_pt1 | contig 10490 bp, 10 predicted proteins | sample P1T30metagenome_FD_192432 | JGI IMG/M metagenome (GOLD analysis project Ga0265780, IMG submission 192432) | Plant litter microbial communities from East Loma Ridge, Irvine, California - P1 T30 | ecosystem: Environmental > Terrestrial > Plant litter > Unclassified | place: USA: California... | reverse complement strand
TGTTTTCTCCTGGGCGATTTCAACCGGTGCACGCATTGCGGACCGCCCATCAAAAACAGGATATCGGAAGGGTCGCTTTGTTCCCCGTCTTTGTCGTACCCATTACGGGCGCGTGCGGCAGGCGACGGTGGCCATGCTGCATTTTATGCCTGGCTGAGCAGAAAGACAACAAGTAGTCGAGGCCAGCCCTTCGATGATAACCCGACCAATCCCGAAATTACCCCCAGTGACAAGTGCCGTCTTTCCCTCCAACGCGCGATGGGCCATGGCTTGATGCTCCTTATTCAATGAATGGGCACACTCTAACGGGCACAAAGCCATTTGATCAGCCCATGTAATCGGCAAGGGGTCATAAGCCAACCTAATCAATCTAGGCGAGGCGGACCTTTGCGACAGACATTTCTTTACCAGTGCTGGTTGACTTCAAGGGCGCGCACCTGTCGCCCTATTCCTTCGCTCATAAGCTGAGCTAATAAGCTCATGTACATTACGCTGGCTAATCATAGCGGGGTCAAAAGGCTATATTGAAATCTTGTTTTAACCCGGATGGCCTTGCTTACGCCAACGGTCGAACAACACCAGCGAAGAGCTGACAACGCCACGAATTAAGGTAAATCGAAATGGCTACAAATCAAGAATCGCAAGTCGGGCGTCGTGGATTCCTTCTGGCAGCGGGCACCTTGGCTGCATCGGCAGTCATAGGGCAGGCACATGCACAATTGTCCCGGACAAAAGCCGGTCCTACCGGCGTGCCCCCAACGGCCGCACTGGGGCGCAGGAAACTAGGGACACTGGAGGTCTCCAGTGTGGGCTTGGGCGTGCAGAACATGAGCCGTACCTACCAAACAACCGTGCCTAGCAGACCGGAAATGCACAACATCATCCGGACAGCCTTCGACCACGGCGTCACCTTCTTCGACGCCGCCGAAGCCTACGGCCCCCATGAGGTCGAGCGTATCCTCGGTGAAGGGATCGCACCATTCCGCAACCAGGTCGTGATCACTTCCAAGTTCGGCTGGAACATAGATCTCGAGACGGGAAAGCGTCTGCCAGGACTGAACAGCCGGCCAGGCCACATCAAGCAGGCTGTCGAGGGCATGCTCAAGCGCCTGCGCACCGATCGCATCGACCTGCTGTATCAGCACCGGGTGGACCCGCAGGTTCCGATCGAAGATGTGGCTGGCGCCGTCACAGACCTCATGAAGGAAGGCAAGGTCCTGCATTGGGGCCTGAGCGAGATGGGGCTCAATACCCTGCGCCGTGCCCATGCTGCCTTGCCTGTCACCGCCGTTCAGAATGAGTATTCGATGGTGTGGCGCGGTCCGGAGGAAAGTGTCATTCCGCTGTGCCAGGAACTGGGGATCGGTTTCGTGCCTTGGAGTCCGCTCGGGGTCGGATTCCTTACCGGTGCCATTGATGCAGAGACGCGGTTCGCTGACGGAGACATCCGTAAGGTCGAGACCCGGTTCTCGCCTGAAAACATTCCCCATAACCTGGCACTGGTTCAGCTGTTGAAGGCGTGGGGTGAACGCAAACGCGCAACGCCCGCCCAGATTGCGCTGGCCTGGCTGATGGCGCAAAAGCCCTGGATCGTTCCCATCCCAGGGACCACGCAAATGGCGCATATGCTCGAGAACATCGGCGCAGCTGCCATCCAGTTCACGCCAGCAGAGATTGTCGAGCTGAACCGGTCTGTATCGGCGATACAGGTGCGGGGAGCGAGGCTCCCGGACTTTGTCCAGGTGTTCTCGGGCGTCGAAGCGCCGCCAAAGTCTGGCCAGTAAATTGCAATGTGCCTGATGGGTAGCCGCCAGGAGGATGAGACCATGACCAAGCAAATCAACAACGTGCTAGTCGTCGGAGCGACGGGAAGTATCGGTAGAGAGGTGGTTGCCGAAGGCGTTCGTCTGGGATTGGCTGTCCGTGCGCTGGTACGCCGCACTGACCAGCTGGGACTGTTCCCCTCTGGTGTCAAGGCAGTCGTCGGCGACCTGACCGACGCGTCATCGCTTGCTGCAGCGGTGGATGGCATCGATGCGGTCGTCTTCACGCACGGCGCTAATGGCCGCCCGCCTGGCCCCGAGGCGGTCGACTACGGCGCCGTGCGCAACGTGCTCACGGCACTGGGCGGCCGCAAGGTGCGCATTGCACTGATGACGACGGTCGCGGTGACGGACCGCAAGGGCGCCCATGACTGGAAGCGACGCGGCGAACGCCTCGTTCGTGCCAGTGGCATGCCCTATACCATCGTCCGTCCCGGCTGGTTCGATTTCAATAGCTCCGACCAACACCGAATCGTCATGCGACAGGGTGACAAGCTTCAGACGGGCACGCCACGCGATGGCGTGATCTCCCGGCGCCAGCTTGCACAGGTCCTGCTCTGGAGCCTGCGCTCGCAAGCCAGCCAAAACAAAACCTTTGAGCTGACATCCGCCACCGGCCAGCAGCAGGACGATCTCGATGTCGTTGCGGCCGAGCTCGACGCAGACATTCCATGCGCGTTCGACGCTGTCCATGACGCAGCGAACATGCCGGTCGCGGCGGAACCGGAGCACATCCGTATGGAGCTGGAACGCATGCGTGCCAGTTCCTGACCGCCATGCGCGCCACGACAACCACGGGAATAGCATTGTGCGCCCTGCTTTCATTCATGCCCTGCGCTCCAGATGCCAAGGCACGTGAAGTGCTCAAGCCGGCGCCGGCGAAACAAGGCGCTCCAGGAGCCAGCAAATCCATGAACCACCAAAACAATGTGCACCTGAGGCCTGATGACCACATCGGCGACATGCTGCGTCATCCCGCATTTGCCGCCTTCGGCCGGCTGTTGCTGCCGTGGGACGAGCGCCGGGTCGACGAAACGCTCCGGCTGAAGGACATCGCCACGCTACTCCCTTACCACAGCCATGTAGACCCGGATACCGTTGTCTCCGCGCTCAATCACATGATCGATGACGCGAGCGAGGGAAAAACCGTCTTTTATGACATCTATTCGCAGGCACAAAAGCAAGCGGATCCAGAGCTTGCGCATACCGGCCTCTTTTTCTTCCGAGGCAAGCCAGGCGCCCCTTTCGCGATCATCGCACCAGGTGGCGGCTTCCAGTACGTGGGCTCCCTGCACGAAGGTTTTCCCTACGCCGCAGAGGTCGCGCGCGGCGGCTACAACGCCTTTGTCCTGAAATACCGTGTCGGATCTGGTGGAAGCAAGGCGACCGCCGATCTGGCGGCGGCGCTGACGTATATCTTCAAGCACGCAGAGGCACTTGGCGTTGACACACGTGGCTACTCGCTGTGGGGCAGCTCCGCCGGTGCCCGGATGGCCGCAGCGATCGGAACGTATGGCCCAGCGCAATTCGGCAGGGCCGAGCTGCCCAAGCCCGCGACCGTCGTTATGGCCTACACCGGCCACTCCGATATAGGCCTGGCAGAACCTCCCACCTTCGTTGTCGTTGGCGAGCACGACGCCATCGCACCGCCAGCGGTGATGCAGCGGCGTGTCACCGCCTTGAGGAAGGCTGGTGCCAAAGTCGAGTATCACGTCTTCCCAGGGCTGGCACACGGCTTCGGCTCAGGGGTGGGTACCAACGCCGAGGGATGGGTCGCCAAAGCAACGCAGTTCTGGACCCAGTCAATCCGGTAACATCAAGGTTTGGCGAATACTTCCTTGGCGATACCAATCGCCGTTACCGCGTTCGGCCAGCCTGAATAGAACGCCAGATGCGTTATCGCCTCGACCAGTTCAGCCTCCGTCACGCCGTTCTCCCGTGCGATTCGCAGATGCGAACGCAGCTGGTCCGGTCGATTCATGGCGATCAGCGCACTCACCGTCACCAGGCTGCGGTCCCGCTTGGACAGGCCCGGCCGCTCCCAAACGTCACCATAGAGCACCTTGTCCGTAAGCTCGGCAAGCTTCGGCGAAACATCGCCGTACATCCGCTGCGCCGGCGTCGGAGTTGCGCTCGCGCCTGGTAATTTGGCAGCTTGGGGCCGCGATGGCTCTTCTTGCGCACCTACAGGTAGCATGAGCAAGGTGCATGCGATAGCGAGCGCACCGAGAGCGCTCTTTTGCGAGAAAAATTTCATGTAACTACCCCAAGGAAGCAGACTTGAATCCCCGGGAGCCCCATGACGTCAGGTCACCAACCGGGGAACGGGAACATATGGCCGAGGGTCACCGCCGATACTGCTCTTCGCTGACCTTTTCCATCCAGTCCGTCGATTTACCGTCCAGCGATTCGGCGATCGCTACATGGCTCATTCCCACGGTCGCGCTTGCCCCATGCCAGTGCTTCACACCCGGTGGAATCCGGACGATATCGCCCGGCCGCATTTCCTCGGCCGGACTACCCCATTGTTGAACTCGCCCGACCCCGGACGTGACAATCAGCGTTTGTCCGAGCGGATGGGCATGCCAGGCCGAGCGCGCACCAGGCTCGAAGGTGACGATGCCGCCACCCGCACGCCCGGGGGCTGGCGCCTGAAACAACGAATCGACGCGGACGGAGCCCGTAAAGTTCTTCTCCGAACCGGCGCTCGAAGGCTGAGAGCCGATCCGCGTAACTGTCACCTTAGCTGCAGACGGTTCGGCAGCCGAGGTAGCTCCGGTCATAAGGGAAATGGCCGAGGCCATCAACGCAATTCTGATCATGAGCGTCAGATCCCCAGCCGCCGCTCGCTCATCCACTTGACCATCGCTGGATCGCGGTGGGAGAAGAAGCTGCTGGTCCCGGTCTCCAGCTTCGCGATGCCGGCCATATCGCCGTCATCGAGGGCGAAATCGAACACGTCCAGGTTCTCGACCATCCGCTCGCGACGGACGGTCTTGGCCAGGGCCACGATATTGCGCTGGACCAGCCAACGCAGCACGACCTGGCCGACCGACTTTCCATATTTGTCGGCGATCGCGGTCAGCACCTCGTTCGTAAACAGATTGTTGCGACCTTCCGCAAACGGCGCCCATGCCTCGGCCTGCACGCCGTTTTCCTTCATGAAGGCTGCGGCCTCGTCCTGCTGGTGGAAGGGATTCACCTCGATCTGATTGACTGCGGGCTTGACTTCATTGAAGGCCATGATGTCCATCAGGCGGTCGGGCTGGAAGTTGCTCAGGCCGATTGCGCGCAGCTTGCCGTCGCGGTAGGCCTCTTCCATCGCACGCCAGGAGCCATGCACGTCGCTGTAAGGCTGATGGATCAGGTAGAGGTCGAGGTAGTCCAGCCCCGTGCGCTGCAGGGATTTGTTGATGGCTTCGCGCGTGCGTTCGTATCCGGCATCCTCGACCCACAGCTTGCTGGTGACGAACAGATCCTCTCTGGCCACGCCGCTGTTCTTGATGCCCTTGCCGACCGATTCTTCGTTCATGTACGACGTCGCGGTGTCGATCAGGCGATAACCGGTCTCGATCGCGTCGATCACAGCGCGTTCGCACTCCTTGGGATCCGGGATCTGGAAAACACCAAATCCGAGGATGGGCATCTTGAGTCCATTGTTAAGCGTTACGTATTCCATGTTCAATTCCTTATGTGTGAGTCATCAAGCCGACCGGGGCAAACGGTCGAGCAGCTTGTCCAGCGTGATCGGATAGTCTCGAACTCGGATACCGGTCGCGTTGTACACCGCGTTGGCGATCGCCGCAGGCACGCCACTGATCCCCAGCTCGCCGACGCCTTTCGCCTTCAGCGGACCTGCCGTCGGGTCGACCTCGTCCAGGAAGATCACTTCCTGGTGCGGGATGTCGGCGTGTACGGGCACTTCGTAACTTGCCAGGTCATGGTTGACGAAGAAGCCAACGCGCTTGTCGACCACGAGCTCTTCCATCAGGGCCGCGCCTGCTCCCATGGTCATGCTGCCGATGATCTGGCTGCGTGCCGCCAGCGGGTTGAGAATGCGGCCGGCGGCGAACACGCCGAGCATGCGCCGGATACGGATTTCTCCGGTGGCGGAGTCGACGGCCACCTCGACGAAATGGGCGCCGAAGGTCTGCTGCGCAAAGCGCTTGGCGAGGTCGCCGTACTCCATCGCATCCTCTGCGACCAGCTCGCCCGCCGCGACAGCGTCCAGCAGAGGCCTGCTGGTGCCACCCGCACGCACCCGACCGCCTGAAAATTCGATGTTGGTGGAGATCATGCCCAGGCGCTGGGCGACCATTTCCCGCAACTTCACGCATGCCGCGTACACGCCTGCAGTCGATGATGCAGCGCCGAACTGTCCTCCCGATCCCGCACCTTCGGGAAAGCGTGAATCGCCGAGACGCACGACGACTTTATCGAGGCTAACGCCCATCATTTCAGCGGCGGTTTGCGCAATGATTGTGTAGCTGCCGGTGCCGATGTCGGTCATGTCTGTTTCGACAGTGACGGTGCCACTGCGGTCGAGCCGGACGCTGGCCGCCGACTTGATCACGGGAGCGCCGCGGATCGCCGACGCGACACCGCTGCCGATCAGCCAGCGGCCTTCGCGCCGGCTGCCGGGCTTGGCGCTGCGCGCATCCCAGCCAAAACGCTTGGCGCCGGTGCGCAGGCACTCGACGAGCTGGCGTTGCGAAAACGGCTTGCTCGGATGTTCCGGGTCGACCTGGGTGTCGTTCAAGATGCGGAAAGCAACCGGATCCAGCCCAATTTTTTCCGCCATCTCGTCCATGGCGATTTCGAGTGCCATCATTCCGGGCGTCTCGCCGGGTGCGCGCATCGCGTTGGCTTCCGGCAGGTCGAGGTGGACCACGCGCAGGCGCGTCATGCGATTGGCCCCGGCGTACAGCAGCTTCGTCGGGGCGGTGGCGGTTTCTGGCCGATCACCCAGGTTGCCGGACCAGCTTTCGTGACCGATCGCGGTGATGCGCCCATCCTTGCCGGCGCCGATGCGGATGCGCTGAATCGTCGCGGCCCGGTGCGTCGTATTATTGAACATGAGAGCACGCTGCAAGGTCACCTTGACCGGCCGGCCTACCTGCTTCGCTGCGACGGCGGCCAGCACGGCGTCCGACAGGATCGAGCCCTTGCCGCCGAAGCCGCCGCCGATGTAGGGCGAGACGATGCGGATATTTTCCTTTGGGATGCCAAGAGTCTTTGAGAGGTCTCGCCTGCCCCAGCTCACGATCTGGATGGCAGTCCACAGGGTGAGCTTGTCACCGTCCCAGGCAGCGATGGTGGCATGTGGCTCCATCATCGCGTGCCCATGGTCGGGGGTCGTATAGGTGGCGTCGAGGGTGACCGGCGCAGCCGCGTAGGCGGCGTCGAAATCGCCCACGTCCGTGTTCAAGCCCGGGTTGGGTTGCAAAGGCTGCTGGCTCTGCTGCTTGGCGCCATCCTTCTTCGCTTCCGCGAGATCGAAGCTGCCTTTTGTGCGCGCGTAACGCACACGCACGAGTCCCGCCGCGGCACGCGCCTGCTCGAAGGTTTCGGCAACCACGATGGCCACCGCTTGGTGGTAATGGTCGACGCTTGGCCCGGCCAGCGCCTTGGCTACATAAAATGCGCCGACGCCGAGTTTTCCCGCATTCTCGGCCGTAACGATGCCAAGCACGCCCGGCGCGGCTTTCGCCTGCTGGACGTCGATAGACTCGATGCGTCCTTTGCCGATGGCGGCGCCGACAATATAGCCGTAGGCAGCGCCGGGGGCCGCCTCGTGCTGCTCGTGGGCGTAAGTTGCAGTCCCGGTTGTCTTGAGCGGACCGTCGATACGTTCGGTCGGCTGGCCGACCACTTTCAGCCGATCAATCGGGTTATGCGTTGCTGGGGTATCGAACTTCATGACTCGCACCTCATCTCTATTTTGTCCTTGCTTCGGCAAGCACCGCATCGAGCGTGCGCTCGACCAGGGTCAGTTTGAATGCGTTCTGCTCTGTGGGCTTGGCGCCTGCCAGCAGACGCTCGATGACGGTTTTCGCCCCCTTGGGCATCGCGCCCTCGGCAGCCTCGACGCGCCAGGGCATGTGGGCAACGCCGCCGAGTGCGACCCGTCCGCGCCCGTCGGGATGTACGATGGCGCCTACCGAGACAAGCGCAAATGCGTAGGAAGCACGGTCTCTTACCTTGTGATAGATCTGAACACCGCCCACGGGCTTCGGCAGCGTCACAGCTGTGATGAGCTCGCCTCGCTTGAGGTTCGTTTCCACATGTGGCGTTTTGCCGGGCAAACGATAGAAGTCCGCGATGGGAATCCGGCGCGCCACACCATTTGCCTGCACCGTTTCCACGGTCGCGTCGAGCTCGCGCATCGCGACCGCCATGTCACTCGGATTGGTCGCTATACAGGCATCGCTGCCGCCGATGACGGCGTGCTGGCGGTTGAAGCCAAGAAGAGCGCCGCAGCCGCTGCCCGGCTGGCGCTTGTTGCACTGCTGGTTCGTATCATAGAAGTACGGGCAGCGCGTCCGCTGCAGCAGATTCCCTGCCGTGGTGGCCTTGTTGCGCAACTGGCCGGAGGCCCCTGCGAGCAGCGCACGCGACAGCAGCGCATAGTCACGGCGTACGCGTGGGTCGGCCGCTAGGGAGGTATTCCGCACCAGCGCCCCGACGCGCAAACCGCCGTCCGGCGTAGGTTCGATTGTGTCGAACCCGAGGCCGTTGACGTCGACGAGGTGCCCCGGCGTCTCGATCTGCAGTTTCATCAGGTCGAGCAAATTGGTGCCCCCGGCAATGAATTTCGCATCCGGGGTGCGCACCATCGCGGCGACGGCCTCCTCTGTAGTGCGCGCGCGTTCGTAGGTGAATGCCTTCATGCCTTGGCTCCTCCTACTTCGGTGATTGCGTCGACGATGTTGGAGTAGGCGCCGCAGCGGCAGATATTGCCGCTCATGCGCTCGCGCAGCTCGGCGGCGGACAGCAACGGTTGCGCGACCAGGTCGGCGCTGGCATGGCTGGGGATGCCAGCCTTGATTTCGGAAAGCACGGCGACCGCAGAGCAGATCTGGCCCGGTGTGCAGTAGCCGCACTGGTAGCCGTCATGCTTGATGAAGGCCGCCTGCATGGGATGCAAATGCTCGGGGGTGCCGAGCCCTTCGATCGTGGTAATACTGTCGCCCTCATGCATGACCGCGAGTGACAGGCAGGAATTGATTCGATGGCCGTTAACCAGCACGGTGCAGGCGCCGCACTGGCCCTGGTCACAGCCTTTTTTCGTTCCGGTCAGGTGCAGGTGTTCGCGCAGCGCGTCCAGCAGCGTGGTCCGCGTGTCCAGCTCGAGCGTCTGGCGCTTCCCGTTCACTGTAAAGGAGACCTTGGACACCGGCGGCGCTTCGCTTGCCTTGTCGCGTGCAGCTGCGGCAGGTTGCGGTACCGCTGTCACGGCAGCGGCGGCCGCGCCGGCTTTCAAGAATCCACGCCGGGTGATGTCGGGTCCATCAGGGTGTTCCATAGGCTGTTCTCCAGTGTTGCGGTTGGCTCCGCTGTTTGCCTGACAACTTTACCGAGCACGATTGAAATTGATTACCCCGTCAATACCGCATAGCCTTATAAGCCGGGCTAATCAATCATCGGGGGCACGGTTTTACCGGCCCACGAGTTTTTGGCGGTCGGCCGAGTAGCGGTCGCCCTGCACGGGGATTCGGGCGATTGCCTCGTTGACCTCGCGCAGTTCATCCGCGGTCAGGCGGACCGCCGCGGCACTGACGTTCTCTTCAAGCCGATGCAGTTTCGTTGTCCCGGGGATGGGAACGATCCATGGCTTCTGGGCCAGCAACCATGCAAGTGCCACCTGGGCGGCAGTCGCCCGCTTGCCTGCGGCAATTTTGGCGAGGAGCTCTACCAGTGCGGTGTTCGCCTTGCGTGCTTCCGGCGTAAAACGGGGCACGGTATTGCGGAAGTCGCTCGCATCGAACCGGGTAGACTCACTGATGGCGCCGGTGAGGAATCCCTTGCCGAGTGGGCTGAACGGAACGAAGCCGATCCCGAGTTCCTCCAGCAGCGGCAGGATCTCGGCTTCCGGCTCGCGCCACCACATCGAGTACTCGCTTTGCAGGGCCGCGACCGGCTGCACGGCGTGCGCGCGGCGGATCGTTTCCGGGCCGGCTTCCGACAGGCCGAAGTGCTTGACCTTCCCCTCGCGGATCAGCTCCTGGACAGTGCCGGCGACGTCTTCGATCGGCACATTCGGGTCCGGGCGATGCTGGTAAAACAGGTCGAGGCGTTCACGCCTGAGCCGCTTGAGCGACTGCTCCACCACCTCGCGGATGCGTTCGGGCCGGCTGTCGAGGCCCGCATGCGCATCGCCGTTACGGAAACCGAATTTGGTCGCGATGACAACCTGGTCGCGAAAAGGCGCGAGTGCTTCGCCCACCAGTTCTTCGTTGGGTCCATAGGCTTCGGCCGTATCGAACAGGGTCACGCCCTGCTCGACTGCTGCCTGGATCACACGAATGGCGCTTTGCCTCTCTGCTGCAGGACCGTAGCCATAGCTCAGGCCCATGCAGCCGAAGCCGATGGCCGACACCCGCAGTCCACTGCGTCCAAGTTCACGTTGTTCCATCGTTTTCCCCTCTTGCATTGAATGAACAGAGC
>Ga0265780_10011450_pt1 | contig 10490 bp, 10 predicted proteins | sample P1T30metagenome_FD_192432 | JGI IMG/M metagenome (GOLD analysis project Ga0265780, IMG submission 192432) | Plant litter microbial communities from East Loma Ridge, Irvine, California - P1 T30 | ecosystem: Environmental > Terrestrial > Plant litter > Unclassified | place: USA: California... | reverse complement strand
CCTTCCGGCAGCATACGCTTGCCCTGCCAGACGCCGTCCTGCGACCAGAACAATCCCAGTCTCGCAAGGTCGCGCGCGGTCGACCAGACCTGGCTGGAGAGGATGTAATTACCGTGCCAGTCGGTCTCGGCGACGGTATGCGCCATGCCGAGCGGGCCGAACAGGCTGCCCGGCAACGCCCGGTACCGCGCCTCTCCGATCGCGTTTCGGGTGGCATAGACAGCGAGCAGGATGTCGGTGTTGGCGTAGCGGAAGCGCGTGCCAGGCAGGGCCTCCAAAGGCCATGACACCGCCTGTTCGTCCACCGTGGTCCCGCCGAAATAGATCGCATCGGTGCGATTGCCGGCGGTATCGCTGTGCAGGCCGGATCCCATGCGCAGGAGATTGTCGAGCGTGATGGCATGACGCGGATCGCCGGTCTTCCATTGTGGTACGGCGGCGGGGGCTTTCAACGCGCCTGCAGTGTTCAGGCCGATGAGCGTGCCGGCGATCGACTTGCCGACCGACCAGGTCCGGTTGGACACGAACGGCCCGAAACCGCGGTCATATTGCTCAGCAAGAACTTTGCCGTCCTTCACGACGATTACGCCGACGGTCTTGGTGTCAACGCCGTAGGTAGCCCCGAATGCCTTGCCGACCGCGCCAGCCAGCGTGGGCGATGGGCGCGGTGCGATGCCAGCGTCACCTTGCGGCCAGCGACGAGGATCAGCTGCCGCAATCGAAAGTGCCGCCGTCGCCTTGCGGCCAGTCGGTGCCGTGCCGCCGATCGGCAGGGTCACGCAGCCATGCCCGCTAGTCCACTCCGCGCGTCTGGGAGGTAGCTTTGAATCGAACCCTACGGAGACGGATTGGCGGGTGCGGTCGACGTTCGCCGTGAGCGTCGGCACGATCTTCTCATAGTCCGGGTAGATGCCGGCCAACTCATCGGCATCGATCTGCTCCGGCGTACGGCCTGCATTGAAGATGCCTGAGCAATAGAGTGCCGCCTTGTAACCGGCCGCGATGGCGCGCTGGTATGTTCCTGCCGAGGGTTGTGCCACGATCTGCGCACTAGTTGGAACTGACGCGAGGAGGGCGAGACCGGCCACTTTGAGTATCTGCATGACCGCATTCTTCCATCACGCAATCAGATCGGCAATCCGTTTCTCTGCCATGCGTGTACGGGGAGCGGCACGGTCGGGCGCATCCAGCGGAGACCGACACGGCAGCGATGACTTGCCGTGCAGGCCCCCCAGCAAGCGCCTAGTCTCGCATGAATTCCGCAAAAACATCGCGCCAATCCGCATGCCAGCGGGACAGGGCGGGGCGGTTTTCGATCACGTCCCCCGCCGCCCACGCTATGCGCTTCGCATCCTGTTCGGACGTTGTCTCGTTGTCCGGGCACAGGATGTAGAAGTCGCCCGCTGCCACGCGGTCCATCATCAGCGCCACGACCTGTTCAGGTGTCCACGCGCCGGGCGGTTTCTCGGCCAGTCGACCAGCCGTCATCCCGGTCCAGGTGAAGCCCGGCACAAGCAGATGGGCACTGACCCGACTTCCGGTCCGTTCGCGCAAACTGTGAGCAAGGCCTTCAGTTAGCGCTTTCACCCCGGCCTTGCTGACGTTGTAGGCGGTGTTGCCGGGCGGCTGCGTGATGCCCTGTTTGGAGCCGGTGTTGATGACGAGGGCAGGGGCCTCGCCTTCGACCATGCCCGGGACGAAGGCCTGGACGCCGTGGATCACGCCCAGCAGGTTGACGCCGAGCACCTCGTCCCACTTTGATGGGTCGGCAAACACGTCACCGCCCCCGCCGATGCCGGCGTTGTTCATCAGCACCGAGACGGGACCGTGACGGTCGACCACCTCCTTTGCCAGCGCAGCCATCGCGGCACGATCCGCGACGTCGGCGGACAGCGCAATTGCGCCGTCCATCGACGCCGCGGCCTGCTCCAGCGCCTCGCCGGAACGGTCGACCAGAACCACCCGCATGCCCGCGTCCGCAAAGGCACGAACAGCGGCCCGTCCAATGCCGCCGGCCGCTCCCGTGACGACCGCAAGCTTGCCCGGTGCGATCGCCGCGAAAGACGGAACGCTCACGCGTCGATGCTCGCCATCGAGGCGTCTGGGTAGCGGGTCCCCTGCGCTGCGCCGGGTGGGAGAATGTCATCGATACGGGCGAGATCGGCATCGCTCAACTCCACGTCGAGCGCGCCTAGATTGTCCTCGAGATACTTGCGCCGCTTGGTACCCGGGATCGGCACGATATCCTCACCCTGGTGCAATACCCATGCAAGCGCCAGTTGGGCCGGCGTGGAGCCCTTGTCCGCCGCCATAGTGCTGATCGCTGCGACGAGGTCGAGGTTCTTCTGGAACGCCGCGCCCTGAAAGCGCGGGTGGTTGCGGCGCGTGTCGCCTGCGTCGAGATCGTCGGGTGTCTTGAACTGGCCTGTAAGAAAGCCGCGGCCAAGCGGGCTGTACGGCACGAAGCCGATCCCCAGTTCGCGCACCGTCGGCAAAATCTGGTCCTCGACGTCACGGCTCCACAGCGAGTATTCGGTCTGCAACGCGGTAATCGGGTGCACGGCATGCGCTCGGCGGATCGTCGCGGGGGCAGCCTCGGACAGGCCGAGATACTTGACCTTACCCGCGCGAACGAGGTCGGCCATTGCACCGACGGTCTCCTCGATCGGCACGTCGGGGTCGACGCGATGCTGATAGTAGAGATCGATGACATCGAGTCCGGTCCGCTTCAGGCTTGCGTCGCAAGCCGACCGCACATAGTCGGGGCGGCCGTTGATCCCCTTGAAGCTGCCATCCGACCCGCGGACGTTGCCGAACTTGCTCGCGACCACGATCCACTCGCGGCGCTCGCGTACCACGCGACCGACCAGTTCTTCGTTGGCGCCAACGCCGTACATGTCGGCGGTGTCCAGGAACGTCACGCCGAGATCCAGTGCGCGATTGATCGTCGCGATGGACTCCGTCTCGTCGCGGCTCCCGTAGAAGTCGGACATGCCCATGCAGCCGAGACCCAGCGCGGAGACTTCGAGGCCTTGCTGGCCCAGTTTGCGGGTTTCCATCAGATCAGTCCTTGTTGGCGGGCAATATGATTGTCGGGCGAAGGGTTACGGCCTGCGGAATTGCGAAGGTTCGTCCCAAACGTCGGCGGCCGTGAGCAGGACTGGGGGCTCCCCACCCAGCCGGCTGACGAACTCCCGCCGCGCGATACGGTGTATGTCGGACTCGAATTCCCCATACGTCTCGATCGCGGTATCGCTGTCGATGCCGTCGAGGTCCGGGTCGATGAACTCCGCCAACGCCTCGCTCGTGATCAGGAACTCGACCATGCCAAGGTCCGTGTGGCCGAGGAACAGGACGCCGTGCCGTTCGGCGAGCCATTCATACTCGCCCGGCTCGAAGCGAACGCTCGCAGACGCCATGGCTCAGCCCTCGTCGTTTGCGCTAGGCAGCCGCTCGGCCAGCGCGGCGATACCGTCGCCAGCGAGGGTTGCATGGGCCGCACCGTCGATTTGCAAAGGGTGCTCCGGCGTAAGCACGGCAGCGTCGCGATGCTCGGGATCGAGCGTCATCCACGTACGCACAGCGCCCTCCAGGCTTGTTACCTCGGCGAGGTTCTCGTTCCCACGCGGCACATTCTCCAACGCAGCACTCATCCGCCAGTCGATATCCGGCGTCTTCGCATCGTCGCCCCAAGTCGCTTCCGTCATGCTCAAATTCCAAATTGACCGGGAGTGCCGGCTTCCTGAGGGCTAAAGCGCTCACCTTCGAAGGCTGGTTCCAGGTAATTCGCATATCAGTCGGACGGTTCACGTCGGCGGTAGGTCCAAGCCACGACGTAGTCCAGCATGAGCTATTGGAAGCCGACGGCTGCGGGTGTCGCCTGCTGGCAGGCGCAGGGGAACCAGGGGAACAACTGGGCGGCTATTGCTGTGCCTCGTCGGACGCAACCGTACCCATCGTCATCGCCAGCAACGACATGCCGCGGTGTTCGTGATCCAGCTTCAGAAGCCTGACCCAGTGCGCGATATGCTTCCCGGCTGCCTCACCTGCCTTTCGCAGATGCTGCGGGGTCGAGAGATCCGTGTCGTTTTCGATTACCGCAGCGATCGACAGCGCGAAGAAGTCGATGATGTCATCTGCAATCAGTGCTCGATCCGGGGAGTTCGCGGCGAGATACTGCATTACGATGGGCGCGATAACCTGGAACAGGTCGATCTTGGCTTGGTCGTCCACCTTCATCGTGTTTGCGGTCATGCTCGTCTCCTCCGTTCCTCACCTGTACCGTTCGAGACTGGGGGGCGAAAGGCGCAGGCCATCGGTCCCACTAAGATCGAAGGCGCGATGATCCGCCCACAAGAGAATAGCTTTGCCGCAAAGTCTTAGCGATTGGCCGGGCGCCTCGAACCGGGAACGGTTCGGCGATCATCGTTTCCGCAACCGCGATCGGCGCCGTTGTCGAGCGGGTAGAAATCGCCGAACCAGTGGAGTGTCGCTACACGGGCGTCAGTAAATTGCCGCTCAGTTGGAGTTGCTCGATGTCACGACGCGGAGGAGCACCGAACAGGCGCGCATATTCGCGGTTGAACTGTGACGGGCTTTCATAACCCACGGCAAAACCTGCGCCGCTTGCCGTCGTGTTCCCTGACAGCATCAGGCGTCGTGCCTCCTGTAGCCGCAATTGTTTTTGATACGCTAACGGCGTCATTTTCGTCACTGCCTTGAAGTGTTCGTGGAGTGACGACGGGCTCATACCCGCGGCGGTGGCGATGTCCCCGATGCGGAGCGGCCGATCGAACCCGGTGCGGATCGTCGCGATAGCGCGGCTGACCTGATTGAGGTGGCTGTCGGCGACTGCCATGTAGCGAAGTGCAGCCCCGTGGGGACCCACGAGCAAACGGTACAGGATCTCCCGTTCGATCAGCGGCGCTAGCGCAGCGATGCTGTCCGGTCGATCCAGCAGACCCATCAGTCGGCACGCCGCGTCGACCAGATCGTCGTCGCTGCGATATACCGCGAGCGCCGGCAGATCGGCTTTCGGCGCCCGGCCGCCTTCCGCCAGGATGAGGTCCGCCAGCACGGACTGGTCGATGTCGATCTTGCAGCAGAGGTACGGCGTGTCACGATCCGCCTGGACGACGTGTCCGACGAGCGGCAGGTCGACCGAGACCAGCAAATAATGGGCGGCATCGTAGAGCAGGCTCTCTCCGCCGAGCGAGACTCGCTTGGCCCCTTGGGCAATTATGCAAAGCGACGCGTCATACACGGCTGGCAGGGGCACGGTCGGCTCATCGGCCCGGAACAGCGACAGTAGATGGATTGGCGTGCTGACCATGCCGGTTCTCGGGACATGGCGCGCAACCAGCGTGGCGAGGTCTGCGATCGTACTCATCATGGGACTGTGTCCGCTGCCAGCCATTCTCACAAGCGGAGGTGAGGTCGTTTCGGAGGATCGTGCAAGGATTGCGGAAGATCGGTCTCACGCTGGTCGGCAGTCCGGTTCCATCTGTGCGCAGCCTGCGAGGCGACACGAAAGGAACCATCATGAACGACGTCATCGACAAGACAGTGCTGATCACCGGCGCCTCAAGCGGTATCGGCGAGGCCACCGTGCGCGAACTGGCGGGCAGGGGCGCGCGCCTCTTCATCGGAGCGCGCAGGACCGATCGGCTCGAAGCGCTGGCGGCCGAACTCGGCGCCAACGTCGCGTGGCAGGTGCTGGACGTGACCGACGCGGCAAGCTTCGCCGCGTTCGCCGATGCGGCTGAAGCGCGGTTCGGGCGCGTTGACGTACTGATCAACAATGCCGGCGTGATGCCGCTGTCGCCGCTCGCTGCGCTGAAGCAGGACGAGTGGACGCGGATGATCGACGTCAACGTTCACGGCGTGCTGAACGGGATCGCTGCCGTGCTGCCGCGATTCATCGCGCAGAAGGCGGGCCACGTCGTCAACGTCGCATCGATCGCCGCGCATTTCGTGATGCCGAGCGCCGCGGTCTACTGCGCCACCAAATACGCGGTCTGGGCGATCACGGAAGGATTGCGCCAGGAGCATGATGACATCCGCACGACGATCATTTCGCCCGGCGTCGTGGCAACCGAGCTGGGCAACGACATCACCGATCCGGATATTGCCACTGCGCTGACCACATGGCGGCAAAAGTCGCTGACCCCCGACGCAATCGCACGCGCGATCCGCTACGCTTTGGAGCAGCCCGAGGGGGTGGACATCAACGAGGTCATCGTCCGCCCGACCGCAGCCGGCATGTAGGCGACGGTGCCAAACTCCGTCCGGGCGGACTTTCTGTCCCCCGGACTGGTCAGGTGGACGACCGTCTCGTCAATGGGTCAGCCAGAACCATTGGCGACAGTCCGGGTTGGAGAATGCGGATCGTCGCCCGGCATGATCGGCCCCAAAAATCAAATTATCCGTGCCTTATTTCGCAGGTCGGGGCGAAAGCCAGCCGCCATCCGCTAGCCAGTCTTGCAGGCGATCCGGCCAGTGCAGAATCGAGATCCGGTTCGACTCGTCGAGATTAAACGCATGGCCACTGTCGGCATACATGTGAAGTTCCGCCGACACGCCACTCTTGCGCAACTGTTCGTAGAGCGTGACCGTCGGTGCCGCGCAGCAAGGATCGCGGCTGCCGGCGACCAGGAACGCTGGGGGCGCGTTGTCGATGGCGGTCGCTGGGATGCCTCGCGGTCCGGGGAAGACCAACACTTGGAAATCGGGGCGAGCGGACTGACGGTCGATCGGATCGGCAGGTCGACGCTCAGCAGGCTCGGGATTGTCCGCGATCAGTGACACGAGTTCGCCGCCTGCCGAAAAGCCCATCGCACCGACGCGCGACGGATCGATGCCATAGTCTGCGGCATGCGCCCGGACCCAGCGCATCGCGCGCCGCGCGTCGTCCGCAGCATCGCCTTCGACCGAATATTTCGAGCCTGGCTCGTTCGCGAGGCGATATTTGAGCACGAACGCTGTCACCCCCATGCGGTTCAGCGCGGTCGCGACCTTCGTGCCCTCGTTCGTCCATACGAGTAATTTGTGCCCACCGCCGGGCATGATCACGATCGCGGCTCCGTTGCGGTTCGCTACGTCGGCGGGAAAGGCGAGCAGCGACGGATCGTGGATGTTGCGGACCCAATAGTCGCGGCCGATCTCCGCCTCGCCGCGGCGTGCCGCCGAACCCGGCGCGCCGTTGGGCCAGAGCTTGATCGCGGTGTAGCGGGGCGGCTGCTCCGGCGCCGGATCCTGTCCAGCCAATGACGTGGTTGCGACGGTAGCGGAGGCCAGCAACGCAATGGCGGTGAAAAGGGTGCGCATCACTTCACCTCCGCGATCGCGGCCATCGCCGCGAAGCGGATCGGGCTCGACTGGTTCTGGTCGACGATGACGCTCAACCCCTTCGTATCAAGCGTTTCGGCAGGGCTCATCGGCAGCGATTGCGCGTATGTCGCGCTGGAAAACGCACAGAGGCTTACCGAAGCGAGGGCGGTGGCGATGCTCTTGCGGGACACATGTCTCTCCTGTCGAGTATCGTGGCCGGTGGCGCGCTTGGTTGCGCGGCTCTCCGGTGGAACTGTCATAAAACTTGTGAGACGGAGTTTACTGCGCCGGTTTCAGCCAGCCGTGCATCGCCATCCAGCGGGTGAATTCATCGAACCAGCCCGTGCTCGTGGTGGTCTTCGGGTACATGCCGAAGCCGTGACCGCCCTGTTCGAACAGGTGGAACTCGACCGGGCGCTTAGCCGCACGCCAGCTGTCGATCAGCCCATAGCCGCCATTGCCGAAGAACGGATCGTCCGCCGCAAGCGCAACGAACATCGGCGGCGCGTCGGCCGGCACCGTCATCGCGGCGAGCGGACCGTAGATGTTGCCGATGAAAGCCGGCTTCGCATCCTGTCCCGCGACAGTCGTTGCCATCGTCAGCATCGCACCTGCGGAAAATCCGACCATGCCGATGCGGTTGGGATCGACATGCCATTCGCCCGCACGCTTGCGGACCGTGGCGAACGCTGCCCTCGCGTCCGCGATCTGCGGCGCAAGGCCCGCCATCATCGCAGCGGCGTTCGGACGTGGCGGGCGCATACCCTGCGGCACCGGTCGCGCGAATGTTGCAAGATCCTGTGGTGTCGGGTTCAGGCGATACTTCAGGACGAACGCAGCGACGCCTCTGGCGGCAAGTGCGCGCGCCACGTCCCAGCCTTCGTTCTGCATCGACAGCGTCTGGAATCCACCGCCCGGTGCGACGATCGCCGCCGTTCCGGTGGCCTTGGCGGGATCCGGCAGGAAGGGGGTTAGGGTCGCGACGGTGACGTTGCGTGCGAACACGCTGCCATATTGACTGTGCCACGCCTCCGGTGCGGTCGCCCCCGGGAGTTTACCGGTATCAAGCGCGATGGCGTCGGGCTGCGGCGGAGTGGCGATAGGCGCCATCTTGTCGGTCTGGGCCAGCGCCGGCGTGGTCGAGGCAATCATCAGGCTGGACAGGCACAAAAGGGGGTGTCTCACCCATCGACGAACGGCGTTCATGCGGAACCCGAATCCCATAGTCGCTCTCCCATTTTTATCGTTCTTTTCGTGACGATATCGATAGCGCTACCATGGTACAATAGGTTCTGAACAGGTTTCCCCGGTAACCTGTCTACCTTGAATACTAGCGAAAGTTAGAGTGCCCGGGATTACAGGATCGCCGCCATGGGAGCCGTCCAGATGGCAGGACTTGGAAGGCATCAAAGGTCTACTGAACATCTCCCCCCCCCAAGGTCATCGCGCTTTGCGAACGATCTCCTGTTCGGCTCGTGATATTCGGGAGCGTTGATCATTGCGGTGACGCTAAGTGGCGGTTAGCGCTGGTTCGTAACCGATAGAAAGGCCCCGTGATGCTCACCAAGCGCGCGTTTGTAGGAATGCTGATGGCGGGCGCCGCCCTGCCGCTGATCGACGCGCAGATCGCCATGGCCGCAACCTTGACCGGCGATGACGACGCCCGGCTCCTGCGCTTTCTCGATGCCGCGTTCGATGCGAGTGTCGCGCTCAGTCCCGAGACACAGACCAGCCTCGGCCTGAAGACCAACTATGACAGGCTCGACGATTATACCGACTCTGCCGCACGGCGCGCACAAGCTTTGCAGGATGCGCAACTTGCCGACCTGCGACGCAGCTTCTCGGTCGATCGGCTTGGACCCGATGCTCGGCTGAGCTATCGATTGTTCGAGGCGCAGGTCGCCACGGATCGCCGCCAGTTAGCGTTCCGCGACTATGCCTTCCCGGTATCGACGAACGGCAGCCCGGCTGGCAACATCCCGGTTTTCCTCATCAACCAGCACCGCATTGCCACGGTAGCCGACGCTCACGCCTATGTGGCGCGGTTGCGTGATTCCCTGCGCGTCATGCGCGAGGTCGCCGCAACCGTGCGCAAACAGGCGGCCAAGGGCATCGTGCCGCCAAAGATGGTTTTCACGCCTGCCCGTGGCGATGCCCGCCAAGTTATCACCGGAGCGCCGTTTGATAGTGGCGCGGACAGCAGCCTGCTCGCCGATTTCAAGGCGAAGGTCGGCAAGCTTGGCGTGTCCGAGGGCATCAAGACGGCGCTGATCGCGGATGCGGTCGCGGCATTGAAGGGGCCGTTCCGCCAAGGCTTCGACATACTCTTTACCGCGCTCGACGAGATCGAGCCACTCGCCAAGGGCAATGACGGCGCGTGGAGCCTGCCGGGCGGCGACGCCTATTATCAAGCGCGGCTCGCCTATTACACCACCACCGACATGACAGCGGAGCAGATCCACCAACTGGGGCTGGATCAGGTACGATCGATCCACGCCGAGATGACGGCGGTAATGAAACGGGCGGGCTTCACTGGATCGTTGCAGGATCTCTTCGTGGCGCTGCGGTCCGATCCGAAGTTCAAATACCCCAACACCGATGCAGGCCGTCAACTCTATCTCGCTGACGCACGCGCGGCCATCGCGCAGACCATGGCCGCCGCGCCCCGCTTCTTTCGCCGACTGCCAAAGGCGCCGCTGGAGGTACGCGCGGTCGAGACGTGGCGACAGGAAACTGCCGCGGTGGCGTTCTACGACCAGCCCGCCCCGGATGGCTCGCGGCCCGGCATTTTCTACGTCAATCTTGCGGACATGACGCAGGTCCAGAAGACTCAGGTTGAGGGGATCGCCCATCACGAAGGCGCGCCGGGGCATCACTTCCAGATTGCTCGCGCACAGGAGTTGACCGGCGTGCCGAAGTTCCGCCGCTTCGGCTATTACGGTGCGTATACCGAAGGCTGGGGCCTATACTCGGAACGGCTCGCCAAGGAGATGGGCGCCTATCAAGATCCGTATTCGGAACTGGGGATGCTGGCGTTGCAAGTGTGGCGCGCGTGTCGCCTGGTGCTCGACACGAGCATGCATGCCAAGCGTTGGAGCCGCGATCAGGCGGTCGCCTATTTCACCCAGAATGCGCCACTGTCGGCACGCGACGTGGTCAAG
>Ga0265780_10011449_pt1 | contig 10490 bp, 10 predicted proteins | sample P1T30metagenome_FD_192432 | JGI IMG/M metagenome (GOLD analysis project Ga0265780, IMG submission 192432) | Plant litter microbial communities from East Loma Ridge, Irvine, California - P1 T30 | ecosystem: Environmental > Terrestrial > Plant litter > Unclassified | place: USA: California... | reverse complement strand
GCCTACTCCGGCGCCCGGATATAGTCGACCAGGCCATCGCTGGCGCGGCTCGGCGGCGCCGTGAGCAGGCTGACCAGCACCACCGCCGCGATCCCCGCCGGCACCCCGAAGATCCCGGCCGACATCGGCGCAATGTCGAACCAGGCCGCATCCATCCGCCCGCCCAGGATCGGGTTGGTGCGCAGCATGTAGTAGAGGCAGGTGAGGAAACCGGCGATCATGCCGGCGATCGCCCCGGCGTGGTTGGCGCGCTTCCAGAACACGCCCAGCACCAGCGGCGCGAATAGGGTCGAGGCCGCCAGCGAGAAGGCTGCGCCCACCAGCGACAGGATGTCGGCCGGCTTCTGCGAGGCGGCATAGGCGGCAATGAAGGCGACGGCCAGCAGCAGCAGCTTCGAGATCGTGACGCGCTTCTGGGTGGAGGCGCCAGGGTCGACGATCTTGTAGTACACATCGTGCGACAGCGCGTTCGAGATCGCCAGCAGCAGGCCATCGGCGGTGGATAGGGCCGCAGCCAGGCCGCCGGCCGCCACCAGGCCCGAGATCACGTAGGGCAGGCCGCCGATTTCCGGCGTCGCCAGCACCAGCACGTCGCCATCGATGGCAATCTCGGCCAGTTGCACCAGGCCGTCGCCGTTGATGTCGGTAACGCTGATCAGGGGATTGATCTTGTCGACATTCGCCCAGTAGGAAATCCAGGTCGGCAGTGAACGGAAATCGCTGCCGACCAGGCTCGTATAAATATCGTATTTCGCCAGCACCGCCAGCGCCGGGATGCTCAAATAGATCAGCAAAATGAAGAACAGGGTCCAGAACACCGACCCCCGGGCAGCATGCACCGAGGGCGTGGTGTACGAACGCATCAGGATGTGAGGCAGGGCGGCGGTGCCGAACATCAGGCAGAACACCAGGGCCAGGAAGTTGTTGCGGCGCGCATTCGATTCGGCCTCGGTGGCGCCGGGGAAGGGCGCGGCGTGCGGCTGCGGCGGCTGGGCCCGCGCCAGCAGGCGCGCTCGCTGCGCGCGCCACAGGGTGTCGGCATCCTCCACGGTCTTCGGGTAGGCGGCCAGGGCGCGCTCGGCATTGCGCACTTCGCCCAGCGAGGCGTTGCGCAGGCGCGCGGTGTCGAGGCGGCGCTGGGCGTCCAGCCGGCCCCCTTCCCAGGACCCCGGCAGGGCGGCCAGGCGGGCGCCGTAGTCCTCGGCCTGGCGCCGGAACTGGGCGCGCACCGCTTCCTCGCGCGGGTCGGCCGCCAGTTGCGCTTCGCGCTGGGCCAGCTTCGGCAGCACCGAACCGTAGGCCACTTGCGGCAGGGGATTGTCGGCATGCTTGGCCGACAGCCACATGGTCGGAATCAAAAAGGCGACCAGGATGATGATGTACTGCGCCACTTGGGTCCAGGTGATGCCGCGCATGCCGCCCAGGAAGGAACAGACCAGGATGCTGGCCAGCCCCAGGAAAATGCCCACCGAAAAATCGACGCCGGTGAAGCGCGAGGCGATCAGGCCCACCGCATAGATTTGCGCCACCACGTAGATGAAGGAAACGATGATGGTCGCGCCCACCGCCAGCGCGCGCACCGGCCCGCCGCGCCCGCCCGCGCCGCCGCCGTAGCGCGCCGCCAGGTAGTCGGGAATCGTGTACTGGCCGAACTTGCGCAAATACGGCGCGATCAGCAAGGCTACCAGGCAATAGCCGCCGGTCCAGCCCATGATGTAGGCCAGGGCGTCGAAGCCATATAGATACAGGCCGCCGGCCAGGCTGATGAAGCTGGCCGCCGAGATCCAGTCGGCGGCGGTGGCCATGCCGTTGAACAGGGCCGGCACGCGGCGCCCGGCCACGTAGTATTCGGTCACGTTCGAGGTGCGGCTGACCACGCCGATGGTGGCGTACAGCACGATGGTGGCGAACATGAACAGGTGGCCGATCCAGAGGCGCGGCATGCCTTCCTTTTCCAGCACCGTCAGGGCCAGCAGGAAACCGGCGAAGCAGACGCAGAACCAGGCGTAGTAGCCGGACAGGCGCCGGAAGTAGCGCTTGTTGCTAGCCGGGCCGGCGCTCAAGGCGCATGCTCCGGCGCCGGGTTCAGCGCCTGCGCGTAGGCGGCATCAAACTGGTGCATGCGCCAGGCGTAGAAGCCGATGATGGCCAGGCAGACCAGGGACGCGCCTTGCGCCGCCATGTAGAACGACAGCGGCCAGCCGAACACGGTGATGTGCGCCAGCTCGCGCGCAAAGTACACGGTGCAAAAGCCGGTGAGCAGCCACAGCCCGAGCAGGATGGTGGTCAGGCGCCGGGTGCGGCGCCAGTGCAAGGCGCGCGCGGCCAGCACCAGGCGCTGGCGGCGCAGGTCGGCGTCTTGCGGCGTTGCCGGTGGGGGCGGGGATTCAGGCGGCATCGATGGGGTCGCTGGCAGGTGGCGGGAAGGTCAGCCGGAACAGGCTGCCCGGGAATTTCTTGGAAAGACTGCGCGGGTTGTTGAAGATATCGACCTCGGCATTGTGCTGGCCGGCGATCTCGCGCACGATCGCCAGGCCCAGGCCGCTGCCGCTGGCGCTGTTGCCGAGGATGCGGTAGAAGCGCTCGAACACGTGGGCCCGCTCGGCGGGGGCGATGCCGGGGCCGGTGTCCTCGACTTCCAGCAGCGCGTGTTCGCCACTGCTGCCGCCACCGCGCACGCGCACCGTGACGCTGCCGCCGGCCGGGGTGTAGCGCAGGGCATTGTCGATCAGGTTCGACAGCAGTTCGCGCAGCATCATGGCGTTGCCGGCAATGACCACTGCTTCGTCGTGGGGCTCGTAGCCGAGGTCGATGTCATGGGCGAACGAGGCTTGCACCCAGTCCTGTACCACGCTCACGGCCAGCGCGCCGAGCTCGATTTCCTCGAAGGCCAGGCCGGCATGCGGCTGGTTTTCCGCACGCGCCAGGGCCAGCAGCTGGTTCACCAGGCGCGTGGCCGATTCCGAGCTCTTTGCCAATTGTTCCAGCGAACGGTGGATTTCGCCGGGGTCGACCTGGCGCAGCGCCAGCTCGGACTGCATGCGCATGCCGGCCAGCGGCGTCTTCATCTGATGCGCGGCATCGGCAATGAAACGCTTCTGCATGTCGATGGTCTGGGCCAGGCGGCCGAGCATGTCGTTCAGCGACCCAACGAGTGGAGAAATTTCCTCGGGCACCTGGCGCGAGTCGATGGGCGAGAGATCGTCCGAGGAACGCGCGCGGATGCGCTCCTGCAGTTCGGCCAGCGGCGACAGCCCGCGCGACAGGGCAAACCAGACCAGGGCCAGGATCACCGGCAGGATGATGAACTGGGGCAGGATCACGCCCTTGATGATCTCGTTGGCGAGCAGGGCGCGTTTATCCAGGGTCTCGGCCACCTGCACCAGGGCCTTGCGCGCGGCCGGTTCGCCGTCGTTGGCTGCCGCATCGGCCTGGTGGAAAGGGTCGAGGTTCAGGTACAGGTAGGCCACGCGCACCGGCGTGCCGTGCATGGCGTCGCCGCGGAAGTGGACCGCGCCGTCCTTGTCGGCCTCGTCTTCGCGCGGGCGCGGCAGCTCGCGGTCGCCGTCCACGTGGCGGCCCCGGGCATCGAGAATCTGGAAGTAGACGCTGTCGACGTCGTCGGCGCGCAGGATGTCGCGCGCGCTGCCCGGCAGGCGGGTGGCGATGGCACCATCGACCTCGCGCACCTGCTGGGCCAGCACCGTGACCCGGTCTTCCAGCGCGTGGTCGAAAGGCTGGTTCGCGATCGACTTCGCCACCAGGTAAGTAATGGCGATGCTCATCGGCCACAGCAGCAGCAAGGGCGCCAGCATCCAGTCGAGGATTTCGCCGAACAGCGAATGCTGGATGCTTTCCTCGGGCTCGGGATTCGGCGGCGCGTACAGGGGTTCGAGCGGCGGCTCGAAGGCACCCGGGGGCAGGGCGCTATCGGGCGGCACCAGGCCGGCATCGCGGTCGTTCACGTGGGCTCGATTACTTGTGTTCGCTGGCTGCTTCGGTGCCTGCGCCTGCCCCTGTGCCTGTGCTTGCACGCGCGGCATCGGAATACTTCTCCAGGCAATAGCCGAGTCCGCGCACGGTGGCGATGCGCACGCCGCCGACCTCGATCTTCTTGCGCAGGCGGTGCACGTAGACCTCGATGGCGTTGTTCGACACCTCCTCGCCCCATTCGCACAAATGGTCGACCAGTTGTTCCTTCGAGACCAAGCGCCCGGTGCGCGCCAGCAGGATTTCCAGCAGGCCGAGTTCGCGCGCCGACAAGTCGAGCATTTGCTCGTTGATGTAGGCGCTGCGGCCGACCTGGTCGTAGACCAGCGGACCGTGGCGGATCACGGCCGGGCCGCCGCCGGCGCCGCGCCGGGTGAGGGCGCGCACCCGGGCTTCGAGTTCGGACAGGGCAAACGGCTTGGCCATGTAGTCGTCGGCGCCCAGGTCCAGGCCCTCGACGCGCTGCTCGACCGAGTCGGCAGCGGTGAGGATCAGCACCGGCAGCAGGGACGAGCGGGCGCGCAGACGGCGCAGCACTTCCAGGCCGGACATGCGCGGCAGGCCAAGGTCGAGGATGAGGAGGTCGAATTCCTGGGTGGAGAGGGCGGTATCGGCATCGGCGCCGTTGCGCACGCAATCGATCGCGTAGCCGGACTGGCGCAGTGAGCGCGTCAGCCCATCTGCGAGTACGCTATCATCTTCTGCAAGTAGAATTCGCATGGTTGTACCTTGTTTTTCGATTAAACCCCGGTGCCGCCTTCATTGTGTTTGATTTGGCGCAACAATGCGAGTTTTCTCAAACCGACATTTCATTTTTTCGCTTGCCAAAACCACTGGATTTTTATACAGTACTAGCTATTGAAACGCGCGACGGCGCCCACACCTTGGTTACCTCCAAGACTGAAAGAAAATTATGGACGACAAAAAATCCGCAGTAAATGCCTCCGAAAAAGGCAAGGCGCTGGCTGCCGCCCTCGCGCAAATCGAAAAGCAGTTCGGCAAGGGTTCGGTCATGCGCATGGACGCGAACACCCCGGTCGAAGAAGTGCAAACCGTCTCGACCGGTTCGCTGGGCCTGGACATCGCCCTCGGCGTCGGCGGCCTGCCGCGCGGCCGTATCGTGGAAATCTACGGTCCGGAATCGTCGGGTAAAACCACGCTGACCCTGCAAACCATCGCCCAGATGCAAAAGCTCGGCGGCACTTGCGCCTTCATCGACGCCGAGCACGCGCTCGACGTCACCTATGCGCAAAAGCTGGGCATCAAGCTCGACGAGCTGCTGATCTCGCAGCCCGACACCGGCGAGCAGGCACTGGAAATCACCGACGCCCTGGTGCGTTCGGGTTCGGTCGACCTGGTGGTCATCGACTCGGTGGCGGCACTGACCCCGCGCGCCGAGATCGAAGGCGACATGGGCGACTCGCTGCCGGGCCTGCAAGCCCGCCTGATGTCGCAGGCGCTGCGTAAGCTTACCGGCTCGATCAACCGTACGAACACCCTGGTCATCTTCATCAACCAGATCCGTATGAAGATCGGCGTCATGTTCGGCAGCCCGGAAACCACGACCGGCGGTAACGCGCTGAAGTTCTACGCCTCGGTGCGCCTGGACATCCGCCGTACCGGTTCGATCAAGTCGGGCGACGAGGTGATCGGTAACGAAACCAAGGTCAAGGTCGTCAAGAACAAGATCGCGCCACCGTTCAAGGAAGCCCACTTCGACATCCTCTACGGAGAAGGCACCTCGCGCGAAGGCGAAATCCTCGATCTGGGCGCCGACAACAAGATCGTCGAGAAGTCGGGTTCCTGGTACAGCTACGGCGGCGAACGCATTGGCCAGGGTAAGGATAACGCACGCCAGTACCTGAAAGACCGTCCGGCACTGGCCCGCGAAGTCGAAAACAAGGTCCGTGCCGCCCTGGGCGTGCGCGAACTGCCGCCGGTTGCCGCCGCCCCTGCCGGCGACGACGACAAGGCGAAGCAGAAAGCCGTTTCGGAATAATTCCGGAACAAGCTGGATGTGTAGTCTGCAACCGTTGGTGCCATGCGCGCGCCACCGCTGAGCCTGAAGGCCCGGGCCCTGCGCTTCCTCTCCATGAGGGAGCACAGCCGGCTCGAGCTGGGGCGCAAGCTGGCGCGCCATGCCGAGGAGGGCGACGACGTCGAAGCCCTCCTCGATTTCCTCGAAAAGAACAACTGGCTGTCGCAGGAGCGTTTCGCCGAATCCCTGATTCACCGAAAAGCCTCCCGCTATGGCAATAGCCGGGTGGTGGCCGAGCTGCAAAGCCACGGCGTGAACGGCGAAGCCCTGGCCGAGCTCAAGTCCGGGCTGGCCTCGAGCGAAAAGGCGCGCGCCGTCGACGTCTGGCGCCGCAAGTTCGGCACCGTGGCGCAAGACGCGGCCGGGCGCAGCAAGCAAATGCGCTTCCTGATGGCGCGCGGCTTCTCTAGCAGCGCCGTGCGCGAAGCACTCAAGGGTGCGCCCGAGGACGAAGACGAGTTCTAGTCCGCCTTATTTCTAGTATTAACAAAGGAGCGCCTGACAAAAGCTCCAGGGCAAGGCGCGTCGTCGAAGACAGTACGCCTGTACGGCAAGGCGACGCAACGCCGCCATGGAGTTTTTGTCAGGCGCTCCGCAGGCGCCAGCGCGGAGCGCCATTCGTTGATATGCCTGGCATATTCCTCAACGACGGATGGTGCTGCGCGCTGGTACTTGCACGTCGCCGCATTCCGGCGGCCGAGCTCGCGGCGCTTGCCGCAACCTACGCGAACAAGAAGGACAAGCATGAAAGCGCTGCTCGCACTCGGACTCACCGCCACCCTTGCTGGCTGTGCCCAGCCACCCGTCACCCCCACCGGCGTCTACGTCCTCAGCACCGCCGAGATGTCGGTCGTCCTCGACGTGCGTCCCGGCGGCGACTACGTCCTGCAGACCAGCGGCCCCGGCCGCAACACCGACGAAATCCGCGGCTCCTGGCGCGAAGAGGTCGGCCCGGCCTTGTCGGTGTCGTTCTCCGGCGTCGTCTGGCACGGCACCGAGCCCGAGGCTGGCAACGCCGTCTGGGCCGCCACCATCGATAGCGATTCCCAGATCTGCCTCGACCGCGACGGCCAGAACTGCTTCTTCCGCAACGATTTTTCCTGAGCCGGGCCAGCCCTCGGCGGCGAGGCGAGGCAACGTTGGCAGGCTTGCCACGCTCTCCGGATACCCCGCCCATCCGTATGGCCAATCAGGCATCTAAGAGTGCAGCCGCCCCCCGCCTGTGCTAAACTTTCACGGTTTAAGCAGCGCCGCATGAGCGGTTGTTGCCGCAGAAGCTGCGGTGACGTGCGAATCAAGCACACCGGCTGCATACATTTACCGCCGCCCTGTCGGCATTGTTTTTTCTATGCCCTTGTCTTCTCCCGCTTCGCGCCAGCTCCGGCACACGCGCGCCATTACCGTCGAGGCGTACGCGCGCGACGATGGCTTGTGGGATCTTGACGCGCGCATCCGCGACATCAAGGCGCAAGACATCGTGCTCGCTTCCGGCAAGCGTCCTGCCGGCAGCGCCGTGCACGACCTCAGCCTGCGCATCACCATCAACCGCGACCTCGAGATCGTCGACGCCGAAGCCGCGTCCGACTCGGTACCGTACCCGGGCTACTGCGACACCATCGGTCCTGCTTATAAAAAGCTGATCGGCATGTCGCTGGCCAAGCATTTCCGGCTGCACCTGAAAGACCGCCTTTCCGGCGTGCTCGGCTGCACCCACCTGACTGAACTGGCGCAGGTCTTGCCCACAGCGGCAATCCAGGCCTTCGCCGATGATGCGTTCGAGACGCGCAATGCCGCCGGCGACGACAGCACTGAACGTCCGTACGAAATCGACCGTTGCCACGCGCTGCGCGCCGACGGCCCCGCTGTGGCACAGTATTACCCTCGCTGGGCGATCAAGGCCGTACCGGGTTAGACTCCGAGGTTGAAGTTTTCCACGAAGTTTTCCACGAAGTTTCTAATTAACTATCAAATCAGTAACAGAGAAGAAGGGAAGCCAGCATGAAAATCCATGAGTATCAGGGCAAAGAAATCCTCCGGAAGTTCGGGGTGACGGTACCGCGCGGCATTCCGTGCATGTCGGTGGAAGAAGCCGTCAAGGCCGCTGAAGAGCTGGGCGGACCGGTCTGGGTCGTCAAGGCCCAGATCCATGCTGGCGGCCGTGGTAAAGGCGGCGGCGTGAAGGTTGCCAAGTCGCTGGAGCAAGTCAAGGAATACGCAGAACAGATCATGGGCATGCAGCTCATCACGCACCAGACCGGCCCTGAAGGCCAGAAAGTGCGCCGCCTGCTGATCGAAGAAGGCGCCGACATCAAGAAAGAACTGTACGTGTCGATGGTCACCGACCGCGTCACCCAGAAAGTCGTGCTGATGGCCTCGTCGGAAGGCGGCATGGACATCGAAGAAGTCGCGCACAGCAACCCGGAAAAAATCCACTCGATCGCGATCGACCCATCGGTCGGCCTGACCGACGCCGAAGCGGACGACATCTCGACCAAGATCGGCATTCCTGCCGAGTCGCTGGCCGAAGCCCGCCAGAACCTGAAAGGCCTGTACCAGGCTTACTGGGAAACCGATTCGTCGCTGGCCGAAATCAACCCGCTGATCCTGACCGGCAACGGTAAAGTCATCGCCCTGGACGCGAAATTCAACTTCGACGCCAACGCCCTGTTCCGCCAGCCGGAAATCCTGGCCTACCGCGACATCGACGAAGAAGATCCAGCCGAAGTCGAAGCATCGAAGTTCGACCTGGCCTACATCTCGCTCGACGGCAACATCGGCTGCCTGGTGAACGGCGCCGGCCTGGCCATGGCCACCATGGACACCATCAAGCTGTTCGGCGGCGAGCCGGCCAACTTCCTGGACGTGGGCGGCGGTGCGACGGCTGAGAAAGTCACCGAAGCATTCAAGATCATGCTGAAGAACCCAGGCCTGAAAGCCATCCTGGTGAACATCTTCGGCGGCATCATGCGTTGCGACGTCATCGCCGAAGGCGTGATCACCGCATCGAAAGCCGTCTCGCTGCAAGTGCCGCTGGTCGTGCGCATGAAGGGCACCAACGAAGACCTGGGCAAGAAGATGCTGGCCGACTCCGGTCTGCCGATCATCGCTGCCGATACGATGGAAGATGCAGCCAAGGCCGTGGTCGCCGCTGCAGCTGGTAACGCCTAATTCGAAGGAATAAACAAATGTCGATCCTGATCAACAAAGATACTAAAGTCATCACCCAGGGTATCACCGGCAAGACCGGTCAGTTCCATACCCGCATGTGCCGCGACTACGCGAACGGCAAGGCTGCCTTCGTTGCTGGCGTGAACCCAAAGAAAGCCGGCGAAGATTTCGAAGGCATTCCAATTTTCGCCAACGTGTCGGAAGCCAAAGCGGCTACCGGCGCCACCGTGTCGGTCATCTACGTGCCGCCAGCAGGCGCCGCAGCTGCCATCTGGGAAGCCGTTGAAGCCGACCTCGACCTGGCCATCTGCATCACCGAAGGCATTCCAGTCCGCGACATGATGGCCCTGAAGGACCGCATGGCCAAGGCCGGCTCGAAGACCCTGCTGCTGGGCCCGAACTGCCCAGGCCTGATCACCCCGGACGAAATCAAGATCGGCATCATGCCAGGTCACATCCACCGCAAGGGCCGCATCGGCGTCGTCTCGCGTTCGGGCACCCTGACCTATGAAGCAGTCGGCCAGCTGACCGCACTGGGCCTGGGCCAATCGTCGGCAGTCGGCATCGGCGGCGACCCGATCAACGGCCTGAAGCACATCGACATCATGAAGATGTTCAACGACGATCCTGATACCGACGCGGTCATCATGATCGGCGAAATCGGTGGTCCGGACGAAGCCAATGCCGCGCATTGGGTCAAGGACAACATGAAGAAACCAGTCGTCGGCTTCATCGCCGGTGTCACCGCTCCTCCGGGCAAGCGTATGGGCCACGCCGGCGCGCTGATCTCGGGCGGCGCCGATACCGCGCAAGCCAAGCTGGACATCATGGAAGAGTGCGGCATCAAAGCCACCAAGAACCCATCGGAAATGGCACGCCTGCTGAAGGCCATGCTGTAATACCGGACAGTTCTTGTCACGAGAAGGGAGCCTGCGGGCTCCCTTTTTTATTTTGACAACGGTTGGGCTGGCATGGGAGACGACAATTTTTGCGCATACAGACATTGCCCGACAGAAATTGCGCGTTAACTGACAAAATTTGTCATGCCAGAAGCGGGCTCTGCCGTAATTTGTCAGTTTTGTTTCAGAGAAACTAATGATTTTGTGGGGAAATGGCCTGGCACGGCGCTTGCAATAGGTAAAACGTGGCACCAAGCAAAGCATCACGAACCGAATTCACTTACCCCTCTGGAGATTCACCATGAAACAAATGAAAATCGTCAAGAAAGCACAAGCCGGCTTCACCCTGATCGAACTGATGATCGTCGTTGCCATCATCGGTATCCTGGCTGCTG
>Ga0265780_10011448_pt1 | contig 10491 bp, 3 predicted proteins | sample P1T30metagenome_FD_192432 | JGI IMG/M metagenome (GOLD analysis project Ga0265780, IMG submission 192432) | Plant litter microbial communities from East Loma Ridge, Irvine, California - P1 T30 | ecosystem: Environmental > Terrestrial > Plant litter > Unclassified | place: USA: California... | reverse complement strand
TTGATTTCGAGTATGATTGCTTTGCAAACTACACGGCTGAGGCTGGGGTGGATTATAATGGGAGAGCGCCAAGATCTTAAGTTGGATATACATGGCGACAGAGGGGGTTAGTTTGTAATGCTAATCCAATAGATGTTACACTGCTCCTTTTGCCAAAGCTGAGGATTTTGCTGTCTTTCACTTTGATGTGATAGGGTCGCTGGAACGGCAGTGCAGACAGACCAGTACGATGAGCTATTCCATGGCCTCGGTGGGTAAGGTGTGACAGCGCGGGAAGTTGCCAACGAAATACGTCATCGAATGCATGCTGGCCGCACGCCCTTGCTCGTCGATGAGGACTATGAAGCTTGTGTGTTCAAGCGTTGGTTGCTTACATAATGTGTGAATGCGGTACACTGGAGACTGTGTCTGACTCTGAGACTCGTGTTTCGGCTGCATGGGCCTGCCCTTGTCAAGCTTCCAGAAGCAGCGGGTCCATGCACATCCACCACCGAGCGCGTTGAAGCCGGGCGGCGCACGACATTTGCCTTTGCGCCTTCTATGCTTGTCTTGATTATGATGATCGGTTAACGAACAAATGCCCAATCTGCCCTCGGATCTGAATATGCGATAAACTGTCCCCCAAGCTCATCCATGCCGCCCATTGAGCACCCCCGACCCGCGCCGCCATCATGTCGACGACCAATTCCCCACGGCGGTCGAGTGAGAGTTTCGAGTTTCTATCGCCAAATCCGCCCCAGGGTGGATTCCAGTTTCCCGCGCAGCAAGAATGGGCCGGCCGGTCAGCCTCTACGGGTGGGCGCTACAAACCGCGACGTGGCTCCACGGCCTCTTCAATCCACTCGGTCGGCGGTTCACTCGATAGCGGGTTCAAGAGCAGCATGGGTGCAGTGAGGGAGCAGAATAACAATGGTGGGCAAACAACGAACACATGTGGCTCTCGATCGAAGGACGGCTAACCCTGGCTCAAGCTATCTCTACGCTGCTCACGCCGCCGATTATGCGGACTGGTATGGTCCCGCATACAACTGCCTCAGCCACCTCTGGACATCGACCGCCATCTATCAAAGACATCCCCCCCGTGACCCTGCCGAATGTACCTCACGTCGAGCCTTCCGCCTTCAACCCATACCTCTCGCAAGTAGGCAACCTGTACGAGGCATTTCAGCGTGCAAAGGCCGAAGCTGAAGCCGAATCAGTGCAGCCAGTAAGGAGAGGGTCAAAGAAGCAAGATCGCTCCGAATCTCTGGAGCGCACCCTACATACAAGCTCGCCGGCGGGTACCCCAAACCTGGGAGGGAGATCCTTTTCTCCACATGGCAGCCCGAGACTGAAGCGCCGAGCGAGCGGATCGAAGCGCGCCGTTCCCACGATTACCCCCCTTTCTACGATACCCAATATTTACTTTGACGAGAACTTCCACCTCGAAAACCCGCGAACTTTTGACGTCGTAAGCGAGCGGTCCGAGGTGGTTAGGCCGGTGCGGAATTCAATCACCGATGATTATGGCGGGAATACCTCTTTGGACATACCACAACAGCCAGGGAGAAAGGCACTGGCAACAAATGCAATTCTGCAGGAAAAGCTGTCGTGGTACATGGACACAGTCGAGGTCCATCTGATATCGGCCATATCCACGGCGTCATCATCCTTCTTTGCCGCGCTCGGCTCGCTGCGCGACCTCCAGACCGAAGCAGCGGACTCAGTTGCGCGGATAAAAGGCCTCCGGGAAGATCTGAAGAAGCTGGACGAACAGATGGCCATAGGAGGCTTGAAGGTGGTCGAGATGAAGAGACGGAGAGAAAACTTGAGAAGACTGACCGACTCGGTCGACCAGCTGCAAGCTGTGCTTTTTGGACTGTCGCGTTGTGACCAGGCCGTTGTCGACGGCAACCTGGAGAGTGCCATGACTCGGATAGAAGTTATAGAAAGACTCATAACTGGTGCGCTGGACACGAAAGATACGCAAGCTACTGCCTGGCTAGAGTCGCGCTTGCCCCCACAATTGATCGATTTACGCCATCTGAGAGCACTCGACGGCGTTTTCGATGCCGTTACTGAACTAAAGTTCCGCGTAGGACGCGGCTTCGAGGCCCACTTTGTCGACACTCTGCTCACTGATTTGCGTGAGCATGTCAAACGAGTACCGGCCCATGACACACTGGAACGATGGGTCGCCGCCTCACAAAAAGCACGCGGAAATAACCAGAAGGTCCAGATAGCTTTGCCCGCCTACATGACGACAGATGAAAAGCTACGTGCAGATCTCCGAGCTAGCTTGTATGGTCTCAGTGGAGCGCAATTCACGAACCAAGCGAGCGCAACCTTTAGGGAAGCGATAATCAAAGAGATGAAAGTTCTTATTCGCAAACACTTGCCAAGTTCGTCCGAAGACGACACTGGGTCCATGGCCTCTGTCTCCACAAGAGGTGGCCGAGGATCGAGCCAGGCGGACAAGAACTCAATCCTGGCAAGAAATCTGCGTGCCATGGATCCTGCAGATGCTGAAGCCTTCTTCGCAAACATCTTCACCGACATTAGCGAAGCCTTACGGCGACTTAGCATATTGATCAAAGTGTTGCTTGATGTGACAAGCGGTGTTGCTACGCCCCCGTCTGCGGGCGGGCTGCGGTCCCCTCTTAGAAGTCCGTACGGGAATAATATGGATGAATACATCACCAACGGCCCGCCAACTCCAAGTGCAAGCGATCTGCAGATGGAGCTTATGCAAGCTCTCGACATGTCAAGCCTCTTGGGCCAGGCTGTAGACGCGGCTCAGACGCAAATCACAAAGCTTCTCAAGGTACGCTCCGAAGCTACGACCAATCTTCCACTAGAGCGTTTCCTGCGATATTTCAACATGTGTAGGCTGTTTGCCGACGAATGTGAAGCTGTCTCAGGCCGTTCTGGTGCGGCTTTGAAGGGTGTTGTAAACACTCACATCAACGACTTTGTCACCAAGTTTGGAGACTATGAGAAGCAAGAGCTTGCAAGGGCAATGGACTCTGATCGGTGGGAACCCAAGGACTTTGATGCAGAGGACACTGAAGTCTTAGCACGCTTGTTGAGGGGCATGGAGAGCGATCCGCCAAGCTGGTCAGAGACTGGTGATGTTCTCCGGAAAATCGAAGAGCCAACCACAAATGGTTCATCAGCACCGACAAACGGTAATGTGGAAGAGAAACCAAAAGAGAAGGGGAAAACGACTGTGCCCGCCATTGTCGACGAGGAAAAGTATACGATTTCGCAGTCCTCGACAACTGTCCTGCGCGGTATTGAACGCTTCGAAATCTTGGTGTCTTCCATGCCAAGCATGACCTCGGAAGTTTCCACCTCACTTTGTGAATACATCAAGCTCTTCAACTCACGACTATGTCAATTGATTCTCGGTGCCGGCGCCATGCACTCGGCTGGTCTAAAGAATATCAACACCAGACACCTCGCCATTGCCTCTCAAACCTTGTCCTTGGTCATCGCCATTTTGCCATATATCCGCGAATGCTTTCGTCGGCGCGCCGCCTCCGCTGCGAACAAGTCTTCACTCGGCGAGTTTGACAATGTGAAACGCCTACTCCACGACCAGCAGAACCAGATCCACGACAAGTTGACTGATATTCTGTCTGGTAGAGCAACAGTGCATATGCGCAGTCTCAAGAAGGTGGAATGGGACAACGACGCCGAGATCAACAAAGACGTCAGCACCAGCATGGAGACTCTGACCAAGGATACGGTAACTATGCACAAGGTCATCAACAAATACCTGAGCGACATCCAAATCCGAATGATCATGGGCCCTGTGTTTGAGAGCTACAGAGAGCAAGTGGGTAAGGTGATCAAAGAGGCGGTAGTCAAAACCCCCGGTGGGAAGGCTCGGTACGTCATTTTTACAGTGTGCGAAGATAACAAAGGATTAATACTAATGAATATGAATAGATTACTTCGCGAAGCCAAGCTCTTTGATGCAAAACTAGGGTCCATTGACGGCGCTGGAAACGTCGGCTCTCACCTCATTGGCCTGGTGGTCAGTAAAACTGTTGCGGAGCCAAAGCCGGCACCGAAACAAGAGATTGAAACGGACAAGAGTGAGGAGAAGAACGGAACGGTCGGCACGGAGGTGGAGACGGCCAATGGCAAGGCTACATAGGGGTTTTTGCATACTAGAAGCAGGAGTGTGTTTTATTCGTCGAGCATGAGAACCTGCTTGTTCTGGGTATGGGATGGGTTATGGGTATACGGGACGACCATGTCTCCTACGCTCACCTCATGATGGCTATTTGCCTCTTTCTTTCTTGGGGGCTCGTACGACCCGCTTTTGTTATGACCGAAAGATATAACGACGGCGTTGCGTTTGGAGGCAAAGGGAAAAGGGAAAATCCCAGGAAAGGGAAATCCAAGACGCGATGTGAGATGGAGAGGGAGAAACAGAGAAGGAAATACCACGGGCTACCCGGCTGGGTTTTATAGAGAAAAAAGGCTTGGGGCTTTTGCAGGTAGCTAGTTAGCTAGTCAGCTAGATAGATGGCTCGTTTGTCTTTTTAATCTGTATGAAATGTGTATTATTCTAGGAACTTATGTGTGGCAATGGTGCTGCTGATGATGATGATGATAAGAGCAAGGAAGGGAAAGACTGCGCTTTTTTTTTGTGAAGATAAACACAGTGAGAGAAAAGGAAAGTGAGCAAATACTGTGTATAATCCAAATTTGTCTGCTTAGAACTTGGCATATACGAGACTAGTCGCTGGTTAATGTTATGTGTAGGGGGGCAGTGCAATACGAGAGAGGAGAGAGTATCAACGGTAATAGAAGAAATAGTCTAGGAAAATGCATGTAGTGGTGTGCCAGTATATACCTTTGAATTTCTACCCCGTTAATGAACAAGTAATGTTATCAGTACTCATACATATGTGACGTGACCGTAGTAGGATGGCTGAAAGGTCAATGTATGAGTTTCCAGTCTGAATGGAGTGAGATAATTTTGCTCTTGCTAATTCTTTTTCTCCTGTCCAAGTAGCGTGTTCAACCTGTAGGTATATCAAGGATTTGAAGTGGAAAGAAAAGCGATTTCATCCATACCGTTTCACATCCAAGGATTGCAATATATATATGCATATACAATTAACTAAACTACCACACCAAGCTCATCGCCACAATCCCCGCACAAACGACCGTGCCCAGCCAGCGAGCCCTTAGACTCACAGCCGCATCTTCCTTGTCCCCTCCCTTGCCACCACCATCCCCCGTCTGCGGCGGATTCGCGTCCCCTCTGCCCGTCTGCTGCTCCCTACTCGTCACACTACCGGCCACACAAGCGGCCTCATCCAGCCCTCCATCCCTTCCCCACGCGACACCAGCGACCCGCTCCCAAAGGCCTGTAACATTGAAGAAATCGGCTGGCTGGTACCAAATCCGCGCGGTAGCGGTATCATTCAGGAACTGTGTCGGCACACCGGCGTCCTCCATGCCGGCACGGATGTTATCCTGGAAGTTGACGCTCGCGTCGAGGGTAGCAATGGGAGCGGGAAAGGGAAGGACGTCACGCCAGGCCATGGCCTGGCTGACTGAGTCGGCAAAGGCAAGCGTCATGTACGTGGACATGGCGTGCATGTAGAGGGTTGGTAGGACGAGGGTGCCCTTTGTGCCCCCGACGGCTACCATGGGGCCAAGTTGGGGACGGCCGCCGACGGCGAGGGTGCGGACGTTTGATTGCTGGGTCATGAGCTCGGTGAAGATGGAGCATGTGGAGGCGCAGATGCCGTCGGTTAGGATGATCATGTCCTCGGCGCGGAACGGGTCCTGGGTGAAGTTGCTGAGCGAGTTGTAGCCTGTGATTGTGATGCCGAGCCCTAGACGCGCGTTGCTTGTTGTGACGGGGTCGGAGAGGTTGTACTTTAGGAGCGAGGTGAAGGTGTCGTTCTGGAAGCGTTTGGGTGGATACATTGCTTTCCAGTCTGCAAAGGGTTCGAGGTCGGCGGAGAGGTAGGCGTCGTTGCTGAAGACGCTCGTGAAGAGCACGCCGTTTGTGAGGGTGAGTTCTTCGAAGCTGGATATGTTTTCGCCAAAGATCTCGCTGGCGCGGTGGCCGCGGTACCGGGATTGCGTTTGCGGGACTTGCGAAGGGAAGAATTGCAGGTACATGTCGTAGCCGGAGAGGACTTTGCCGCCTCCGTTAGTGCGGACATCGATGATGTGCTTCTCAACGCCGCGTGCTTGGGCTTGGGAGATGTATTCTTGGATCACACGCTGGAACTCCCGGGCCCCGGTTACGTCTTCCGTGTTGAATGTCTGGACGACTAACACGCCAATCGTACCCGCGCTCGTGTCGATGAAGTAGCCGGCCAATGGTACCTGGTCTGCTGAATGTGCAACAACGGGATCGGGGTAAAACACCGGCACAGAACCATACTCCTGGCCAAGTGCCCCGCTAAACTCGTGGTCTCGCGGGTTCTCCAGGTGAATTGGCGGGGCATTCACGTCTCTCTTCTTCACTCCAAGAGTGCTGGTGGTGTTGGCATGAACGTACGTCTCGTAGAAAGACTCGGCGCTATAAATGTCACTCCATGTCTCTGGCTGCAGAACGATGGCGCCGTTTCTGTAGGTATCGGTGGTTCCGTTCTCATACGTGACATTTGTACTCGCACCAGGATAGAAGCGCGGACTAGTGAAGTACCCATAGTTCTCTGCTGGCTGCATAAAGAACATGGCATTGAAGCGAGTATCCGGGTCGTGATATGCGTTCAAGTTTGCCTCGTCGTTCAGAAACTCAACAACGTCTCTTCCATCGACCATGGTGACAGGCGAGGGCTCGTAAGAATTGGTGCCGTTGAAGTCTTGCATTGCCCAAATCCGAGGTACTTCGTTGCCGTCTCTCGACGCGGAGATCAACGCAAAGTTACTGCTTCGCCGCCACATGAAAGCCCCTGCATATGCCATACCATACCAAGCCAAATGTCCATCATGCGCTTTGACCATCAACGCCGCAATGTCTTCTTCAAAGTCGTACTCGTTGCTGTACTCTGGGCTTTCAACCTTTATCCTGATATCCTCCAATCCTGCCATGATGTCCACAGGTTCATTTGGCCATCCCTTTGGCGGGTCCTTCAGATAGCTCAGTGTCGATTGAAACTCAACCATCTTCTTGATCTCGTCAAGGGTAGTTGATGCATCGTTTGAGTCGAATGGCATGGACTTTAAACATGCGTATGCGAGTTCGGCATCCACAGCTGGGTACCTTTCGTCTGCTTCTGAGACGAAGGCAGCAATGTCGCCACATGCTTCGTTGGTTTTTATAGGCCCTGATACTGTGGCAATAGTGCTAGGTCTGATGTCAATGTCGTCTGCTGTTGGTGTCGGTGCTTGTGTTGGCCCCAGGTTGAGTGATGGTATTGGAGTTTCAGTGGCTGCCGAGGTTATCTGTGCAGCAACGACTCCTATGAGCACTGAAAATGCTGTAAAGGTCTTCATCGTAATGTCCGGATGTACCAAGATCGGGTCGGTAACCGTACTCGCTCGTCAAGCTCGTTCTCCCCGTCTCTTATTCCGGCAAACTTCCTTTGCGCGTGTTCACTTTAATCCCTAATCTTCCTTCAATGTCCTCAATATTAAACACCAAAAGGTCGCCAAACAAAATGTCCGATATAAAAGCGCCTTCCCGCCATCCTTTAACCAACGCCGTTCCTGCACAGCCATCACTTCCTTCAGGACCCCCGCAGCCATAGGCGCTGCAGCCTGAAAGGCGCCTCGCCGTCGTGTACGTCTGCCATGGCTGTATTTAGAGGCTTGGCTCTTGGGGTGCGTACCTGTTGTGCGAATGAGATAAAGAAAGCTGGGGTGGAAAGTGGGGATTTGCCCAGCCCGAGCTATGCGACTACGGTTAAGCGGAGTGGGGGAGGGAGCGGCTGAAAGCATGAATCGCATCGGTGTGCCTGATCATAAACCACACATTTGATTTGATTCGGGAAACTTTGTTTCTTGGTTGGCCGTTTGAATCTTCCGGTCAACTTGCGTCGTAAAGCTTGTCTTTTCCAATCTCTGCTTCTCAAAGGACGCTGGTAGCGAACATACTGGATGTACACCCTTGCCAAGGCTTTAAGAGCGCATAGAACGGCACCTTTGAAGGAACTGGGCTGGACGCCTCAGTAGGCCTGGTCCACACAGCCTTTGTTTCCCAGCTGAGCCGGTCGGCCTGTCTCGGGCTGCGGCTGCACGCCCAAAGGTTGAAGTGCCGAATTTTCTGGTTAGCTCCGGTACGATTGATAGCCTCATGACATTCGACGTGTTGTAGGTACTTGTTGAAGCTCGATACCGAGTTTACTAACGTTGGCGAAGATGCTGCCCTATCCACATGTGCGAGGCGCAAGTCGGTACCTGACGTCATGCGTAGCTCGCCCGCCTACTTCTTGATGCCCACGACGACAAGATTGCGCGGACTATATTTGTAATCAAACACGGGTTCCACCCACGCATGCTCAACCTCGTTCTGCTCCTTGAGCCACAAATATCGGTCCGTAACAACGACCGCTTCCACCACACCAGCGCTGAATGCCATCAGACTCCACATGACACTCAGTTCCTTCTTCCTTTCCGCATACTTGACTTCATAGTCCCTGATATCGTCATCCGTCAACCCATCCATCTTTCCCTTGATGAAAGCGGGGTCGACCTCGCAGAACGAGTTGTCGGCAGTAAGTTTGGCTAGCGCGGCGCGTACATAGGAAACAAAATCGCTGTAGGCGAATTTGCGCAGTGTGCCGATGGTGAGGGGTGTAGTTGTGCCGTCAGAGGAAAGACCAGGACCAAGGCCACTAGGAGGTGTCCAGTTTACCTGTGATGTGTGGCCGTTTGCAGAAACGGCGCTGCCAGTGAGACCTTGCTCATCGAGAGGGGCGGAAACGACGCCGCGGTCGAAGAAGATGCGCTGGAGCAGGGCGCGGTAGAAATGGCGGGTGAAGAAAAGGTCTGAGTCGGTAGCGCCCCAGTTGAAGGGTGCTTGGACGGCCATCATTCGAGCTGTGATGTTAAGGCGCACACCTTTGGGTTGTTCGATCATAGTGCCGCCTTCGGATGGTTTGAGAGGCGTGTGTGGTAAGGGGTAATTGGCGAGTTTCTCGGACATTGGGAAGCCGTTTGGATCAAATGCTTTGGACGTAGACTCTAGCCGTGGATGATTCGGTCGAAGCGTGGGCAGCTTGTATGTTGGTGGGCCAAGACGCTCGGTGACGAGGTTGTAACAGCAGCCTACCATTGCTACGGCGGAGATGTGAGGATTGAGTAGCATTGAACGTAGCCCATAGTGGACGAGGTTTCCACAGGAATGAAGAGAGATGACCATGGCATTCACCTCTTTGGGTTTGGAGATAGCCTTGAGATCGGTAGCTTCCGCGACTACAGCTTCGGCCGAGGATACAACTTCCTCTGGCACATTTGAGCTGTCAAGCACTTGGTCAATGACTGGTGTGAGATCGCCGCCTTTGATAACATGCTCAACATATTGAACACTGCCATGGCCGTCGTTGTATATCTGAAGTGTCGAGGTCTTGGTTGACTGGCCTGCATCTGCAGTCTCATTGACATTTGATGGGGACGCTTGTTGTGAATCAAGTGTACAACCATTGTCGTCACACGTTACACCGTTCTGGGGTGCCGGGTGAGTTGTGGTTGAATCTGGCGTTACTTTGCTGTCAGCCATCGTTTCAGAGGGCTCATCAGACGCGTTGATGACAGGCTTGTTGCCTTTCTTTAGTTTTCCAATCTTGGCGCGATACTCTTTCTTGTTCCGCATCACGATTGGCTTTGCAACCAGCTTGGCTAAAATATCCATGTTCTTTGCTCCATCGATATTGTGTTGTTTGCTTTCTACAGCGACGATGTGCTTGGAGTAGGGAGAAGCAGCAAGCGCACGTCCAAGATAGTTCTGGCCTGAACCGAAATCCACAAGATGGGTTATGGGCTTCCTGTCAGACTCTGCTATCTCTGAGGTGAGCTTATCGATGTAGCGCGCAAAGTTGTCAACTTCATGCACTTTCTTGACCTTCATGCCCATGGCTATGTGGCGTGGTAGTGCAGTCTTCTGGGGTTCAAGAGCTGAGTTGGGGGGAGGAAAGTCGCGCCCTAGCAGATGCTTTCGCACGGTTTTGATGTACTGTAGCAGCTCCTCGGGCGGTGCAGGGCCATCCCGCCAAACCCCATTATCATTGTCCAACTGGGCGAGATCTTCTCTCATCAGTAGGTCCAAGATGTCCATGATATCCCTCGTCTTGAACCATTCTCTCCATGACTGAGGCAGAATATGCGAGTAGAGATCAGGGGACCTAGTGTAGAAGTCGAGGATATGCACACCACCACAGAGCGTCTGGAGAAGCCATGAGGAAGTTGACAAGTTCAGCAATGACTCGATGTACTCGTCGGTATTTGTAAAATCCGGGGGGAGGGGCAGGGGCGTATCCGGGCCCATTGTTTCATCCAAATCCTCTTGATTCTCTTTCGCACCGGGTG
>Ga0265780_10011446_pt1 | contig 10492 bp, 13 predicted proteins | sample P1T30metagenome_FD_192432 | JGI IMG/M metagenome (GOLD analysis project Ga0265780, IMG submission 192432) | Plant litter microbial communities from East Loma Ridge, Irvine, California - P1 T30 | ecosystem: Environmental > Terrestrial > Plant litter > Unclassified | place: USA: California... | reverse complement strand
ACGCCGCCTAGATCGCATCAACAAGTTTATTGCTCGCCCTCATCACCTCATTCTACGCCTCCATCTAGCTCAATATCACGAACAAGGTATCAGAATACGATGCAACGAACTCAAGTTTATCAACAGCAGCGGACACAATACCAAAACCGGAATTATTGCTGTGAAGGTCATATGATCATCGGATTCATCTTATCGTTATCATCAGCAATACTCTTGTACGTCATCTATCTCCTTCAAAATCTGAAGACGACTCCTCAGGCGATACGAAAGGAGAAAGAGAGAAAGATAGACTGACGAGTAGAACGTTGGTTTCCCTCTCTACACCCTTGATTAAACAAATCACATTCCTCAATACCCCATTTTACCATTATGGCGCATTCGGATACTGTCCAACGGAAGGGGACTGCGTTCATGCGACTGGATACTCGACAGGACCGGAGATAAGGGAATGGATGACGAAGACTGCAGCTCTGTTTCCAGTTGGTACGTCCTTGTTACAAGTATCAGGGTGTTCGGAGCATCTGCATCACACAATGAGGAATGCGCTGATAAGTAGCCGCTTTACTTATGTTCATTACCTGGATAACGGTAATTCTAGGGATGTGTAACGTAGGCATATTATCTTGGGAACCTAAATTATATCGTACTTTTGCTGTGAGTTCTGTCAAAACTTTCTTCACTTGATTTGGTAGGTTGATGACAGATCCTCGGTACACTCATTTCCATCATTGCTGAGATATTCGCTTTGGCATTATGGGTGAATGCCCGTCAGAGTTTTATTGCGGAGGGGATCAAAGTGACTTATGGAAGTGCTTTATGGATGGGGTTGCCGGCTTGTATTATCGCTTTTATTGGGTAAGTCATCTGAGTGACATTATCTTCCAGGACAGTGAAGGTGGAGCGAACAGTGGCTGATGTATAGGATGTGTATTGGTGGACCTGCTTTCGCTGGACAACGGATGTATACTGCACATCACAGCGTCGCGTATAATGTCTAAATGACAGATTGGGTTGTAGGCAGCAAAAGTTTAGGAGCAACAGGAAGTTGATCAGTATCATGTGATATCGTATCTGTATCTATCGGTCAAACTGTAGCAGTCACCAATACATAACTCGACTCGTCATATTACTACAAACCCAGACCCCATCCCCTCCTCCTTCACCCCGACCTTCACTTGCTAAGCCTCAACCTCGACCTCTCTCTTCTTCAAGACCAGAGGTTCACCCTTGACTCGCTGCCAGACATCAAAGACATCTTCTACGACTGTCTCGAAATGGGATGTGGCGTCGTATGATTTAGTAATGAAGATGTTTTCATCTGTTCCTGGGGATGTTGGGGCGTAGAGTGGGGTGATGGAGATGAATCTGGTTATCAGTGAGGTTCATATAGGAGGTCAAGAGGATGACATACTTGTCTACGACTGTTCCGAGGAGCTGAAGACCTGGGAGGATCTCTCGCTCTGGGACAGAGGTCTCGACGATGGTAGATACCTCTGCGATCCAGACATCCTTGGCTGCTACGTTGTGCGAAGCAGATACGGCCGCAATGTAGATATCTATGAATGAGCTTAAATTCCTAGAAGCGAAGTACGAAGCTCACCATTCTTCCTTCCAACCTGGTTCTGGGGAATGATAATCTGGGCAGAATCGGCATCGTCAGTCCCAGGAATAGGGTGCTTGAGGATACAAATTGCCCTGATGACTTTCCCAGTCTCGACGACCCTAACCTTTCCACCTCCATCCATTTCTTGGCCAGCACCGAAGTAAGATGGATCACCAATAACCCTCTTGGCCCTTACGGTTTCACCGCCCGAAGTAACTCCTGTGAATTTCCCATCTTCTCCTACGTTGACCGATTCAATCTTTCGGTCGAGCATGTATGTTCCTCCGTAAATTGCAGATAGACGGGCGAAAGCTTGGGGTAATTCACCCAATCCGTAGAGTGGGTAGATGTAGGGTGATTTACCATATCGAGCCATTGATCGAGTGTAGAGGATGATTCGGTCGACAGTTGCTCGAGCGGGTTTGGTAATATAGCTGATCATCAGCTTTGGCCAGGTAATCCGAGAGCTCGGCAGCTTACTCGTCATCGAGCCAGAGGGCCATGGCGTGACCGACAAAGTCTTGTGTTCCGGCTTCAAGACCGAATTTGGTGTAGACTTCCTTCATGGAGCACTTGTTGATGTCAAGCCCTATTAATCAGCTTGTGTTCAGTGTGGGGAATGCCAGCTGATGTCGCTCGCACTTTGTGCTCGCGATCGACCTACCTTGGTGGGTAGCCGGGTCCTCCTCCTTCCAGTTCTGAATGTACAAGAAGAAATTCCTAGCTCTCCTCTTTTCAAACAAACCCATCAATGGACTCCTAACAGCTTCCATCTCTGTCGATGGAACCTTTGAGATCCGTCCATCCCTGAATACGTATGATCCAGCAACAACCTTGAATTCAAGGTATCGGATCACGTCGGTGTGCACCAGCATACGAGTCAATTCTCCAGAGGAGAGAATGAATTTGGGAACGAGGTCCACAGCGTAGTCCCTGTCCCGACCTAAGTTTAGGTTTGCAGGGGGTGCGGTTCCTCGGAATTTTTGGTATAGCTAACATGTCAGCGCCGCCTCGAAAGTCGCGTAGTCATGGGAATCGTGATCAGAGTGGGTCATGGACTTACCTGAGTTAGGTTCAAACTGGCACTATCTCCACCATAGTAGTCGTTTCTGTCCATGTGCAAGACCTTCTGGCCATCGACAGAGAGGAGTCCAGAGAGGATACATTCGGTAAGACCGGTTCCCTATCTGTGAGCTCGGTCACGACGAAAGGGGGCCGCTTAGCTTACAAGAACCAATACCTGTATATCAGCTTGTTGTACCACACAGTCTTGATTAGCTGATGCTCACATCGTATTCTTCATCCATTGTTGTTGTAGTTGTTGTGTAGTAGTAGATAGGTAGAGATAGAGATACCCCCTATAGACGTGTCAAGGGGGAATGACGCGCACAGACAATATCAGACACGTGTTTGTGGCGATTAGCAGAACAGTGAGGTTTGAGGCGGAGTAACTATTTAGCATCTTTTTAACGTTTGTTTTGTTGTTGACTTCGTTTCTAAATGCTAAGTAAACATGCTGACATGTCTCAAAGGCGGGAAGGAGTGGAGATCAGGTGGTGATGGTCTGCAGGACGCGTCGATATCGGGGGTCTTACAAATACTGGCAGTCGAGTATTAATATGCGATCTCCTATCGTATACTCCTTCTTTCTTCTCTACTACTCAACTCACAAACTCATACCTACTCTCAGTGGCAAATCTACAACATACTACAAGAACCACCCAGTGACGATGTCCGCTACACCTCAAGACCAACACCCTCCATCTCGCGTCGTCGAGAGATACATCGCCATTCCCGGACCTAAGAATTACCTTAGATCCAAACAACAAGCGGCTTTCTTCGGAGTGATCATGGTAGCCTACCTGACCATCGCTACTCTCATCCCTCAAGACTGCGTCCAACTCAGTGACTATCACTCTTTCGCCATCGAAAAGGAAGAGGATTGGGAGGATATACAAGATGAGGAGGCGCCATTGACCCCTGTTCAATCGTGGGGCGAGTATACAAGGGTGCGTCTTCATCTCTTCTCTCGTCGTATTACCTCGTTGTTCTCGCTATGATGTTGAGCTGACATATAGATGTTCTACCACGTTCACTATATCGCCTGGTTCCACGCCTCCATTCCCGGATTATCAGCTACTGCAACCAAGGCACTTTCCACCCTCAACGATTTAATCCACTCTCTCGAATTCCGAAAATTCGGAAACCTCGATGTCACTCCACATGCATACCTCCACAGATATCAATACAACAAACCATGTACCAAAGAATACCAAGGCACTCTAGGATCCGAATTCGAAGAAATGTACGTATGGCGATCAAGAGGAGATGAAATCAAATTGAAGGATATCCGAGTCGCTCAACTCTGGCACGATATCGACCTTATCAAGGATTTACCCCACAAGGCCTCGGATTTTGGAATGCATTCGCTTGTATTGGAATTACTTGAATGGTCAAGGAGTGCTTGTCCGGAAATGCTTTGGCCTTTGACGACAATGTTGACCCGGCTCAACCCTGGAAGGAACCTCACCACTTTCGCAGACGAGATCAAGGCTCAAGAGGATACCGATGAGATCAAGGCTCAAGGAAATACCGATGAGGAATGGAAAGAGGACGCTGAAGAGGAGGAATCTGAACAGGACAAAGAGAAGGGGTATGAAGGGGATAGTGATGAATCCGATTTCGTCCTCGTCTAGATTAGACGCTTAGATCCTGAAACCGTTTCCGGTACATGTAGTCCAGACTTCTTCGTTCGTAGATCATAAAGATATAGTTGTGTTGTACAAATTGACAGATGAGATCTCCACGTATTTGCATTGATCTGATCCAGTTCCCTAGATCCCTTCATCTGATTGTTTGTCTCCAGATAAGGTTGCGCATCACAACTGATTGTTGTTCACCGTGTCTCCTGGAAGAGCAAAGACACCGCTGCACAGCATACATACATGTCTGATGAAACACTCTCCATCCACCGGCCATTAGCCATGCATTGCCCAAATACTACTTATACCTCGCTTTCCCTTCTATCCATTTTCACTTTCTTCACTCATACTTTTACCATTTCACCATCAGATCCAACCATCATCTTTCAGATCTCGATCTTTCACTATGTCCACTCCACAGGTTCCCACGATGCTCTATACACCTGCAGAGGACTTCGATAGACGACGCCATATGGTCATCTTCGCTATCATCGCTTTCGTACAACTTACCATGGTGGAAATACTTGGAATCCCCGAGCTATCGCTAGAACACTGCGGGGCTGTCGATTTCCTAATCCCCCCAGACAATGACCCGAGAGATGAGGAATGGGAATGGGTTATAGATATTGAACCCAAATTCATTGAATCCTGGGAGATCTTTTTCTTCGTAAGTCCCTTTTCTTGAATCCCAATCACCGTGGCTGGCGAGATCAAGGCTGAGAATGTAGCGAATAACTGAATTAATATTTATCACGGACTACATCAAGTCTAGTGAGAATATGCCTCCAAGCGCCAAGGATAAAATGCTCGACCTTGCCGAATTTAAACAAATCTTCGAACTCTTATATAAGTCGCTCAAACCACAGTGCTGCCGACTAGACCCTGGCGAGACCTACGATCCCGAAGATGTCCTTCATGATGCCAACCTGAAACCGTTCATTCACGATTATGCCGAGTACGAACGAAAACGTATACTCGAATTGAGGGATATTAACGTCCATGCCATCGTCGTTGAAATGTTTGAATTAGGTCACTTGGCAGCAGATGGCATCGGCCTTGTTTTCCCACACTGGCAGTCAGCTCTCAGGTTGTTCAATTGGGCGGCGGATCCCGAGGCAGGAGCATGGGAACGACTGGTCTTAGCCCTCGATGCGCTCAATGTCCCACCGGTGGTCGATCATATGCCTGAAGTTTCCTCGAATCTGCCAGAGCTCCTCTTTGAAGATATCGTTGCTTAGTAAATTCAATTAGTCAGTCGTAGTGGTAGTTATCCCATGTGGTTATCGTGTTATTGTAGAGTACTCTAGTCTCAGTAGAATGGATCCTTGATCCGGATAATGAATGTCCAGCCTCTTTCCAATATCATCCTTAAATGCCACGTCACTTGAAACCAACATGGGACGTGCCTGATTTCTATTGCTCAACATCAACTTGGCGTCAATCAACAAACAGCATATAGCATATAGTACTTACAATGACAGCAGAAGCAGGTCCAGGACCATCATCAATGGCTTCATCGTCCTCATTACCAATGGTGCCGACATCAGCTAGGCAATTACGTATGAAGAAAAGAATGATCAATATAGTAAATCCTGCCGGTGAGTGTTGTTTCACCTCTTCATGCTGTAGCTTATTGGTAGATCCGGGTAGTTTTACGAATGATTCATCGCTTGAAGAGTCTATCGAAGAGAGGAGGAGTAGGGAGACTACACCTTTGGCGGATATAAGAAATGTAGTATCTTGTGGGAACGGTACACCATTAGGGGATATTGCAAAGAGGGGGATCTTGAGGCCGTCCGGAACGCCTGGATCTGGTAATGGCGGTACGTTCTATCCATGTGTAAGAAGGCGAGAGGCAAGCTGAAGTGTAGTCCGCTTCTTCCCAAAGAACCGCTTCCGAGTCATCACACCCAACAACTCGATGTCACAGCACCCCGCTTCACCCGCCTCCAAAGCCCTAGCTGCAAGTACCGCAACTCCCGAAAGACGGAAACAATCCCTCCTCACACAACTCCTAGCCGTCGCTATGCCATCAGTCTCACCGGAGAAACCACCTCCAACTACCAAGCCGGACGAAAGCTGGGAACAACCAGGACAAGAAGGCGAGATATCCCTAGTGGCTAGCTCTATCGCATCTGGATTTGGGGAAGATGAGGAATATGATGTGGATCAGAGTTTGCATCATGAGCTAGAAGAGGCTGAGGATTCATGGGATGGAACACCATTCATTATTTCCTCACCGCTCAATTTACCTGAAGGCGATTCAAGGGATATCTCTGCGCATGAGCTCGATCCACAGGACACAGAGGAGACGAATACCGGAGAGAAGGATGAATCGACAGAATGGAATATCAATGTACCTGACGACATGTCGAATTTGATGAATGAGAAATGGTCGCCTACAGATCCGTCTTTCTCAATTTCGGATCCACCACCAAGGCAAACACCACCGTATATGCCCCTGCCGACCCGGAATCTGGGTTTACGCAAATTCGAGAGATCGCCCAGTACCAGCCTAACCGAGGGGAATTCAACCGATATCATGGCCACTGTCCGAAAGAGGTCCTCACCCTTAAAGGAGAATGACATGTCTTTGGCGGCCCCATTAACACCTACACCAGCTGTTAAACCTATCGGCTCGATCTTTGCGGAAATGTCGGCTGAACAAGCGGATATGTCCTGGCCCCTACTAGGGGATGACGGGGACTCGCCACTCCGCTCGACGGTCTATGCGCAAGATGCCTCCGTTCTGGATCTACCGCCAATGAGCGCGAAAAGCGATAAACAGTCCACATCCACTGGCGACAAGACCCAGTTCTTCGACTGTACTACATCCAGTTTCGAGCTTTCCCCACTACAGTCGAAATCAATCGTGACTCAACCAATAAACTCTATACGCTTAGTCCAACCGACCAAGAACCTCTTCGAGGCGCAGAATGAACACACGAAAGCACTGGTCGAGGAGGTGAAACTATATCGCAATCTCGCTTCGAAGCTACATGCAGAGGTGGTCGAGCGTGATAGTGTACTAGCGGATCTGAATGGGAGAGTCCTCGACACGGAAGTGCTGAGGTCTCAAGTTGGTCATCTGCGGGAAGAAGTCGAGAGACTGAGGTCTTCCTCGCCTAGAAGCGGATCAAGGGAAATGAGCGCTTCGCCACTAGCTGCCAAGTCTGCTCAAGGTCATGCTGGGGACCGGACAACTGTGGTCCAAGCCGAAACGAGGGATCTTGAGATTAGATTATCGAAAGCATTAGCGGATCAGGAGATGCTACAAAAGCAAATCGACGACGTCCGACAGGAATCCCAGAACAAAGATCAGGCTTTAGAAGATACTCGACGCACCCTCTCTGAATTGGAAGATCGACATCGTGATCACCTCATTTCCTCTCGCCAATCTCCCCCACCGATCGATACTCGTGACCTCGAAGAAGCCCAAGAGAGATGTGCAGACCTCGAATTCGAGCTAACCCGCGCCACCGACCTTGCTCAAGATTTGAAGGATCAACTGGAAGATATGCGACAAGTCAAGGCGTCTGATGAGGAAGAAATTGATCGTCTAAATATGGCGGTAGAGGGATCGAGGGAGAATAAGCGTTCAGAGGATGATATGAGATCACGCTTGGAAGAGATGGAGAGGCGTGTAGATGCCGAAATGAGGCGGAGGGAAGAGATGGAAATCAAAGTACAAGAAGAGAGAGATGCGAGAAAAAGATTGGAAGTGGAGAATCGAAAGGTCAGCCATTTCCCCCCTTTCAATGGGTCGAAGCTAATGAGTAGTTGGTGAAGTCAATACAGGCTACTAGGTTGCAACTCGCTCATACCTCCCCCGACCCCGGACTAGGCGCGGAGGTATCTCGATTAAGGGCTGAATCCGCTTCCAAAGATATGGAAATTATCACCTTACAAAAACGTAAGAATGAACTGAAGGAAGATCGGGAAATGTTGAATATCGCCTTGGACTCAAAACAGCAGGAACTAGAATTAGTATGTTCCCCCTTCTTTGTTCCCAAAACTAGCAGTCAATGATGGACCTGGCTGATATATAGATCAAACGGAAATTCGCAGTCAAAGGCGTAGCTGGCGCCACTCCCCTCGGTATTTCCGCTAAAACAAATACTCCAATGGCAATGTACGCCAATACCCCCGGTCCAGCTGCTACCGCCAGAAAGATGGGGAGGAGATCATCAATGAATCAGAATTTCGTTACTCCCTCAGTGATCAATGGGGATAGGAGGGCACTTCGGTCTTCTGCTATGTTGAATAGTTTGGCTGTACCTAGGGGTGGGGTTGAGAATACCGGTATCAATACTCCTGTGCCCGAGGGGAGGTATGGGTCGTTGAGGAGAGAGAGAGTTCCTGCTTGAATTGCTTGAAGTTTTTTACTGCTACCAGTGAGCGGTGAGGATATGGGTCCTAGAGTTCCGCTCGGGGTCAATCTTGTATTCATATAACATATATAATGCTAGTGATAAATGCTTTGGTAATGTGATATTGCATGACGATTGCTATGTGATACTACGTGAATGAGTTTTGCTGCTACTACTACTATGACTGTCGCCTGGCATGAGCGAGACTACTGTCCTTTGCCTAATACAGTCGGTACGGAACTGGGAGGAATAAAGCCAATCTGATCATCAGCTCTGGACTGCACTACCAGGAATGAGCTTACCTCTGTACAAACAGCAGTAATAAACTGAGGTGGTGTCAAATCATAAAGTAGCGGTAAACTCGTGATTTTACCCCTCAAATCCTCTTTAATCGATTTTCCACAAGGCAATTCAAATACTTCCCCAATATCGCTCAATTCATTAGTAGCGATACCATCCAGTAAGACCCTTTCCCCGAATTTATATGTTTCCACACATGCTACTACTGGAATTCGATGTTCTTTAGCTATCATCGCTACCATTGCAGTACCGCTTCTTGCGTATAATGCGCCGTCGGAGTGAAGCGCGGATCCACCAAGGAGGACGAGATTGGACCGGGCGATTAGGTGGGATGATTGAGTCAAGAGAACGTAGGTGCAGGGGATTCCGTGGTCGGTGAGTGACTGGAGGAGGCCCAACCCTGCCAATCAGCATCTGTCCCAAATGCCGGTAGGGAAGACGTACCTTCATTCAAGGGACGTGAATCAACAACAACAACTGAAAATGAAGCTTCTGGGTCGTTTTCCCTTATATCGTCCCAAGCCTCCATTAGAGCTTGTTCAACAACGGACGACCTGGCGAAAGTGACCACTATGGAACCGGCTTTGATCTTTTCCCTTGCTGTGGATGCTATTACTTGGTCTGCGAGGTGGATTCGGACTTCAATGTACGAGTCGATTGCTTTTATTAGGTATTCTTTTTGCTGATAGTCAGTACCACGAGCGGAGCGAGACGCGAATGCGAGATTTTGAGGGGAAAGAAAGGACATACCTCGTCTTCTGTACTTTCTGCTTCATCCCCTATCCTATTGATCTCACTCTTCAACCATCTACCATCAGCTCCGTCCCCATTGTAGCTCCTCTGGACGAAGGTGTGACTCACCTGATGGCATTTCCCCCACCAGTGCCCTTGGGTCTACATCCCTCCAGGAAACTAATCATAGGACTCAGATGGGACATTAAATCCTTCCACATGACCACACTTTCCGGAGTCTCATAATCCCTTATAACCTCTTTAAAAGCACACATCATTCCCATTGTCCTAGCATTCGCACCCCTCAATTCTCCATTTGCCATAAGTACACCCAACCTCACTACAAGAGGATGAATCCTTCCTGAATTGAATGCTTCCCTCGTATCTGGGTGTTTATGCGTCACGACATGTGAATAAAATCCTTCTTGACGTTGAGGTTGTTGATGTTGGTGTTGGGCGATTTGAGCAAATGTAGAATCGGCTGTCAAGAGTGTTGGACGTTGGCTAGAGGTGGGATGGGGTGTACCGTCTATAGAGATTTTATCGGGTCTTCCTGTATGTCCAGGTCCAGAACCGGGTCCAGAACCGGGGGTACTTGATCCAGGAGCATCACCTTCCTCACCACCTCCTCTAGCAGCTACTAATGCAGCTCTCTTTTCTTTCTTCAACTCTTTAGCTGACTTCCCTTTCCCTCCTCCTTCATCTTTGGCGTCTTTACCTTTCGCGTTGGGTTTAGCGGTTTGTGGTGGTTTGGTCGGTTTTGGTTTAGGTTGAGAGGATTCTCC
>Ga0265780_10011445_pt1 | contig 10493 bp, 10 predicted proteins | sample P1T30metagenome_FD_192432 | JGI IMG/M metagenome (GOLD analysis project Ga0265780, IMG submission 192432) | Plant litter microbial communities from East Loma Ridge, Irvine, California - P1 T30 | ecosystem: Environmental > Terrestrial > Plant litter > Unclassified | place: USA: California... | reverse complement strand
CAGCGTTGCTCGCTGTTCCCACCGTCGTAGCGGCACAGAGCGCACCATCCCCCGCCACCTACGTCATGAAAGCTGGCGCGTCTGACCAGTATGAAATCCAATCAAGCAATCTCGTGATGGCCAGCACGAAAAACGACGCGCTTAAGCAGTTCGCCACGATGATGGTGAGCGACCACACCAAGAGCACCGCGGATGTGAAGGCTGCCGCCACGCAATCCGGCCTGACGCCAAAGCCCCCGATGCTCGACCCGATGGGGCGTAAGAATATCGCTGCGCTTAAGGCGTCCAAGGGGCCGGCCCGCGACGCGCTTTATATCAAGCAGCAAAAGACTGCCCACCAGCAGGCCCTTGCGCTTCACCAGTCATTTGCTGCGTCTGGTTCCGCCGCTGCGCTGAAGGAGGTCGCATCGACTATCGCGCCGACGGTCCAGCATCACATCGAGATGCTCGCAGCCATGTGAGCCCAAGATCTCGACCCGTTTCGACGGGTCGAGATCGTTGGCGCTACGTCCTCGCGAAAACCTTCGACTGCGACCTAGGCTTCAGGTCCGCTCCGCGACGTGTCGAGGTCGATATCCTCCCCCGGATTGCCACCACCCGCGCTCGCTCCACTGCCGTGGACTTCACCGGTCTTGTTGTCGATATATGCGCGCTTGCCGGCTTCGGGCGGAATGTCCCTGCCGTCAGCCGTATCGGCTGGGTCAGCACCAGGCGCACGGTCCCTGTTCCGCAGATGCCGCTCGGCGGCGTGGTTCGCGCTATCATACTCGTCGCCCGAATACCCGTCCCCTTTGCCGAAACCGTCGTCGACGGGGTTTGCATCCCTGGATTTCACCCGGACGTTTTCGTTGGGCTTCGGCGTGCTGTCGTCAGTCATGGCAACCTCTCAGTGTCGTCGGTGACCAACGCACAAGTGGCATAAAGCTCCACGACTGTGATGGAGGCTTTTTCAGTTGCGGTCCGGGTCCGCCAGCGCCTTCGTAGTCGAACCACAGGTCGATGCCACCGAGCAGCTCCCGTGCCTCGGCAGCAAATACCCTGACCGCGGCTGGATCCGAACGTCGACCGGCGATCACCCGCTGCTTGCTGGCGAGAGCATGACCCGTGCTCAGCAGACTTTGGCCGAGGCGTTGGCCTCTAGATCTGGCGGACAAGGTCGCGGTCGCGCTGGAGGGGCGGTCCCGTCATTATGCATAGACCGACCATCATCAAACCTGGACTGGCTGCGGAACACAACTGTAGCCCAACTGGCTTTCGTCGCACTATGCGCCCCGCTCGGCAGCGGGCACGACGGCGTTCTCGACGATGCTATGCAGCGTATCGATATGGCCTGTGTCTCGTGCGCCATTCGGGTCCGACGTCATGACGACCGTCAGTCTCAGATCGGGAATGACATAGACCATCTGGCCCCCATAGCCCCAGGCGAACCGCACGGGATGCCCCCGCATCTCGGTGAGGAACCAGCCATAGCCATATTCCTTCCCGCTCCACGGTGAGACGGCGCGCGGTGTCCAGCTTTGCTCGATCCATTGGGCCGGGAGGATGCGCCGACCATCGATAATGCCACCCAGCCGATAGAGCTCGCCGAAACGGGCAAGTGCGCGCGGCGAAAGTTTCATTTCATTGCCACCAAAGTAGATGCCCTGCGGGTCACCGGGCCAGGCCGGGATCGCGATCCCAAGCGGCTCACCAAGCCACGCGCGCGCGTTGGCGAGCGTGCTCTTCCCGGTCGCCCGCGTCAGCATCGCCGAGAGCAGGTGGGTAGATCCGGTAGAGTAGAGCATCGCCGTACCCGGATCGGCGACGAACGGACGGGCAAGTGCGAAACGTACCCAATTGGGGCTGGATACCCAGCGGCCGTAATTCTCGCCCGACGTTCGCTCGAGCCCGGCTTGCATCGACAGGAGGTTGCCGATGGTCACCCTGGCCAGTCGTGGGTCGGGATCCGCCGGCGCGTCACGTTTGAGTAACGGCAACACCGGCTGGTCGACGCCGTCGAAGACACCGCGTTGCATGGCGATGCCGATCAGTGCGGACATCACGGACTTCGACGCTGACTTTATGTTGACCGGCCGGTCCAGCGGAGGACCGTCGTTGAATACACGCGCCGTCAGCGTTTGTCCGTCGCGAAGGACAAGGAGCGAACGAAGTCGCGGGAGCGCGGACGCCCTGACCTGCATGTCGCGCATCAACGCGGCATCGAGCCCTTCCGTGCGCGAACTCACAACAGGCTTCGGGGTAGTTGGGCCCGCAGACGATGCTGGTCTGTCGCATGCCGCAAGGACGATGAGCAGAGGAAGAATGAGGCGCATCCGCATCATGTTGCACGTCAGGCCGACCTTACAACCCCCGTGTTCCTTTGGTCTCACGCTGTCGGGGATTAACGATGCATAGCGCTGGTGAACGTGAACGGTCGATTGGGATGCAACGCGTTGCGCGAACGCAACGTTGGCTGTGCCTCACGGACAGGGGTCAAGCCTCCGGCCTGTGATCGACTCAGATGATGGCTCTCTCCCGAATAATCGATTGGACAAATATACGGTGGATCCGGCACCTTGCCAGCACGATGGTTAAAACTCATTGAGAGAGGACGCCAAGATGGCCGATTACGAACAGCCTAAGGCAAGCGGTTGCCCGATGGGGCCCCAGGGTGGCGGCGAGGTTAAGGCCCGCTCGCTTCTCGGTCGCACGAACAAGGATTGGTGGCCCGATGCGCTGCCGATCGACATGCTGCATCAGCATGGCGTCTCCCCCGACCCGATGGGCGAGGAATTCGACTATGCCGAGTCGTTCAAGCAGCTGGACTATGCCGCGCTCAAGGCAGACCTGACCGCGCTGATGACCGACAGCAAGGCCTGGTGGCCTGCCGATTACGGTCATTACGGCCCGTTCATGATCCGCATGGCATGGCACGCTGCCGGCACCTACCGGGTGACCGACGGCCGTGGCGGGTCGTCGTCGGGTCAGCAGCGGTTCGAGCCGCTCAACTCATGGCCGGACAACGGCAACCTCGACAAGGCGCGTCGCCTGTTGTGGCCGCTCAAGCAGAAATACGGCAAGAACATCAGCTGGGCCGACCTCTTCATTCTCGCTGGCAACGTCGCGATCGAGAGCATGGGTGGGCCCGTGTTTGGCTTCGCCGGCGGCCGCAAGGACGTCTTTGCGTCCGAGGGCGACACCTTCTGGGGTGCCGAGGAGATCTGGGTCAACGAGGGTGCGCAGACGCGTATCAGCGAGGACATGCCCGAGCTCGAAGGGCCGCTGGCCGCGATCCAGATGGGCCTCATCTACGTCAACCCCGAGGGTCCGGGCGGTGAGCCCGACGCGCTGAAGTCCGCACGCGACATGAAGGCGACGTTCCAGCGGATGGCGATGAACTCCGAGCAAACTGTTGCGCTGACCGCGGGCGGCCACGCCTTCGGCAAGGCGCACGGTGCCAAGCCCGCGCCGCATTTCAAGAGCCCGTCCTCGGAGTCGGTTCATATGCAGGGCCTCGGCTGGCTGACCGACAGCGAGGAGATCGGCCAGGGCCATATCACGACCTCGGGGATCGAGGGCGCATGGTCGAACAACCCGACCAAGTGGACCGGCGACTATCTGCGTCTGCTGTTCAAGTACGAGTATGAGCTGACCGAAAGCCCGGCCGGTGCTAAGCAGTGGCAGCCGGTCAACCCGGAGCCGGAGGACATGGCACCCGACGCACGCGACCCCAGCAAGCGCGTGCCGACGATGATGACCACCGCGGACATGGCGCTGAAGGTCGACCCCGAGTTCCGCGAGATCGCGCTCCGCTTCCGCGACGACCAGTCGGCACTCGACGATGCGTTCGCACGCGCCTGGTTCAAGCTGACGCACCGCGACATGGGCCCCAAGGTCCGCTATCTTGGACCCGAGGTTCCCGAAGAGACGCTGATCTGGCAGGATCCCGTTCCCGAGGGCACCGCACCGTCGGACGCCGACGTCGCGGCGTTCAAGGACGCCGTGCTGGCGAGCGGGCTGACGATCGGCCAGCTGGTCAAGACGGCTTGGGCGTCGGCATCGAGCTATCGCCGGTCCGACCATCGCGGTGGTGCGAACGGCGCACGGATCGCGCTTGCGCCACAGAAGGACTGGCCGGTCAACGAGCCCGAGCAGCTCAGCCAGGTATTGGCCAAGCTGAACGCGTTGCGGGGCAGCATGTCGCTCGCCGACGCAATCGTGCTGGCGGGTTCGGCAGCGGTCGAGAAGGCGGCGCGTGACGCAGGTCACGACGTGGCGGTGCCGTTCCTCGGCGGCCGCGGCGATGCGACGCAGGACTGGACCGATGTCGAGAGCTTCGTGTGGATGGAGCCGCAGGCCGACGGGTTCCGCAACTACCTGAAGACGCGTCACCCGGTGAAGACCGAGGAGCTGCTGCTCGACAAGGCTTCGCTGCTCGGGCTGTCCGCCCCGGAAATGACGGTGCTGGTCGGTGGCCTGCGCGTGCTCGGCGCCAACTTCGGTGATGCGCCCGACGGCGTATTGACCAACCGTCCGGGGCAGCTGACGAACGACTTCTTCGTCAACCTGCTCGACAACGACACGTTCTGGGATCTGGTCGACACGTCGAGCGACGAAAAGTTCATCGGCTATGATCGTGGCGGTCGCGAGAAGAAGTGGCAGGCGACCCGCACCGACCTGATCTTCGGCTCGAACTCGCAATTGCGCGCGACGGCCGAGGTCTATGCCGAGAACGGTCACGAGATGAAGTTCGTGCGCGACTTTATCCGTGCCTGGGTCAAGGTCATGAATGCCGACCGCTTTGACGTCACGGCCAAGCCTGTGTCGTCCAACCAGGCGACGTAAGCTACGTTGGGGCAGATAGGCCGTGATGATCTGGATGGGTTTCCAGCGTCGCGCGGCTTATCTGCCACTGACCTCGGCTGTCAGATAGACCTTGATCCGTCGATTATCGGCAGCCCTTGCGCTTTGCATCATGAAGGCAGAACTGGTGGTTTTGGGGTGACACCGACCTTCCGCAAACAGCGGGTGTCCCCTCTTCAATTCGCGTGACGCATGATACCGTCTCAAGAGGTCCGTATCTGACCCTGACGGAGAGGCCAATGTTCATTCTCCTCGCGCTTGTGCTGACCGCGCAAGTGCCCCCGCCTCCTCCGGACGGACCTGGCAGATGGTCGTCGGTCAAGACCGATCAAACACTTACAAATGAATTGTCCTGCACACCGGACGGTAGATTCGCCGTCACTCTGAAATGGCGTTTTCGCCAGGGTTTAATAATGGCGTCGATCAAACGTCACGGCGTGGCCATTCCGCAGAAGGAGACCGATAGGTTACGCAATGCGCTAGCCAATGCGACCGACCTGCTCTCTGTTCAGATGGGCTGCTTCGCGACCAAGGATGCGTTGATTGACGTCGTCTATATCAGTCGTGCTTGAGGCGCTTCGCCCCGGCGCTAGGCAAGACCTGAGGTGAGACGTCGCGCACATTCCCATGCGACGGGTTGAACGGCAGGTCCTGTCAAACGCTGCCTTTAGGCCTTTGCACGAGATGCCTCCGTGGGTTGCGAGTGCCAGGCGTCGCCTTCAGACGGTGCGGATGGTTCCACCGTCGATGACGAATTCAGCGCCGTGGATCGCGGCGGCGCGTTCGGCGGCAAGATAGGCGATAAGGTCGGCCACCTCTTCGGGCTCGGCGCCCCGTCCGATCGCAATCCCGCCCAGAGCATCAAGTACGAACTGACGCGCGTCCTCGATCGTGCCGCCATTGGCAGCGCGCAGAATTTCCAGAAAATCCCCGGTGGCCTCCGTCATGATCCAGCCGGGTGAGACGGCGTTGACCCGCACGCACTTGGGACCAAGCTCTTCGAGATCGCCTTGCTGTAGGTCCTCAACGCAGCCTTTGCAGCGGCGTAGCCGGTCGTGGATTCGGGGAGCGGCAGCACGGACTGGATCGAGGTAACGTGAATCACGACGCCTGTGCCCCGCTCGAGCATCTGCGGGATCAGCAGGCGGTCGAGCCGGACAGTCGCGAGCAAGTTGAGATTGAGCTCGGCAAGCCAGTGCTCGTCCGTCAACGCGACGAAGCCACCCGCCGGCGACGCCGAACCACCTACCACATGGGCAAGAATGTCGATGCCGCCCATCCGCTCGAGCGCCGCCTTGGCCAGCGTTTCGCCGCCCTCGGGCGTGGTCAGGTCCGCCTGGACATATTCGACGCCTTTTATGGGATCCTTGATCGCCCGCGCGGCGGTGATGACGCGTGCGCCGCCGGCCAAGAACCGCTCGACCGTCGCGCGGCCAAGGCCTTTTGTTCCACCGCTGACCAGGACGCGCTTGCCAGCGAATTCGGTCGGATCTGCCTTGATGCTCATACCGTGGTCTCCAAGGTCTTGATGGCGCCGTGCGCCAGCGTGAAGCGATAGGTGAAGCGAGGCGGGCTACCCGGGAAGTCACCGTGAGCGGGACCTTCGACGACGATATCGCCGTCATCGTCCATGACAGTATCGGGTGTGAAGATCGCCCTCACCGGGATCACGTCTTGCTCGAACAGCTGGCGGATCGCCGCCTCGCCCTCGAAATGCTTGCCGTTGTCGATGAATACGGCGTCGCGCAGGAAGGGTTTCAGCATGCCGTCAATATCGAGACGGGCGTTTGCTTCGATGTAGTCGGCGATCGGCGTGGGCAGGTTCATTGACATGATCATCTCCTCGACGGTGGCACCCCGTATCTAGCGATGGACCACTTGCCTGATAATCGAGATAAATCGGCATAGGGTGTTACGAAGATCGGGATAATGATGCGCCATTCGCTGCTCGAACTCGAGGCGGTTCTTGCCATCGTTCGGTGCGGCTCGTTTCGAGCAGCAGCGCTCGATCTCGGCATGTCGACCACGGCCATCAGCAATGCCGTCTAGAGCATCAGTACGGCAATTAGGATCACCCGGCTTCGAGTCGCGCCAGAAAGATTAAAGCGGCGTTAGGGCTGGATCGACCCACATCCGGACGCTTACTCCCCTTCCCTCGCTGCCCGACTTTAGACATTCGTTCATCGAGATATCGAGCCCGGTTTTGGAGCCGCCGACACAAGTCCGCAGCAAACTGGGGTCAGCGGCGTCTTCGCGGCCTATGTTCGTAATCCGGATGGCAACAGGCAATGAGCTGCGCCTCGAGTCGTCCCACACAGTAAACTTCGGCACTCTCAGCGACTGTAGCAGCGATCCTTGGGCGTCATGGCCCTTCGCGCATCGGGTCGGTACCGGGCTCAGGCTCGTCGTCCATCGGGCTGCCGGTGTTCGGTGCGTCCGACATGATCGATTGGGTCAGCGGCGGGCGTTCGGTATCAGGTTTCGGCGTCTCGATTGTCGTCTCGGCTCTCCTCGAAAGTTGTAGGCGCCAACCGTCCGCTGGCGCCCGAAGTTCACATGGTCGGAATGACGAAACTCTGATCAATTACCGACCCGCCGCTCGGCCAGCGCTGGGTGACGGTCTTCGTGCGCGTATAGAAGCGGATGCCGTCGGTGCCGTACTGGTTGAGGTCGCCGAAGCCCGACCGCTTCCACCCGCCGAAACTGTGATAGGACACCGGCACCGGGATCGGCACGTTGATGCCGACCATGCCAACCTCGACCGAACTCGCGAACCGCCGTGCGAAGTCGCCGTTGCGGGTGAAGATCGCAACTCCGTTGCCATACTGATGCTCCGAAGGATATCGCACCGCATCCTCGAACGTGTCCGCGCGCAGGATCTGCAGGACTGGGCCGAAGATCTCCTCCTCATAGCTCTGCATATCCGCGCGGACATGGTCGAGCAGCGTGGGCGCCAAGAAATAACCGTCGTCATGGCCGTCCAGTGCAAAGCCTCGGCCGTCGAGTACTAGCTCAGACCCTTCGTCGACCGCCATCTGGATATAGCCCTCGATCCGCGCCTTGTGCTGCGCGCTGACCACCGGCCCGTAATGCGCCTCGGCATCGGTCGAGACGCCGACGCGGAGCTTGGCGATCTCTTCCACCAGCTTCTCGCGCAGTACTTCAGCAGTCTTCTCGCCGACCGGGACGACCACCGGCAACGCCATGCAGCGTTCGCCCGCCGAACCATAGGCCGCGCCGAGAATGTCTGCGACAGCCTGGTCAATATCGGCGTCTGGCATGACGATGCCGTGGTTCTTGGCACCGCCCATGCACTGCATCCGCTTGCCTGCGGCCGCGCCGCGGCCATAGACATATTGCGCGATGTCGGACGAACCCACGAAGCTAACTGCCTTGACGGCGGGATGGTCGAGGATTGCGTCGACAACGAGCTTATCTCCGTGGACAACGTTGAGAATGCCGGCAGGCAGCCCGGCCTCGAGCGCCAGTTCGGCGAGGCGCACCGGCACCGACGGATCACGCTCAGACGGCTTTAGGATGAACGCATTGCCGCACGCGATCGCGGGGGCCAGCATCCACAGCGGGATCATCGCGGGGAAGTTGAACGGCGTGATGCCGGCAACGACGCCTAGCGCCTGGCGCATCGAATAGACGTCGATGCCGGGCCCCGCGCCCTCGGTATAGTCGCCCTTCAGCAGATGCGGGATGCCACAGGCGAATTCGACCACGTCGAGTCCGCGCTGGATGTCGCCCTTTGCATCGGAGATGACCTTGCCGTGCTCGGATGCCAGGAGCGCAGCAAGCTGCTCCATATTCTCTTCGATCAGCGCCTTGAAACGGAACATCACGCGCGCGCGGCGCTGCGGGTTGGTGGCAGCCCAGGCGGGCTGCGCGGCGCGTGCGTTGGCTACCGCGTCGGCGACAGTCTGGACGGTGCCGAGATCGACCTGCGCTTGGACCTGTCCGATCGTCGGGTCGAAGATCTCGCCGGTCCGCTCGCCCGACCAGGGCGTCGATTGCCCGCCGATGAAATGCGATACATTGCGCATGCTGTTCCTTCCAAATTGTTATGGAGGAGGTAGGCTCTGCAATCCGACACCGGAACCACCACGAAACCGCATCGGTTGTGCGAATATGCAGAGTTTGAATTGGGACGACGTCCGGCTTTTCCTCGCGGTTGCGCGTGCTGGGCGGTTGCAGGCGGCAGGACGGGTTCTGGGGCTCGACCACAGCACCATCGCGCGTCGGATGTCCGGGCTGGAGGCAGCGATGGGCGCACGACTGATTGACCGATCGCCGCGCGGGGTCGTGCTGACCACGGCCGGCGAGCTGCTCCGCGACCATGCCGAGCGGATGGAAGTCGAGATGATCGGTGCCAGCGCAGCGGTCGGTGACGATGCGGGGACGGTCGCGGGGTCAGTGAGGCTAGCGACCCCGGAGGCGTTCGGGACCTATCTGGTCGCGCCTAACGTCCATTTGCTGCACGCGCGGCACCCGACGATCGAGCTCGAACTCGCGCCCGAAAGCCGGTCCGTTAGCCTGTCGCGGCGCGAGGCGGATATCGCGATCGGACTGACTCGCCCGCCCCGCGGCCGGGTGATCGCGCGGCGGTTGGTGGACTATCGGCTGGGGCTATACGCCGCCGCCGACTATCTCGCGCGGCACCCTCCGATCGACACGCTAGACGCGGTCAAGGCGCACCCGCTGGTGTGGTATATCGATGAACTGATTGACATTCCCGAACTGCGCTATTTCGATCAGATCGTCAGCGACGCGCCTACGGTGTTCCGTTCGAGTTCGATCGCCGCGCAACAGGCGGCGGTCGCCAATGGGTTGGGATTGGGCGTGCTACACGTCTTCGCCGCCGAGCAGGACAGCCGGTTGCACCGCGTCCTGCCCGAAGTCGAGGTGACGCGCAGCTATTGGCTGCTGATGCACGCCGACCAACAACGTCTGCCGCGCATCCGCGCCGTGGTGGAATTTCTCGACGAGGTGGTGCGGAGCAACCAGCACCGGTTCTGACCGATGGCACGCAGCGGCGCCACCGGCGGTAGGTCAGCGCGCCCCGCGTGAACGCGGCGTACCGTTCAGGTCCTGAAGCCGCCAGTTACGCGGCTCGATGCCGAACAGGGCTACCACGATAATCTGCAGGATCAGCAGCCCAATCATTAACGCCATCACGCCGGCGATGCCGTGATTGGTGAACCGCCACACCACGATGAACGGTGTCACGATCGTCGCACCTTGAAGCGTTGTTCAACGACGGTTGGGGCGGAACTTACCTAGACCCAAATATCCAAGCATATCCGTTGCGAAGGCCACAAGAAGAATACTCAATTCGCTATTCTTGACGGCTTTTATTGCTGAATGTCCTGCGGCTTAACACTTCGCCAAAATTCGTGAAGAACTCATTTGCAAGCTTGTTCGCGGTGGACTGGATCAAACGGCTGCCAAGTGATGCAAGCTTGCCGCCAAGTGCCGCATCCGCCGTGTAGGTCAGGATCGTGCCGCCATTCTCCGCCCTCAGTTCCACGCGCGCGGACCCCTTGGCGAACCCGGCCATTCCGCCCGACCCCTTGCCGGACAGCAGGCAGGATTGCGGTTCCACGATGTCGGACAATTCGACATCGCCTTTGAACTTCGCTGAAACA
>Ga0265780_10011441_pt1 | contig 10495 bp, 10 predicted proteins | sample P1T30metagenome_FD_192432 | JGI IMG/M metagenome (GOLD analysis project Ga0265780, IMG submission 192432) | Plant litter microbial communities from East Loma Ridge, Irvine, California - P1 T30 | ecosystem: Environmental > Terrestrial > Plant litter > Unclassified | place: USA: California... | reverse complement strand
TTCTCCAAGAAAACTCTCTCCGGAACGGCAAAACAACGGCTCCGGACTAGTGCAGCTTTAGCGAGGCACGGGCGTCGCTGCAACAAGCACGTGACCCCATGCCCAGTTGTGTGACTAAGCCCTAAACCGCTATGACGTCAAGCTTTGACAAGACTTTATGCTGAGGATGATCGTCAGGGTCATGGTGCGGTTGTGCAAGACGCAGTGTATCAAGTCTCACGCGCTCTGACATCACCTGGCTTTCCACACTCAGGTTTCTTTCTTGAAGAGGGCATTGACGGCTACGACAGAGGAGCCATCGCACAGACGATGCCTGAGGCTCATCAAGGCATCATCAATGAGCTCTACCATCAAGTCATGCAAGCCACGAATCGTACGGCGCAGGCCTGCCCATCACACAATGACCGTCTTCACTGTCACCACTCGGAGTACGGCCAGCCTTTCATGATTTGTTGGAACTAACAGCGGCATTCTGTTTCCCCGAACCGGCAACGTCTAGCTCGATCGTGCCTGCATATTGGCCTCGTAACTCGTTCTCCAGACTTGATAGAAGTTCAGGCATTGATGCAGGTTGACCTGGCTGCCAGTCATCTACAATGGGTCGATATCAAGTGATTTTCACAACATGGCCAGATTGTCAGCAGCACATTGATGAAAGCCAAAAGCCACAAAGATCGTACTCCTGGGCAATTCAATCCTAGCGGCGTTTCAAAACCAGGAACTCTGGTTGACAGTCAGCCTGGGGGAGAGAATACACCAATGAGAGACTTACTTACTGAGCTCTCGATGGCTCTTTCATGTCGTCCTTAGAGATCTCAGGGTCCGACCGCACGGATGGGGTGCGGGGTCCACATCCACACCGGTTTGATTGGTACGATCACGTATCAACTGCGTAATGCTTCGTGAGCACACGATCGAATGCGGAGGTGCTCAGTCATTACAGGGAGTGTTCTGAAGCGTCGAGTTCTCTACAAAAGAAACCCCCAAGACGTTCTCCAGCTTGACATCACAAACTCCCATTGATTCTTTCAACAACCACCAAATAAATACATCTAAAACCCCATCAATGCCTTCTCCATTCCACCAGAAGTACTCATCGCAAAGCCACAAAGTGTTTGGAGACAACCCAGTTCCCGATATGCCAGAAGCTGCAAAGGACAACGCGGAGCGCCGCGGTTCAGATACTTCAATGAGCTCTGCGTCCGGATCTCCTGTCGGACGACGAAGGGTAAGTCTCCTTCCTACATACCGACCCTAGGTCTCTTATTCACCCACTTACACTCTTTAGTCGTCTGCGACCCAGCGATATGCGAACCTCCACGCCCTGAAGCGTCCAGACAACGAAGAGCACGCAGCGAGGAGAGCATCTCTACACGATTCATACGGAAAGGTTGGCGTGCTTGGAAGTCTATGGAACAAGTAAGCAACTTGGGTCTGTGTCTCAGGTTCATACTGACTGTTTCTAGCTTCACGCGCGGTCCAGTGACTTCACCCACGAAGGCCGCGGAGCCCAGGGACACTACTACCCTGCGCGGATAAGAATGAACACAACATATCAGGCCTACCAAGTAAAGATCTTCGATGACATCCAGATTGTTCTCAGTTCGGACATCTGAGGGTTTCTTTGTGAGATGTTCCGGGGTTGGCTGTCTTACTGTGTGTATATAACGAAGTTACGAATGAAATGTACAACAACATTCATAAATATCTACCTCCCAGATATGCTGCCCGCATTGAGGGTGCATCTTGTTTTACTTTCCCATCCGTAGCCGTACGACGTGCAGCAACAATTCGTGCTCCGCTCAAATTCAATTTACTGTCACAGTCGCTGTCATCTCATTTACAAATCCAGACAAACCCCAATACCTCATTAGCACCGTGAAGTTCTACGAATAACTCAAGTCGAAATAATTACCATTGTCTATAGACAGATTTCAAAAGCTGTCAGACATAGCGCGTCCATCCGAATTCTCACAGCACCTATTAGCGGTGACGTCCCCCATTCACGATTTGCGTTACGGCCCGCACATCCGCTCTACCACCACATACTCCCCCACAGAACAAACCACAATATATATGCACTGTGGCCATTCAAAAAGTCCCCAGTCCGCAAAGCCAGTCCCGTCCCTTCTGCCGGCTGTGTCTTCAGTCTGAACAAGCTAGCTTCTGCGAATCTGCCGCAGCCAGTCTACATTGATATCGGACACCGCAAGTGGTATAAGAACCAGCGTTACTGCCGGGTTGTCTGGAAGGTCATGCATACGCACCATTTCCCTTGCAAGCGTGTAGAAGTCTCACAATCAGTGTCTGTGCGACTTTTATTCCCGCGTGTTCCCGCGTTTTGCCTCGCGTCATCCATGCCAACGGGGAGACAAAGACGCGACTCGTTCCATGAGCATGTGGCAGGTTTGAGCGAAGACAAAAGGGGTTCTATTTCATCCCATCCCATGAAGAGCATGGGGTGCCCGTATATACGCCAGTGCGCCATCTATGCATGTTTTCCCTACCGCCGAGTGCCAGGCCTATGTGGCGAAGAAGCGCGTGTGCCCAAGCTATGTAGAAACAAAAAGTAAAGCTTGTAATCAATACATCAACCTGATAGTCTGTGGCGGAATAGAGGGCGTCTAGTCCTCAATCTCGCTTGGTGATTCTTCTAGTTTATGCCGCCTTTCCTCGTCCATCTCCTTGTATGTAGCCCATGATAGCAGAATAAATGCGCCAATAATCAAAATGCCACCGACGATGGCGGCAGGTGTGAGCGGGGAATTTAGCGGTGGAGGGAGAAGCTGGTCGACAATGGCGACGATGAAAATGGTAAGGAGGGCCGCCACGGAGGACAGAACGGGCGAGGTAAGTGAAATGAGGACCAAGAAGGATCCAGAGAATGCTGGACGTATGGTTAGGTTATGCACTGTACATTCGGAGAGGGACAGACTTACTAGCATTGGCCAGCACCGAAACGGCCATCATACTCGCCTGCTCACCTCTCGGCAGCGCAAACTCCTCCAAGCCGGTAAAATGTAGGATGGGTAGCGGGATCCAAAGCACGCTGAGGGTGAAGAGGCCGATCAAGCTTCCAAACATGTTGGCGAAGATGACGCCTTTGCCAGGACTCGCGCCCTCTGGCGGACACGCGAGGCGCTTGTACAAGACTTCGTAGAAGCCATACAATACGCTCCCCACGCCAATGACTAGGTTGCCAAAGGCGCGGTTCTCGGCCTCGTGGCTGGGAGGTGCCTTGTCGCCGCCAGCGCCGCCGCCAGACTTGGAGCCGTGTTTGGCAGGCGATGTGTCGCCGTATGCGACGATGAAGACGCCAGCTATGGCAATTGCGACGGCAATGACCTTGCTTGTTCGGACCTTCTCGTGCAGGATGGGAATGCTGAAGGCATAGGCGAAGAAGGCGCTGCAGTTGTAGATGGCGGTCAAATCGCTCGCGGTGGTCTGGTTCACGGCGACGTACCAGCTGCCGCCCGCGAGGGTCAGGGCGCAGGTGATGAAGGTGGTCATCTTCACCATGTATGGGACGGGCGAGTTCTGCTGCTGGCGCGGCGTGGGATGGAGGGTCTGGTGCTCTACGGTCAGGGCGATTTGGCGCAGGAGCTGGGTGTGGCGGCGCCAGAAGACGGGGAGGGGCGTGGACCATGACTGCAGACGCAGGAAGAAGAGCATGACGGGGTAGAGGACGATCCAGGAGCCGTGGGTCATGTAGAGCATGCAGTACGGCTTCTCCCACTTCAGCTGGTGCTGGATGTACACGGCCGTCTCCGTCTGCACGGTGAAGCTCACCAGGCTCAATGCCAGGGTGATGGCGGCATATGTGTACTTCCGTCTGGTCTCGAACTTGGCCTGGCTCTGCGGATCCCTCTCGTGGAAGTGATGTGTGCTGCGGCTCATGCCCTCCTCGTCCAGGCCCTCGTCCTCGTCCTTGCCATGCGCGCCTAGCAGCGGCGCGCGATGGCCCCCGCCCAGTTCTGGCCGCAAGTCTGAGGGCATGCTCGCGTCGTCTTCATCCCAGTCGTCGAAGTCGCTGTCGGCGTCCCTGGGCACGGTCTTGCGCGGATGGTCGGCAAAGGGTGACGATGTGCGCGACAGCTGGCGGGAACTGATGCCAGAGACTACCACGGGGCTGCTGCTGCGTCCGCTGTCCTGGTCGTCGGGCCGGAGAGTTGGTTTAGGTTTCTTCGACCTGAGCGGGATGGACTCAGGCATATAAGGCGGTTGGGCGGGGACAAAGCGAGCGACTGGGAGTGCAAGATGGTGTGGAGACTGTGCTGCACGGGGGTGATGGGCTTCTCCTAGGCGGTGCTAGTCTGGCTGCTGACTGCTGACTGCTGACGGCGGATTGCGGACTGCGGATATCTGTCTTTGGGGTTGTCGCAACTGTAGCCCCTGCTGTCCCTACGGCGCCGCGCGAGTGAGATTCAGATTCAGGGTCCATGGCGGCGCGAAGCCTTCCGAGATCCTCCAACCTCCACCGCGCGTCTTCTCCACACATGCCCCGGCAACATCGGCACCGTCTTCATTTTGCGGGCATCGTCCTCCAGGACACGACCGACCGCCAGCATGTCCAGTGCATGTCTCATCGCCCGCTTGTGACGCTCCCACGAGTCTAGCTGCCTGCTATGGCGCTCCGGCGTGGGGCATCGCCCTTCACATGACTGCACCATGCACATGTACGAATGACTCGCAGCACTCTTGGTTATCTCTAGCATGTGCTTGCATATGACGTGCTCCTAGGCACTGGGTATACATTATGAAATATCTTGTCGTAATTGGCCCTGCCTTCCCAGCTCCCAAAAATGTCATCAAGGTATCCGTACAAGTAATACATGAAAGCGGCCAAGGGCTGTACACAATCCGCCCAGGACTACAACGGGCTGCCGTCAAGTCCCTCGGCCCGCTCCTGTGTCTCTGCCTCTTCCAACTCCTGCAGAATCTCAGGCAGCATCAACTCGACATCTTCTTCCCGCTCGCTGAGCGCTTTGGCGATGAGCTTCTTATACGTGCCCTGCTTTTCGCTCATTCCCGCAACAGACAAGTTGCCCACGACTTCTCGAACCAGCTCTCTCCGCTCCAGTTGGGCTCGATGCAGCAAAAGAGCCAGCCTCATCTTTTCTGAAACATCGACCGGCGAAGTTGGCTTGTTTGGCTGGGGCGTATTATGGCACAACCGTCGCAGCTCAGCCTTTTGCTCAATCTCCAACAGTGACTCGGCTTCCTCCACCAGCATCCGAAGCTCTTCTTCTTGTTGCCCATCTGCTTCGTCGTCATTGAGATCTATGTGCAGGCCGTTGCCCATGTTTTGTACTTCCGCGACCTGCTTACGGACCGCTTCCAGCTCTGCTTGCCGCCTCTTCACCACACGTTCAGCATCGAATGACTCGGCTTCCTTCTCTTGCAGTTCCGACTCGTAAGCCGCCGCCAGCTCTTCACATTTTTCCAGCAGAGTCGGTGCAACTTTCGTCATGAGATGTGAGGCGGTTTGTGATCGGTATTGGATGGGCTCGCGAGCAACCATACTAGGGAATGGCACTGGTATTAGTGGTCCTCCGTCCAGCACTGGTATGTGGCCGTTCAGTCTGTGTTCCAATGGCGGCGCAAATGGTGATGAGGACGCTTGCCGTGTGCGACCGTGCGTACGTCGCCGTTGGTTCAGCTCTCGAATCAGGTCGTCGGCAGTTTCCCCCTTCTTATTGGGAATATCCACAGACACGCTTCTTCCAAGCAGACTCCGGACGCACTTTCTGGCACCGTTCCGTGCAGCGATCATGATTGCCGTGTCCCCGTTCTGGTCTTGCGCGTTTAGTAACCTAGTGACTTCTTCTGGTATCCAAGTCTCGGAAAGTTTGTTGATAATGCAGTCCAGATACCATCTCGCGCAGACGTACTTGTTCGAGCTGCTCGTCGTGGCTGCGATGTGGTGGAAGACTGTGCTGCCAAACCAGTCTGTCCGGTGTACTGTCTGCTGGAAGATCTTGACCATACTGGGCATTGTCTCCTTGTCGAAGTTGTTTGTGAACATGACAGCGCGCATGAGCGGTGTCTCGAGGTTATTCGATAGGCCATCTATGCGCGCCCCGCGATGGATCAGCTCTTTGACCACGCCTACGTCACCCATGGCGGCCGCCCAGTGCATTGCAGCATGGCCTTTTTCGTCGATCGGTCGGTCTAGGTTGATGCTGGGTGGTGGCTCGGGCCAGGCACAGGCAGCTTCGTGGTCCAGGAGCATGAAGTAGTCCAGCAGCGCATCGGCCCAAATCTGGTGTTGCTGGTCCAACATGGACATCTGGTCTACGCCCCGTTTTCGCTTCCTGCTGCCGGTCGAGTATTGCGACGCATCCAGCATGTCGTGGTCACCTAGCATACTCTCCGAGACGACGGTCTCGTTGTCAGGCGTCTCTTCGCGGAAGATCTGTGAGCGAGTCTGCGAGGCCTCGTATGGGTCTTCGCTCACTTGCGACTGCTGTGATGCGTTTGTAACAAATGCTGCTCAAGGAAGGTCAGCATCACCGGACACTGTCTGCCACTCTAGGGGGGCGCTTACACTGGATCGCCTCGAGCGAATAGGCATTCTTTTTGCTGTTTCTCGCAGCAGCAGCAGCGGCGGCGGCGCTTTGCCTCGGCGGCTTCATCCTATTTGAAGCAGCGGTAGCATGCTTTGGCGCAGGCGGCGGGCTCCTGTCCCCAGGCACATAGTCGAAGATGGGGCGCATCTTGTGCAGGACACCATTGCGCTCTGCAAGATGGCGGCCCTCCTCGAGCGGTATCCAAGTGCCCTGGTACTTTCCATATCCGCCCTGCACCTTTTCGTGCACGCCTTTCTGCACTTCGCGCTCCAAGATGCGGGTTCGGGCTGGCTTGTCGTAGTCGGCGACCTTCAGGATGTGGGTGGCGTTGATCCAGTCGTCGGCGCGGCGTCGCATAACATGGTTGCCGTTGACATTGCACTCGTAGACGGGGACCTGCAGCGGGTGAGCTCATTGTCGCAAAGCGAGCGCACGTCGAGCGGCCCTGGCATGTTCCGGGCAGGGCAGAGCAGGATAGCAGGGTGCGCAATACTAACATTACTGTACGTCGCCGAGTATATCTTGCCATCAGGCGCAGGAGGCATTTCGGCGGGCCTGTGAGCTAGGGATGGTCGCTGGTGGTGGGGAAAGGCGCAACGTGACTGCGTGTGAGCTGCCGTCGAGACGCGTTCTCGCGTTCGCTCCTTCCGCCAAGCCTCGGGCGGCCCTGGAGCTTGCCTGCCGACCTCACTTCACTTTCCATCGCGCCTGCCAGCACGCACGCACCCCTCCCCACCCCACCCCGCCAGCCCTCTGCGCGCCATTGAAGAGTCACGCCACCACGAGCCCCCACCATGACCGTCACCGAGTCGATAAAGCATGCCGTCGGCATCACGGACGAGCCCAAGAGTCAGTGCTGCCACGCTGTCCCGCTACTGGCCCTGGGTAGGAGGTACTGACTGCGCTGCACAGAGGCCACCCGTGAGGAGATGAGCGCCGCCAGACTGCCCATCCCATACCGAGACTCGTGCGCACATCTTCTCATCCCGCTGAACCGGTGTCGGTTCGAGGAGTACTACCTGCCATGGAAGTGCGAGGTGCGGCCATATCGTGGACACAGAGCAGGTCACGGGACACTAACACAGCCTGCAGAACGAACGACACTCGTACGAAAAATGCCAATACGACGAGTTCAAGGAGCGCGTGAAGAAGATGGACGAGTTGAGGGCAGCCAAGGGCGGAGAGCGCAGCAACTGAGCGAGACGCATGAATGACGAAACTTACATCCCAAAGAGGACTGCATGTATATATCCAGCAGCCAATATTTCCGCCACAATCCGGCCTCAGAGCCCATCACATCACAGCAGCCACGTCTCCCAAAGTTGCGACACCATAGATTCAGCATGAGTGAGCCAAAATACAGTTCCGATTACAGCGCATGTGCGCCCGTACACTCCGCAAGCGACATTGAGGAGAGCACTTTATATCTGTGTCTACATATCGGTCCCGCACTTGCTACAACTTTGCCTTTGTATCCTCCAGAGCTGCCTTCTCCCTCAACTCCTTTCTCAGAATCTTGCCAGACTGTAACTTGGTCAGTGCTAAGTTCATCGTAATGGCAAGGCCGGCTTACAGGATTCTTGGGAATCGCTTCTAGGAAGATAACACCTCCTTCTAGCCTCTTGTGCTTCGACACGCGCTCAGCAAGCCAGTTTTTGATACTTTCCGCAGTCTCCGCCGTCGCCTTCTCTGCGCTCAGGGGCACAATGTACGCCCGGGGCGCCTCGTCGCCTTTGAACGGGACGCCAATAACCGCAGCATCTTGTACATCCGCATTCTCCAACAGCATCGCCTCCAGCTCCGCCGGCGCGACTTGCAGCCCTTTGACCTTGATTAGCTCCTTCTTGCGATCGACGATGAAGAAATGATTATCCTTGTCAACGTATGCGACATCGCCGGTCCTAAGCCATCCGTCTGGCGTGATGGTCTCCTTGGTAGCTTCCGGCTTGTTCCAATACCCCTTCATGACGTTGGGCCCGCGCACCCAAATCTCACCTCTCTCACCCTGCGGCGCTTCGACTTTACCCGCATCGTCCAACACAATTTTCGCTTCACATTCCGCCAACATTTCACCAACTGAAAAACTGGTCGAGTGCTTCGCTGGTGAATATCCTGTAGCCGCGCACGTGAGCTCCGTCATGCCCCACCCTTGCTTGACGTTGACTCTTCCGTCAGGCCAGAGTTTCTCAAATTCCTCGCACACCTCCCGACCCAGAGGCGCTGCACCAGATCCTACGCTTTCCACGGACGAAAGATCGAACTGCTTGGTTGCCGGATGTTTGGCCATGGCCACGACGACCGGCGGTACTAATACCAGATCCGTGATGCGGTACTTTGCCACGTACGTGAGCATTTCTACGAAATCAAACTTGGCCATCATGTACACTGGTATCCGTTTCTTCGCAGCACCGACGGCGAATATGGCTTGGGCCATGGCGTGGTACATTGGCAGGAAACACAAGTAGCGTTTCCTGGGCAGTCTCTGATCGTACTCGGGCTCTTGCGATGACATGTGGACTTGTTGACTGCAGTTTGAGACGTAATTGCGATGAGTTATCATCACACCCTTGGCTACTCCTGTGGTACCACTACTGTAGTTAAGCGCAATGATGCGGTCAAGCTCTTCTTTGGTGGTGAGGTTCGGCCAGTGATATCTCGCACCGTCTTCAGGCGAGTCGAGAAGTTTTGTCCAGTGTCTTAGCTTGCCCAATTCACTGTCTTTTTCCACATTCTTGCCGTCAAAAGTCGCAGTACCATCGTCAAAAACGAATATTTGGTCCGCAGATAACCCTGCCTCTTTTGCAGCTGCGACGCCAGTGTCCAGACTAGCTTCGGCGCAGATGAGGTACTTTGCACCAGAATCTTTGAGTTGATATGCGAGCTCTCGAGCTACGTAACTCGGGTTGGCGCCGGTGAAAATGCCCTCGGCCATGATCACACCCATCACGACAGACGGAAAGAAGAGGGTGTTACCAGAGAATAGCAGAACACGATCGCCGGGCTTGAGGCCGGAGCGCCTCAATCCAGAAGCCAGACGCTGAGCATATAGGCGGTAGTCGTGGGTTGAGAGATTATACTTCTCAGGCTCGTTTGCCGAGATGTAAAGGGGCGTCTTGGGAAGCTCTGCAGTCGGCGATCCGAAAACAAATGTGGGCAAAGACACCCGAGGTATGTCCAGTTTGAATTGAGACTTGATCACCATTGTGACGGTTGGGATGATGGCTTGCTGTATTTTTTTCCTTCAGAAGAGAGAAATATGGCCAAAGTCCAGAATCGCGATGATGACCCCGTGATAGAGATTCTGAGGCCTCGGAAAGGGCGGGAAATGCTGTGTACGCGCCCTCTACACCGCGTAACAATGTACGGCAAGTAAGCGCTAGGCCTATGCATCCGCTGTCAGCCCTTCGTCTATTGCTACACACCACTTTTATAATCTTACTGGAGCGGTATTGTCAATTTGTGGATATCTGTGTAGTGAGGTCACACGCTGTCGAGAAGGCTGGCATCTATGTCGCTGCGCGGCTTCACAGCCGCCGAGGTCCATCTTTCCCAACTGTATGCCAATCCAGCACGGACGTTGGTGGACACCCAGAGGTGGAGGACCCTAAACTGTACTGCGTTAGAGATCTGGGGGCGAAGGAGTCGCTTGGGTGACAGAAGGCGGGGAACGGGTGAACCGAGGCAAGACACGTTAAGCGAATGTCGACGGACGGCTGTTCGTGTCATGGCACCGTACCGTACAGTGTGCTCTTGAATTGTGGGAGTCGGCAACTTGCTTGCGCCGAAGACTGGGGTACGGGATATAGACGTTCCGTTGGTGTAGTTCATGGCGTAGGGCCGTTGTACACATGTGTCTCCCTCGTATAAACGATTCCCTGACGACATCAAGCAACGATGGCATAAAAAATCCGTGATAGTGTTTGAAG
>Ga0265780_10011440_pt1 | contig 10495 bp, 9 predicted proteins | sample P1T30metagenome_FD_192432 | JGI IMG/M metagenome (GOLD analysis project Ga0265780, IMG submission 192432) | Plant litter microbial communities from East Loma Ridge, Irvine, California - P1 T30 | ecosystem: Environmental > Terrestrial > Plant litter > Unclassified | place: USA: California... | reverse complement strand
TTCTGCACAGCATGTCTTGCGCTTCGACCCCTACTTTCCCACTCGCCCATACATGTATCACGACAGAATACTCCATGACCTCATCCCGTACTTGGCCGAGAAAGGGAAGATTGAGGATGAGGGGATATTGGTGGCTGCTATACTGCTCAGGGCCTTTGAAGAGTTTCACGGTATGTATATCAAGCTGTTTTGATGAGTATCTGCTGACCAATGAACAGCGGGTACCAGAGGCCAGACGGTGCTCTCGACGTTCGAGCTCTTCCATGGACCCGACGGCTGGCTTCTTGACATGTCAAGTCCCATAGTCCAAGCATGTCTGATGGTCCATGTGCATGCTGAGGTCGGCGAGGCGTTACTGAACCCTGCAAGACTGCGCATCGATTACGAGAATTTCATCTTACCTGCTCTAGTCTCGCCATTGGATGATGTCTCGTGGGGCAATCGTATACTATGGCTGAGTGCACGTATCTTGCAGTGGGCTGAGCGAGGCTCGCACACACCGGACGAGTGGTGGTATCTGTGCAGTTTGGTAGACGAGTGGGAAGAGAGACGCCCCGCAAGCTTTGATGCCTTCTTCTACCAAATCGAGGATCCTGAAACCGTTAGGTACTTTCCAGAACTATGGTTCTCGAGCGCTGGCCATGGTAAGTCATGTGGTTCTTCGTCATGTTGCCATCTACTGACGGTACATGCAGCGGACGCGAATCAACACCTTCGGATATGTCGCATTGCTCTTGCCGCCAACCGTCCGGACAGTGAGGTGCAAGGCCTACACGGAGACATGTCAGAAGAGATCTTGAAAGGCCTTAAAGAGACAGTGGCCATTGCCCGATGCGATACCCGTGGCATTTCTGCACCATGGAAAGCAGCTCACACTGTACACAAGTTCGCTGGATTACTGAGCAGATACCTGGATCGGAACCAAATGATTAATTTTCTAGAAGAGGTAAATGCCATGGGCATGCCGACGGCAGCATCGATAGAACACCTCAAAGAACAGTGGGGTTGGGGCTGGCATCATTACCAAAGAGCGATGGCACCATCCTCCTAAAAGAAGACGAGGATACCTGTAGGCAAATTTTTATCTGGCCAGTGATCCAGCAAGCCACAAACTACCAAATACTACGCCCCAGAAGGTGACAAGGATAAGTCTACCCTTCCCAGTCAAGGCGAGATAGGACATGACTCCCACAATGACTTCCATCCGTCGAGCGGCGTCTCTCCTGGCCTTCCACTGCGGGTTGATCTCGAAAGGGGCGCGGGAAAGAATGTCGTTGACGTCCATCTTGATGGGTTTCTCGTCGATACGTAATGAAAGGGCAACCGGTCTATGGTCAGATGTTGGCTGTACAGGGAGGGCCGTGTATAGCTGTGGCTCAAGACCGGAAGAAGATGCAGCTCGCAAGAAAAGGATGCGATCACACCATGAGGGGTAACGGTGCTTTGACCACTCCCACGACTCGCCCTCTCCGGATAGAGCGGGGTTTGGTGCTTTGGCGTTTTTGTGCGAGGTAGTGTACTTGTACGTAGGTGGAAAGTTGATGGGAAGCTCTTCAAAACCATGCAGCGTTCGCTTAGCGTCCTTCTCTCTAGTCAATTGATCCTTGCTTAGCCAATGTGAGTAGTGTGTGGGTGATGACTCGGAGGCAGTTGGTTGGGGGTAGGACTTGTGGGCGTCCTCGGTTGGCGGGGTATCGTGTGTGCGATAGTTCAAGTCGCCGTAGAAGAAGACGTGGTTGCCAGGCGTAAAGAGGCCATTGTGATCGGCTGGAACATCGGATGAAGGAGTGAGAAGCGGGCGCTCCTCGCTCGCGCTGAATCCTGAGTCGTCGCCATTGACAAAGACCAGATTCCGCACCAGATTCTCCCAGTCCTTGTTCCGCGCCTCCACGTTACTCTCCATGGGCGCAAGGTGGGCCGCAGCAAAGGTAAGATCGAGGGTATCGTCCGAGTCCGGACACGCCAAACCAAGTCGCATGGCGACTGCGCCCTTGTTGCCCATGTCTGCGAATCCGACACCGGCCCCAGCCGACTGTATCCATTGTAATCTTTCCAAGGCTTTCGGCTTCGCAAACAACATTAGGGCCGTCATGCCTAAGCTGCGTGTCGCAATGTGCTCGAGGGATTCGCTGCCATCGCTATGGCGGTCGGCGGCAAGCTGGACGGTCGTGGTGACGCGGTCGAAGTAGGGCTTCAGATAGGAGCCCCCGAGGAATGCATAGGCAATGGGCGCAACCTCTTGCAGTGAGATGGCGACTATGTCGGGCAGTGGCGCGCCTTTGGGAAGGGCATCGAAGAAGGCAGGCGCGAGGCACTGGGGGTCGACGAGCTCTCGGGCAGCATTGAAGGTGAGGAGGTAGAGCTCAAACATGGCTGGTCACGATGCGTTGTTACTGCACTGCTGGGCACGCGTCCGTCAGTACGGTTATGGTTTGTTGAGGGCGATCACTATGCAGACGTAACATGGACGTGGGCAGCACCAAGACAAGTCGTGTATGATGGAAGGACGAATGAATGAAACGGATACGGGTTACGGACATGGTCCTGAACGTCGCTAGGCTTCTACATGCACAAGGCAAGGCTCGATTGCGTGGGCGGCCGCGTGGAGACGTCCTGGTGGAGTGCCGCCGCTGTGCTTCTCGCTTCTCGCTATGCTATGTTGGCGGGCGCTGCGTGGGGTGGCGGGCGGTCAGGATTTGCTGAAGCTCCCCCCGGCTGCTGCGGTGCGGAGATGGCTGCACGCGGTTAGAGCGACTCCACCGTGCCGCTTGGGGTGGAGAGCTGATCGTGACGAGCAGTGAAAAAGATGGAGACGGTGATGGAGGTTGTGGTGCGGCGAGGGGCACATCGCCTGCGTCAAAGCTTGCCCTGCATCTTCTGTCGTCAGAGGCGTCATGCTTGTGCCAACAGAATTGCGGTGGGCGAAGCGAAGCTCAGGCGTTCAAAGGACCGAAGCCCAATTTCTGTGCCTTTCTACATCGTGAACCCTCTTCTTGCCTCAATTCAATTGACCCAGATCTGGCTCAAGCTTTGGGCGGCTCTAGATTCAACCATCATCACACCGCCGCGAGTGCATCCGACAACGGAGCATCTAGAAATTTTCTTTCTTGTATTCCCACAGGCCTTGTCTTGAGCAGGTATAACTACGACGACACCCAAATCCAACTTGTGTCCCCCACAGCAGTCATGTTCAGGTCCCGAGTCTTCCGACAGGTAGCCCGCGCGGCCACAGCACAGCTTCCTCGGGCAGCATTTCGCCCGGCGCAGCCAGCCGTTCCCTCAATTCGACAATTTACATGCTCGCCTAGTCGCCTTGACAAGGACCACAGCAACGAGGACCATGTCGACGCGGCCACGACGTCGGGCGAGCCTGGCGAGAGTGGAGAGCACGAGGGTCAGTATGCACGAACCCGCGACGACATCGTCGTAGAATACCCCGAAGAGAAGGACCTGCCACCTTCAAACCCCGTCGTGGGCCGAGGAGGTGAGCACTTCAAGCGCACCCTGGCTTCATTCTCCATGGAGGGAAAAGTGGCAGTTGTCACTGGTGGTGCTCGAGGCTTGGGCTTAGTCATGGCCCAGGCCTTGGTAACCTCAGGAGCCGACGTAGCCATTGTCGACATGAATAAAGAAGAAGGTGAGCGCTCAGCGCAGGGCCTCATTGACATTTTCATGAAGGAAAACCCGGGATCCTCAAAGTGAGAGAAGAAACTCATCGGTTAGACATCGAGCTTTGGCTGACACAACTCCAGAGTCCCCAAAGTCACAGCCCATTTCTGCGATGTTTCGAGTCCGACCTCCGTCAACCAGTCCTTCGCCGAGATCTTGAAGAAGCATGGCAAAGTGGACAACCTCGTCACCTCTGCCGGCTTCACCGAAAACTACGATGCCATTTCGTACCCCCATGACCGCATGCAGAAGCTTTGGGGTGTCAATGTCGACGGTACCTATTTGTACGCTGTGGCGGTGGCCAAGCACCTCATGGAAAGAAAGGTTCCGGGAAGTATTGTCATGATTGGCAGCATGTCGGGTGCCATTGTCAATGTCCCGCAACCCCAGGCTCCCTACAACGCCGCCAAGGCAGCTGTGCGACATTTGGCATCTAGTTTGGCGGTTGAGTGGGCAGGTGCCGGTATCCGCGTCAACTGCATCTCTCCTGGATACATGCTGACCGCACTGTAAGGATGCCTTGTGCCTGACGGGCTAAGATAGAGACTGACAATGGTACAGAACCAAGAAGATTCTGGATGACAACCCAGACCTGCAGAAGCAGTGGACTTCGCTGATCCCTGTAGGCAAGATGGGACGCCCCGAGGATTTGATGGGCGCCGTTACCTTCTTGTCCAGCGATGCCAGCTCCTATGTTACTGTGAGTGATCTCCGGAGCACATCTGCATGTATATACTAACCGCTTAATATAGGGAGCGGACCTCAGAGTGGACGGCGCCTACACCTGCACGTAAACCCGAGCACAAGAAGGGGGGTAGCAAAATACGGATAGCGTTGCGATATTGATGCTGGGGTGTGAGTAGATGATGATGCAGCTATGCGAAATTGGCCGGCCAAAGTAGGTCCAGGTACTAGAGTTAGTGGGAGGATAGTTCAAAGGCTCACTCGGTGAAGCTCATCAGTTTACCAAATATGAAACGAAAACTACCTTAATCATGCAAAGCGTAATCCCGTCGCGATGGAACGTAAGAAGGATATGTCGCATACTATCGCAAGCCGTCTCAGACCGGCCGCCCTCTTAGTCAGCCCCGCATTTCAGCCTCTTTGCGGCGCTCTCTGTGGCGGTGCAGTGCGAGACTCCCGCTCCACCAGCTCTAGCCCTGCATAAAGCTCCCGTCTCTCGACGCCAATCCACGAGCGCTGCTCTTGTCGCGCAATGAGGTGCCAGTAGCGACTGAATTCTGCACAGCTGACTCCCTCTTTTGCTCTCTGGCCGGCCCGAAGCCATGTTCAACATCTCGAATTTGGTGCAGAAGGCCCAACAGTACATCGAACCTACGCTCAACAACATCGCCGCGCCCGCATCGACAGACCGCCGACCCTCAAAAGCCACTCTCTTCCGCTACCAATTCAGGCTGCCCGACTCGCAAAACCCGCTTCAGGAGATCACCGCCGAGCTTACCCTTCAGCCCCACCATTCCACGAGGGGCCCCGGCGACGTCACCACGGAAAAGGAGCGCAGTCAGGGCAACCACTATGTGGGAAAGCTGCACCTCAGTGAGAAGTACCTCTGCTTCTCTACTCAAGGCTCCAGTTTCGCCAACACAGCGAGCTTGAGCGCGTCCAGCACCTTCACGGGACAGACTCATGGGGCGGGGCCTGCGGGAAATGGTTTCACACTACCACTATGCGGCATACGGCGGGTAGAACGACTGCATAGCCAGAGTTACATGTTTGCGCTCGCCATCACGACTTGGAACGGCATTCCGGACTCGGCGACACAAACACCCGCTGGCCAGAAGCTTACCATCCAGCTCGCAGGGTCGCGTCAGGCATGCGAGCGCTTCTGTGATGGGCTCAAGAAAGGACTAAGGGAAGGCGTCAAGGACGTGGAGAACCTTCGCAAGGTAGTCGGCCAGTGCTACTCGGAGTACCTGCTCACAGACGCCGAAGAGAAGAAGGCTGGGGACAATGGGAAGCAGGCCAAAGAGCACCCAGACACCGGCCTAGGCGTGCTCTTCAGGTATCCCGGCAATGCCCGGAAACTTAGGGATGCGACCAAGATACGGCTATGGCGCGAATATCTGAAAGGTCAGTCCTCCTGACTCCAACACGCTACTATGTTAACATGTGATAGACAACGGCCGAAGCGCGACCCTCATCCGGCAACCTACCTTCCACAAACTCATCCGCGTTGGTCTGCCCAATCGCTTGCGAGGCGAGATGTGGGAACTCACATCGGGCGCCTTCTTTCTACGCCTGCAGAATCCCAACCTTTACACTGAAACGCTACAAATGTACTCTGGGAGAGAGTCACTGGCAATAGACGAGATTGAAAAAGATCTCAACAGGAGTCTGCCAGAATACCCTGGTTTCCAGAGTGAAGAGGGCATCGGTCGGCTCCGAAGAGTCTTGACTGCATACAGTTGGACGAACGAAGAAGTTGGCTACTGCCAAGCGATGAACATTGTGGTCGCGGCACTACTCATGTATGTACTTCCTTTGATTTGCAGCTCAACCGATCTAACAAGACAAGATACATGTCCGAATCTCAGGCCTTCTTCCTCCTGTCCGTGCTGTGTGATCGTCTTCTGCCCGGGTACTACTCGCAAACCATGTACGGCACCCTACTGGACCAAAAGGTCTTCGAATCGCTTGTTGAAAAGACCATGCCCATACTTTGGGAACACCTCGTCAAGTCAGACGTGCAGTTGTCCGTTGTTTCTTTACCCTGGTTTCTCTCACTCTATATTAACTCTATGCCTTTAATCTTTGCTTTCCGAGTTCTTGATGTCTTCTTCCTTGAAGGCCCAAAAGTTTTGTTCCAGATCGGCCTGGCTATCCTACGCATCAATGGCGAGGAGCTACTCGATACTACTGACGACGGCGCTTTCATCTCCGTCTTGAAGTCGTACTTTTCGAGACTCGACGAATCAGCCCACCCAAAATCAGAGAACCCTAAGCTGCGAGCCGTGACCCGCTTCCAAGAGCTCATGGTTGTAGCATTTAAAGAGTTCGCCGGAATCACACAAAACACAATCTCGGAACAACGAGCAAAGCACAAGGACGCCGTACTGGAGAACATTGAGAGCTTTGCTAAGCGCACATCAATACGAAATCTGGCTTCAGATAGCAAGAAACTAAGTGTCAATGACCTTGGCTTCTTGTACGATAAATTCTATGCGGTGCTGTATGAACGCCAACAAAGAGCTGAAATTATGCAACAGGAGGCTGAGCGCAAGGCGAAGGCGAGCAGGATGAAGGCAACTGAGGTTGTCACCGGCATTTCCGCCAACGCGGAGAAGGGACGTGTAGCGTTGGGGCCTAGTCCTACACAGATGGACTACGATGCGTTCAGAGAGTTTCTGGCCGGTGAGCTTTTCGACATGAGCTTGTCTGAGCTTTGCTGACATGTTCCTAGGCATTGCCAAGTGGGCAATTACTGATTCACCAAGCTCACCACCTGAAAGCGCAACAAATCAATCTACGCACTCGTACTTTGGTAACAGTATGAGAAAACGACCACCAATGTCACCATGGGGATCGGGACCGGAGCCTGCAGATCACGAATTCATGCGACGCTTATTCCGACGGTGGGATGTCGACATGACAGACTCGCTGTCGCTACAGAATGTCGTGACCGGGTTTGCCCACGTCAAAGGTACAAAGGACATCATGTCCAATATCAGCTATTTCTTCGAGCTCTACGACGACGACGGCGATGGAAGGGTGGACCGCGAGGGCATCCTCAGAATCTCAGAGGCTCTCTTGTTTCTGTCGCGAAGAGGTGTCCAAAGTCCTTCTGCTTCCTCACTTGACGTTAGCTTAGAGACAAGTGCGGAGCGTGCCGGTCGCGACGAACAATTCCTGAGCAGTGTATCTGCATTCATTCGCAACTGCTTCGAGTACGCTGACCCCGACCATCCGTCTAATCAGACCAACCGAGCGGTGGATGAACTCCAGGACGATGTGGACAAGTTTGCAATCGGCGATGATGACGAGGACGATCTCATTGACTTTGGTTCCGAACCTGGCACGCCCAAAGCTACAAGCATAACCTTGGATAAGTCGGTAAAGAGCCCGTTATCACCAACACCTTCAAACCATACAACTGCATCAGAGATTGCAGAGCGCAACGAGAAGGCAAAGACTGCAAACCTTGCTCTAGACCCCAACAAGCCTTTACACATAACCTTGCCGACCTTCCGCATGGTCATTCTGGCGGATGAAGCGCTACTCAATTTTTTCGAGGTTGGATTCTCGTCCTCGTTCCGTCTCGCCGATGAGACGCTCCCTTCCGCTTCGAGCTTTCACAATCTCACCACTTTTGCCAACGCCGGGAGGAAAGGCAGCCATGTTGGCGGTCTCGGTGGCGTGGTTGGTGGTGCTGGCGCAGGCGTGGTACCACCTGGAAAAGGTCTTCGAGGTATGCTCGACAATATCGTTAATGATGGAATGCGTGTCGCGACAGAAGTCAGGAGACGATACGACGAAGCGCAGAAAGAGCTGGACAAGGAGGCTAGACACGGACGAGAGGATGAGGAGGATGAAGAGGATGTTGATGCGAAGGACCTGGACTTGCTCGAAGGTGCGGAGACGGCTGATGTGGGCGCATCCAAAGCCGAAGCACTGCCTGATTTACTGTCACCAGGTGATGCTAGTGAGACGGTAGAGACGACGAGAAATCGATCAGCGAGTGATGCTAGTAGAAGGGTGCTTGAGTTTGATGCTGCCCAGCGGTAGTACTATCGATTGCAGCGTTTTGCATGTCAGGTTTTCTATGGAGTTGAGGTAGCCATGTTGTACTTGTTGGATCTGGGAAGGTCAGGTACTGGAGACATTGCTCCTTGATAATAAACACGTATTTCTACAATGACGGAAGCACGTTAGTGTTGCAAACACGATTATGTGAGTGCGCAAGATAGAAATCTGGCGGACACACTTGCAGGGTTGTGCTGACGGGGGTACGGACGACTCGCGGAATTACCCCGCAAACTTATTATGTGGCCCGCGGCTCAGTTCTGACCCTAGGATCCCCCACCCTCATACAGGGATCAATAAGTACATAATGTTTGTGCTCTTCTCCTCAGATTAAATGTCTTACCCGAGCCAAAATGCTACGGACGCTACTCGGTCGCGCTGCAAGAAGCTCTAAGCAGTTCCACTACACGCGGCGGGGCCTCCTCACCCAAGCATATAGTGTCGGACCTACTGAGGTATATCGAACTCTCAATCACATCATATATCATGTTCATTGACAGTATATCAGCCACCGCTACTTGATCAAACTGTGTCACAGCATTTTGCAGGTATTGTGAGGCAGTATGGCGACCGTGACGCGTTCGTGCCGTCCCGGGTCTAAACGACCAATGCTTGAGCTAGACTGATGCTCGGATAGGGTTATATCACACCATCAGCGTATACGCTTGACGTATGATACCCTCGATCGTGACTCGAACAGACTTGCGAGAGGGCTGAAGAAGCTTGGGGTAAAGAAGGGAGACAGAGTTGCTGTGAGCTTGGGGAACAACGTCGAGTTTGCTACCCTCACGTATGCGCTTTTCAAGCTAGGTGCGATATTGGTACGCACCATTTCCCGGAAGTGAATCATCGCTAGACGCTCATACAATCTAGGTACCGTTGAACCCCTCCTTTAATGCACCGCAATTCCTCCACGCTATCAACCACCTGGACGCTACGCTTCTGATAATCGGGGCTGAAACAAATTTTCCTCGCAAAGACCCACGCTCTAATATCCCACTGCTCACAAGCCTCATACCCAATCTTGCCCGCTCTGCAATCGACTCTGAACTCGTCCCGTCGCTGAAGAATGTGGTGCTGGTAAACAATGCGCGAGGGAGGATAGAGCTGGACGAGTTCAGGACCTTAGGACGGTATGAGAACGTCATGGAAGATGGCGAAAGGGACAGCGCATTGGAGGATCAGGGACTGGATCCGCATGATGCTATCAATATCCAATTCACTTCCGGCACCACGAGCATGCCGAAAGCTGCGTGCTTGTCGCATCGAAACATCTTGAACAATGGCAAATTCATCGGTGATAGAATGCTTCTGACAACAAACGACATCGTGTGCTGTCCGCCTCCATTGTTTCAGTCAGTTCCCCTACCTCTTTCGCCGTCCGATATCTGATATTTCATAGCTGCTTTGCAAGCATCTTGGGCTACATGGCTACAGCTACGCACGGTAGCACCATAGTTTTTCCCGCTGAGGCCTTCAACGCCCTCGCAACACTGGAAGCTGTCCGCGAGCACAAATGCACAGCCCTATACGGTGTCCCCACAATGTTTATAGCTGAACTCGAGCTCCTTTCCCATGGCGTTGTCCCACGAGAAGGCTTCCAGCATTTACGCACCGGCATTGCAGCGGGCTCAGCAGTCCCATCGGAGCTCATGCGTAGATTGCACAAGGAGTTGAACTTGACCGAACTCACCATAGTCTACGGCATGACGGAAACAAGCCCTGGTTCCGCCATGACCACCACCGACGATCCCATCGAAAGGCGCATCGACAGCGTAGGTCGTCTTCTTCCACACGTCCGTGCCAAGGTTGTCGATCCCTCAGACTGGTCACGTACTTTGGCAGTAGGTCAGCGCGGTGAACTAGCTGTGTCAGGCTACTTGCTCATGAAGGGATACTGGGGTGATGTAGCACGCACAGAAGAGGCCATGCAACCAGACGAAGACGGCATGTTGTGGATGCATACTGGTGACGAGGCATCGATGGACGAGCAAGGATACATCAAGATTACCGGAAGGATAAAAGACTTGATTATCAAAGGTGGTGAAAACATTCATCCGTTAGA
>Ga0265780_10011439_pt1 | contig 10495 bp, 9 predicted proteins | sample P1T30metagenome_FD_192432 | JGI IMG/M metagenome (GOLD analysis project Ga0265780, IMG submission 192432) | Plant litter microbial communities from East Loma Ridge, Irvine, California - P1 T30 | ecosystem: Environmental > Terrestrial > Plant litter > Unclassified | place: USA: California... | reverse complement strand
AACGGCTCGGGCCTGTCGCGCATCGAACGCATCAGCCCGCTGCAGATGGGCGGTTTGCTCAAGGCCGGGCTGCGCAGCAACTGGGCGCCGGAATTCCAGGCCAGCATGCCGATCGTTGCCGTCGACGGCACCATGCGCCGCCGCCTGCACAACAGCCCGGCCGCCGGCCGTGCGCGCCTGAAGACGGGCACGCTGCGCAATGTGGTGGCGGTGGCGGGCTATGTGCCGGATGCAAATGGCGTGCAAAACGTGGTGGTGGCGATGGTGAACGACGAGCGTGCCGGCGAAGGACGCGGACGCGCCGTGGTCGATGCGCTGGTGGACTGGGTGGCGCGCTCGGGGACGCCGGCCGCGGTGCCTGGCGCCATGCCTGCGATGGTTCCGGCGACGGCGTCCGGTACGGCGCCCGGTGCAGCGCCCGGTACGGCTGCGGGGGCGCCGGTCCTGCACTAAGCGCATCCGGTATCGCCGAACGATACGTTTGCGTCAACAAAGCAATACTCCGCAGTCCCCGGTTGGCCTGCGGCCGCGATTTCGCGATGATGGCTGCACCTGATCAAAGGAGCATCTCATGAAACGTGTCGTGGTCACCTCCCTGCTCGCATCCCTCCTCAGCCTGTCCTGCGCCACGGCGTCGGCGGCTGGCCAGTCCAATCCGTCGGAAGCCAGCGCCAACCTCTCGGGCGTGGTCGTGTTCGGTTCCTTCCTCAGCGTGGCAGCCGCCGGCAGCCTGGTCGTTGCCAGCGCCCAGACCGTCGGCGATGGCCTGGAAATCGTGGTCGAAAGCCTGGCCGACGGCAGCCGCGCCACGCTGCGCCTGTCAGGCGCGGCAGCAGGCGGCCTGTCGATTGCGGCCGGCACCGCGGTCGAAGTGGTGACGGCCTCCACCGGCCATGTGCTGGTCCTGTCGGGCAAGGCGATCGCCTTCATCCCGAACGAAGTGGGCAAGGCCCTGCTGCACCACGCACGGGTGGGCTGACATGGGGCGCCTCTCGTCTGCCGTCTCAGCCGCTGCCTCAGCTGCTGCCTCAGTTGCTGCCTCAGTTGCTGCCTCAGTTGCTGCCTCAGCTGCTGCTTCAGTTGTTGCTTCAGCTACGGCCTCGGCTGTATCGATCACCGCATCGCGCGCTGCCTCGGCCGCCGTATTTGCCGCTTCCCTGGCTGTGGCCCTGCCCGTCCAGGCCGGCCAGGCTTGCGCCGACAAGCCGCTCACGCCAACCGAGGTCGTGATGTCGATGGACCTTGCCCAGCGCACCGTGCAGGCCCTCGACGCCAGCGGCGCCAGGGTGGCGCTGGTGTCGCGCGCCGGCCAGGACCTGAGCCGCTACCGCCTGCGCTATTCGCACATGGGCGTGGCCGTGCGCGACCATCCGGCCGGCCGCTGGACCGTCGTGCACGAACTCAACGAGTGCGGCACGGCAGCCTCCCACCTCTACAACGAGGGCATGGGAAATTTCTTCCTTACCGATCTGTACCGCCACGAAGCGCAGGTCGTGATTCCCGGCCCGGCCGCGCAGGAACGCATCGCGCAACTGTTCGCCACGCGCACGCCGCAGCGCCTGCACGAGGGGCACTACAACATGCTGTCCTACGTGTACTCGACCAAGTACCAGAATTCGAACCAGTGGGTGCTGGAGTCCCTGGCCGCCGCCATGGCGCCGCCGGGGCAGGTGGAAACCCGTGGCGAGGCCCAGGCCTGGATGCGCTCGCTGCGCTACCAGCCGCTGACGGTGGAAGTGCCGGCAGCCACGCGCCTGGGCGCACGCATGTTCCGCGCCAACGTGGCTTTCGACGACCATCCGTTCGACCGCCGCATGGCCGGCCAGATCGATACCGTGACCACCGATTCGGTCGTGCGCTTCGTGCGCATGACCGATCCGGAGGCGAAGACCATAGTGGTCGACTAGGCCCCAACGAGCATGTCCCGCATCGGAGGATAGTGAAATATTATTTCATCGAGACCTCTCTTTTGAAAGATTATTTCATGTCTCAAGGCTTCGATGTCTGGCTGGTGCGCGGCGCCACGCCCGAGGGTTCCAGCCAGGGCGCACCGGCCACGTCGGGCCTGGCTTCCACCAGCGCTACCTGGGCGTTGGTGGTTTCGCGGATGGTGCGCACGATGTCGAGCATGGTCTTTTCGGCGTACTTGTCGGGCGTGCCGAACACGTAGCCGCTGGCGCGGCGCGGCCATGCGAGCCAGCCGCCTTCCTGCTTGGTGAAGGCGGAGTACATGTCGAGGTGGTAGCCGCCCTTGTAGGGGAAGAGACAGGCGACGATGTGCATGTCCTGGCTGCCGCGCACGTCGGGCGTGGCCTTGGCGGTCCAGCTCGCGCCTTCGCAGCTGGGGCCGCGCGCAGGCACTGTGCCAGGGGGCGCGCCGGCCGGGTCGGCCAGCTTGAAGCGGCCGGGCTGGTCCTGCACCTCGGCGGTCTCCGGCACCGGCGTGGCCAGCGTGGCGTTGTTGACGTTGCGGCTGATGCCCTCGCTGGCGGCGCGCGTGACCGCCGGCCCGGCGGCGTCGGTCTTGATGTCGAAGACGCGGATGTACTCGACCGCCGTGTCGCGCGAGGCGAACATGTTGCCGCCGCCAGTGCTGCAGCCAGCCAGTGCGGCGGCAAGGGCGACGGCCATCATCGAAGCTTTCATTACGCACCTCTCTTGTCCGTTGGAATGGAATCGTTTGCGCGGGAGAAGCGGCCTCGTGCGTCAAGCGGAGGCGTCAAATCTTCCGTCGGTATCTAGCGATTCTCCGGGGCGGATGAGGAGGAAGGATGAGAAAGCTCAAGTGTGCGCGTGCGTGGCGCGGTGGCGTGTTTTAGGAATGGGTGGTAGGTGCGGGCGCGGGGCGGGGAAAGCGCTGGTTTTTCATGTGGTGAGACCGCGTGGACACAGGTGTCCACCCTACAAAACCCGCCTTAGTAGGGTGGGCACCTGTGCCCACGCTGACTCATCGCCCGATGGACGGCGAACTTACAGCACCCGCCGGAACGTCGAGCGCACCAGGTCGCGGTCGCCGCAATCGAAATGCCACCACTCGGTGCGGATCCCGAGGAAGCCAGCCTGGAACATGGCCGCGCGCAGGAGCCGGCGATTCATCACCTGTGCCTCGCTCAATTTACCCGCAGCCAGGAAGCCTTCTTCCAGCGCCGGATGCGAGAGGTCCGTCATGTCGTCGAAGCCGGTGCCCATGTCGAGCTCGCGACCTTGCGGGTCGAGCAGGGTGATGTCGAGCGCCATGCCGTAGGAGTGGATCGAGCCGCGCGCCGGGTCGGCCAGGTACATCTGCAGGCCGGTGCCGGCCAGCGCGTCCCACAGCTGCTGCTGCACGCGCTGCGGGCGCAGGGCGTCGAGCACCAGGGCGGTGTGGCCGGGGGCGTGTTCGGCCAGCCAGGCAACGACTTGTTCCAGTGCCGCGGCGGCGTCGCGGTGCAGCCAGGCGCAGTCGTAGGGCGAATACAAATCGCGGCCGACGAAGTTGTTGGCGCCGGCATAGCGCAAATCGACTTCGATACCCGCGATCGACGACAGATGGCGGAACTCCGGGCTGGCGGCGATGTCTTCGCTCGCGACCGTTCCGCCAGGTACTGCAATACTCATCTGCTTCCTCGTTCGAGACAGGCGCGCGCGGTGGCGCCGATGCAATTGGCCAGTTCGCGCGCGCCGTGCGACAGCGGGGCGTGGCTGGCCGAGAGCAGGTAGATCTGCACCGGCATCGCGGGCGAAAACTCGCGGCGCTGCACCTTGTCCGATGCCGCCGAGGCCGCCGTGAACGGATCGACCACCGCCGTGCCGGCGCCGGCTTCGACCAGCGAACGCGCGATCTGGTAAGTCTGGACCACGGTGCGGAAGACCGGCTGCACGCCCTGGGCTTCGCAGGCGGCCACCACGATTTCGCCGAGCGGGTCGTTGTCGGCCAGGCCGATCAGTTCGCCGGTAAGGCCTCCGGCGCCGATCGGCTGCGCGCATTCGGCCTCGCTCCAGGTGCCGGCGGGGGCCATCACGGTGAGCATGCCTTGCGCGATCGGTTCGGCGACGATGCCGGGATGGCGCGGGTCCTGCAGCGACAGGGCCAGGTCGGCTTCGCCCAGGCGCAGGGCGTTCACGATTTCGCTGGTGTGGTAAGTCGCCAGTTCGCAGCGGGTCTGGGCGAAATCGCGGCGCCACAGGGTCATGGCCTCGGGCAGCACGCTGATTGCCAGGGTCGGCGTGGACACCAGGCGCACGGTTTCGACCGCGCGGCCCTTCAGGCTGGCGGCCAGGCGGCGGATGCCTTGCAGGTCGCGGTTGAGCTTTTCGGTTTCGGCGAACAGGCGGTGCGCTTCCGGCTTCGGATACAGCTTGCCGCGCACGCGCTCGAACAGCGGCATGCCCAGCTGCAGTTCGGCGTGCTGCAGCACCTTGGTGACCGCCGGCTGCGAGATGTGGAGAACCTGGGCGGCACCGCTGATGGTGCCGACCTGCATGATGGCGTGGAAAACTTCGATGTGGCGCAGGCGCATTGCTTCAATCCTTCAATGGGACGCCCGCGCAGGACGCGGGTCGGTCGAAGGATACAGGTTAAAGGTTGGCACGGCGATGCTTACTGTGGGGTTGTTGCAACCGGGGCAGGCTGCACGGGTTGGACAGGTTGCACGGGCTGGACTGGCTGCACGGGTTGAACCGGCTGCACTGGCTGCACTGGCTGAACCGGCTGCACCGGCGGCACGGTCGGCGCCGGTGGAATGGCCTGGACCGGCGGCACGCCCGGCACCGGCACCGGCGTGGCCGGCACGGCTGGCGGCACTGGAGCCGGCGGCACCGGCGGCAGCGGCGCGTTCGCCGGCGTGGTCAGCACTTCCAGCATGGCCGCGGTTTCCGCATCCGGCTCGCCGGCAATGTTCGCGGGACGATACTTCATCTGGAAGGCGCCGATCACGGTGCGGGTCGGCTGGTCGAACACGCCGGTCTGGGCCAGCGCGAAGCCGTGCGCCGCGAGTTTTTTCTGGAACCACACCGCATCCGGCACCTGGAGGTCGAACACCTGGCGCACGGCGGCCACGCGGTTCGCATCCGGCCACACCACCAGGCCGGCCTGGGCCAGCTGGTACCACGGGAACTGCGGGCCCGGGTCCTGCTTGCGCAAGGGTGCGATGTCACTGTGACCGACCACGTTTTCCGGCGCGATCTTGTGGCGCGCGATGATGTCCTTGATCAGCGGCACCAGTACGTCGATCTGCGATTGCGGGAAGGGCGCGAACACGCGGCCCTGCGGCGTGTCCTTCCAGCCGGCATTCACGATCTCGATGCCGATCGAGCTGTTGTTCAGCTGGGTGTAACCCTTCCAGCTCGAGAAACCGGCGTGGTAGGCGGCGCGGGTCTCGTCGACCAGGCCGTAGATGGTCGGCTGCGGGTCGTCGGTCACGAGGTAGTGGGCGCTGACCTGCTGCTGGGTCAGGATCTTGATCGAGGCCGGCTTGTCAGACACGGTGTAGTGCAGCACCAGGAAGCGCACGCGGCTGGCCTGGCCGGTGGCGCTCAGGCTTTTGTCGATGCGCGGGCCCGGGGTGGTACAACCGGCCAGCAGGGCAATCAGGAAGGCAACGAGGATTTTTTTCATTGGTAGCTTCAATCGTGAATAGTCAGTGAGCAGCGGCGGCCAAACGCGCGGCAGCATGGTGGGCGCGCGTGGTGCTATGGGTCAGGATAGTGCCGGGCGGCAGACTGGCGCGCATGCTTGCCGCGATCGACGGGTGCAGCCCGGCCGCGCGGCCGCTCAGCGCCACCGGACGCGGCCCGAAACGCGCGATCAGGGCCTGCGCCAGGCGTGCCAGTTCGCGGCCGGCATCGGCCAGGATCTGCGCGGCGGCCGGGTCCTGTTCCGCGCTGGCGGCCACGGCCAGCGCCAGCTTGCCGACGGTGCCGCGGTCCTGGCCATAGATGAACTGGCGCGAATACGCCCAGTCCGAGCCGCCCACGTGGTCGAATACGGCGTGCGCCATGGGCGACGATTCCCAGCGGCCCGGGCATTCGTCCTCGTTGCGCCAGATGTGGCGCAGCGCTTCGCGTGCGATCCAGAAGCCGCCGCCGCCATCGTCGAGCACCACGCCGCGGCCGCCAGCGCGGTGGAAGGCGCCATCGGCATCGATAAAGGCGCCGATCGAGCCGGTGCCGGCATATACCAGGTAGCCGGCGCCCGGCGCGAAGCTGGCGCGGTAGGCGATGTCGATGTCGTTGCAGAAGGTGATGGCCTCGGGTGCGATGCCGAGCAGGCCGGCCAGCCATTGCTGGAGCTGTTCGCCGTCGCCGCCGAAGCCGGTGAGGCCGGCGTGCACCCGGTGCGGGCGCGCCACCGCCAGCACCTTGCACGCCAGTTCGGTAAAGGTGGCGTGCACGGCGAGGCGGCCATCGTTGCTGGCCATTTGCAGGGCGGACAGGCCGGCGACAGTGCCTTCGGCCAGCAGCCTGCCGCCGGCCGTGCACAAGGCCCAGCGGGTTTCGGTGCCGCCGGCATCGATACCGAGGCCGATTGGTTCAGGATTCGACATAAGACGGCTTTACGGCTTGCTCCACACCCGGATGCGGTCGCTCTCGTTGCCGAGGCGGTCGACGGCGCCCACGAACACGGCATCGGCCGCACCGAGGCGCGCATCGTCGTTCAGCGTCCAGTCCACCTTCGCCGCCGGCACCACGTGGAATTTCCACTCGTTGCCATGGCGTTCCCACACCGTGTACAGCGCGTTCGCCTTGCCCGCCGTGAATTTCAGGGCCATGCCGCGCGCCGTGCGGGTCGCCTTCACCGCCGGCAATCCCGGCTTGTCGCTGCCCAGCCAGGGCGTGGCCGGCACCAGCGCCGGGCTGGCATACGATTGCGTGCGCAGCTGGTCGCTGATGCCCTTGCGGTTCTGCATCAGCGCAACCATGCTGAAGTGCACGTGGCCCCCCGCCTGCGGGCGCGAGCGGGTGACGCTGATCTGGTCCAGGATCTCCTGCGGCTGGTAATCCTTGGTCGGCGCACCGATCCGGCTGGTGAACAGGCCCGGCCAGATGTGGCGGCCCATCGTATTCTGGCCGATCCAGTAATCGAGCAGCACGTCATACGATTGCGCCTTCTGCGCACGCGCCCAGTACAGCTGGGGCGTAAAGTAATCCAGCCAGCCTTTCTGCAGCCAGAGCTCGGCGTCGGCATACAGCTTGTCGTACTGCGAGAAGCCGGCGATGCCCGGCGGGCGGCGGTCCGGACGGCCGAGACCAAACGGGCTGATGCCGAAGCGCACCCAGCTCTTTTCGCGGTGGATGCTCTTGTACATGTCCTCGATCAGGTGATCGACGTTCTGGCGGCGCCAGGAGGCGCGGTCGAGCCTGCCGCCGCCGGCCAGGTAGCGGTCCCAGGCCGGGGTATCCGGGAAGTCGAGCTCGGCCTTGCTGGCCGGCTTGCCGTCCAGCGCCGCCTGGTTGCCGGCCACGGCCGGGGTGGCCTCGATCGGATAGGGATAGAAGTAATCGTCGAGGTGCACGCCGTCGATGTCGTAGCGGCGCACCACGTCGAGGATCACGTCCAGGGTCTGCTTCGATGCCGATTCCTCGCCCGGGTCCATCCACATGTACTTGCCGTAGCGCTTGACGGCGGACGGGTTGGTGCGCGTGATGTGGTTCGGCGCGGCCGGCGAGCGGGCGCCGTCGTGGCGGGCGCGGTAGGGGTTGAACCAGGCGTGCAGTTCCAGGCCGCGCGCGTGCGCTTCGGTGACCCAGAATTTCAAAGGATCGTACCAGGGCTGGGGCGCCTTGCCCTGGGCGCCGGTCAGGTATTCCGACCAGGGTTCGATTTGCGAGGCGTAGATGGTATCGGCCGACGGACGCACCTGCAGCACGATGGCGTTCATGTTCATCAGCTTGGCGCGGTCGAGGATGGCGATGGCTTCGGCCTGCTGCTGCGACGCGCTCAGGTTCTGCCTGCTCGGCCAGTCGATGTTCGCCACCGTCGACACCCAGGCGGCGCGGAATTCGCGCGGTGCGGCGGGCGGCGTGTCGCTGCTGCCGATGATGCTGCCGTCCGGCAGGGTGGCGTGTTGGGTGGCCGGCGTCGAGCAGGCGCCCAGGAAGCCACCCATGGCCAATGCGCCGACCATGCCGGCCAGCGTCAATGCGCGTCGTTTCTTATCAGCTTGCACTACCAGTCCCCTCATTCTTTCGGTATTCATACTTTGACAAACCACTTCCGGCGCCACATGACCCAGGCCACCGCGAACATGCAGGCATTGAACAGCAGCGCATGCAGCAGCGAACTGTTCACCGCCCCGATCGGCAAGTCGCGCAGCGGCGCATACAGCATGCGGCCGAGCGGGACCGGGCTGCCATCCGTTCCGTTCAGCTTGATAAAGCCGAGCATCTTGGCCACCAGGCCGGACAGGGCGAAAATGAACAGCGCATTCATGCCGTAGATCCTGAACGGATGCGCCCAGCGCGCCGCCGCCGCGCGCAGCGCGCGGTAGGGGTTGGCGTCGAGCAGCCAGAAGAAGGCGCAGAATAGTAACAAAGCCCAGCCCGTCATCAGGAAACAATAGGACGGCGTCCACAGGCTTTTGTTGATCGGCATGAGGACGGCGTCGAGCACCACGCCCAGCCACACGCACAGCAGGCCGGCCAGCAGCATCCACACGATCTGCTCGGTGCGATTCAGGTTCGACAGCAGGAAGCGCCCTGCCAGCACGCCGAACAACTGGCTGCACAGGGCGGGCAAGGTGCTGAACAGGCCTTCCGGGTCCCAGGTTTTCGATTGCACCCACATGTGGCCGTCGAGCAGCATGCGGTCGATCCAGGCGCCGAAGTCCCGGCCCGGTTCCAGCACGCCGGCGCCGATGCCGGGCACCGGGTAGAACAGCATCAGGGCGCTGTACAGGGTCAACAAAACGGCGATGATCGCCAGTTGCATGCGCCAGCCGCAATACACCACGATGGGCGCGGCCAGCAGGGTGCACAGGGCGATCCGTTGCAGCACGCCGGGGATGCGCACGCTGTCGAAGTCGAAGCGCGGGATCAGGTTCAGCAGGAAGCCGATCAGGAAGATCAGGCAGGCGCGCCTGGCGAGTTTGATCAGCAGCTGCGGCTTGTCGGCGCCGGCGGCGGCCAGGCGCCCCAGCGACAGCGCCATGGCCACGCCACCGATGAACAGGAAGAAGGGGAAGATGGTGTCGGTGAAGGTCCAGCCGTGCCACTTGGCGTGTGCCAGCGGGGCGTACAAATTGCCCCAGTCGCCGGGATTGTTCACCAGCACCATGGCGGCGATGGTGAAGCCGCGGAAGGCGTCGAGCGCGTCGAGGCGGCCGGGCTGGCCGCTCGGATTGCTCATTGGAGCCGCGCCTTCGCCGTCACTTTTTGCCGAACTCCGGATCGATCTTCACCAGCGCCGCCATGATAAAGGCCGGGATCGTGGCCAGGCAGGTCCAGATGAAGAAGTTTTTATACCCCAGGAATTCCTGCAGCGCGCCGCTCCACATGCCCGGCACCATCATGCCCAGCGCCATGAAGCCGGTGCAGATCGCGTAATGCGCCGTCTTGTGCTCGCCCTCGGCCACCATGATCATGTACAGCATCATGGCCGTGAAGCCGAAGCCGTAGCCGAACTGCTCGACAGCCAGGAAGGCCGAGATCAGGTAGAAGTTGGTCGGCTGCGCCTGCGACAAATACACGAACACCAGGTCGGGCAAATGCACCGCGAACACCATCAGCCACAGGCAGCGTTTCAGGCCCAGGCGCGAGATCAAATAGCCGCCGGCCAGCCCGCCGATGGTAAGAAAAATGATGCCGATGGTGCCGTAGGCGATGCCGTACTGCGCCGTCGTCAAACCAAGGCCGCCCTGTTCGATCGGGTCCTTGAGAAAAGGCGCCACGAGTTTGAGCAATTGCGATTCGCCCAGGCGGAAAGTCAGGATGAAACCGAGGATCAGCCAGATGTCGCGCTTGCCGAAGAAGGCGCCAAAGGTGCCGAAGAATTCGGCAAGCGGATTGGTGCCGCGCGCCACGGCGTGGTCTTCCTTCGGGCGCGGCAGCACCAGCTGGTGCCAGGCAAAAGCCAGCGCAAAGAAGCCGGCCAGGATGAACAGCACGATCGACCAGGCCTGGTGGGCGTCACCGAGCGATACCGCCAGGTAACCGGCCAGCACCACCAGCGGGCCTTGCCCGGCCAGCGTCGCCAGGCGATAGAAGGTGCTGCGCACGCCCACGAAAGCAGCCTGGTCTTTCTGGCGCAGGCCGAGCATGTAAAAGCCGTCGGCGGAAATGTCGTGGGTGGCGGAACTGAAGGCCATCAGCCACATTACGGCCAGGCTGACGCTGAAGAAGGCCGGCAGGTGCAGGGTCGCGCCCACCGCCACCAGCGAGGCGGCAATCACCAGTTGCAGGAAGACCGTCCAGCCGCGCTTGGTGCCGAACATGTCGACCACGGGCGACCACAGCGGCTTGATGACCCAGGGCAGGTAGAGCAGGCTCGTATAAAAGGCGATGTCGGTGTTCGAGATCC